>Ga0316628_100002047_pt1 | contig 14690 bp, 5 predicted proteins | sample OWC_Aug_M2_C1_D5_FD_207648 | JGI IMG/M metagenome (GOLD analysis project Ga0316628, IMG submission 207648) | Wetland soil microbial communities from Old Woman Creek delta, Ohio, United States - OWC_Aug_M2_C1_D5_C | ecosystem: Environmental > Terrestrial > Soil > Wetlands | place: USA: Ohio... | reverse complement strand
AATTACGGCCTGACGTACAGCAGTCTGCGGCTCTGGGAGTATCCGTACCTGCCGCACTTCGACCTGCTCAAGATGCATCCGCTGAGCGTCGATATCGGCGTGCCGTGGACGAGCCAGTTCTTCAACGGCAAGGAGGGCTGGCAGAAACCCGAGAACATCGTCGCGAGCATCGACCAGTTCCTGGCGGCGACAATCGCCTACGGCCACATCGGCTGGCTGGTCGAGGAGACTCACGGCATCCGGCAGACCTGCCGGTCCTATTATATGCTCCAGCCCCTTCAGGCCCGCTACGCGATGCTCAAGCCGCTGGAAATCCGCTACGGTACAGAGCACGGCCTCGTGAGCACTTCCGAGGCCTTCCAGAGCGGCGACTGGCGAAAGTCGAAGGTATTCATCCACTACGCGAACGACCTGCGGGTCTGGGTCAACGGCAACGCGAGTGAATCGTGGGCGGTGGAATACAAAGGCGCTACGAACGACCTGCCGCCATTCGGCTGGCTCGCTATCGGCGCCGATGGGTTCTACGAGTGTTCGCAGTCGCTCGACGGAAATCGCTACGACCGCGTCAGCTCGCCCGAAGGCATCTTCGTTGATGGCCGAGGCACCTGGCGGGACTTCGACGGCATCGGCGCCTCCGGCAGTGTGGCCGTGCGACGCGCCAAGGAGGGCAAGGGCCTTTCGATCACCACCGTTGAGGCCGTAGACAAACTCGTGCTCGCAAAACCCACAGGCACCTTCGGCCCGGAAGACGTACGAACGATCATAGGAGCGGTCGCGCAGGCGCAAGCCATCACTGCGAGAGCTCTGGACACGAGCGATAAAGACCTCGGCGAAGTCACGACCCGACGGACCGAATCCGGATGGGAGCTCGAGCCGCCGAAGACCACCGTGCGGGTGGACATCATCGCCAAATGATCTTGGGGGCGAGCGGGGACGCTCGCCCTACGGCACTACTACAAACATGGCCTCGGCCAGGGCGCTCCACTGGCCGTTGGCCTGCACGCGCGCCTTGACGTGCGTGGCGACGTTCATGGGGATCGGGGCGGCGTACGGAGCCGCCGTCGGCGAGACGCTGGGATCGCCCTTGGGTGCGCTCTTGTTCGTGACGAGCTTGACGGAGATGAGGAAGTCCGAACTCATCGCCGACGCATTCAGGGCGTGGAGGGCGAGGAGATTGCCCCCGGACCGCAAGAGACCCGCGTGATCGGCGACATCGAAGTCGATGAGCGTAATGGCCTCAGCGCGGGCGTGGCTGTCGCCGGCGACGGAATTCCACTGGGGCGCTCCCACAAACAAGGCCCGGGCCACCTCCTGGCCGTTGAGGTAAGCGATGAAGCCGTCGTCGTACCGCACTTTCAGAGTGAGACCGGAGAGGCTCTGCAAATCCGCGGCGGTGAGGGTGAAGGGAATGCGGATGTAACAAGTGGTGTTGACGTTGTACATTGCCCCCGCGACATTGATCTTAAAGTACGGCTCGAAGCCCCCGCCCTTCTCGTATCCGACGCCGCCGGTGCCGCTGATCCACTGCGAATCATTGTAGGGCTGGTCTTTCCAGGTCTGGCCGATGTCGCTCGTCGGGATGAACACGCGTTTGGCGGCATCCTCTGCCACAAGGACACCCGGCTCCGTGGGCTGGGAACCGACGCCGGGAACCCGGGGATCAGCGCCATCCAGGGTATAGTAGATCACGCCGCCTGTATTCGGATTCGTCATGGTCAGCACATCCCCCGGCGAGACCTGCCCCCCATGCTGAGGCGATCCATTGATCGAGAACTTCGGCGGATCGATGCTCGGATACAGGCCCTCTTTGCGCAGCAGACTGACCAGGGCGTAGGAGTTGGCCGGGTTGTGGATCGCGGGGATGTAATTGTTGATGACGTTATCGCGCTCCACGACCCAGGAGTCCTCCCGCGTGAAGTAGTAGTCGGGCCCGTGGGGCACGGGAGGATACATGATGTGGTTGATGTCGGTGAGCGGATTGGGCTGCTGGAGGTCGTTGCCATAGGGCGTGCTCATCTGCACGTCGCCCCAGCGCGCGGATTCGGCGACGATGGCCTTGTCGATCCAGCCGGCGATCCTGCGGTAGCGGTCCTGCGAGGCGGCGACGCTGAGGGCGCCGCCGTTGAAGCAGTGCTTATAGAACCGGTCGGCGAACAGGAGACGAAACTCGTCGCTGGTGCGCATCTTCTGAAAGAGGTCGCCGACCCCGCCGGTGGCGTCGACGCGGGTGGCGGCGCGGCCGTGATAGTCGAGGACGATCTCCTGGTCCCAGGCGAAGAAACGGAACCTGCCATCTCCGCTGACGGCATTGGCCGCGGCACAACCATTGTGATGAGGCCAGTCCTCGGCGTCCGCGTAGAAATGCAGGAGCATGTAATCGGCGAAGTCCTCCAGGTCGAGGTACTCCTGAACCTGCGTGTAGCCGGCGAAGGTGGAGGGGTCGATGGCCACCATGGCGCGCCAGCGGGTCCCGGCGGCGGCAAAGTCGGCGTTGACCTCCCAATCCTCGGCCTGACCGCCCAGGTGGTCGGCAAAGAAGTCCTCGGCCAGACGCTCGCTCAGGTTGTAAAGCCCAAAGTAAAGGCCGTTGACGTAGAGGTGCACGAACGACCCGTAGCTGGACGGCCGGCCCATGTCACGCAGGCTTTCCTTCATCCAGGTGTCGCGGATGTACTGGGCGTCGTTGGGGCGGTAGCGACCGGAGTCCCAGGAGACGAGGGCCCACGAGTCGCAGAAGCCGCCGCGCAGGACGAGCTGATTGAACTCCTCCACGTCGGACTCGGGAAACAGCGGGTACTCCAGTTTTGCAGGGCCGTAGAGGCTGGTGAACGTCAGGCGGAAGCTGTGTTTCTGCATGCGCCAGGGGCGCCGGCTGGAGCCGCCATGGATCTCGATCTTGCAGTCGTGCTGAAAGCCCTCCGTGCCGTCCGGGAGGATATACTCGACGGAGCATTGGCGTTCCCAGGTGCTCAGCGGGTGGGTGTAAATTCCGGTAGTGCGGCTGATGAAATCGTCCGGGAGCATGGAGATCGACACCGTGGGGACGTCGAGAAGCGCGTCGCGGATGGAGTAGCCGGGCAGCGTGCTGTTGACGACCCGCGGGTCCATCGCGTAGTCGGCCGGAACGGTGCCGTGGACTTCGGAGTCGTAGCCCCAATCGGTGGGCCAGCCGGGGACCGTGGCGGGCTGCCGGGCGACGTCATCGACGAAGATATAGGTGTGCGTCGTCACATCCGCGGGTATCCAGCCGGTCTTGAATGCCGCGGAGCGCACATGCGTGGTCGTCAAGATGGGGATGGTGGTGCCCGGATTATACACAGAGCCACGCTGCTCCGTCGGCTCCGATCCATCGAGGGTGTATCGGATTACGACATCCGGCGTGTCGCAGAAGATTTGCAGATCGAACGCGTCGTCGTAGAATCCCCGCTCGTGGCTGTGCCAGGTCTTATCCACGAGGCCAAGGGAGCCTTGCCCGTTGGCTCGTCCCGGGGTCGGCGTGGCAAAGTAGCGCAGCTCGCCCTGCGACAAGCCGTAGGAGACATCGGTCCGCTGCGGCGGAAACGAAGGAGCATACTCCTGTACGACGGCACCCTCGGGATCCACCAGGGCCAGGTACTCGCCGCCCTTGTCCAGGGCGAAGTTGGTGTGGAAGTAGCCCTTCTTGTCAACATAGTTATCCGTGGACTGTCCCGAAGCGAAGACTACCAGGTATCCACGGGCGCGCAACACCGCCTCCGGCGGGAAAGGCCATTTCCGCAGATTGCGCCGCTGGTCCGTCAGAGACCAGCCCGCCAGGGGGACCGACGCAGCGCCGCCATTGGACAGCTCGATCCAGTCCGGCGCGTTGCCGTCACCATCGATCAGGCTGGCCCGGTTGGAGGCGACGAACTCGTTGATCACGACAGGCGGCGATGGGTCGCCCGCCTCCGCGCCGCCCAACAGAAGGGACAACAGAAGCAGCAGACTCCACACGATGACTCTCACGTTCACGCTCATTCAATAACTGCCGGTGCACGAACATTCCTCGCCGTGCCCCGGTGAAAGTAACGGGGCTTATGTCCCATGGACACAAGCCCCGTAGTGCATTTTTTCAAGTCGTGCCTCCTCGCACGACCATTCAGTTACTTGGCAATCGGTTTCGTCAGCCCGGCGAGCCATGCAACCTCGGCTTGCGACAAGACGCGACTGTAGAGATAGACCTCGTCGATCTGGCCGGGGAAGTAACGCATGTCTGAGGCAGGGATCGGGTACTTGAGCATGCCCACAGCGATCTGCGTCAGAGCCTGATCAAACGGGGTCGTGCTCGCGGCGGAGCCTGCCTGCTCGCCGTTGATGTACAGCGTCGCGGTATCGGCCGACTTCACGACCGCCACATGGTACCATGCGCCGTCATCGAACTTGCCGTTGTCGCGGATGTTGACGTCTCCCGTCGCGACGCCCACCGGAGCCCGGTGCAGGAAGCGCAGCCCCCCGCCGGCGACGACTTCCAGCAGGGCGCCGTGCAGAGCGCCATCATTGAAGATCGAGAGCAAATCCCTTCCGCCCGTGCCACCTTCCACCTTGAACCACAAAGCGGCCGAGTACACCGGGAGATCAAGGGAACGTGTGACCAGGACATAATCGGCTGCACCATTGAGCTTGATCGCTTGGCCGGACTTGCCGGGGACGAACGTCGGCGCTCCGCCGACGGTGCCGGCGGGTCCGCCCGCACTGTCGCTGGTGTTGCCCTCAAACGCATAATAGGCCACGAGGCTCGTCGCGTCGGGCTTGGCGGGCGTCACCGATTGCGGATCCAGCGGCGACAACGCGATGTCATCGAAGAACACCAGGCCGGATCCACCCTCGAAGCCAATCGTCAGCTTGTTGATCTTCTTGAGATCTACGCCGGTGAACTGGGCCAGGGGAACGTACCACAGATGCCAGGGCTTGCGAAGGACATTGTCGGCGTCGCCGTCGTACGCCACCTTGCGGCCGTTGACCTTCACGTACATCTGCGTCGCCGTATTCGTCGAATTGCCGCAGAACCAGAGCACCAGGGCCTTGGCGCCGAATCGAGTCCAGTCCTGAGGAGCATCGAACGTGCGTTCGGCCTCGGAATAAGCGACGGAAGAACTGTCGTAGGCCAGCGGCATGGACTGCAAGCCGCCATGGACCGTGGCGGTCTCCATGATGTTGCCTGCCGCAGGATCATAGCCGACCAGGGCGCCTGAGCCATTGCCGGTATTACCCTTCGGGAAGAACTCGTCCTCAGAGAACCCCACCCCGTCGATCCACGCCTGGAACACCCGCTTGGGCGAGTCATTCGTATAGGCCTCGAAGTCATCGATCACAAGGGTCGACGCGACGGTGAAGCTCCAGAGATCGCCCGGCCACGTGTACAGCGTCTCGCGGTCATTGACCTCGTCGACCTTCCAGTAGTAGGTTTCGCCCAGTTCCAGCAGTCCGCTGGCGTCGAAGCTCGGCTCGGAGACAATGCCGGCCACTGCCTCGCCGTCGCTCACTTCGTTGGCGTCGCGGCTGATATAGACCTTGTGCGAAGCCGCCTCGCGGCCTGCACGCCAACTCAAGGGCGAGTACGGGTCTACACCCGTGGCGCCGGACGCCGGGTTGGGCTCTCGGGCCGTCACGGGAATCACCATGAAGCGGACCTCGCTCAGGCCGTATTGCGGGATAGCGCCGCCCCAGTTGCTGGCGATGGTGATCTTGACGTATTTGGCCACCGCGCGATCGAAGTCGAACGTCGTGTTCGCCGTGTAGTCCGGGGTTCCCGGGGCCCGGGCAAACTCGGTGGATGTCTCCCGCACGACCCACTCGGTCCCATCGCGTGAATAGGCGATGGTGACGTCCTTGGCGCCGAAGCCGGCCAGAGACTCCGCGGTGCTGTTATGGTTCCACACGAGCATTTGATGCAATTCATAGAGCTTGTCGAACTCGTACTGAATCCAGGCTGTGCCCGGCGCGGCCGGACCACTGAGCCACATCTCGTCCGTGTTCGTCGAATGCTGGCCGCTGGCATTGAGCCCCACGTCGCCGATGGTCTTCTCCGGTCCCTCCTTGGCGCTGTTGGAGCTGGAGGCCGTGGCCGTGATATGACTGCCGGCCAGAGGGATACTGACAACTTCCACGGTGAAGCTCCAGACGCCGCCCTTGACCGTGCCGCCGGCAGTGATCTCGTCCACGCGCCAGTAGTACGTCTTTCCCAGCTCCAGGCGGCCGGGGTCAAAGCTGTTGGCGTCCTGGCGGCCCATGTAGACGGCGCTGGCGGTCGTCCCGTCATCGATATCGTCATAGTCCGTCCCCAGGTACACGTCATGGGAGATTGCCTTCTTGGCCGGCGTCCAGGTGAGCATCGTGCCGTCCCTGCGCACATCGATTGCCCCGACAGCGGGCACCCGAGCGATGGCCTGAGTCAACTCCTCCTCGGTCAATTCAAAGCCATTCATCACGAAGATCGCATTGGCGACGGTGCTGCTGGCGGACGTCTGGTCAAACACCAGGGTGACAGCATCCTTTCCGTTGGAGGTGATCTTCGTGCTGAACTTCGTCGTATCGGCCAGCTTGAAGTTCGTGCCGTTGGAGATATCGATCCCGGTGGTCGTGGCGGAACCTGCCGCGTCGCTGACCGTCACCTGGAAGATGCCTGTCTGGTCATTGCGATCGTGGTGGTAGGAGAGCCACAGGTACACGCCCGCGGGTAGTCCGGTGATGGTCAGGGTCATCGGATCACCGGGTTGTCGCGTATCGGTGCCGATCCAGTCTCGCATGAGACTCGGGGCCTCGATGACATCGGTCACGCCGCGATCGATCATCCTTACGCAGGCCGCCGCCACGTTCGAGGCCCACGTCGGTCTGATGGTCACCGTCGTGCCGAAGGCCGGGTAACTCTGGGCGGTAAATGACCCGAGGTTCTTGTCGGTCGCGAAGTACCCCTGGAAGCCGGGCTCCACAGCACCGTTCGTCTGGTTGAAGTCGATCTTCAGTTGGGCCTGGGCCGCACCAAGCCCCACCAATAGACACAGCAACAGCGATACGATTTGTGTTCTCATCGTGCTCTCCTTTCCATTAGACCGGGACCCTCGGTCACACTATTTATGACATGCCCCCCTTCACAATCACCCTTTCGCAGGCCTCACCATGCGCCACCCTGTATTATCGTCCCCGGCCGGTGCGGGAAAAATACACTACAGTGACATTTTATTGCACCCTAGTGACATTCACCTCACAGCACAGGAACCCTCACCAACCGCTGCGGGCGAAAAACCTTTCGCCCCTGCTTACCTGATTCTATAACGAAAGGCCCAACCTGCGGCCATATATTCGATATCCGATGTCTGTTCCGGCGGTGGATACTCGATGCCGTATGTTGCCGTGTTCTGCGTGATCAGCTTGTCCACGCGGTCAATCGTGAAGCGGTCGCGCCATCGACGCATTTCCGCATGGCCGTCGCAGAAGCCCAAAACGCTGCTGTCGCCGTGGTTGATGGCGATGGGCCCCCACCAGCCCCACGTGGCCAGATTCGTCGTCTCGGGCGATCCCATGACAAAGTGATGGCTGGCATTCCAGTTGCGTGTCTCCCCCGCCTCCACAAAGACGTACCGGGTGGACGGGGCCGGGATCTCGCCGAACATCCGGATCTGCAGATTGTACTGCGCGCTGGTTCTGTCCGTGACGTAGTAGAGACACCGGGGAACCGAGTAACTCACAAAGACCCGGGTCTTGTCGTAGAGGCTCCTCCGGATGTTATCGCCGGGACAATGATAGGTCTGCGGCTCTTTGATGTAGGGGAACAGCAGACCCTCCTTGATCCCCCGAATCTCGTCTTCATCCGTCACGGGCGGGTCCGCCTGCGTATTGCCCATCAGAGTGCCGTTCAAATCGCGAGGCACTCCGCACCACCCGACGTACTTCCTGCTTCCGTCCGGTCTGACTTCCTCGCCCATGTCCTCGCAACTCATGATCCGGCCGTCACAGTCTCCCATGTACATGTACCAGCCGAGGGCGAGGTTCTTGGTATTGCTCAGGCATACGGTGGTCCCGGCCTTCTTCTTCGCCAGGCTCAACGCCGGCATGATGATGGCCATCAACAGCGCGATGATCGCGATCACCACCAGCAGCTCAATCAGAGTGAAGGCTCTCGTTTTCATCGGCCAGCTCCGTAGGAGATCTATGATTTACGATTGATGATTTATGATTCGGGCTCACGCCGACCCAAGGCGGCGGCTGCAATCTCCAAATCTCAAATCGTAAATAGTAAATCCTAAATGACACCGGTTCTTTCTTGGCACCTGTTCACCCACGTCATATTATCATACCAGATGCAGGCCCGAAAAATGCAGGAAAATTGCAATTTATTGCACTATCGTGATTTATGCGACGGTATCTGCAAACCCAGCAGCGAACCGAAGGTGCCCCCCAGGCGCTGGTGATTCTCCACGACGGCGAAGTCTATTTCCCCATCTTTGTGCATGCCGCCATCGACCAGGACCGGCCCATCGGGGACATTCGGACATTTCACGAGCACACGCACGATCTATATCACATCGTGCTCTATACCCAATCCTCGGGGTTCTACTTCAAATGCGGAGCCAGGCATGCCGCCGAGCCGGGGACCCTGGTCATCGTCTCACCGGGCGAGCCGCACGATTTCGTGAGCCTTCGCCGCTCCAGCGTGTACTCCGAAATCACCTTCTCCTTCAGAACGTGGACCGGCAAGGTATTGACTCTGCCGTTCGGGAGACTCCTGAACTCTTACACCGGAGTTTCAGGCCAGATTCACAGCGAGCCGCGCCTGCCCAGAACCACCACGCAGGAGCTGCTCATCATCATGATCCAGATCATGGATTACCTGCAAAGCCCCTCCTCCATGTCGGAGTTTTATGCACGCCGCGCCTTGGCCAATCTGTTCGATGCGATCGTCGCCCATTGCTACAGCGAAGCCATCCCCGGCACTGCCCTGGCCCAGGACAATCCCATTCTGCAGGTCAAGCAGTACATCGATGAGCACTACGCCGAGGCCATCACCGCCGAGGACCTGGCCTCCATGTCCCACTGTTCCAAGGGCCACCTGTTTCGCACGTTCAAGAAGTCCTTTCGCATGTCCCCGCTGGCCTATCAGCAGGACCTGCGCTTCGAGGCGGCTCAGAAGCTGCTGCGTTTCACCTCGCTTCGCTGCTACGAGATCGCCCAGCGCGTGGGGTACTCCAACATCTACTACTTCCACAGGCAGTTCAAAAAGAGGATGGGTCTGACCCCCAGGCAATATCGCCAATCCCTGCGCTGAGCCCGCCGTCCTCCCGTGACGAGTCAAAGGGCTCATCCCGCACTCGATTCCCGGCACCTCCTGTCATGGAGCCGGAATGACGTTGCGAATCCGCCGCAATTGTTCGGGCCCGGAGAGGTAAACGTCGTTGCCGACGAACGTCGGCCAGCCGACGGGATCGATTCTGCCAACGACGTGCACGCTCGCATCCTTCGGATCGATGCGCACCAGCACGTCCTTCAGGTACGTCCACACGAAACCGTCGGGGCCGCGGACGAAGGCATTATACTCGTACGATGGGTCCACCCAGTGCGGCCAATAATCATCGACCGAGACAGGCGACGGCAGGCCCTTGGTGAACAGCACTTCGCCGGTAGTTACGTCCACCCCATAGAGGATGCTGCGCCGGGACTGCTCGGGGCCCGAGGTCAATCCGAGCAAGCGCCCGGGTGCAACCTCGGCCATCAGTCCGGTCGTCCGGCCTTTTGGCATCGGCACGATTTCACGAACAATTTTCTGCTCGCCCACGTCATACACGAACAGCCTGGCCTCCTCCGGCGCTCGATTGTCGTTCAGCTCGTCCGCTGCCCTGATCGTGGAGATGACGATCAGCCTGCCGTCCAGCGCCGGGGCAATCCACTGCACGGCGTAACCGCTCAACGGCTTCCAGAAGCCGTCCATCTTCTGCGTCGTCGGGTCATACCAGCCGAAGCCGCCGCCGGTATAGTGACGCAAGCCGAACCCGCCGAAGTAGATCCTGCCGTCGGCGCCGAGCGAGGAACTGTGCATGAGCCCCACGCGGGTGGTCCTGTCGAAGTCCCCCAGGTATCGGGGATTGCTCCTCGCATCCGCCTGGTCGGGCGCCGAATGGCCGGGAGGTCCGCCCTTGCTCAGTGTCCAGGGCCGTGCGGGGTCATAGACAAAGAGATGGCCGCCGGAATAGCCGCTGGAATAGAGCTTGTCGCCGCAAACGATCTGCGTGTAGGGCGCCAGCCCGGGACGCGGGCCGAGAATGGTGGTCTGGTCCGTCCGCGGATCGAACACGAACACGCCGGCATAATCGTCGCCCGTGCCATAGAGCCGCCCATCAGGCAGGACAGACATGGGATTGATGCGATGCGGGTACGATTCGACTCCTTCCAGCCGGACCGGCTTCCAGTCCGCGTCTTTGGCCGCACGATACCAAAGCGTCGCGTTGCCTTCTGCGTCGGGATCGATCTGGTCGAAGTACACCTCCGGTTTCGGCCCGGCCTTGTCCCAGGGAGAAGCCTGCAGGGGCCAGGGCGGCGTGTCGCTGGTCTTCGGGATCGCCTGACCATGATAGAGCCAGTACTCCTTGTCGGGCGCGCCACCCTCCTGGGGCACGCGCGCGTAGGCGCCCGGGAAGCTTTCGATGATGTCCATCACGCGTTCGGTGGGCGACTCCAGCAGCACTTTCTCCTGGCCGCTGGCGAGGTCTACAGCCACGAGATACCTGGCGGGGATCATCCCGCTGGCGATATACGCGTGTGTGTCATCCACGCCCATCACGTAGCGGCTCCAGGCACCATTGGGATGGCTGGGTCCCACAGGCCCGAAATCCTTGACCACCTTGCCCAGCTTCGGATCGTAGATGTACAGGCCGACTCTGTTGTCGCGGGTCCCGGTGCCGTAAATCCGCCCATCCGGCCCCGTCACGAGCGGGCGAACCTCGCCGCCGAGTCCCGGAACGATCTCGCCCCGCTCCTGGAGCGTGTTCGTCGCCGGGTCGTACACGAACAGGTCCATGCTCCACGTCTTCCGCGATGGGGTCGCGATGTAGTACTTGCCGTCAAATCCGAGCGCCCGGCCCGACAGGTAAAACTGGTGGCCATCCGCCAGACGCTGCTTCTTCACCTGGCCTGTGCCCAGGTCGATGGCGTAGAGCCACGTCGGCCCATAGTACTCCTTGAAGTAGATTTGGAGCACGTCCCAGCTTTTGCCGTCGGGGTTCGGCACCAGCCATCGCTCCCAGACATTCACCCCGCGCGCCGGCTCGCCCAGCGACTCCGTCTGCAAGACCGGCGCACGTTCGAGAGACTCCTTCAGCTCCGGCTGCTCGATAGCGCGCCAACGCCCTCCGGCGGCGCCTCGACCAACCGTTAAGATCATCGCCAAAGACAACACCAACCATGAAGCACTATGCGTGTTCACAACGGTTACCTCATCCAAATCACCTGGATTCTCTTGCTTCGACGGCGGCGACCTTCTCAGGAACACCAGTCGCATTGCATGCGTTATCCATCTGCCCGAACACGCGTTTTATGGCTGCCGCCACTTCCCCTTGTGTTTCTGCGGCCAGCCCGGAGAAGCGGCAGAGGCTGTGAAAGAAGACTCCATCGGCGCCGGAGTCTCGTGCCCGCTGGAGATAGTCTTCGAAGTACCGGGCCGGTGTGCGCTCGCCGAAACGTTCACGCCAGAACGGGCTGCCGGGCCGCTGACTCGGCTCCAGCATCACCATCGCGCCGGTCCAATACGCCACAGGCCGGTCCGTCGCGCCTTTCAGCGCCTGCGACCATTGACGCGTGACTTCCTCCAGGCCGTAGTCCCCGTGCGCTTCCAGGAAGAGGCTGTAGCCCATCTCGCCGATCACATCCACGTGCGAAGCAATCTCGCGAACTTGTCCGGCTTTAGAGGCCGGGCCGTAGAGGAAGAGTCCCACCGGCAGCTTGAAGGTCGTTCGCAGCTCGTCGCAGTGGCTCAGACAGGACGGCGGAATGTCCAGGCCGCCGCTGCCGCTCTCTTCATCCACGAAGAGGAGGTCCGCGCCCAGGCGGACGTATTCCTGCCAGACCTCCATGATCCGGCGATGGTCGGCGCCGTCGGCGTACGAACGACGGCGGTCCGTGAAGCCGAAGATGCCGGCCTTGATGCCGCGCGCGTGGAGTTTTGGGATAAGCGTTTCCGCCAAGCCCCGGAAGCGAGGATAGCCCCACAAGCTATCGTCGAATTGTCCGTGCCAGTAATGGAACCCTTTAAGAAGCACGAGGTCGCAGCCTCCAAAGCGGTTGAGAGTCTCCAGGATTTGCTCGGCCGTAAGATCGTCGGGACGATAACTCCGCTCCAGGAATTCATAGGTGACGACGCGGAGGTCCCTGGCCAGCCACCAGCTCCGGCTCGCGTTCTCCGCTGTGCCGTGCTGCCGATACTGGCGAAACAACGCCTGAGCAAGGGGAAAGGTCTGGCTCTGGGGCCGCTTGTCCAGGCAGTACGTGACGACGCCATCACATTTGCCGTCCTGCCAGGCTTGCAGGGACATGCGGAGCCATTCCGCGATTCGCTCAGGCGTCGCCGGGTCGCCATGGCGCTGGCGAAATTCGCTTGGGTCGCCCGCGGTCATGGAGATGAAGGGAATGTGAAAGCGTCGCTGACCCGATTTCGCCTCACTGCCGAAGCCGGCCTCGAATGCCCCCTTGCGGTCCACGTTCCACTTGCCCGGCTCGGCCAGGTCGGCCGCGAATTGCAGGTTCTCCCCACGCAACCCATCGATACGCCACCGCACGCCGAAGTTGCTCACGCCCTTCTTGTCCAGAAGCCGAAAGGCAATGGTGACGCCGGCTTTGCCGCGTGCCTGCCCGGTGACATCCACCGTGACCTTGCGCCACGCGGCTGAGCCGCCCGCCACGTCCTCTTCCCACACGACAACGTCATCGACAAGCACTTGCTTGAAGTGATAGCCAGCGGTCGGCCCGGTGAAGTCATCCCGCTCGCGAAAGCTGAGCACATATCGGTCCGCCGGCAGCACGGTACGGGCGGGTTTCAAACCCGCCCCTACGGCCATCACGAAGTCCCCCTCGCTCGACGGCGTGTCCCACGGATAACTGAGCTCGCTGGGCGGGACGACGGCGGCGTCGTTGAGAATCGCCCACGTCCAGTCGCTCTCGTCACGGTCCTGCAGATAAGCGACTACGACACCGTCGATCACCTCCCGGTAATCCTCGGCGAACTTCGCTCGTATCTCATCGAAGTACATCAGGGGCAGGAACGCCAGTCGCGGGTTGATGTGCTTCGCTTTCGCCTGCATTTCACGCAGATAGACGGGCGTGAACAGCTCGTGATTGGCGTAGAAATCGTCGATCACCCACGCCGTCAGGTTTGAGTGCTGGAGTGACAGCCGCGCGATCTCTTCGGCCCACCGATGATAGTCCAGCCGAAATGGCTCGGAGTACTGGCCCCCGTAGCTCGGCGGGCTCTCCGACGGCGGCACCAGGTACACCCACACATCGATGCCCGCCTCGGCCGCCTTGGGCAGAAACAGCTTCAGGTCGTCCCAGTCCGTCGGCGCGTGCCAGATCAGCCAGTAATAGGTCGTGACTCCCAGTTCCTTCAGCCTTGCGACCGTCGTGTCAATGTCCACGCGACCATCCGGCCGGCGAAGCTCCGAATCGTAATCCGCCAGATGTTTGCGGAAGAGCTCCCGTCCCGGCAACTGGCCTGACTGCCCTCGTCCGGCAGGCGGATTATCCAGAATGTAGCCAATGTCAATCACGTACATCTGCCGGCCCAGATCCTCATGGGTGGCATCAATGCACACGATCCGTCCATCGCGGCTGAGCCTCGGATGCAGATCAACCCGGTAGATATTCGTCGGGGCAGTGGCCTTCAGCCTGGCCAGCGGCACAAAGCGCTTCGTCGGAATGTGGTACATGAACAGGTACTGGTAACCCTTGATGTCGTAAGTGTCGGAGATAATCCAATCGCCGCCGGGGCGGGGAATGTAGCTGACATGACCATTCTCGGAGGATTCGAAGAGCCTGCCCGTTGCCTTGCCGGTTCCATCATCCGGATACAGATAATAGCCCCGGCCATCCAGGATGTGACCATCATCCTGCCATTCGTGATGACTTGGCCGATCATAGAAGTAGCGAACGTCCGAGCCGGCCGCTGTCATGGAGAAGGCTTTATCAAGATTGTTCTCCGGGTCTTTGAGGAATGCAATAAACCGGGAGCCAGCGGGATTCCATCCCTCGCGGAACACGTAGAGACAGCCCGATGACGGCGGGCCATCGGGATAAGCGATCCGGGCCATCCGGTCCAGGCTCATAACGGGCGCCGCATCCCCCGTATTCAGGTCCATCCGCCAGATCCCCGTGTCCTTCGGGGCATACTGACCCTCGTACCTGTCCTTGATCCCGACATAGGGAGTCCCACCATGCTTCATCCGCTCGAAGTCATGCGTCAGCGCGACGGCGCCATCAGGCGAGGGAGTGTAAATGGGCCGAGGCAGAGTCCGCCTCGCGCCCGTCTTGAAATTATAGACGCGGCACACATAATGGCTGCCGTCGTCCGAGCGGTCATTCCAGAGAATCTCGTCCGACCCGGGCCGCCACTGCAATCGGGCCCCCTGTTGCCAGTTCCAGGCGGTGGTCTGGCCGATCTGGGTCCATTTGTATCCGTCTCGCAGATCGATCAC
>Ga0316628_100002046_pt1 | contig 14690 bp, 8 predicted proteins | sample OWC_Aug_M2_C1_D5_FD_207648 | JGI IMG/M metagenome (GOLD analysis project Ga0316628, IMG submission 207648) | Wetland soil microbial communities from Old Woman Creek delta, Ohio, United States - OWC_Aug_M2_C1_D5_C | ecosystem: Environmental > Terrestrial > Soil > Wetlands | place: USA: Ohio... | reverse complement strand
TTCTCCAAAGGTCGGGATGGCGGTTCTTCGACGACGACATCGGCTCCGCCAACATCGCCCTGGAAACAAACGTTAAAATTAAGAAGAAGATCCTCGATGCTTTCGGCGATGACTTCGAGAAGACGGTCAACGGATTTGTTGATTACCTTCTTCTAGATGAACGCGGATTTTCGATTGCCGTCTTGGAGGCAAAGTCGGAGAAACACGATCCACTCGTTGGCAAGGAACAAGCACGGAAATATGCTCATTCCCAGAACGTCCGATTCGTCATCCTGTCGAACGGCAACTTGCATTACTTCTGGGACTTGGAACAGGGAAACCCGGTTCTAATCACGGAGTTCCCGAATCCTGACTCCTTCGGCCATTTTGAGGCTTTTAAGCCTAATCCAAACGCGCTAGTCAACGAGAGGATCGAAACGGATTATATCGCCGTCACGCAGAATCCGAACTACCGTAAGGATCCCCGCTGGAACGATTCCGGTCAGCGTGATGCATACATAGAGGACACGAGCCTGAAGTTCCTCCGTCCTTACCAACTTCGTGCTATCACAGCCCTTCAGGACGCCGTGCGCAAGGGCCAAACACGCTTCCTATTCGAGATGGCGACCGGCACCGGGAAGACTTTGACCGCTGCCGCCGTCATTAAGCTCTTCATGCGGACCGGCAATGCGAAGAGAGCGCTATTCCTTGTCGACCGGCTGGAGCTTGAAACTCAAGCTTGGAAAGCCTTTGTTCGGCACCTGAAAAACGACTTGCGTACCGTCATCTACAAGGAGAACCGCGACGACTGGCGCAACGCAGAGATCGTTGTGTCCACGGTTCAAAGCATGCAATTCAATAATAAGTATAGGCGGCTATTTTCGCCGACCGATTTCGACTTGCTGATTTCCGACGAGGCGCACCGCTCCATCGGCGGCAACAGCCGGGCGGTATTCGAATATTTCATCGGCTATAAGCTCGGACTGACGGCGACGCCGAAAGACTACCTCAAGAAGATCGACCCGGCCCGGATTAATGCACGCGACCCGCGCGAATGGGAACGGCGCCAATTGCTCGATACCTACAGGACCTTCGGTTGTGAATCGGGAGTGCCGACCTTCCGCTATAGCCTGATCGACGGCGTGCGCGAGGGCTATCTCCTGAATCCGGTGGTCGTCGACGCCCGGACGGAAATCACCACGGAATTGCTCTCTGAGAAAGGCTACGCCGTCATGCAGGAGAATGAGGACGGCGAATTGGTCGAACAGACCTTTTTCGGCAAAGACTTCGAGAAGAAGTTCTTCTCTGATGAAACGAACCGCGTTTTTTGTGAGACTTTTCTAAAGAATGCGCTTCGCGATCCGTTGAGCGGTGAGATCGGTAAGACAATTATGTTCTGCGTTCGTCAAGACCACGCGACTCGAATCGTTCAGACGTTGAACGAGATGGCGCACGCGCTTTTTCCGGGCAAGTATAACTCCGACTTCGCTGTGCAGGTGACGTCTAACGTTGATGGCGCTCAGCAAATGACGATCAACTTCGATGCAAAAAATAACAACCTTAATGGACATACCCGGTTTCTGGAAGGCTATATCAGTTCCAAGACCCGCGTTTGTGTTACCGTCGGCATGATGACCACGGGCTATGACTGCGAAGATCTCTTGAACGTCGTACTACTCCGCCCCATCTTCTCGCCGACTGACTTCATCCAAATCAAGGGCAGAGGAACGCGCAAATATACCTTTAGTTACGCCGAAAAAGAGGACGGCCGGATTCAAAAACATATGAAGCCGAAAGAAAAATTTAAGCTCTTCGACTTCTTCGCCGTCTACGAGTACTTTGAAAAGAAGTTCAAATACGACGAAGTGATCAAACTCCCGCTAATGCGCCCTGTGGGACCGACACCGGAACCCCTACCCCCGTCTCCGCAAGGCCCACCCGAATTTATGAACGTGAATCTGGATCCGCTCAAGTCCCAGGTCGAATATGCCGTGCCCGTCTTCGGCATGAAGATTGACCGGAAGTTCTTCGAGAAATTCGAGGATCAGGTCAAGGCCGCGCCGGAAGTCCGAGAGAGATACGAGCGGGGCGACATTAAGGGCGCAGAAGAAGCGGTCGTTACCGCGTTGTTTAATAAACCGGAGGACTTCTTCAACCTCGACAAGCTGCGCAAGGCCGTGCAGGCCGACCGTAGAATTACGCTTCGGGAGATATTAGCCAAAACATTCGGCGAAATCGAACGTTTTAAGTCCAAAGACGAACTGCTCGAAGAAGAACTGGCGAAATTCGTTTCCATCCACAAGCCGGACGCCCGGCACATGCCAGTCATTCGGCAATTCTTCAAAGCCTACGTGACCGATGGGGCGGTCCGGGCGATTGTGGATGCCCGTGAGTTCGGGCGTCTCGCAGATAATCCCAAGGTTTCCTTAGCCGACATCCGCGCCCTTGATCAATGGCGGGATGTTATCCCGGAATATGTGAAAGACTATGTTTCGTTGAATGCCTTTGCCGCATAGGAAAATACCGTGTTAGACGCAGAAACCAGGGCGAAAATCGATTCCGCTCGAGACATCCTTGTCGGTAAGGTACCAGATCCGAAATCGCAGGTAGAGCAAATCACAATCGCACTGATCTACAAGTTCATGGATGACATGGACCGTCAATCAGAGGAAATTGAGGGCATAGCGACGTTCTTCACGGGCGATTTCAAGAAATATCGTTGGGCGCAATTGCTTGACAAGCGGTTCAGCGGCCATGAACGCCTGCTTCTCTATGCCGAAGGCATCGAGAAGATGAATGAAAACAAGAATATTCCCCAACTTTTCCGAGACATCTTCAAGGGTGTTTTCCTTCCTTATCGCGATCCAGAAACGCTCAATCTCTTCCTTAAGGAAATCAACTGCTTCACGTATGAACACAGCGAACGGCTCGGCGATGCGTTCGAATACCTGCTTTCCATTCTCGGCACACAAGGCGACGCCGGCCAATTCCGTACTCCCCGCCACATCATTGACTTCATCGTCGCCGTCGTGGACCCCAAGAAAACAGAGACTGTGCTCGATCCCGCTTGCGGTACCGCCGGATTCTTGATTTCGGCTTACAAGCATATTTTGAAAGGAAACGGGAACCTTACACCCGACGAGCGGGCTCGCTTGATGTCCAACTTCCGGGGCTACGATATCGCTCCCGACATGGTGCGGTTGTCCCGCGTGAACTTGTATCTGCATGGCTTCCCGAATCCGGTCATACATGAATATGACACATTGACCAGTGAGGAACGCTGGGACGAGCGGTGTGACGTGATCATGGCTAATCCGCCGTTCATGACTCCGAAGGGCGGCATACGACCGCATAACCGATTTTCCATTAAGGCCAAGCGAAGTGAAGTGCTCTTCGTGGACTATATCGCTGAACACCTGATCCCTGGCGGGCGTGCCGGTGTCATCGTGCCCGAAGGCATCATTTTTCAGAGCCAGAACGCATACAAGGCTCTGCGGAAAATGCTGATAGAGAATTACTTATGGGCTGTTGTCAGCCTGCCGGCTGGCGTTTTCAATCCCTACAGCGGCGTCAAGACGAGTGTCTTGTTTCTCGACCGGAATCTGGCCAAGAGCGTGGATGAAGTACTGTTCGTGAAAGTGGAGAATGACGGATTCGATCTGGGAGCGCAGAGAAGGCCGATTGATGGGAGCCAAATCGCGGAGGCGACGGAGGTTCTTGAAGGCTATAAAAAGATTCAAAAGCCTCAAGAAGAAAAAATGGTGTTGACCGTTCCTCGCAAACGTCTTCTTGAATCCTCTGACATCAACCTTTCCGGCGATCGCTATCGTACTTCTACCGTGAGGCAAAGCGGTAAATGGCCTATGGTAAGGCTAGGGGAGGTGTGCGCGTTTGAATATGGGTCCAGTTTGCCCCAACGTAATCGTGTTGCAGGACCATATCCAGTAGTCGGATCGAATGGAATTGCGGGCTTTCACAATGCATTCACCGTCAAGGGTCCTGTTATCGTCATCGGGCGTAAAGGCTCAGCCGGAGAGGTTACATGGATTGAGCAAGACTGCGTCCCGATCGACACAACTTACTTTGTCCAAATGATAATAGAACATTTGTCGCTCAAGTATCTGTTCTATGCGCTGGAAAAGATGGATCTGCCTGCTTTGCGTGACGGCGCAGGAGTTCCAGGGCTCAACCGCAATGATGCCTACGAACTCGAACTCCCTCTCCCACCACTCGAAGAGCAAGAGCGAATTGTGGCGGAGTTGGAAGGGTACCGGAAGGTTATCGAAGGTGCCCGCCAAATCATCGAAAACTACAAGCCCACCATCCGCATTGATCCAGATTGGCCAATGGTGAAAATCGGAGAAGCTCCGATTGAAATCATTGACGGGGACAGAGGGCAGAATTACCCCAAGAAAGAGGATTTTGCGAATTCAGGCCATTGCCTTTTCCTAAATACTAAGAATGTGAGAGGAAATGGATTTCTTCTTGAAGAAATGCAGTTCATAACAAAAGAAAAGGACGCGGCCTTGCGAAAAGGAAAGTTGACCCGAAATGATGTAGTCCTCACGACTCGGGGCACTGTTGGAAACGTTGCTTTCTATAATCAAAGCGTTGCTCTTGATAATATTAGAATTAACTCCGGCATGGTGATCCTGAGAGTTGATAAAACAAAAATCGCTCCGTCCTTTTTGTTTTCGCTCTTTCAGACAGAGTACATCCAGAAACAGATCAAGGATATATCCTCGGGTTGTGCGCAACCTCAACTCCCGATACGTTCTTTGGTTGAGATAATGGTTCCCTTGCCACCCCTTGATACTCAGCATCAAATCGTCGTGGAGATCGAAGCGGAGATTAAGCTAGTAGAGGCGAATCAGGAGCTAATCGCACGGATGGAAGCGAAGATCAAGGCTAAGCTGGCGGAGGTTTGGGGAGAAGAAAAATAGCCCTACCGCCGGCCGTCTTGATTTCCCTGCAACGAATTTCCTCAGAAGAACATAACTGAAAACAGTCAATTTCGAAAAAATCTAAATCATCGCAGAGTTATTCTATGCGGTGAAGTGTTTTGACTCCGATGAGATAAAAACAGCACCTTTTACGTCTCATTTTATGTGGGGAATTGAGAAGCAAGCGCGGATTCATTTGAACCTTAAACCGGACAAGATGTCCGATTAATATTGAAAAATGAAGGCTGTTATTCTTATCCGGACATTTTATCTGGGTAAGTGTACTAACACGTCTATTATCGCGCAAAAAATCGCGCAATTTTTGCGCGACCCGACAAGATAGGCGGGGATGAGAAACATTAAAGGTCTTCTGGAACAGAGCCGCCCGCGCGATCTCATGCAATTAGCAATAGAAATCATGCGGGAATCCGTCCCGGAGCCGCGTGCCGATGACAAGGCAAATCCTAAGGTAGGCGTGGTATTAGTGAAGCCGGATGGAAAGGTGGAAACCGCTTGCCGTGGAGAGTTGCGGCATGGGGAGCACGCGGAGTTTACGCTCCTTGAGCGGAAAAACCGAAATAGCAAGCTTGATGGTTCGATTCTATTCACTACTCTTGAGCCTTGTGCTCCCGGATCACGTCGTGATCCAAAAGTGGACTGTGCGGAGCGGATACGGGTAGCCCGGATAAAGGAGGTATGGGTAGGCCTTCAAGATCCCGATCCCAAAGTTGCCAGGAAGGGCATTGAGCACCTTGAGCAAAACGGCATCACAGTTCACATGTTTGATCGTGACTTACAGGACGTCATTGAGAGCGAAAATGGAGAATTCCTGGGGCAAGCGCAAGAGCGAGCGATCGCCGCTAAAAAGAAGCCGATAGAAATCGTTCTTTCTCCGCTTGAAAACAGATTTCCTGCGGCCGTTCTGACGGACTTCTCAGACGAGGCGTTGAGGTTCTATCGTGAGCGTGCCAGAATCACCGAGGCCGCAGATACCAACGAGTTCAACCGACGGCTTCTCCAACAAGGGCAATTAAAGGAGGAAAATGGTCGGCTTGTCCCGACGGGATTCGGCATTCTTTTATTTGGGAAGGAGCCGCGCAGGGCTTTGCATCAAGCCGGCCTCCTAGGGCTAATCCACTATCCGAATGGAGAACAGGAACGTAAAGAGTTCGATGAGCCTGCAGTCATGATTCCCGACCTTCTAGAAGGATGGCTGAAGGACAAACTCCCGAATGTTTTTGACCGGAACAGGATGCAGCGGGAAGAACTTCCGGCATTACCTTTCGAGATGGTACGAGAAGGCGTCGTCAACGCGCTCATTCATCGTAATTACGACATTGAAGGCGCAAAATGTCAGATCGTCGTGACGGAAGATACGGTTCAGGTGAAGAGTCCCGGCATGCCTCCACTTCCGATTAAGCTTGAGCAACTTCAATCCTTCACTGCGCCTATGTTGAGCCGTAATCCTAACCTGCATTTCGTCTTTGCGCGTATGCGGATGGCCGAAGAGCAAGGCATGGGCATAGGATCGTTGCGGGACAGGGCTAAGGAACTCGGATTGCCATTACCAAAATACACGTGGGACGCCCCCTACCTTATTCTCACACTTTTTCGATCGACAGAGGCAGCAGCTAGATCTCTTCCCAAGGATGTATTTAATTCCCTAAGCAAATCGGAGAAAAAGGGTTGGGAATGGCTTGCAACGCAAAGGAGAGCCAGTTCCAGCCAATATGCTGATACCCTGAAGATTGAGACCCGGACGGCGCGGCGACACTTGATCCGTTTTGAGGAACTCGGCCTAGTTAGAAAAAGAGGGTCTGGACCTTCCATCGAGTACGAGGTTATTTAGAGTGTATCCTAACAGTTGGCGTGGATTTATGCGGACGCGAGACCGGCCAAAATGTCCGATTAAAACTCGAGAATCGCGTGTATTTTGATTACCCGGACATTTATCCGGACATTATGTCCGGATAAAACAGGAACAAGACCGCTATCGCGCCGAATATCGCGCCATTTTGGCGCGTTACGGGAAAAAGGGCAGACATGAGAACCATCAAAGATCTTCCAGAGCACAGCCGACCTCGAGAAAAATTGAGGGAAAAGGGGGCCGCGGCCTTAACAGATGAGGAACTCGTCGCGGCGATTCTCGGTATGGGAACGGTCGGAGTTGACGTCCGTACGATTGCCCGGCAGGTTGTTGGCTTGATTCGTGAGCGCAAGGGCGGGCTGACTCTGGATCTCTTGATAGCTGTCCCAGGCATGGGTCTTGCCAAGGCGGGACAGATTCTTTCGGCTTTTGAACTCGCGCGACGGCACCTTATCAAGGATATCGTTAAAATAACCGTTGCCCAGGATATCATACCCTTGGTGGCCGATATTGCCGGAAAACAGCAGGAATATTTCGTCTGCATTTCTCTGAACGGCGCGAATGAGGTCATCGAAAAACGCATAGTGACAATAGGCCTACTCGATAAAAGCCCGGTTCATCCGCGAGAGGTGTTCGCCGACGTGATTGCGGATCGGGCCGCGGCGGTTATTTTTGTCCACAATCACCCCTCCGGCGATCTTCAGCCAAGCGAAGCAGACCGCCGCATTCACGAGCAATTAACCGAGGCTGCAAAGATTCTTGGGCTGCGCGTCCTAGACAACATAATCGTGACAAAGAAAGGCTATTTCAGCTTTCAAGAAGCAGGTTTGATTACGTAATTTGAGGCGTAGAATCTTCCGTGCTTAATTTGCGGCAAGACGAGATCCTTCGCTTCGCTCAGGATGACACTGTAATTTCGGTATTGCGTTGGTTGTCACCATAATTAACGACGTTGACAGGCTGGAGAACATTTCCATAAACTAGGGGAACATGAAAAAATTCTGGTTTCTTTTTCTCCCCTTTGTCCTCCTCATCGGATGGTCGTCATCGGCCGGCTTCGCGGCCGATACCTCGATGGCCTTCACGGTCTCTATGCCTCAGCCCGGCTCTCACCTTTTCCACGTTGACTTCCGCTGTGACGGGCTGAAAGGGGAGATGCAGGATTTCATCATGCCCGCCTGGATGCCGGGTTTCTACCGGATCATGGACTACCAAAAAAACGTCTCGAATTTCCGGGCCGCGGACGGAGAGGGCCGGGCTTTGCCCTGGGAGAAGGTGGCCCGGAGCACCTGGCGAGTCGTCTCCGGGGACGCGCCGACGGTGATCGTCAGCTACGATGTCTTCGGGAATACCGCTTTCGTGGCCAACAACTTCCTCGGCGAAGAGCGGGCCTTTATCGCCCCGCCGGGGCTTTATCTTTTCGTCGAGGGGCTGATCCGCCATCCCGTGACGGTCGCCATCCAGCTCCCGCCGAACTGGACGCGGATCGCGACCGGCCTCGATCCCGTCCCGGGCCGCCCTAACACGTTCAGCGCGCCGGATTTCGACGTCCTCTACGACTGCCCGGTCCTGATGGGCAATCAGGAGATCGAACAGTTCGAGATCAAGGGCGTTCCCCATCGCCTGGCCATCGAATTCGTGCCGGAGAGCGTGGACCGGCGGCGGATGTCGTCGGACCTGAAGCGCATGGTCGAAGCGGCGACGGGGCTGATGGGCGATATCCCTTACAAGCACTATACGTTCCTTCTTATCGGGAGGGGCAACGGGGGGATCGAGCACCTCAACAGCGCGGCCTGCGCCTTCAACGGCAAAAGCCTCACCGACGAGAAAGGCTATCAAGGCTGGCTCAGCTACATCTCTCATGAGTATTTTCATCATTTCAACGTCAAGCGCATCCGGCCGATCGCCCTGGGGCCGTTCGACTACGACGAAGAGAATCTGACCGAGATGCTCTGGGTGTCGGAGGGCTTGACCGTTTATTACGAAGACATCGTCCTCGTCCGGGCCGGCCTCATGACGCCCGGCCAATTCCTCGAGAGATTGAAGAACGCCATGACCCGCTTTGAGAACGCCCCCGGCCGCCGCTACCAGTCCACGACGGACTCGAGCTTGAATACGTGGGGCACGTCCGGAGTCGGCGGAGACCGGAACACGACCATCTCCTACTACGACAACGGCGGGATGTTGGGGGCGATGCTCGACCTCGCCATCCGCAACCGCAGCGAGAACAGGAAATCGCTGGACGACGTGATGCGGTCCCTGTACCGGACATATGACCAAGGGAAGAAGCGCGGTTTCACGGACGGCGAGTTCCGGGCGGAATGCGAACGGGCGGCGGGAGGGCCGCTGACCGAGGTCTTCGATTATGCTGCGACGACGAAAACCGTCGATTACGCCAAATATTTCGCCTTCGCCGGATTGAAGATCGAGGCCGCGGCTCAGGATGCGCCCGGCGCCGCCCTCGGCTTCAACACCCAGACGATCGAAGGGACATTGACGGTCGTCGAGGTCGAGGCCGGCTCGCCCGCCCTTGGCGCGGGATTGAGAGCGCAGGACCGGATATTGGAGGTCGATGGAACGAAGGCGACCCCGAAGGTCCTCAACGACATCCTGGCGGCTAAAAAAACCGGAGACACGATCAAGGTCAGGTATTCGCGGGCCGGCGCGCCGCAGGACCTCGAGTTCGCTTTGGGCAGAAAATTTAAATACAGCTATGCCATTACGCCGATCCCTAATCCGACGCCGCTGCAGTCCGCGATCTTCAAGGACTGGCTGAGGAAAGCCTTGTGAAACAGGAGCGGCCGATATAATCCCGAATCTGGAAGCCGGAGGATCAAGATGTTGGAATTCGAGCCCGCGAGAGAGCGATGATCGCCAATCCATTCCTCGGAGTTGTCTTTCACTGGCTGGGCGGCTTGGCCTCGGGCAGCTTCTACGTTCCCTACCGCGGCGTCAAGAAGTGGTCGTGGGAGGTCTATTGGCTCGTCGGCGGCTTCTTCAGCTGGATCATCGCCCCCTGGATCCTGGCTTCGATCAATACCCGCGATCTTCTCGCCGTCCTGAGCGAAGCCCCCTCGGCCGCCCTCATCAAAGCGTATATCTTCGGCGCGCTGTGGGGGGTGGGCGGATTGACCTTCGGATTGACCATGCGCTATCTCGGCATGTCGCTGGGCATGGCCGTGGCCCTCGGATATACCGCCGTGATCGGCACCCTCGTTCCGCCGATCATCCACGGGGAATTCGTCTCCAAAGTCCTCGGGACGACCTCGGGGCTCATCATCATGATCGGCATCGTCGTCTGCATGCTGGGAATCGCCATCACCGGGATGGCCGGGAAGTCGAAGGAAAAGGAGATGTCCGAGGAACAGAAAAAATCCTCGATCAAGGAGTTCAATTTCGGCAAGGGCATCCTCGTCGCCACCTTTTCCGGCATCTTCAGCGCCTGTTTCGCGATGGGCCTGGACGCGGCCGCGCCGATCGCCGAGATCTCCGCCAGCCACGGCACGACGATGATTTGGACGGGGCTGCCGAAGCTGTGCGTGGTCCTCCTCGGCGGCTTCACGACGAACTTCATCTGGTGCATCATCCTCAACGTCCGGAACCGGACGGGCTATCAATATTTTCATAAGCACCTCCGGCAAGCGCCGCAGGAGCGCGAAAAGGCCGCGGAGCGCCTGTCGGAAGCGGCGACCGCGACGGGCGAACGCGTCCCGATGCTCAAAAACTATTTCTTCAGCGCGCTGGCCGGCGTGACCTGGTACATGCAGTTCTTTTTCTACACGATGGGCGAAACGCAAATGGGCCAGTACAAATTTTCGAGTTGGACGATCCACATGGCCAGCATCATCATCTTCAGCACGCTGTGGGGCATCGCCCTGAAGGAATGGAAGGGGAGCAGCGGTTTCACCAAAGTCCTGCTGGGCATAGCCCTGGCGATCCTGATCTTTTCGACCATCATCGTCGGCTTCGGCAATTACCTGGCCGCGCAGTGAGTTGAATGTCGATATTGGTGACGGATGATCCATCCGCGAAATAATCCCCCCTCACCCCCCTTTAGGAAAGGGGGGGATATCCTCCTCCCTTTTCTAAAGGGAGGAGGGGAGGGATTAATATCCCCTTAGTCGGACGGATTTAATTAAAACCATGACCTCGCGCGAACGAGTTCTTAAAGCGATCAATCACGAGGTCCCCGACCGCGTCCCGATCGATCTCGGAGGCAACCAGACGGGAATCCACAAGAACGCCTACCGGAATTTAATCCGGCACCTCGGACTTCAGGAAGACATCGAGATCATGGATGCCGTCCAGCAGTTGGCCCGTCCGAGCGAGCGCGTTCTTGAGCGATTCCAGGTCGACACCCGCTATGTGGCGGCCGGGCCGGCCTCGTCTTGGAAGGGCGGCGTCGTCAGGGCCGAGCGCGGCGGCCGGATTTGGCACGACCTCACGGATGAGTTCGGCGTGCGCTGGTCGATGCCGGACGACCAGCAGCTCTACATGGACATCACCCTCCATCCGCTGGCCGGAGCGTCTGTCCGCGACGTCCGCGACTATCCTTGGCCGAAAGGGGATGATCCCGGCCGCTTCGCCGGCCTCCGCGAAAGGGCCCTTCGAATCCGCAGCGAAACGCCCTATGCCGTCATCAGCGGAATCTCCGGCGTAATCTACGAGTTCGGCTGGTATCTGCGGGGGCTCGAGCAGTGGTTCTGTGATCTGTTGACCGCTCCGGAATTCTGCGAAGCCGTGCTCGATGAGGTGCTGAAATATTGGCTGGACTGGTTTCGCCTGTTCCTCGACGAAGCCGGCGACGTGGTCGACGTGATCATGATCGGCGACGACTTGGCCGGTCAGGACGGACCGCTCTTCAATCCCGAGATTTACCGGCGGTTGGTCAAGCCGCGCCAAAAGCGTCTCGTCCAATACATCCGTTCGCGGACGCAAGCCAAGATCTGGTATCACACCTGCGGCTCGTGCCTTGCCCATATCCCCGATCTCATCGACAACGGCATCCATATCATCAATCCCGTACAGACGAGCGCCAAGAACATGGATCCCCTCGAACTGAAGCGCCGATTCGGACGCGGACTCGTGTTTTGGGGCGGAGGCTGTGATGCGCAGCACGTTTTGCCGCGCGGGACTCCCCGTGATGTGGCCGCGAACGTCCGGGCCAATCTGGCGGCCTTTATGCCCGGCGGCGGCTACGTTTTCTCCGGCATCCACAATATCCAGGGCGAGGTACCGCCTGAGAATATCGTGGCCATGTTCGATACGGCCCACGACCACGGCCGCTATTAAAAAGGGGACACATACTTTTGAGACACCTTCTCCAGAGGAGGGTTAGTCGATAGAGGATGTGTCCCAGAAGTACATGTCCCAAAAGTATGTGTCCCCAAATAGCGTTTGAAGAGCGGGCCAAACGCGCCCTACGTTCGATCCCCCGCGGCAAGGTTGCTTCCTACGCTCAGATCGCCGCTCTGGCCGGGAACCATAAAGCGGCGCGCCAGGTCGTTCGCGTCCTGCATGCTTCATCAAGAAAAGAAAGGCTTCCCTGGCATCGCGTGATCGGCAGCCGAGGGATCATATCGCTGCCGCGGGGAAGAGGATTCGAAGAGCAGCGGCGGCTCCTGCTGGCGGAAGGGATCGAGGTCGATCATCTCGGCCGCATTGATCTCGAAAAATATCAATGGGAATCGGCCGGCCGCCGGTCCCGGGCTCTTGAAGATTTCTTGCGCGGGCTGACCCGCCGCTGACTATTATTCGGAGACACAATACCTATTTCCTTATTTCTTCATCCTTTACGAAAGTAAATTGGGAAATAGGTATGGTGTCTCCATTATTGTTTCGGCGTGAGGACCGCCGCCCATCCGCCGCCCGGAGCGAGCTTGATGGGCAAGCGGTCGGCGCGCGAAACCGTCTTTCGGATCAAGGCGAAGTCGTTCCCGTTGCGGTCGGCGTTGATGCCGTCCTGATAAATCATCATCTCGTAAGCCCGATCATCGAGGAACGAAAGATCCAGGTTGAGTTCGCGGGGCGTCGCATCCGTCATCGCTCCCACATACCACTGCGCTCCGTTGCGGCGGGCGACGAGAACGTAGTCGGCCATTTTCGCTTCTAGAACGCGCGTCTCATTCCAGACCGTGGGAACCTTGGACAGGAAGTCCAGGCATTCCTGTTCGCGGAGGTAGTTGCTCGGCGTGTCGGAGAGCATCTGGAGGGGGCTTTCATAGACAATGTACATCGCCAGCTGGTGGCAGCGCGTCCCCTGGCTCATCGGCTGGCTGTAAATGATCTGAAAATTGCGCATTCCGCCGTTGACCATGGACCCCGGGGTGAAGTCCATCGGCCCGGCCGCCATGCGGGTGAACGGCAGGGTGACATCATGCTCCGGCGTGATGTCGCGGCTCCACTTGGAATGCTCGAGGCCTTTCACCCCTTCGCTGGTCAGGACGTTGGGGAATGTCCGGTACAAGCCGGTCGGCTTGTGAGCGCCGTGGAAGTCGATGAGAAAGCGCCGTTTGGCCGCTTCGGCCGCGACCTTGTAATAATACCTGACCATCCACTGGTCGTCTCTCTGCATGAAGTCGACCTTGAGGCCCTTGACGCCCCACCGGGTGAACTGCTCCATGGCCGGCTCGAACTGGTCGTTGAGCGCTTTCCACGTCACCCAGAGGATGATGCCGACGTTTTTCTCCCGTGCGCGGGAGAGGATGGCCTCCATGTCAACCGCCGGCACGACCGAGAGCAGGTCGCCGCGCTTGGACCAGCCTTCGTCGAGGATGACGTATTCGATGCCGTTGGCCGCGGCGAAGTCGATGAAATATTGATAGGTGGCCGTATTCACGCCGGCCCGGAAATCGACTCCCCGCAAGTTGAGGTCGTTCCACCAGTCCCAGGCGACTTTCCCCGGCCGGACCCAGGAGAAGTCGCCCTCCGCCGGTTTGGCCAGGCGATAGATCATGGGGCTTTCGATCAAGTCGCCGTCCTTGGCCGCGATCATCAGCACGCGCCAGGGAAAGAGGCGCTTTCCCGCCGTCTTGGCCAGGTAGGGCATCCGTTCTGTGACAGGCACATCCCGGTCGTTCTTCACTTCCTCTTTGAGGGGATGCGCGGGAAATTTGCCGACGAGCTTCGTCGGCGAGTCGCTCGCTCCGGTCAACCAGAGGCCGGCGTAATGCTCGAGATCGGCCTCGGTGATGGCGACTTTGGGGCCGCCCTCGATGTCCACAACCGCCGGCACCGAGGAGAATTTTTTCGGCGTGACCTCGCTCAGCGGGATATATTTGTATGTCCGCTCCTGGTGGGACTGGAAGCTTTCTTCTTCGGGAAAATAGAGCTTATGGTCTTTGTCAAAAGCGAACTCGGCCTGTTCCGAGATGACCGTGATCGGAGCAGGGAAGGAGGTCGCGAAGCGGTAGGCCGCGCCGTCGTTATAGGCGCGGAAGACAAGGCTAAAGCTGCCGACGAATTCAAGGGTTATTTCGTTGAACACATCCGCGATCGACGACGTTTTTTGCCAAACGACCGGCGTCAGAGTTTCGTTGACGCTACGCCGTTTCGCATTAAGGACCTTCGCCTCCCGGCCTAAAATTCTGCCGTCTTCGATCGTCATGGATACCGCCGACGGCGCGATGATCGTCCGGCCTTGGAAGGCGACGGCATACGTGACGGACGATCCCACGGCGATCCTGACCTCGATCGCTTTGTCGGGAGATTGAAGGGAATAATCTTTGGCCGTCGCTGCGCCCGCCGCGGCCGCCATAATCAGTCCGAGAATCAGAATTTCTTTTATTTCGCGCGCCACAATAGCCCCCTTTATTCCTTCGACCTTTTTTTCAGTTCGCGAATCCGCTATTTGGCTTTAAGCGTCTGGAAGCACTTCAGCATCAGCTCGGCGTCGGCTTTGG
>Ga0316628_100002045_pt1 | contig 14694 bp, 14 predicted proteins | sample OWC_Aug_M2_C1_D5_FD_207648 | JGI IMG/M metagenome (GOLD analysis project Ga0316628, IMG submission 207648) | Wetland soil microbial communities from Old Woman Creek delta, Ohio, United States - OWC_Aug_M2_C1_D5_C | ecosystem: Environmental > Terrestrial > Soil > Wetlands | place: USA: Ohio... | reverse complement strand
GTCGTGTCATGGCACTTTTCCTCGCCGTTGAATGTCCGTGATGAACCCGGGCGATTCACGGGGACGCAAGTACCGTGCCTTGGGGGCAAGGAGCGCAACATATTGATATCAAATCATTTATGAATATTCAGAAATGAACGGACCGACGGAAAAGCGTCAAAATGCCTGAGGATTGTCAATTTCTTGACGGATCGAGGGGAAGAAGGATCTGGACGGTGGTGCCTTTCCCTTCCCGGCTTAAAAGCCGGAGGTACCCACCATGCGCGCGGACGCAACTCCTCACCATCGGGAGCCCGAGCCCGGCCGCTTTTTCCGGCGGCTTGGTCGTAAAGAAGGGGGTGAACACCTGATCCCGGATCGATTCGGGAATTCCGGCCCCGGTGTCGGATACGGAAACGGAGAGGTACCTTCCTTCGGGAACGACCGCATTGTATGCGGGGATCTCCCCTTCCGAGTGGAAAAGGGAGGTGGAGAACGTGAGGACCCCGCCGTCGGGCATGGCGTCCGCCGCGTTGATCCCGAGATCCACCAACGCCTGGGTAAGCCATTCCGCGTCTCCCGTTACGAACTCCGGGATTTCGCCGCATTCGGTGCGGATTTCCACGTTTTCGCTCACGCGGCGGGAAAGGATCGCGGGCGCCTCACCGAGGATGCGCCGCAAGTCGATGGGCCGCGGTCCCAGCGCCACCCGGCGGGAGTATGCGATCAACTGGCGCGTAAGCTCGGAAGCCCGCCGTGCGGAGCGTTCGATATTGGCGGCCGCCTCATGCTCTTTCCCGCTCTCGGGAAGCCTTGTTTTCAGGAGGGAGGAATACCCGAGGATCCCGGTGAGGTAGTTGTTGAAGTCGTGCGCGACCGCCCCGGTCAACCGGCCGATCGTTTCCATCTTCCGTGCCTGGACGAGCCGCTCCTCCGCCTGGCGGATACGGGTCGACAGCAGGTCGATGCTCCCGTCCGGTTCCTTTTCCCTTTCGCGTTCCAGGGCGGCCATGCAATGTTCCAGGCGACGGTGAAACTCCGCCCGCTGCTCCGGGGAAAGATCGATCCCGTCGAAAATTTCCGCGAGCCGGGACTTCAAGCGGGAACGCCACTCCGAGTTTTCCGCCATCGCCCGTAGAGTAGTACATCGCGGGGATCGCGGTCAACATCGTTGCGCAAGGGGGTGGGGGTGCAGGCGGCGGACCGTGACCTCCCGGCGGGACAATGGCGCCCCTCCCTGCCGTTGGAGTAGAATCTCATCGTGCGGCCCGATCGAGCGGGGGTTCGAGGAGACGGTCTCCCGCCCACGCCGGGGATGGCCGTCCGGAGGAGGCAGGGGGGGTGGTGCGGCGCGACGATTTCGACCGGGCGCTCCGGAAGGCCCTCTCGGAGCTGCCGCCGATGTTCCGCGACGTGTTGGCGAACGTCGCCGTGGTCGTGGAGGAGTGGGCGCCGGACGAGCTGCTCGACGAGCTGGGAGTCCCGCCGGACGACACGTTGTACGGTTTCTACCACGGGGTGCCGCTCCCCGAGCGGTCGGTCCAGGATTCAGGTCTCCTCCCGGACAAGATCTCCATCTACAGGGGGCCGCTCGAAGAGGATTTTCCGGACCGGGGGGAGCTGTGCCGGCAGATCCGCATCACGATTCTCCACGAGATCGGCCACTACTTCGGGATGGACGAAGAGGATCTCTCTCGCCTCGGGTACGAATGAGGCTCCATCCCGGCAAGGAGGTTCGGAATGCTCCTTCTTCGACGAGAGTACCATGACGGCGCCGAACTGCCGGAGATTGTGCTGCTGCATGCCGAGGTAACGAGGCATGGAGATCCCGCCGGACCGCGGCGGCTCACACGGGTGGTCGTTCCCTCGGGCGAACCCGGACGCCGGGTCGCCCACCTCCCGCTTCCCGAGCCCGGGGAGGGGGGGCGGATCGTCGTTCGATACCGGTTCTCCACCGTTCGCGGCGGGGAAGAGCGGTTCTCTCCGCCGTACGAGGTGACCATCCCCTCGGACGACGCGATCTCCGACCTCTACCGCATTCCCGAGGATGGAACGGGGAACCTCCCGCCTGCCCCGGGACGCGGACATTTCCGCCTGGTCCTGCCGTTGGGGGAAGGGGAGCGCGCCTCCGGACAGTTCCGGTTCGGTTTCGGCGCGATGCGGAAAAAACCGTCCCCGTCGCTTTGCCGGGCCGTCATCGACGCCGGAAACGGGCCGGTGCCGGTCATCGAAGCCCCGGAGGCCCTCTCGGTCCTCAAGTACCGGCCGATGCCGTATTTCCTGTACCACGTCTCCGGGGATGGGATCTTGCGTGCCGACAAGATCGCGTGCGCGCGGATCACCCTTGCAGATCCCGACGGGAACGTCGTCTCCGCCCGGATGATCTGGGGCGACCCGGCTTGGCGGGCGACGAACCTCTCGCTCATGGCCGAAGCGACAAAACCCCGGGCATCCCTGCCTGCTTCGGCACTTGGCCATCCATGGCCATCGGCCGAAGCGATAAAATCCGGGGCATCCCTCCCTGCCACATCTGAATTTTTCGCGGAAGACCGGGCGGCGTTTTTCGCCGCGAGGGAGGCCGCACTCACCCTCCTGCCGGTTCCCCGTGTGTTCGAGGCATTCGTGTTCGGACCGTCGGGGAGAACCGTCGAGTACTGCTTCCAGGTCGTTGCGCGGAGGCAGGACGGCGGATTCGATGTGCGGTGGCGGAACAGGGACGTCGGCGGGAACTGGACCGTTACCCTTTGACGGTGCGCCCTATCGGATGACGTTCAGCGCGTCGAGGAGCGCGGCAGCCTCCTCGTCCGTTCCCACGGTGATGCGGAGGGATCCCGCGAGCCGTGGAGTGTCGAAGTACCGCACAAGGATCTTTCGCCGCTTCAGCGCTTCGTAAACGGGGCGGGCCGATCCCCCGCGCGTCCGCCTCGCGAGGATGAAATTGGCCCGCGAAGGGAACGGCGTGAACCCCACCCCGGGGAGAGCCGCGGCGAGGGCTTCGCGGGTTTTCCGGATCCTTGCCGTGTTCCGTTCCATCCACGCGATGTCCGCGAGCGCCGCCGCCCCCGCGACGATCGACAGGCGGTTCAGGTTGTACGAGTCGCGCACCTTGTCCAGTCCCTCGATGATCCGCGGGTGGGCGAACCCGAGTCCGATCCGCATTCCCGCCAGGGAGAACGATTTGGAGAACGTCCGCAGGACGATCACGTTCTGCCGTTCCCGGGCGAGCGCGAGGGCCGTCTCGTCCGCGAAGTCGGCGTATGCCTCGTCCACGACAAGCAGGCCGGGGACGGCGTCGGCAAGCTCCGCGAGCGCGCGGACCGGCACGGCGGTTCCCGACGGCGAATTCGGGTTTGCGACGATCGTCACGCGTGCCTTTTTCGCGGCAAGACCCCGGGGGAGGGAGTAGTCGTCCGGGTACGGGACCCCGGCAAGTTTCCCCCCCTGGATCCGGACGAGGGTGTCGTAGAGCGTGTAGGTGGGCACGGGGCAGGCAAGGAGATCCCCCTCGCCCACGAATGCCCTCGCGATCATCGCAAGCAGGTCGTCCGAGCCGTTCCCCGCGAGAACGAACGGCAGCTCGAAGCCGTAGGTCAGGGCGGCCTGGCGCCGCAGTGCGGTGGACCCGGGGTCGGGATAGAGGCGAAGCGGCTCCCCCAGTTCCCCGAGGATCGCCTTGCTCACCTTCGGTGAAGGAGGGTACGGATTCTCGTTGGTGTTCAGCTTGATGAAGTCGCGCTCCCGGGGTTGCTCGCCGGGGACATATCCCTCCATGCGGGCGACGTTTCGCCGGAAAACGACGGTCATCGCCGTACTTCCCCGGTGGAATAGCGGCGTCCAAGCCGCTCCCATGCGGGCACCGAGCGCCTCACCGTTTCCGGGGAGAGGCAGTAGGCGATGCGGACATGCCCGCTTCGGCCGAACCCGGACCCGGGGACGACGAGGATTCCCTCGTCCCGCGCCGCGGCGAGGAACGCCATCTCGTCCGGGACGGGGGACTTCGGGAACAGATAGAACGCTCCTCCGGGCGGAACGACGGCGATCCCGGAGCGCCCGAGGACGTCGAGCAGGATGTCCCGGTTTTCCTGGTAGATGGAGACGTCGGCGGGCTCTTCCTCGAACTTCGACACGGCGAACTGGAAGAGGGCGGGAGCGTTGACGAACCCGAGCACCCGGTTGCAGAAGACGCACGCCCCGGCCACTTCGGCCGCGTCCGCCGCGCGCGGGGAGACGGCGAGGTAGCCGATCCGCTCGCCCGGGAGGTTCAGGTCCTTGGAGTGCGAATAGGCCACCAGGGTGTTCCGGATCTTCGCGGCGGCCGGCGTGGACGATACCCCCCGGAAAACGATCTTCCGGTACGGTTCGTCGGAGATCACGTAGATCGGGCTCCCGAACCGCTTCTCCGCGGAGGACAGCACCCGGTCGAGGGCGTCGAGGTCTCCCCCCGGGTAGACGGCGCCCGTCGGGTTGTTCGGCGTGTTGATGAGGATCGCGCGCGTCTTCGGAGTGAGGGCCGCCTCGACGGCCGCCAGGTCGAGCTGGAACCGCGCGTCCGTTTCCGCCACGACCGGCGTTCCCCCTGCGTTGCGGATGTAGAAGAGGTACTCCACGAAGTAGGGGGCGAGGATCACGACCTCGTCCCCCGGCGAGAGGATGGCGTGCAGCGCGACGTTCAGCGCGCCCGCTGCGCCCACCGTCATCACCAACAGGTCCTCCGTGAACGGCTGACCCGTGGAACCGGCGAGGGATCGTGCCGCGGCCCGGCGGGCTTCCGGGACCCCCGCGTTGGGCATGTAACGATGCAGTCCGGCAGGCGGGTCGGCGCACAGGCGCGCCAGTTCGGCGGAAAGCGCGGCCGGTGGTTCGCCGTACGGGTTCCCGAGCGTGAAATCGAACACGTTTTCCTCGCCGCGTTCGGCCTTGAGGACGGCGCCGTCCTCGAACATCTTCCGGATCCACGAACCTTGACGGATCGCCTCCCGGACCTGCGGTGACGCGGGCATCTCCCCCCCTGTTGTCGCGATATCCGCTGCGGGTACGACAAAACAAGATACGCCATGTCCCGCCGGAGTCGCAAGCGCCGGCTCGTTCGGGTTGAATCGGTCCCCGGCATGACATAAAGTGGTCGCAACGCCCCGGCCAGGGGGACATGAAGCCGTGTTTGCATCCAAGGGGGGAATCGTGAAGCGCACTTTCCGTACGCTCCTGCTGTTCGTTGCTCCATGCCTTGCCCTTTCCGCGTGCGCCGCGGGGAGCCAGTTGCATGTTCCCGGGGACCTGACCCGCCCCCCGGGCGCCGTCGCACCGGCTCTGGGCGCCCCGCAGGCGGTGGTCGCGGACTTCACGTACGCGGCGGCCCCCGACGGCGTCATCGGGCGGGACTTCGACCGTGTTCGGCCGATCGTCTGGAAGGGGGATCCGGGGAAGGCGATGGCGGATCTTGTCGCCGGGGTCCTCAAGGAAAACGGCATTGCGACGATCCGCCGGGGCGCGGAAGCGCAGGTTGCCGACGCGGTTCCCGTGACGATATCCGGGGTGGTTCGCCGTTTCGAGGTCAACGCCCGGCGTTCCGGCACGCTGGAGGTGGCTACCGAGGCGAAAATCAGCGTGACCGTCACGGCGAATGGTCCCGGCCTTCCCGGGCCGTCGGAGCAGACGGTCACGAGCAGCACGTCGCTCCCGGACGTCTTCGTCACCCCCGACGATATTCACGAGGCACTGGCGTCCACCGCAAACGCCGTCGCGGAGGAGGCTGCACGAAAACTGATCGAAGGCGGCGTATTCCCTGCGCCGCCGTCCGCACCGGGGGCCGGAAGCGGAAAATGAGGCGGTTCTTCCGGGCAGCCGTCGAAAGCGCGCTGTTCGTTTCCATCCCTCCCGCCGCGAAGGGGGAGCGTTGAGCCTGGAAGTCGCGCACGCCCTTGCGGCCATCCCGATCGGGAGGTGGGAAGAGCTCCACGGGCGGGGACCGGGCACGTCCCCGTTCCTCTCGCCCCGGTTCCTCCTCCCCTGGCATCGCGCCTTCGGCGCGGGGTGCGACGTCCGGGTCGCCCGCTGGGCTCCGGACGGCGGCCCCGACGAGGGGCTCCTGTTCCTTTGCCGTTGCGGGGAGGAGGGATGGACCTTCCTCGGCGGCGAGAAGGTCGCGGACTACCTCGACGCGCTCGTCGCGCCCGTCCATGCCGGGGCCTTCTGGCGGGAGTTCCTCGAAAGGGGGCTCTCCACGCTGGGCGGCGGCCCGCTGGTGCTCCCGGGTCTCGTGGAAGGTACGCCGGCCCTGTCGATCCTGCCGCCGATCTGCCGGGAGAGGGGGCTTGCCTGCTCCGTCGAGGAGATGGACCGCGCCCCCTTCGTCTCCCTGCCGGGCTCCTTCGAGGAGTATTTCGAACGCCTCGGCGGGAAGGAGCGCCACGAATTGCGGCGGAAGATGCGGCGCGCCGGGGAGCTCCTGCCGGGACTCGCCTTCCGGGTGACGCGGACGCCGGGGGAACTCGCGAACGATCTTCCCTCCTTCGTGGAGCTTCACAGGAAAAGCCACCCCGGGAAGGAGGCGTTCATGGACGAGGCGATGGCGGCCTTTTTCCGCGAAGTCGCGGAGGGGTTCCTCGTCTCCGGCCGCCTGCGCCTCGCGTTCCTCTCGACAAAAGGGACGGACGTCGCCTCCGTGTTCCAGTTCCGGAGCGGCGGGGCGCTGCTGCTCTACAATTCGGGGTACGATCCGGCGCACCGCGCGGCCAACCCCGGGCTTGTCCTCATCGCGCGCTCCATCGGGCAGGCCGTCGACGAGGGCTGCACGGAGTACGACTTCCTCCGGGGCACCGAACGATACAAGTACGACCTCGGGGGTGTGGATCGTGTGGTCTATCGCCTGACGGTTTCCACGTGACCCGGCACCTTCTCGTTTCCTACCACACTTGTCCGCTGGAGGAACCGGGGGAGGGACTCGCCGGGGGAATGAACGTCTTCCTGCTCGGGCTGCTCCGCGGGCTTTCGAAGCGCGGGATCGCCACCGACGTCCTCACCCGCGCCTCGGGAGAAACCGTCGAGGTCGCCGCGCCGTTCCCGGGCGTCCGCATCTTCCACGTCCCGTGCGGCTGGAAGGAGCCTCCAACCCGCGGCACCGCGTTCGCGTCCCTCGACCTGTTCGTGGAACGGTGCCGGATCCTGATGCGTGGGGAGCGGATCGAGCCGGAGGTCGTCTCGGCGCATTACTGGATGTCGGGCGTCGCCGCGCGCAAGCTCTCCGGCGCTCCGATGATCCTCTCCTACCACACGGTGGAGGCGCGCAAGGTCCCGGCGCCCGGCGCGGGACAGGATCCGCTCTCCTCCGTCCGCAAGGTGCAGGAAGAGGCGCTGGCGCGGGAGGCGTCCCGGGTCGTCTGCTTTTCGGAATACGACCTGGCGGAGAACCTGCGGATCTTCCCGGATCTTTCCGGGAAGGGGGTGGTCATCCCGCCGGGGGTGGACGAACGGTTCCGGCACCTTCCCCCCCGCGAGGTCGCCAGGTCGTACCTCGGTTTGCCGCAGGCCGGTATGATCTTCCTGCTCGCCGCCCGGGAAGACGCCGGGAAGAACGCCGCTGCGGCCGTCGCCGCGTTCCGCGCGATGCGGGATCGCTGGAAGGGGCCGGCGACGCTCCTCGTGGCGGGGCAGGATGGGCCGGAGGGCGGCCCCGGGCCGGACGTCTTCTTCCTCGGCTCCCTCCCGCACGCCGGCATGCCGATGCTGTTCTCCGCCGCGGACGCCGTCGTCTGTCCTTCGCGCTACGAATCGTTCGGGCTGGTGCCGCTGGAGGCGCTTGCGGCGGGGGTGCCGGTCGTTGTGCCCGAGGGGACGTACTGGGGAGACCGGATCCGTTCGGAAGGCGGGGGGCTGGCCTACCCGCCGGAGGAGCCGGACCGGTTTTCCGGCGCCCTCCTCGCTCTCGCGTCTTCGCCGGAATTGCGCGCCAAGCTGTCGATGCAGGGGGCCTCGGTGGCGGCACCCTTCACGTGGGAGAAGTGCACGGCGTCCTGGGAGGCGCTTCTTGCATCCGTTTCCACGCTCGGAAGTCCGCGATGACCTCCTCGAGCTCGCGGCGCGCGTCGTCGTCGGCGTGCTGCTCCGGCGGATGCTTCATGAAGTAGGCCGACGGGGCGAGCAGGGGTCCCGACAGCCCCATCTCCCTCCCGAGGCGGCAGAAACGGATCGCGTCGATTCCCACGCCCGCGCTGTTCGGGGAGTCGATGACGGAAAGGCGCAGCTCCAACTCGATCGGCAGTCCCCCGAATCCCTCCCCCTCGATCCGCAGAAAGCACAGCTTGTTGTCCTTCTGCCAGGGGACGTAGTCGGACGGCCCGATGTGGACGTCGTCGGGGGATACGGCGTGCGAAAGGGCGCTCGTCACCGCCTCGGTCTTGGAGATCCGTTTCGACTCGAGTCGGCTCCGGTTCAGCATGTTGAGAAAATCCGTATTTCCGCCGGTGTTCAGCTGGTACGTCCGCCGAACGCGGATCCCGCGGTCCGAGAAGAGCCGCGCCAGCGCCCGGTGGACGATGGTAGCCCCCAACTGGGACTTGATGTCGTCTCCGACCAGCGGGATCCCCGCCTTCCGGAACCGGTCCGCCCACGCGGGATCGGATGCGATGAACACCGGGATGCAGTTCACGAGGCTCACCCCCGTGCGGAGGCACGCCTCGGCATAGAAACGGGTCGCCGCTTCCGAGCCGACGGGAAGGTAATTGACGAGGATCTCCGCGCCGGAATCCCGCAGGACCCCTTCCACGTCGCACGGCGGCTCGGAGGAAGGGAGGAACGTCCGGTCTTCCGGATAATCGGCCATGTGGGGGGCCACGCCGTCCATGACGGGTCCCATCCGGACGACGGGTCCGCCGGCGGGCATCCGCTCGACGAACCGCTTCGTGCAGTTGGGGGGCGAGAAGATCGCTTCCGTGACCGGGCGGCCGACCTTCCTGCGGTCGATGTCGAACGCCGCCACGACCTCGATGTCCCCCGGGAGGTAGCCGCCGATGTCGCGGCTCATCAACCCGGGGACGAACTCGACGCCGCCGGCGGACGTTTCCCGATAGAACTCGATCCCCTGCAACAGCGCGCTGGCGCAGTTTCCGACGCCGGCCACCGCGACCCGTATCTTACCCATGCTTCCCGCTCCCATCCTCTTTTTTCCCGTCCGTGCCCCCGTAGGATTCCGGGTCGATCCTCGCGGTTTCGCGGAGGGGATCGCGGCCGGCGCAGGCGTCTCCGGCGTCGATGGACAGGGGGCGTCCGCATCCCCAGCAACGGGGCGGAATCTCCCGGACCGCCAGGCGCTCGGCGGAGACGAAATTTTGCGCGGAACAGGCGCCGCAATCGACGATCATAAGCGGTGATTGTACCCCCGGGCGCCCTCGTTTGACAAAGAAGAAGGTCGGATACTATGATGGCGCGATGCAGATCGAAAAGGGCATCGACAAGCTCGTAAAAACCATCCGCGTGATGATCCTCGACAAGCCGGGTTTCTTCGGCAAGGTCGCCACCGCCATCGGCAACGCGGGGGGGAACATCGGCGACATCAAGCTGGTCGGATACGGCCTCGAATACAACACCCGCGACGTCACGATCTTCGTCGACAGCGACGCGCAGCTGCAGGAGGTCCTCGAGGAGCTCGGCAAGGTCGAGGGCGTCATCATCTCGGACATCATCGATCCGGTGCTCGAGATGCACCGGGGCGGAAAGATCTCGGTCAAGTCCCGCATCCCGCTGGACAGCATCTCCACCATCCGGAAAGTGTACACCCCGGGGGTCGCCAAGGTCTGCAAGCTCATCCAGCGGAAGCCCGAGCTGGCGTACGACTACACGGTCATCCCGAACTCGGTCGCCATCGTCACGAACGGCACCGCCATCCTCGGCCTCGGGGACATCGGCGCCGTGCCCGGCATGCCGGTGATGGAGGGGAAATCCGCGCTGTTCGACGCGTTGGTGGGAATCAACGGCATCCCGATCCTCATCCAGTCGAAGGACACCGAGGAGATCATCCGCACGGTCGCCTCGATCGCCCCCACGTTCGGCGCGATCAAGCTCGAGGACATCAAGGCTCCCGAGTGCTTCGAGATCGAGGATCGCCTGACGGCGATGCTCGACATCCCCGTGCTGCACGACGACCAGCACGGGACGGCGGTCGTCGTCCTGGCCGCGCTGCTCAACGCGAGCAAGTACGTCGGGATGCAGGTGAAGAACGACACGGTAGGGATGGTGGGGCTTGGGGCCGCGGGGATGGGGATCTCGAAGCTGCTGATGGCCTTCGGCGTCCGCAAGATGCTGGGGGCCGACATCAATCCCGGCGCGCAGGAGATCTTCGCGAAAGAGGGCGGCAAGCCCGTCACGCTCCCGGAGATCATGGCGTCGGCCGACATCGTCATCTGCACGACCGGCGTTCCCGGTCTCATCAAGGAGGAGATGATCCGCAAGGGGCAGGTGATCCTTGCGCTTTCGAACCCGAGGCCGGAGATCCTCCCCGAGGAGGCCCGCGCGGCGGGAGCCTCGTTCGCGGCGGACGGCCGCGGCGTCAACAACGCGCTGGCGTTCCCCGGTGTGTTCCGGGGCGCGCTCAACGCGCGTGCCCGCAAGATCAACAACCGGATGAAGATCGCCGCCGCCAAGGTCATCAGCGCGTCCGCATCCGCCGGGGAGCTCGTCCCCTCGATCCTCGACCTGGAAATGCACGCGAGGGTGGCCGACGCGGTGGAGCGCGCCGCATTCGAGACCGGCGTCGCCCGCCCCCGCACGGAAGAGATCGAAGAGACCTGAATCCTACTCCCGCCTGTTCGCGGGTTTCCGGAACAACAGCCAGACCAGGAATGCAAGGACCGCCGCCGCCGCGAAGGCGACCGCCTTGCCCCGTCCCCAGCCGGTCTCTGCCGTGACCACATGGTTCGCCACGGGGATCTCGATGTACCGAAGCGCCGGAGCGATATCCGGCGTCGGGATCTCGTAGGTCAGGGAGACCGACGCGGTCGCCGGCACGGTTTTCCCCGCGGGGAAGGAGAACCGCACTTCCCGCGTCTCCTTCGGCAGGAGGCGGTTGTCCTTCAGTACCTCGCGGGCCGAAACGAAGATCTCCTCGGGCCGCGTCAGCGCCTTGCCGGTTCCGTCCCCCAGGACCCGCTCGAAGATCTCCTCGCGCCGATCGAGCGCGTTTCCCCTCGCGTCGAACAGCGTCGCCACCAGGCGGAGCTTGTGCGTCGGGATGCCGGTTGGAGTCGCATGGCCGACGAGCTCGTTTTTCACGGATACCACGACCCGCGGCGCGCCGCCCGACAGGAGGAGTTCCGCCCGCACGGGGATCGCCCGGGCGAGCCGCTCCCGCGAATGGCCGCCCACCATCGCGTGGTCGATCGGCCCCTTTTCCCGCTTCCCGTTGATGAAGCGTGCGTCGAAGAGCTGCGGCAGGTGGCAGAACTGGCAATGGACGCCGGTGCCCCTGTAGAAGCTCTTCTCCCACTCGCTTACGGTCGACAGGATCAGGATGCCGTGCTCGTTCCGGAACTCGTGGCACCCCGCGCAGAACTCCGAAGTGATGTGCAGGGGGGAAAACCGCCTTACGTGAGGTCCCTTTCCCGAATGTTCCGTGTGAGGCCCGAACTTCACTCCCGGCCTTGTCCTGTAGCGCGGGAACGGTCCCTCGGCGTCAACGGACGACACGGAGTGGCAGAAGTCGCATGTCACCCCTTCCCGGGAGAAGAGGAAGGCCCGGGGATCGCCGGGCGGGAGGAGAAACCGCATCGGGTTGTGACATTGCTCGCACATGAAGATCTTCTTCGGATTGTCCCGGCGCAGCCGGTCGTAGGGAAGCTGGAACGCGGGGTCCGTGAACGCGGAGGCGTGCTGCGAGCCCGCCCATGTGCGATGGATCTCGGCGTGGCATACCGCGCACACCGCGGCGGACTGGTAGGTCTGCGCAAGGAGCGGGTCCGGTCCCCGAACGAACAGGAGCGCGAGGAACGCCGCGCCGGCGATAAGGAAAATCCTTCCCACCGCGGTATTTTACCAGTACCCGCATGGGAGGTAAACCGCCTCTACCCGCGGCGATTCTGCTACTATTTCACGGATGGACGCCTATTATTTCCGCGGCACGCTCCTCGTCCTCTTCGGCTACCTTCTCGGTTCCGTACCGTTCGGCATCCTCGTCGCGAAGGCGTTCGACCGCGATCTGGACCTGCGGAAGGCCGGGTCGGGAAACATCGGCGCGACGAACGTCGCACGCACGCTCGGGAGAGGGGCGGGGATCCTGACCCTCCTGCTTGACGTGGGGAAAGGGATCCTCGCGCTTGCGATCGCCCGGAAACTTCTCGACGCATCCGCCTACCACTGGCTTGCCCTGGTCGGGGGTGCGGTGTTCCTCGGGCATATCTTTCCGGTCTATCTCCGCTTCAAGGGAGGGAAAGGGGTGGCCACCGCGCTGGGCGTGGTGCTGTTCCTGTCGCCGGAGACCGCCTTCGTCCTCGTTGTCCTCTTCGCCGCCGTGCTCTACTTCACGCGATACGTATCGCTCGGTTCGCTGTGCGCTGCCGTCGGACTGCCGATCGCGATGGCGTTTCTCGGCAGGTCGAGGCATTACGTGACCCTCTCCCTCGTGATGTCGTTCCTCGTGATCTACACCCACCGGGGGAACATCCACCGCCTCCTCGCCGGGCAGGAGAGCAGGTTCGGGCCGCCGCCCGCGAGGTGACCCTGCACAGGCCGTGGGCACCGGATGCCCACGGATTGTGCAATCGCACGGACGGTCCGACTGTCCGCCTCTTCCCGTCCGTCCGGTAACTTCCTCCCACCCTGCCGAATCTCCACGGTAATCCGCTTGTCGCATGGAACGATGCACGGAATGTACGGGGTTGGTACGACCGTTGCTGTTAAGGGGGTTGAAGGGAGGTGGACCCATGAAAAAAGTCGAGGCGATCATCAAACCGTTCAAGCTGGACGAGGTGAAGGAGTCGCTGAACGACATCGGTGTCCAGGGGATGACGGTTTCGGAGGTCAAGGGGTTCGGCCGCCAGAAGGGGCACACCGAGCTGTACCGGGGGGCCGAATACGTCGTCGATTTCCTTCCCAAGATCAAGCTCGAGATCATCGTTCCGGACGACCTTGTCGCCCAGGTGGTCGAGCTCGTCGAGAAGTCGGCCCGGACCGGCCGGATCGGCGACGGGAAGATCTTCGTCACCAACGTAGAGGAAGTCGTACGGATCCGCACCGGCGAGCGCGGGCACGACGCCATTTGACCGGATCGCCGGCCTGCCATCGATCAACATTCCGCCCTCAGGAGGGATCGCAATGAACGCAAAGGAAGTCCTCGGTTTCGCGAAGAGCAAGAACATCGAGATGGTCGACCTGAAGTTCATGGATTTCATCGGCACCTGGCAGCACTTCGCCGTGCCCATCTATGAGCTCAAGGAAGACAGCTTCGAGGAAGGGTTCGGCTTCGACGGATCGTCCATCCGCGGCTGGCAGCCGATCCACGCATCCGACATGCTGGTGATCCCCGACGCCGAGACGGCGGTCGTCGACCCGTTCATCGCCCGCCCGACGCTCTCGCTGATCTGCAACATCGTCGACCCGATCACCAAGGAGAGCTACTCCCGCGACCCCCGCAACATCGCGCGGAAGGCCGAGGCGTACCTGAAGTCCACCGGCATCGCCGACACGGCGTACTTCGGCCCCGAGGCCGAGTTCTTCATCTTCGACGACATCCGCTACGGCGGCGGTTCGAACTTCGGCTTCTACTCCATCGACTCCGACGAGGGGACCTGGAACAGCGGACGCGAGGAAAAGCCGAACCTCGGCTACAAGCCGCGCCACAAGGAAGGGTACTTCCCCGTCCCGCCGACCGACTCGCAGCACGACCTGCGCGACGAGATGGTCCGCGTCATGGAGCAGGTGGGCCTGAAGATCGAGGCGCAGCACCACGAGGTGGCCACCGCCGGGCAGGCCGAGATCGACCTGCGGTTCGACACGCTGGTGAAGGTCGCCGACGCGCTGCAGTGGTACAAGTACATCTGCAAGAACGTCGCGCGGAAGGCCGGCAAGACCGTCACCTTCATGCCGAAGCCGCTCTTCGCCGACAACGGCTCCGGGATGCACACGCACCAGTCCCTCTGGAAGGGCGGCAAGCCGCTCTTCGCCGGGGAGGAATACGGCGGGATGTCGAAGATGGCGCTGTGGTACATCGGCGGGATCCTTCGCCACGCCAAGGCGATCTGCGCGTTCAGCAACCCGACGATGAACTCGTACAAGCGGCTCGTGCCGGGCTTCGAGGCCCCCGTGAACCTCGCATATTCGAGCCGGAACCGCTCCGCGTCGGTCCGGATCCCGATGTACTCCGCCTCGCCGAAGACGAAGCGGCTCGAGTTCCGCACGCCCGACCCTTCCTGCAACGGCTACCTCTCGTTCGCCGCGCAGCTGATGGCGGGGCTGGACGGCGTCCAGAACAAGATCGACCCCGGGCAGCCGCTCGACAAGGACATCTACGCGCTGTCGCCCGAGGAGCTGGCGAACGTGCCGACCACGCCGGGTTCCCTCGAGGAATCGCTCAAGGCGCTGGAGGACGACAACGAGTTCCTGCTGAAGGGCGACGTGTTCACCATCGACGTGATCGAGAAGTGGATCGAGTACAAGATCGAGGCGGAGGTGAACCCCGTGAAGCTGCGGCCGCACCCGCACGAGTTCTTCCTGTACTTCGACTGCTGAAAC
>Ga0316628_100002043_pt1 | contig 14699 bp, 13 predicted proteins | sample OWC_Aug_M2_C1_D5_FD_207648 | JGI IMG/M metagenome (GOLD analysis project Ga0316628, IMG submission 207648) | Wetland soil microbial communities from Old Woman Creek delta, Ohio, United States - OWC_Aug_M2_C1_D5_C | ecosystem: Environmental > Terrestrial > Soil > Wetlands | place: USA: Ohio... | reverse complement strand
CATGGAAACCTGCATATTGCATATGGTGTATTTTTATGATTTCCCCGCAAACTCCTTTTTGATTGGACACCCCCTGGGGAACGCGTGCGTGCGCTGATTGACGGTGTTTTCTGACGGCCACAAGACCGCGGTCAAAAAATCCTCGCCTCGTCTGCGCAAATCCGGTCGTGGCTCTCCGCAGCGACAGAAGGCGGAACTGTGCCCTGATGCTCAAAAATCTGAAGCATTCTTGACAGATCCTTATTACAGCTTCATTTCCCGGGAGATTTTTCCGCTTTCTCCGCATGGGTCAAAAGCGCCATACCATTCCGGCTCCTCAACCCTTTCCCAAAAAAGACGATGAGTAATTCCACCCAAGTGGAATAACTCTTGCTTCTGTCAGACCGGGTGTGAAGCACTTTTCGCCGTAATGGCGTGAATCGCGACTTCCCGCCACACTTAGAGTTCCGCGTTCGGCCAGCGATCAGATATCAGGTATCTCCCCAGTGTGCAGGTGTCGCGGTTCAGCCACGCAGGAAGCGGCGATTCGAGCTTGGCCGGAATTCATATGTGGAGGCACCAATGTCAGGCCATGATTGGGCAATTGTACTCGCCGGAGGAGAAGGAACCCGCATCCAACCCCTCATCGAACAGTGCCTGGGTTTTGCATGTCCGAAACAATACTTCACCTTCTGCGGCAGCCGGTCGATGCTGGAGCACACAATCGATCGTGCCGTGGAGCTGGTCGGAGAGGACCGGGTCATCACCGTCACCGGGAGCGGTCACAGCCGTTTTCTCCAGAAGCAGCGCATCAAAGGGATGGTGATGGAACAGCCGCTGTCGCGCGGCACAGGGGCCGGGGTCCTTTTGCCGGCGGCATATATCCGCCGGCAGGACCCGGACGCGACCGTCCTGATTTTCCCTTCAGATCACTTCGTCTGCCCGAAAGCCGGGTTCCTGGATCAGGTGACCTGCGCACGGCAATGCGTCGACCGGCTCGAGGGCCGGATGGTCCTGCTGGCCGCGGTTCCCGACCTTCCTGAAACCGACTACGGCTGGGTGCAACCCGGGATTCCTGTCCCGGGATTGTCATGTTTCGGAGGCCACGTGGTCCACGAGGTGAGGAGTTTTCGGGAGAAGCCGAGCGCCTTCGAGGCGAAGGAATGCTTCGAACGCGGTGACCTCTGGAACACGATGATCATCGCTACAAGGATCAAATCGCTCTGGAACATGGTGAAGCGCATTGTCCCGGAGGTCATGGACCGATTCGAGTCGTTCTATCGAAATCTCCCGGGCAGACGCGGAAACCTCAAGCCTGAGGAGCAGCCCGCCCTCGGGAAGCTTTACGACGTTATTCCCAGCTTCGATTTTTCTTCCACCCTTCTGGTTCGAGCGTCTTCAGACCTCGCCGTGATGCCGCTTCAGGGGGTTCTCTGGAGCGATTGGGGCAGGCCGGAGAGGGTCTTCAGTACCCTCCGGAAAATCGGACGCAAACCCCGTTTCTTCGAGACCTCGACACGGTGGGAACTCGCACAGCGCCTCCGCGCCTGAAGACTTCCGCGGGCATCAGGATCGGGCGATTTGCCGGCCAGGCGAAGGTCCGGCGCCAATTTCCCTGCTCGAGACACATCAACAGATCATCAAAACCACAACCCAGGGCCAAGACCCCATTCTGTAGGTCTTGGCCCGAATCTCGTGCCAAAATATGCTTGTGTTCACCTCCCTTGGTGTCTTAGAGGTTTGGTGGTAAACACTTGAAGCGAGATCCGTAGCGGCTCACTCGACCCTTTCTCCCGGCAGCGCCAAGGAGCAAAAAATGAAGACTGTACTCGCGGTGCTTCTCAGTGGAGCGATGTGGTTTGCATCGACGGGAGTGAACCACTCGTGGCCGCTGGCCTGGTTCGCGCCGCTGCCGCTGCTTCTGGTCCTGCCCGAGCTTGGCGTTGCACGGGCAGCTGCCGCCGCCTTTGCGGCTTACGCTCTGGGCGTTTCCAACCTCGTGCTGGCCTATCGCGACATGCCGCCGGTGGTGCTCCTCGCAATGCTCTTTTTAGCATTACCGTTTACTCTTGTTGCACTCGCCTGGCGCTTCATAGAGCGCCGGGCGCACCCGGCCATCACGGCGGTCGTCTATCCCGCCCTGATTGTCTCCTTCGAATACCTCATATCGTTGGTCTCGCCCCACGGCACATTCGGCAGCCTCGCCTATTCGCAGGCCGGCATGCCGGCGGCGATCCAGCTTGCTTCCGTCACGGGCCTGTGGGGAATCTCGTTCGCGGTCTCGCTTCTTCCCTCGGCGCTGGCCGTGGCGTTGCGCGGTCGCCGAGAACCGAAAAAGCGGATCGCCGGCTTCGCGCTTGCAGCCATTCCGCTCGCGCTGACATTCGCGTTCGGATGGGCGCGCCTGGCCTCCGGTTATCTGTCGAAGCCGGTGAAGGTCGGACTGGCCGCGAACGACGACTCGACTCGCCATTTCGCGGCTCAGAGTGCTTCCGAGGCCGTGCCGGTGATCCGCGCCTACGCGCGGCGCGCTGCCGCTCTTGCCGCCCGCGGCGCGAGGATCATCGTTCTGCCCGAAAAGTTCGTAGGGGTCACTCCGGCATATGGCGATGTCGCGCGAGCGATCCTTGCGATGGTCGCGTATGAGCGGCGCGTGACGATCGTCGCGGGATTCAATCTCCTCGGCGGGCAGGAGAGACGCAACGTGGCGGATGTTTTCGGCCCCACCGGCGGGGTCGCACTGGAGTACGACAAGGTGCACTTCGTTCCCGGCCTCGAGGAAGGCTACCGCCCGGGCAGGTCGATCGGCATCATCGCGGACGCCGCCGCACCGATCGGCGTGGCAATCTGCAAGGACCTGGATTTCGTGCCCCTCGGCCGCGCCTATGCGCGGGCGGGCATCGGGTTGCTTCTCGTGCCTGCGTGGGATTTCGGAAAGGACGGCTGGCTGCACAGCCGCATGGCCGTGATGCGTGGCGTCGAAGGAGGCTATGCCCTGGCCCGCTGCGCCTCGAACGGGCTCCTGACCGTGAGCGACGCGCGGGGCCGCATCCTCGCGGAACGTCAGTCCGGCGAATCGGCCGAAGTGCTGCTCACTGCCGACGTGCCCGTCGCGCGGGGGGGCACCTTTTACAGCAGGACCGGCGATTGGTTCGCCTGGCTGTGCCTGGCCTTTGTCCTGGCCCGATTCATTTACGAACCGGCCTGGGGACTTCGCCCGAAGCGCAGGCACCCTGCGGTGAAAGACCCGGACACGGCATTGCGCGGATAAACCCGGGTTTTCTGCCTTTCATCTTCCGACCGCGGAAATTCGCGTTCACCCGGGCAAATCCGAGTCCGACAAACCTCGATCCCCGACACGTGCAGTCAACTGGAGAGCGCGCCCGAAAAAACCGAACCGCAAAGACCTCGAAGACCGCCGGGAAACGAGTCGGAAGATCCGTCAAGCCATCGGCTTCACTCTCCGCATTCACAGCAGGCCTCTCCGCGAAATACACGGATGGCTTCGCGGACGATGACAGGCACCATGAGGAACGCCGCCGCGGGATCCGCCCACCACCATTGGAATCGCGCATTGAGAGCGAGCCCGGCAAGGAGAATTCCCGCGAGCCAGGCGCAGAAATCCGTCTGGCGCGAATCGGCACGCATGGCGTCGCTGCGCAGACCGGCCGCCACGCGCCGCTTCGCCCGCGCGAGGATGGGCATCGCGACCAGCGCGACGGCAGCAAGCGCGATTCCGGCGTAGCTGGCTTCCGGCGCGCGGCGGAGGATCAGGTCCCCCGCCGCTTCGAATGCCACGTAGACAGCGAGCGCGACAAAGCTCCATCCGACGAGACGCAGCGCCTGCCGCTCTCGCCGTTCGCCGACGGAGCCTGCGCGAAGCCGCCAGATGAGGACCGCGCTCGAGAACAACTCGATGACAGAGTCGGCGCCGAATCCCACAAGGGCGACACTCCCGGCGAGCATTCCCGCGCCGATCCCGACAGTTGCCTCGACAAACATCCACGAGATGCTGAGATATTGCAGCCTTCGCGCCCGAAGAACGAGCTCCTGTGACTGCGTACCGGCGTTCAGGGGGTCTGCTCCTTCGGCGGCTGCGGCGAGTGCAGATAAGCGTAATATCCAAGATCGCGGCCGGTGAGTTGCTTCGTCGAAAAAATGATCTGGCCGGCGTGGCCCGAGAAGTGCTCGACCACGTGATAAATGGCCTCCATTGCGGACATTTCGTAGTTTTGTATCTTCTTTGTTTCGAGCAACTGCCTTGGTCCGACGGTGCGGAGTATAACGACCGCTTCGGCAACCGTCCCGCGGAGCCGGTCCTTTAGTTCGCCTGCCTCCACTCCGCCGCGGTCGGCGAATTCCTGGTCACGCTGCCTGACGTCGGGCTTTCCGCCTATGCCGAAGCCTATCCATTGACGGACATTTCCGCACAGGTGGAGAATCAGGTTGCCGACGGCGTTTTCATTTTCCGTGCCGCGCAACCAGATCTGCCGATGGTCCAGCTTGTCTACACAGTCGCAGATTCGCCCCGTGAGCTGCTCCAGCTTCGCGCTGGAGAAGTCGAGAAACACTCGATCCCAGGTGTCCGTCGTTCCCATTCATCCCCCCGATCCGGCTTTGACTTCTGGAATTCTGCCAGATCTGCCGGGCTCTGTCGAATCCGGCTGTCCCGATTGTGCTTGGTGTCGCGGATTCTTCGTGGTACCAGTTGGCCGGGTATTGCCGAAGGAGAGATTCGATGACGCACACTCGACGCGTTCAGGATGAGCGTGCTGTGCAATTCGGAGGTGATCGAAGTCGATCAGGATCCGCTGGGCAAGCAGGGGCGCGTCGTACGCCGGACACCGGACGAGTTTGTCCTCGCGAAACCACTCGAAGACGGAGCCGCGGCCGTCGGCCTGTTCAATTTGAGCGAAGCCCCGCGAATAATGGAGATCGCGTGGACGGATCTGGGCTTTGAAGGCGCATGCCGGGTTCGAGATCTCTGGCGGCAGAAGGATCTGCGAACGCCTCGAGCGCGGTTTTCGTCGACCGTCCCCGTCCACGGCGTCTCGATGCTCAGAATCACCCCGGGCGGTAACAGACGAAGACGGCCACGAACCTCCCCCATACCCCGCGGCCGCAGTCAGAGATCGGTACGCGGATCTGCGCGGAACTGTGTGACGGATAAATCCGCGCGACCTGCTTCCTGGAGTCGCCAGTCCCACCTCAATCGTCGCCGATGCAGTCCGTGCGCATTCCCAGGACGGAGAGAGCGCGCATAAACGAATCGGGCGGCCGGGCCACTAGGTCGAGCGGGGCGGGGGTCCAGCTCAGCTTGAGCTTCCAGGCGTGCAGCAGTGGATGCCCGGGATTGAGCCCGTCGCGTACGTCCTTGCCGCGGACGCCGTGATGTCGCGGCCCTCCGTACAGGTCGTCGCCGACGATCCAGTGCCCCGAGTGGGCAAGGTGCACGCGAATCTGGTGGGTCCGGCCGGTCTCGGGCCGCAACTCGACCAACGCGACGTGCGGCGCGTCCGCAATCGTGCGATAGCACGTCAAGGCGCTCCTGCCTTCGGGGTCGACCTTCATCCGGCGCCTGTCTCTGGGATCGGGTCCGAGGGAGAAGCCGAACACCCCTTCCTTTGGACGCAGGTGACCCCAGACGAGCGCAAGATAGGTCTTCTCGACGCGACGCTCGCCCAGCTCGCGTGTCAGCAGCTTGTGCGTCTCGCTATTGCGCGCCAGCATGACGAGACCCGACGTGCCCACGTCGAGGCGGTGAACGAGCCAGAGGTTTTCCGACGACAGACCGAGCGAGTCGCGTTCCGCCGGTGTCATGCATTCCAGGAGCCTCCGGACCGCTGCCCGCGGATCGGCCCGGGGAGTCGCGAGGCTCAGCCCGGGCGGTTTGTTTACGACCAGGATTCGATCATCGACGTGCGCGATGGATGCCATGAATCCTGGCCCGAAACTGGTGTCAAACCTGCCGATGCCCATTATGCTTGATGTTTTGCTGCCCCGGCGATCAACCTAAAAGGAAGCTCGGGCACGCAACCATGCTTCCCAGAAATCTTTCCCTTTATATCGAATGGTCCGATCATCGACCACTTCGACGCCGGGCGCCAGACCGGCGTCGATGCGGAGCGAATTGCGCGTCGTGTACTCGATCTCTATAGTGACCGGGCCTTCGATTCTGTAGGGTTTCATCTGACTTAGATTCTGCATGGCACGCTGCGCGGCGGCCGTTATCCGATCCCGAGCAACCGCCGGGGAGTCCGTCAGACAGGTGTAGCGGCCCAGCCCCTCCTTGACGGCAGCCAGCTCGGCTCGTGGAACGATCGATCGCAGCTCCTCGGTAGCGGCCACATCACCTGAGAGCATGATCACCGGGATGCCGTACCAGCCGGCCAGCGCAGCCCGGGTTTCAATCTCGCCGACGGGCTTGCCGTTCAGCAGGATGTTCTGAATGCCGAGCGAGCTGTAACTGTGGCACATGATGCCGGTCTTTGTATTTGCCATGCTGTGCTGGCCGACGAAGGCAATGCCCGCATACCGGCGTTCGAAGGTCATGCTCGCCCCAAGGGAGCCGATCAACAGCTTTGCCTTCGGATGAATCGTCAAGGCGGACAGGGACTGGCTGCCGTCGTGCCCATCCCAGACGATCACCTCGTCCGCGCCAAAGTCGAGGAAACCTTGAACCGCTGCATTGACTTCGCCGGTCAAAAGCTGGCGCAGCTCGGCGTCCTTTGGGTCGGTCTGCTCCTGCCGGCACACGCCTGCGACGCCTTCGGCATCGGTGATGACGAAGATCGTTTTTTTTGCCTGGGCAACCGCTTCCGGCCTGGTAATCCACACCGCAGCCGTTAAGACAAGAAGAAGGAATCTGAGGATTGTTCTCGTCGGCACGTCTCTCATGGAGGTTGTCCCCCTTCGCAAAAATCAGAAAGAACCGATCGGGGTAATCATGTCACCAAACGCGGCGAAAATCGGCACTAATCTCCTCTGCCTCTCGGCGGCGGACCGGAGGGCGTCCGGACCCTAGGATGGGAAGCAGCGGCCGAAGGCCAGAAGAAGCCGGGGCGAGCCGTGAATCCGGATCTTTCCTCTTAACAGAGCCCACACGAGGTTCGCCTCCTTGCGCACGAAACGCAGCCAGGTCCGGCTGTCGGCGGTCATCCGCAGATTCGGCGTGCCCGCGTGACCTTCCGACACCTCCAACGTTTTATTGCGGATCACGACGGTAGCCTTCAGGTCTTCCTTCCCGGTGAAAGTGAGGTGAAAAACGGCGTCGAGCCCCTCGGAGCGCCCCCGCTGAAAGGTTAACGGCAGCCCGCGCAACAGGCTGCGGATCGAGTCGGGCCCTGCGAGTCCGTTGCCCACCCGTTTTGTCTTTTTGTGAGGAAACCGCCGCGCCACGTATTCTTCTGGATCCGAGCCGGGAATCACGTAAACCGCTTCGGCCTTGTCCTGGAGCGGCTTGACGACATCATCGAGGAATCGCTTCCGATCCGTCAGGAAGGGAGCGATCACATTCTCGCCGGCCGGGCAGACCGCCAGACAGTAGGCCGCTTTGTAGTTGGCACCGAAGGACAGGCTCTGCCACATGGACACCGTTTCCGCCGGCGACACCTTTTTGCGGTATTCACGGGCGCTCCCGCTTTCGGCGACAGTCTCCACCCAGTCGTTGAATCCACCCATGAACTCCCGGTAGTTGTGCGTGTAGCAGGCTGAGAAATTGAATGCTCCGTCGGCTCCGATGGCCCCTGTCGGACAGGCGGCCACGCACAGCTTGCATTCCAGGCAGGGATTGTAATCAAGCGGGTTCGAGTAAGCGGTCACCTCGGCATCTATGAGAATGGTCCCGAGCAGAACAAAACTGCCGTGCTGCGGGTGGATTACGTTGCGGTGGATTCCCATCTGTCCCAGGCCGGCCGCAACGGCCACCGGCTTGTGGGATACCACCCAGGTTTTCGAACCCCACCGGTCCGCTTCCATGGGGAATCCGGCAGCGCCGCCGTTGAGCGCCCGGACGCCGGCGCCTTCCAGGACTGCCACGATCCTGCGAATCACTTCGTTGACCTCGTCCGTCGCGTGGTGGAACTCGAGATTCGCGATCGATCGCGCCGGCGTGCGGATGTTCTCGCGGTTCATCCGGAGAAGGACGCTCACGAGGGTCCTGGTGCCCGGGAACACCGACAGTATGTCGTTCATCTGGTCGGCGATCGCCGGTCGACCGGCTTCAACAAACCCGACATCGTCCGCTCCGCCTTCGATGCAGGTCCGGCGCAGCCACGCGGCGTCCAGGGTCCGCACCTCCGTCAGGATCCTGCCGCCCGCTTCCCGTTCCCGGAACCGCTTCACTGTCGGATGCTCGTCTATTCGCACCATGGATTTCCTCCCGCCTTGAAATACATAGCTGTATATACAGCTATTAGCCTAAAAAAAATTACCTCTTCACGGAGACGCGGGTGACCTCGGCGAACAGTTTCCCCATCTGGCCCCAGGTCTCCTCCCCCAGCATTTGCTTCAACTGTTCCTGCGCACGCTTCCAGTGGTGTCGTGATTGTTGCAGCTTTTGCCGGCCGGAGACGGTGAGACTGATAAGGCGCCGGCGCCTGTCCGCCCCCTGGTGTACGGCGATCCACCCTTGCTTCCTCAGGAGCCCGAGCATGCGCGTCAAGGTCGTCGTATCCAGGGCCAGCATCCTGCCCAGGTTTCCCTGCGCGGTCTCTCCGGTGAGATCCAGCGCCATGAGCAAGGTGTACTGCGTCAACTCGAGCCCGGTGGCCCGAAGTTCCTGGTTGTACATTCTCGTGACCGCGCGCGCCGCCCGGCGAAGGTTCGCGCAGGCGCACGGCAGGACCGGCAATGATCTCAGGAGCCTGTCTGTCGTCGCCGTTTTCATATTATATGTATATACATCTTTTGTGCGGGACGTCAAGGGGGATTAGCTTTCTGCGGTCCGGGGAAGGGCTGCGGCGTGAGCACTGGCCGGCCTTCTTGACCCGATACGGATCCGTGATTAGAATTCCTCCGGGTGGCATTCTCTATTTCCATAATGGATTAGCGATTCCGAACTAGCCCCATCCTCGGGGACCATCGAGGCGGTCGAACAGGTGTGCCTGCGATCGACCACGCCCCGGCAACGTGGCGTCGGCCTGCGCCACTACGAAGCAAGGGAGGCAGTCATGAGTCAGCCAAGCCAACCCCGTCGCTGGCTGCGGAGTGCGGCAGCGCTGTTTTGGGGATTTCTTGTGGTCGTTGTTCTTTCGATTGGCACGGATGCCGCGCTGCACGCGGCCGGGATCTTCCCCGCCCTGGGCAAGGCGATGTCCGATCCGCTGTTTCTGCTCGCGACGGCCTATCGCACCGTCTATTCCATCCTGGGCAGCTACGTCACGGCGCGGACTGCGCCGGACCGGCCCATGCAGCACGCCCTGGCCGGAGGCGTGGTGGGCCTGGTCCTGAGCATCGCGGGCGCCATCGCCACGTGGAACCGGGGACCCGAATTGGGGCCCCACTGGTATCCCCTGGCGCTCGTCGCCACCGCGCTGCCGTGCGCCTGGGCGGGCGGCAGTCTCCGGGTCAGGCAGATCCGCTCGCGCGCCGAGTTCCAGCAACCCTGAAAATTAAGATAGGTGGCAGGCAAGTATTTACCCAATTTAATGATTTCACGGAGTTGAACCGGGGAAAAAGTTGCCTGCCGCCGATTTACTCGCTACCATAAAACCATCAGTGGTGGGTGCAGGTGAATTTCCATTTGTGCCGTGTTCTGCTCCGCCAGGGATTTTCCTGGCTACTGATCGGGCCGTGCCTTGCGGGCGGGACGACCGTCTGGTCACAGCCGGCACCGGCCGGGACAGCGCTGCAGCCGGTGTTGACAGACGGCCTCAGTGCACCGGTGTATTTGACAAACGCTCACGACGGCTCAAACCGGTTGTTTATCGTCGAGCGGCCTGGTTACATCAGGGTGCTTCAGCCAGGCTCCGTCACACCCACCCTTTTCATGGACATATCCGCCAAGGTCTTGTCGGGAGGAGAGCAGGGTCTGCTCGGTCTGGCCTTCCATCCTGGCTTCCCCACCAACCGGCACTTTTACGTCGACTACACAAGGAAGCCTGACGGCGCCACCGTCATCGCCGAGTATGCGGTTTCCGCCGGCGATCCAAATATCGCCGCCGCAGAGGAGAGGGTCCTGCTTTCGATCCCTCAACCCTATGCCAACCACAATGGCGGGATGGTGGAGTTCGGTCCCGACGGATTCTTGTACATCGGAATGGGAGATGGAGGTTCCGGCAACGACCCGGGAAATCGAGCGCAGAATTCACAGGAGCTGCTGGGCAAGATCCTACGCATCGACGTCGACCGGAAGGATGCAGGCAAAGAGTATTCGTCGCCGACCAACAATCCCTTTTTTGGAACGACGTCCGGAAGAGAAGAGATCTACGCGCTTGGCCTCCGCAATCCCTGGCGATATTCGTTTGATCGCATCACCGGCAAGTTGTTCGTAGGTGATGTGGGTCAGGACCAGGTCGAAGAGGTCGACGCGGTCACCCTCGGCGGGAATTACGGCTGGCGGGTCTTCGAAGGGGATCGCTGCACAAACCTCGACCCTGCACAGTGCAGCAGCACCGGCTTTATTCCGCCTACAGTCGAATACACTCACGATCAGGGGCGCTGTTCGATCACCGGCGGATACGTCTATCGCGGGAAGAGGTCGAGCCTGCCCTACGGCTCCTACGTTTTCGCAGACTACTGTACAGGTGAGATCTTCCTGCTGAACGACGGGAATCAGTCTCTTCTCCTGAACAGCGGACTGAACATTTCCTCTTTTGGAGAGGACGAATCCGGCGAAATCTACGTCGTCGGGCTTGGCGGAACCATCCATCGAATCGTGCAGCAGAACGCCCCGCAGCAAATTACGTACGTCATCCCCAGATTGGTCTCGACCTCCGGAAGGAGCGGCGGAGCGGACGAGTACACAGGCATCGCCGTAGCAAACCCGGCCAGCGATGCGGCAGATTTGAGATTGACGGCATACGACCGGACCGGCGCCGTGGTCAGCGCCGACAACATCACCAATCCGCTATCTTTGACGCTTCCCGGTGGACGGCAGTTGGCATTGCTTGACGCACAGATTTTCGGCCCAGGCCTGCATTCGAGAGAGTCGCTCGGGTGGGTCAAACTGGAAAGCAGCAGGGATGTGGCGCCGGTCTTCCTGAATCTCAGTTCGGAGCTGACTTCCATGGACGGCACCGAGGTCCAGTCGGGTACCTCGGGTTCCCTGGTGTTACCGGAACTGGGCGATCAGGAATCGACCGAGATCCAGGTCGATAATCCCGATCCCGGGAGCGCGCAGGTTTCAGTAAAACTCATCAATGGAGAAGGGCTCCAGGTCGCTTCCGTGAACCGGACCCTGCCCGGCTTCGGCTCGCTCATCGAATCTTCAAGCAGCCTCTTCACTGGCCTCACACCCGACCCCACCGATTACATCCGTGTGACCTCGGACAGGGGGATTGCCGTCATGGAGCATATCAGGGGCGATGGAGACGAACGCAGTCTGTCGGGCCAGGATCCCAACGCCGGGGCGGCGGTATTGTACTGCCCTCAATATGTCACCGGTGGACCCTATCGCTCCACGCTTTCGATCATCAACCTGCACCAGACTCCAGGCCTCGTTGACTTCAGCCTGGTTGGAAGCGACGGTGTCCGGGGGGACTTCTCCAGGACTGTCGCAATACCCGCAAACGGCAAGATCACCATCAGCGACCAGGATTTGTTCGGCAGTTCCGGAGGCGCGCCGGTACAGGGATATCTGGTAATCAGGAGCAATGGTGTTCGGCTCGCGGGGAGCCTCTCCCTCAGCGGTTCCCTCGGCAGGACATTCTCCACCAGCTTCCCGCTGGTGTCTGCTTTGAACAGATCGATGATCTTCGGTCAGGTAGTGTCGAATGCCGCATTTTTCACCGGCGTAGCCCTGGCCAATCCGGGAGCCTCTGAGGTCCACGCCCTGATGCAGCTCTTCGACCCGCAGGGGACGGAGGTTTCGTCGCGCGTGATCACGATAGTTGCCGGTGGACAAAGCTCGGGGCTCCTGACGGAATATTTCCCGATCAGCTCCTCCCAGTCCATAAACTCCGGGTATTTGCGAATCAGCGCGGACGGCGGGCTTGCTGCCTATGCCGTCATCGGGACGAACGACTTATCGATCCTCGCGGCCATTCCTGCAAAGGGCAACTGACGAGCGGTCAGGGGAAGAAAGGAGCGGCCAAGGGTGCCGCCCCTGTAGTCCCGACCTCCGGGAGCACAGTCTGGAGAGGAGCCTGTGGTGACGAGCTTCAGTCCAAAAAGACCGGACAGTGTGATAAGCCCGCTGTAATTCTCGCCTTACAGGTCGATTCTCTCGATCTTGAAGAAAACCGGACGAAATCCGTCCGTGCAGCAGACCGCGACTCGATTGCCCTGCCCGATGACCATGGGAATGTAAGTCCGGATGTCCGCCCACGCCCATTCACAGAATTTTTCCGGCATCGACCACTGAGATTTCAGTGTGAATTCCTGCCCGTCGCTGAAGCGCGTACAGGCGCCTTTGGGACCGGTCTTGAGTTGATCGATGATTTCCTTTTCGAACCCTCTTCTCAAGACGGTGATCTTGACTCCGTATTTTTTCTGTGTCTGCTCGCCGGCACTCGCCTGCGCTGCCGCTGCGGACCTCGAAGCAGCCAGCGTGCAGCCCGATGATGCCGCCACCGTCGTTAAGAATTCGCGCCGTTCCATAGGATTTCCTCCAATGATCCAGCCACAGTCATACGACGTCGTGACACAGGGGACTCCCCCTGCATCTCTACTTTGAAGGCGGGGAAGCCGAGGCCTCCCGGATTTTGACTACGCTTTGATAGTGTGGAACTCCCAGCCTTTGCGGAAAACGGGCTTCAATAGCCCGGTCGCTTCGGCGTTATTGATGATGCGCATTTTTTCGGGGTCGTACTCGAGCTTCCCCTCAAACCGCAGCGCGATCACGCCCAGAAGCATCCACTCCACGAACGGTGCCGCGACGTCGAAGTTCGAGCACGCGGGATCCCCTCCCTTGCAGGCGCGGATGAAGTCGCGCATGTGGCCGGGTGAACGGGTGAGCAACGGAGGCGGCATCACGTACTCCTTCATCTTCTGCACCGGGATCAGCCGCGTCATGTCGCCATAGGTGCCGGTAGTAAGCATACCCTTGTCGCCGACAAAGAGGCTGCCGTCGGGTTGCGGAAACCGGAGGGGTGTTTTGGACTCCTTGAGCGCCTGGAAGTCGTCCCAGTTGAAGACGCGTCCCGGAGAGCGGAACTCGGTGACGCCCGGGCGCGACATCGCCATGCCCATCGGCCTCACGCCGCCCGGACCGCCCGGGGCTACCTGTCCGCCACCCCCGCCGCCCGCAGGGCGCTGAGCGGTGGGCGGATCGCCGATCCACTCGCCTTCGGGGACGCCGAGAATCTTCGGAGCCTCCTTCAGCCCGTCGTACCAGAAGACCTTCAGGGCCGGCATATTGCCGTAAGGGGCAAAATCGAAACGGATGACCGAGGCTTTCGGGAACATGAACGGGCTCACCCCTTCCTTCTTGACGCACTCGACGCTGACGAGCTTTCGCTGTGAAAGGTGAAGCGCCATGTTGGGCGCGCCCAGGATGTGGCAGGCCATATCGCCCAGGGCACCGCAGCCGAAATCGTAGAAACCGCGCCAATTGAAGGGCTGATAGAAAAAGGCTCCGTTCCGGTCGGGCTCGATCTTTCCGTCTGCAGTAAAGGGCCGCTTTTCCGCGGCGCCAAGCCAGAGATCCCAATCGAGTGTGGCCGGGACCGGATCTTCCCTGGGAATCACGGTAAGACCCTGCGGCCACATCGGGCGATCGGTCCACGCGTGCACCTCCGTTACGTTGCCGATTTCGCCGTTCCAGATGATCTCGGCGCACTGGCGCGTTCCTTCGTTGGAGTAGCCCTGGTTGCCCATCTGGGTCGCGACCTGGTATTTTCTAGCGGCATCGCGCAGCTGCCGGGCCTCCCAGACCGTGCGCACCAGCGGTTTCTGCACGTAGACATTCTTGCCGCGCTCCATGCACCAAATGGCCGCCGTGGCATGCATGTGGTCCGGCGTGGCGACGATTATCGCGTCGATGTTCTTGCCTTCCTTATCGAGCATCTGCCGGAAGTCCCGGAACTTCGGCGCGTTTGGAAAGTTCTTGAACGTTGCGGCGGCACGTCGGTCGTCCACGTCGCAAAGCGCGACGATATTCTCGGTCGGCGCCGCGGCCCTGATGTTCGCGGCCCCCTGGCCGCCGGAACCGATCGCAGCAAAATTCAATTTTTCATTCGGGGATTTGTACCCCAGCGTTTTCAGCGACGGCCTGCTTCCGAATCCCGTCGCCGGTATGGCGCCGGCCAGCAGGCTGCCGTAAAAGAAATGCCGCCTCGACAGTTTCATCTCACACCTCCAGGAAAACGAGTTACCGTCAATGCCGCAGATGGGCCGCGCCCGATAACTCTCCACGCGAAGCCCACCTTCACCCAGTCGGATCCGTTCGAACCCCGCGCAGACAGCGACCCGCGCCGGCGGTCCGTCCGCGGGAGTCCTCTAGTTCTTGGGCAGGGGCTCGCCACGGTTGATAAAATACGGGTTGCTGTAAGCCGCCTTGAGACGCTCGGCCATCCGCTCCTCGCCGCCCGCCCACGTCATGAACCAGACCCAGCGCGGCT
>Ga0316628_100002042_pt1 | contig 14700 bp, 5 predicted proteins | sample OWC_Aug_M2_C1_D5_FD_207648 | JGI IMG/M metagenome (GOLD analysis project Ga0316628, IMG submission 207648) | Wetland soil microbial communities from Old Woman Creek delta, Ohio, United States - OWC_Aug_M2_C1_D5_C | ecosystem: Environmental > Terrestrial > Soil > Wetlands | place: USA: Ohio... | reverse complement strand
GGTGCGGATGTATACATGAGCTTTCCGCGGCTCGAGGACTGCACACTCTACCAGTACGACGCCTTGGGCCGCAACCTCAACCTCACAATCGGCCTGTTCTGCCTGGACGCCTCCCCCGTGCTGGTGGGCGGACGGATCATGGGCGGCATGGTGGGGGCCAAGCTCAACGGCTCCCTCGCGCACCTCTCCGACGTCACGTTCAACGGCACGGAGTCCTACTGCATCGAGCTCGACTACTCTCCAGGCGACCTGCTCGAGGGCTGCCGGTTCCTCGGGATGCGGAATGCCGCGGGGATCGCCATGGTCGGCTCCACCCCCACCATGCGGGGGTGCTTCGCGACCGGCATGGCCTACGGAGTCCTCGTCCACAGCAAGAGCGTCGCCACCATCGAGGGCAGCACGATCGAGGACATGACCTACGATGGCATCCTGGTATTCAACCTCTCGATGGCGATGCTCAACGGGAACACCATCAGCAGGTGCGGCTCGGAGGGCCTCTCCATCATGTACGACTGCGTCGTGAGAAGCCGCGACGACACATACAATGGCTCCACGTCCCGGAACGTCGACGTTCTGTTGGGCAGCAGCCTGGACATGGAGGGGGCCACCCTCTCCCGGTCCAGCATCGGGGTCTACGGCTCGGACGCCTCGTACATCCGCGTGGCCTACAGCGAGCTCATGGACATGAACCGTGGGATCTCGATCCAGCTGGGGGGCACGGGGTTCGTGACGCGCACCGAGCTGGTCGTCGAGGGGTGCTACTTCCACAACCATTCGGCCGCTTGCGTGGTCGTCCGTGACGGACACGTCAGGATCTCCGGAAGCAGCTTCCTGGACAACATCGCGGCCATCGAGGTCTACAACACGACGGTGGAGGTCGTCGACACCTCGCTCGTGGCCTCGTGGCTGTTCGGCATCAAGGCCGACTCCTCGCCCGTGAGCTGGACCGTGGGGGAGCTGAGCCGCATCCTGGACTCGGACGTCACGGGAGAGGTCGACATCGTCGCGCGCGGGGGGCGGCTCGAGATAGTCGACTCCGTGCTCACGCTCGTCCCCGGGAGCTCCATCGACGTGGGGCCCGGCACCGTTCTCGTCGTCAGGGGATCGAAGGTGTCGGGCGGGGCGGACGTGACGTTCACGGTCGACCGGTCCACCGTGGAGCTGACCGAGGTCGTCCTCGACGGGCTCGGCCCGACCACGGGCGGGAGCCCCGCGAGGCTCGGCGTGTCTATGACAGGCTGCGACCTCGTCGCATACAACGCGACGTTCCGGCGCGCGCGGGGCGGGCTGAGCCTCACCGGCTCCACGGCGGTGCTCGAGAAGTGCGTCGTCAGGGAGTGCTCCGAGCACGGCCTGTACGCCGAGGGGTCCACGGTCACCATGGTCGGCTGCACGGTCGAGCGCGTGGTCCTGGGCATCGGCATCCTCCTCGTGGACTCGGACCTGGTCGCCAACGACACGGCCTCCGGCAACTGCGTGAGGTCCGTCAGGGCGGTCCGCGGGACCGCCCGGCTCACGAACTGCACCCTCCTGGGATCCGAGATCACCCCCCTCGATGTCGAGGGTGCGGCGATCACTCTCGTCAACACCACGCACGAGCTCGGTAAGGTGCTCGTGACCTCGGCAGGGATGGTGGAGACCTGGTGGTACGTCTCGGTGGGCGTCGTGTGGGCCAACACGAGCGAGCTGCCCGAGGCGGAGGTCTCGGTCCAGGACGCCGCCGGCAACCGGGTGGCAGGGGGCCATCCCGACCCGGAGGGGCGCCTTCCCTTCCTCCTCGTCCTCGCGACGAGGCAGACGCCCGACGGCCTGATGGCCCTGGGACCGCACGTCGTGGGCGCTCGGCTCCATGGCTATGTCGTGGACCGGCCCATGCTCCTCGAGTCGTCCGTGGACGTCGAGCTCAGGCTCATCGACGAGTCCCCGCCGACCCTCGAGATCCTGTCCCCCCCAGCCTCCGAGACCTGGACCGCGCTCGGGACGGTCGAGGTGTTCGGCCGCGCCACCGACACCGGCTCGGGGACCGCGCGCGTCGAGGCCAGGCTCGACTACAGCGGCTCCCCCTACGTGTCGGAGGGGGATGTCTTCGCCTTCACCTTCAGGCTCACGAACGGGCAGCACATCATCGTGCTGCGCGCGGTCGATCGGGCCGGCAATTCCGCGAACGCGACCCTATCGCTCCATGTCGAGACGACCCCGCTCGCGCTCGCCGTCAACCTCCCCATCGACGGCACCGCCACCAACGCCACCCAGATGGTCGTCGAGGGCCTCGTGTCGAGGGCGGGCACGCTGGTGCGCGTCAACCACGCCCCCGCCGAGGTCGACGGCAACACCTGGAGCTACGTGCTCGAGCTCGTCGAGGGGCGAAACCCCATAGGCGTCGAGGCGACGGACGTCTACGGGCACCGCGCCTTCGCCAACCTTTCCGTGTGGGTCGACCGGACGGTGCCCACGCTCACGATGACATCGGAGCGGCTCGTCAACACCACGGGCGAGTGGGCGCCCATAGAGGGGGTCGTGGGCCCCGATGCCAACGTCACCATCGGGGGGATCCCCGTCGTCCTCAGGGACGGCAGGTTCGCCGTCAGGTACTCCGTCAACCTGGGCCAGACCCTCGTGGTCGTGAAGGCCGTCGACGCGGTCGGCAACCAGGTCGTCGTGAGCGTGCTCGTCGAGAGGACCGTCCCCGAGGAGCCCCCGAGCGGGCCGAACTGGTGGGAGGCGGTCCCGTTCGTCATCGCCCTGCCGCTGCTCATGGTCGCGGTGTGGTACGTGCTCACGAGGCCCGCCGAGGGAGGTGGGAAGGGATGACCGTCCCCCGACCCTCCGGGCCCCCGTGGACCCTCCTCGGGGCCGTCGTCGCCCTCTCCGCCCTCGCCCTCGCTGTCCTCGCGCTCACGGGCCACACGGCCGCGCAGACCGACCCCCCTCCGCTGGGGCTGGGCGACTGGACGGTCGCGGACACGACGGTCCTGCAGGACAGGTTCGTCCTGCTCAACGGGAGCCTCACCATCGAGCCGGGCGGCGACCTGACGATGATGAACTCGACCCTCGTCCTCGTCCTCAACTCGCGCGGCGAGCACGGCCTCATCGTCCGGCCCGGGGCCACGCTCCGGGTCCTGGACGGCTCCCGGGTCGCCGGCAGCAGGCTCGGCCTGGGATGGACGTTCGTGGCCCAGGCGGGCTCGACGCTGCGGGTCGTGGGCTCCTCGATCGAGGACTGCGGCACTTTCGGCTACGGCGAGAGGGCGAACTGGCAGGCAATCTCCTTCTACATCGGCACGGAGGACGTGGTGCTCGAGGGGTCGACGTTCAAGGGCGGGTTCGTGGGCCCGTGCTTCCCCGACGGCGTAGTCGCCCCGGCTCCGCGCGACTGCACCTTCGGCAACTACTACGGCGTGGTGACGTGGGGCACGTCGGTCGAGGACTGCAGGTTCATCGACCAGCTCTACTACGGCGTGCTCGTGATGGGCGGGACGACCACGGCCGTGAGGAGGTGCGCCTTCGACGGCGTGTTCGGAGCGAGCATCTCCGTGGGCCTCGACGAGCGGCCCATCGGGCCCATCGACGTCGCCACCGCGCTCGTCGACGGCTGCCGGTTCTCCAATGCCTCCGTGGGCGTGCGGTGCGCGGTGCTCTCCCACGCGACCGTCAGGGACTGCTCCTTCGACGGCATGGCCACCGCCGGCATCTACCCCGAGCAGGGGATGAACGATGACCCCGAGAACATCGTCGCCTACGTGGAGCTCGTGGACGGCGAGTTCGTGAACACCAGCGTCACCATCCTGCCCGCGTGGAGGGCCTGGGTCAACTGGACCGTGACGGGCGATGCCACGGTCGTCGGCGGGAACCTGTCTCTGCCGGGCAACCTCGTCCTCGCCGGCGGGGCGCACCTCCGGCTGCTGGAGTGCCGCGACCTCACGCAGGCCAACCGGCCGGGGAAGCCGACCAGGATCTCCCTGGGCGTGGGCGCGCACCTCGAGATCGTGAACGGGTCGCTCCTCGTGCCGAGGCCTCTCGACGAGCCGCACGGCTGGGTGCCCATCGATCTCGAGGCGGAGCAGGGACTGCTCACCCTCGTGGGTGCCTCCGCCGTGAACGTGTCCTGGCCGGTCCGGCTCGATACGCTGCACTGCGAGCGGACCCATCTGCCGCTCGGTACTTGGGCGGTCGAGGACGTCACGCTGGTGGACTGCCTCCTGAGCGAGGACCCGACGAGCGCAAGTTCCACCATGGCCGTCACAGGGCGGGGTGACCTGGTGAGGTGCTCGCTCGAGGGGCTGCCGAGGATGGGCACATCCACGGAGCCTCCATTCACTTTCAAGATGCCCTGGCTCATCTTGCACGACTCCTATATCAGGTCCGAGGACTTCCTGCACGACATGGACATCGCGGTCGCTGGCCTGGGGTCCTATGGCGAAATACTCGTGGAAGGCTCCCGCACTTGCACCATCGAGACCTACTGGTCCGGGAGGGCCACGGTGACGTGGCAGGACCAGGCGCCCGTCGTCGGCGCGGACGTCCTTGTGACCGACGGGAAGGGCGGCACGACCCATCTCCGGACGGGGCACGATGGCTCGACCCAGACCGCCTTGTTCCTGACCTACAACTTCACGGACGATTTCCGCGCGACGATGCGGGGCGGCGCGCGGACCACAACAGACTACCTGCCCCTCCTCTTCAGCGCAGACGTCGTCGGCGTCCACGGCGAGACGAACGTCTCCACGGTCAGCGCACCGATGGACGTGTCCATCTCGATGCGCGACCTCGTACCGCCCACCCTGACGGTCGACCAGGGCCAGTTCGTCGCCACGAACAGGAGCGTCATCCATCTCACGGGCAACGCCTCCGACGCGCACAGCGGCGTCGCGTTCCTGGAGGCCGCCGTGCTGCCCAACCCCTACGTCCGCGTGCCCGTCTCGCCGACAGGCGCCTTCGCCGTCGACCTGACGCTCACAAACGGGCTGCAGCCCGCATCGCTGCGGCTCTACGACAGCGTCGGCAACCGTGCGGTCGTCACCATCAACGTCTACTTCACCCAGACGCCCCCGCCCATCAACGTCACCGAGCCAATGGACGGGGCCTGGGTCAACACGACCATCGTCTACGTCGCGGGCCTGACCCTGACGGACACGACGGTCGAGATCCGGGGCCGCACGCAGACGGCCGTGGACGGGGCGTTCCGCATACTCGTCCCCGTCGTGGAGGGCGAGAACGTCCTCCTCGTCAACGCGACCGACCTCGCCGGGAACCACAACCAGACCTACGTGGTCGTCAACGTGGACACCATCCCCCCGAGCCTCGTCGTCATCGCCCCGGGGCACTCGCCCTACGCGACCCGGGAGTCCCCCGAGGAGATCCGTGGCAAGACCGACCCGGGCGCGCGGGCGTTCATCAACACGGTGGAGATACCGGTCGATCCATTCGGCGCGTTCTCAGCAAAGGTCACGCTGCGCCAGGGGCCGCAGGTCGTGACGGTGACGGCGATGGACGGCGCTGGCAACAGGGCGGTCATCGAACTGGTGTTCTCCCTGGACTCTCAGCCGCCCGCTCTCTCGGTGCTTTGGCCCCCCGATGAGGAGCTGCTGACCAACGCAAGCCCCCTCGCGGTGAGGCTGCTCACCGAAGTGGGCGCCATGCTCACGGTCAATGGCCGGCCGGTGCCGGTCACCGGGCCCTCGGTCACATATGCGCTCAACCTCACGGAGGGTGCCAACGCAATCGTCATAAAGGTCTACGACGAGGCCGGCAACGAGGAGGAGGTCCACCGCGTCGTCCGCTACCACCACGCACCCCCCGAGCTGCATCTCTCGTCCGCGCCTCCCGTGCGGACGGCGGACCCGTTCCTCAGGCTCTCGGGCATGACCGAGCCGAACTCGACCCTCGTCATCAACGGGCTCAGGGTCTCGGTCTTCTCGGACGGGGTGTTCTCGCGGGTCGTGCTCCTGAGCGAGGGCGTCAACCGCATAGAGATCGTGGCCACGGACGAGTACGGCAACCGCGCCAACGCCACCTACCTCGTCGACATGGTGCCCACGCAACCCCCGCCCCACGAGGGACGGCCCACGCTCGTGTGGGCGCTGCTCGCGCTCACCGCACTGGTCCTCGGGATCGAGGTCGCCTTCCTGCTCGTCCGGAGGTCGGGGACGCAGGGGCCGAAAGGGTCGCAGGGTGACGACAAGGGAGGATAGGGGATCGTCTGGCCGGATGGCGTGCGGGCGGCCCGACCGCGCGCCGCACCTTCGGCTCCGCGAGAAGGTGGCCTCTCCCCCGAGCAGTGACGTCGCGGTGAGGGGACCGGGCCCCCGACGTTAAAAAAGGGCTCCAAATGGGATATAAGCACGCGAGCGGTTCAAAATGTGATGGGAGCGCCGCAGGCGCCTTGCCGGGTGGGCTGGCCATGCCGTCGCCTGATGCTGGTCATCGCGCTCGCTGGAGCCATCGCCCTGCTGCTCTCGGCAGCGGCGCTCGCATCGGACGCTCCCCCGCCGTCCGGTGACTGGACCGTGGGGACGGGCGAGGACGTCCACTGCAGGGACGCCCTGCTCGAGCTCCACGGGGACCTCGAGGTCCTCGGGGACCTCGATCTCGACAACTGCACGCTGATGGTCTGGTCGACGTCCATCCGCACGAGCGTCATCACCGTCAGGGAAGGGGGGGAGCTCTCCGTCCGCACCTCCCAGGTCTTCCCTGGGGATGCGAACGCCCCGTACGTCATCAGGACCGAACCCGGCTCGGCGCTCTCGTTCTCGGGCGGGGCCATCGTGGGCGCGGGCCGCTCCCTCCTCGGGGATGGCGAGGATTCGGGCATCTTCATGAGGGCGGATGCCACGTTCGAGGGGGTCCACATCGAGGGATGCCTCGTGGGCCTATGGGCGGAGGGCTCGTCTGTCGTCGCGAGCGGGTGCGACTTCCTCTCCTGCGACATGGGCGCGTTCGCCCGCGGGGGCGGGAGGCTCCGGCTCGCGGAGTGCAGCTTCGACGGCTGCCAGTTCGGTGGGAAGACCACCGAGGGGGAGATCAACTCGAGCGGGTGCTCCTTCGACCTCTGCCCGTACCCCCTATGGGTCGAGCGCGGCCCCCTGACGCTCATCGGAGCGACCTTCCGGTCGTTCGGACGCACCGCGCTCACCGTCTACAACGCGAGCCTGGCGATGGTCGAGGGCTGCACCTTCCTTGGTGGCGCGAACGAGGGCGTGTTCGCCTTCAACACGTCCCTCTCTCTCTCGGACAGCGACTTCACCGGCTGCGGGGAGGACGTGCACGTCGAGCGGTCCTGGCTGACGGCGACGGGCACGCGCCATCATGGCTCGGTGGATTCCGCGTTCTACGCGCGCGAGTCCATGCTCGACCTGACGGGCGTGCGGACGTACGGCTCCTACTCAGCGCTTTGCACGCTCCGGTCCAGCGGGAGGTGCCGCGACCTCGCCTCCGAGAACGCGACGCTGGGGGTGTTCATCGACAGGGGCGAGCACATGATCCTGGACGGGCTCTCCCTCAACCTCTCCGATGGCGGCCCCGAGCACCTGCCGTCCCGCGGCCTCTGGGTTCAGACGTGCGATGCACAGGTGAGCGACGTCACCGTCCGGGGCGGGAGGACCGGGATCCAGCTGGACAGCGTCAAGGGCAAGGTGGAGGACCTCGCGGTCTCGGGCTGCGCGCAAGAGGGAGTCTCCGTGACGGGAGTGGGCCCGCTCGCGATGCGGGGGGTCGTGGTCACTGGCTGCTCGGACGGATTCCTCCTCGACCACTGCACGGGGGTCGTGCTCGAGGATTGCACTGCCAGGGAGTGCACCGCCGCGGGGTTCAGGTTCAGGACGGACGCCCGCGCGCGGCTCGTCGGCTGCAATGCGACGGGCTGTCCCCTCGGGATGTCCATCTTCGCGTCCTCGCCCGTCCTGGAGGGTTGCACGTGGTACATGGTCGCGCCCAACGGGACCGTCCTCGAGGACGCCATCGGCCTCGATTGTCTGCTAGGGGGTCCGTCGATCGAGGGCGGCACCGTGACGGGCGGGCAGTTCGGGATGCTCTTCAACGGCTCCCGCGCCAGGGTCGAGGGGGTCACGTTCCTCGGGACGCTGGGCGAGTGCATCGCGTTCACCGACTCGGCGGGCGACTCCGTGTCCGGCTGCCGCCTCCTGGGGGCGCGGAACGCGGTGGGCGTCCTCGCCGTCGGGTCCACCCCCGTCCTGAGGGGCAACCTGGCGCGCGGGGTCCTGACGGCCGTCATGGCCCTCTTCGACCGGTCCCATCCAGTGCTCGAGGGCAACACGTTCGAGGACCTGGGGTCCGACGGCGTGGTCGTCTTGGCCAACGCGAGCGCCGACCTATCGGGGAACGTCATAACGCGATGCGGCGGCAGCGCGCTCAGGGTCGGCATCCACTCGCGGGCCACGAGCTCAGGCGACCGCCTGTCCTCCTGTGCGGCCGCACTGGTCTACGTGCACACCGGCTCCGCCTTCGACATCGAGGGGGCCGAGCTGCGGAACGCGACGATCGGCATCCACGGGTACGACGGCCCCTACATAAACGCGAGCTTCTGCAGGTTCATCGACCTGGGGCGGGGCATGGTCGCGGAGAAGATCCCGGGACCCTCCTCGCAAGCGCCGCGGCTCGAGGTCCTCGTCTCTGGCTGCCACTTCACGAACAACACGGCGTACTGCGTGGGCGTCGTCAACGGGGCCGCGCGCGTCCTCCGGTGCTCCATGATCGGGAACGGAGGGGGCGTCGGAGGCTGGAACTCGACGGTGGAGCTCCTGGACCCGATCATGGTGGGCAACACGGTCTGGGGGCTGATGGTCGACAACGGCACCGCCGCGTGGGAGTGCCAAGGGCTCTGCAGGGTCATCGGCTCCCCCATCATGGGGCGCGTGCGGATCACCGTCAACGCGGGGGAGCTCTCCATCGAGGACACCAAGGTCGACATGGACCCGGGTGGCGGCCTCGACGCCCGCGGGTCGTCCGTGCTCCTGCGCAACGTCCTGTGGCTGGCGTGGGGAACGCAGTTCACGGCCACGTGCTGCACCGTCTCGCTCACCGGGGTGTCCTTCGAGGGTGTGGGCTCCGCCGAGGGCTCGGGCGAGGGCGCGTCCGGGGTCGTGCTATCCGGTTCCACCCTCGTCGCGACGGGCTCGACGTTCCACAAGGCTTGGCTGGGCCTCTCCCTGGAGACGTGCGACGCCTCGCTGGACGGGTGCCTCATCACCGATTGCCAGTGGCTGGGGCTCTCGGCCGTCTCGTCAAGGCTCGTGCTGACGCGGTGCAGTATCGCAGGCTTCCCCGCCGGCAAGGCCGTCGAGCTCGCGGGCTCGCACATGGTCGCTGACAACACGAGCATCGGCATCGCGACCACCGTGCTGGAGCTGTCCGACGGGACCGCGCGCCTCGTGGACTGCACCTTGGGGGGAGGGAGCCTCGCCTCGGTGGACGTGACGGCCGGCCACGTGACATTCGTCAACACCACCCACGAGGCGGAGAACGACCTGCTCGGACCTGGGGGGACCATGGAGACGTGGTGGTACCTGTCCGCCGTCGTGGGATGGGTCAACCGGAGCGAGCTGGGCTCCATCGAGGTGTGGGTGGAGGACGCCTCGGGCGCCCGCGTCGCGGGCGCGCTCGCGGACGACAGGGGCCGCGTCGACCGCATGGTCGTTCTGGCGGCCGAGTCCGGCGAGGGGGGCGAGGTGCTCCACGGACCCCATCTCGTGAGCGCGCGCATCCACGACTACACCACTCGGGCCACCGTGACGCTGCAATCCTCCGTGACCGTCGAGCTCAGCCTCCTCGACCCCGACCCTCCCGTGGTGGTGGTCGTCTCCCCGGCCCATCGGGAGTCCAGGTCCGCGACCGCGAGCGTCGCGCTCTACGGGCTCGCGCACGATGCCGGCTCCGGGACCGCGAGAATCGACGTGACCCTCGACGGGGGCGTGGCGACATGGTCCACCGCGGGCGAGAGCTTCTTCAGGACGCTGCTGCTCTCCGACGGGCGCCACGACCTCGTGGTCCTCGCGACGGACCGCGCGGGCAACACGGCGTCCGCGTCGGTGACCGTCTGGGTCGACACGCAGCCCATCCATATCCTGCTCACGGGCCCCGCGGACGGGACGCGCACGAACGCGTCGGTGATCGAGCTTCGGGGGTACGTCTCCAAGGCGGGGGTCGCGCTCCGCGTCGATGGCGCGCTGCTCGAGCTCGATGGCATCAACTTCTCGAGGGCCGTCCCGCTCGTGGAGGGGTGGAACGTCATCCGCGTCACGGCCGACGACCTCTACGGCCACCATGCGGCCGCCAACCTCTCGGTCTTCACCGACCTCACGCCGCCGGGGCTTCTGGTCACCTCCCCCAGGCTCGTGTACACGCGGGAGGCGTGGGCCCTCGTGGAGGGGACCACCGACATCGGCGCCCACCTGACCATCAACGGCGTGCTGGTCATCGCCAGGGACGGCAACTTCTCCGTGCGGGTCCCCGTGAACCTCGGCGAGTGCGTGCTCCTGGTAGTGGCGGTCGACGACGAGGGGAACGCGCGCTCGGAGCGCATCGTGGCCATCAGGTCGGCCCCGACCACAGAGCCCGAGGGCGTGGACACGTGGGAGGTCGTCCCGTTCGTCATCGTGGTACCGCTCCTCGTGCTGGTGGAATGGTACGTCATCGCGCGCAAGCGCATATGGGGGGATGACCGCGCGCGGTAGCCGGGCCGTGGTGCTGGCCCTGGGCCTCGCCGCCCTCGTGGCGATGCTCTTCGTCATCGCGTGCGCCAGGTCGGCTGCCGCCACGAGCGAGCCGCCCCTCCTTGGCCGCGGCGACTGGACGGTGACCGACCGGACGGTCATGGTGGACAGGTTCATCATGCTCTGGGGCAACCTGACGGTGGAACCGGGAGGCGACCTCGAGCTCCGGAACAGCACCGTCCTCTTCGCCTGCTCCCGCAACTCCGAGTTCGGTCTGGCCGTCCGCCCCGGGGGCGCGCTCCGTGTGCTGGACGGCTCGACGCTGGGCTCCTCACGCGCAGGACTGCACTGGACCGCGTACGCGGAGGCAGGCTCCGTGCTGCGGTTGGTCGACTCGTCGGTGATATGGTGCGGTTCGCCCAAGGGGTCGGAGAACGAGGACCCCCGATGGTACTCCCTGTGCGTCGAGACGTCCGACGCCGTCATCGAGGGGTCCAGCATCAGCTGGGGCAACACGGGCCTCCACTTCGCCCCGGCCACGCGGGCCTACCCCGTCCGCAACTGCACGTTCGAGAGCGACGGGTGCGGCATCGAGACATCGATGACCGACGTGGAGGGTTGCACGTTCCAGGGCACCGAGTGCTACCAGGGCATCAAGGTCTTCGGCCGCACGGACGGGTCGCCCACCCGGATCGTGGGGTGCACGTTCCGGCTCCTGTTCTCCACGGGTGTATGGGCCGAGTCAGGGGGGCCTGCCTCCATAACGGACTGCACGTTCGAATCATGCCCCAAGGGGGTCTGGGACATCAGTGGGCAGCCGTTCACCGTCTCGGGCTGCACCTTCGAGGGCATGACGAACGCGGCCATCGATGTCGGCAACCTGGCGAGCGTCCGCATCGTCGACGGGACGTTCAGGGACTGCCCCCACCCGGTCCTCAGCGCGCCGAAGTCCAGTGTCAACTGGGACGTGATGGGCGACGCGGTCATCGAGGGGGGGGCCCTCACCCTCAGCGGCAACCTGACGCTGGCGCCGGGCGCCCACCTCAGGCTGCTCGAGTGCGCGAACCTCACGATGCTGGGCACCCGTCCGAACCAGCCCCGCGTCGCCCTGGGCGACGACGCGCTGCTCGAGCTGGTGAACACGACCCTCCTCAGGATGAGCGTCCCCGAGTGGAGCTTCGACGGGCCGCCCATCCTGCTCTACGGCCCGAACGCCACGCTGGAGCTCGACGGCGTGGCGCGGCTCGACCTGGACTCCCCCGCGGTGGTGGGCGAGCTCGTCGCCCGCAGGTCGGGCCTCCGCCTCGGCGCGTGGGAGGTGGGCACCCTCCACCTCGAGGAGTGCACCCTCGGACGCGACCCCCTCGGGCACGACGCGACGATCGTCATCCTGGGTAAGGGCGGCGTGGCGGGCGAGGTGGTCCGGGTCCGCCTGACGGGCATCCCGACCGGAGGGCCCGGCGCGCCCCCCTGGCTCGACGTGCGCGGTGGCGCCCTGACGTCGGAGGACTTCCTCCACGACCTGGGGAGCATGCTCGCGGGCGGGGAGCTGCGCCTCCCGTCCGACCCCGGCGTGGCCAGCATCGAGGCCCGATGGTCCGTGGTGGTGGACGTGCGCTGGCAGAACGGGGTGCCCGTGGGAGGCGCCATCGCATCGGCCACGGACGTCCTTGGCGCGACGGTGACGGTGAGCGCGGCCGCGGACGGGCGGGCCATCCTGGGCCCCCTCACCGCGGAGGTGGCGGCGTCCGCGACCGACGTGCAGCTGCGGTACCCGTACGGGATCGAGGCCCTGGTCCCGGGCGGTGCGGGGAGGGCCACCTTACAGGTGCTCGCCTCGGTCGTCGAGGTCCCCATCATGGTCGTCGATACGGTGCCCCCGGTGCTCGACGTCGACCAGGGGAGCATCGTCGGCACCCGCGTGCCCAACGTGACCATCACCGGCACGGCCCGCGATGGCGAGAGCGGCATAGCCTACATGGAGGCGGGGGTGCTGCCACGTGGCTACGTCAGGGTACCGCTCCCCGGGCCCGACGGGAGGTTCGCCCTCGACGTCGAGGCCCTCGCCCGGACGGAGGTCCTCTCCATCCGCCTCTACGACCAATCCGGCAACAGGGACGAGCGGAAGGTCGTCATCTTCTTCTCGACCGAGCCCCCCCGCATCTTCTCAATCGAGCCAGCACCAGGCACGGTCGTCAACACGACGATGCTCACCGTCTGGGGGGAGAGCGAGCCCAACGTCACCGTCGAGGCGATGGGGAGGCTCGCGACCACGACCGACAACGGCTCGTTCCGGTTGGTTCTGCAGCTCCTCGAGGGCAGGAACGCGTTCGAGGTCAACTTCACCGACCTCGCGGGGAACCGGAACGCGACCTCGATGAGGGTGACGCTCGACTCCGTCGCCCCCCGCCTCGCCATCACGTCCCCCGTCTCGGCGGTCGTGACGCGGGAGACCAGGTGGACCATCGAGGGCGTGACGGACGTGGGCTGCACCATCTACATCAACTCGGCCGAGGTCGTCCCCGATGGCACGGGGACGTTCATGGCCAGGGTCGGCCTGAGCGAGGGGGCGCAGACCATCGTCGTCAGGGCCGTCGACGGGGCCGGCAACGCGGTGGCCGTCGGGCTCGTGTTCACCGTGGACACGGTAGCGCCCTCGCTCTCGGTCCTATGGCCGCCCGAAGGCGCGCTGTCGATGAACTCGACGACCATCGACGTGCGCCTCCAGGTCGACCCCGCTGCGACGCTCACCCTCGACGGCATGCCGCTGTCCACGGGCAACGGGACGGTCCAGGCGAGGGTGACGCTCGCGGAGGGGGAGAACACGATCGTGCTCCGGGCCGTCGACGCGATGGGCAACGAGGCCGTCGTCCGCAGGACCGTGCGGGTCGATTCGATGCCGCCCCTCCTCGAGTGGGACCCGACGCCTCCGTCCTTGACGGCCAGCACCGTGCTCCGGCTGTCCGGGAGGACGGAGCCAGGCATGTCCCTGACGCTCAACGGGGCACCCGTCCCGCTCGGGGCCGCCGGGTCCTTCTCGACGTCCGTCCAGCTGATGGAGGGGCCCAACCACCTGGTCCTCGTCTCTGTGGACGGCTCCGGCAACTCCGCCCGCATCGAGTGGGACGTGGAGCTCGTGCCACCCGCCCCGACGCTGAAGGAGCGGACGAGCTCCCTCCTGCCCGCCCTCCTCGCCGCGACCGCCCTGGTCCTCTCGGTCGAGGGGATCGCCCTCGGGCTATGGAGGGTGAGGGCGAGGCGGAGGCGGCCCCGCGGGGGCTAGCCGCCCGCGAGAGGCGGGAACAGCGCCACCGAATCGCCGTCGCGCAGCACCGTCGTCGTGGCCCCCAGGCCCCCGTTCACGGAGATGAGGGTGTCGCCCGCGAGCGCGCGCAGCGCCGGGTGGGCCCGGTGGAGCTCCTGCAGGAGCCCGTCCACCGTCGTGCCGTCGGGCAGTTCCACGCTATCCCCGGGGGTGCCGGCGGCGTCGCGGATGGCGGCGAAGAAGGTGACGGTGACGCGCACCTCGCCCGGCCCCCTCAGAGCAGCTTCCGGATGGTCAGCAGGTCGTCGATGGAGGCCTTGAGCTGGAGCTTGCGCAGCGCGTAGGCCTTCATCGCGGACATCTCGCCCGCGAGGATCTTCCCCAGCACCTCCTCTGTGCTGGTGATGGTGATCTCGGCCTTCTCCGCAGGGCCTGGCAGGAGGCCGTCGATGTGGCCGTGGTCGAGCACGAAGTGGTAGCTCTTGCCCGCGTCGAGGACCACGTTGACGGTGCGCACCTTGTCGGCGACCTCCTCCTTGACCTTGGGGTCCTCGGCCGCGGCCCTGTTGAACTTGTCTATCGCCCCACGCAGCAGCTCCTCGACCATCGGCTCAGCCTCCTCCTTCCTCTCCGTCCCCGCAACCTTCGCCGTCGGAGAAGTCGTCGAGCGAGCCCTCCTTGCACGGGTGGTTCCCTTGGATGCGCTGCGACGTCTTCCAGGACCTGCGGGTGTGGGGCGGGAGATTGCCCTTCTCGGTTATCCACTTT
>Ga0316628_100002041_pt1 | contig 14701 bp, 12 predicted proteins | sample OWC_Aug_M2_C1_D5_FD_207648 | JGI IMG/M metagenome (GOLD analysis project Ga0316628, IMG submission 207648) | Wetland soil microbial communities from Old Woman Creek delta, Ohio, United States - OWC_Aug_M2_C1_D5_C | ecosystem: Environmental > Terrestrial > Soil > Wetlands | place: USA: Ohio... | reverse complement strand
AGGAGAACCGCATGCTGGCCCGGTTTGGCGACAGTTACAGAGAATATCTGAATAGAATGGGTATGTTTGTTCCGAGGTTCATTGAAAGAATCTTCGTCAAAGATGGGCACAAAAGGGGCCCACTCTCCTTTGTCAAAGGTGCGAAAATACTTGTTCTTCTGCTGGTGGTAACGGTAGGAAGCGGGTTCATCTTGCGTTCATATACAGTTCATCATTTACCGCTCACGAATGTCGGGGAAATCGATGTTCTGACTATTAGTGATGCTGACAATGAAAATGCCAAGGATCTGATTCCTGCGCTTCTTGCCGACTCGAGCATATCAGCAAAGCTCCAACCCAGTCTAAAAACAGAAGGGCATCGGGTTTTGGCCTATTTCATTCCTGTAGACTATGTGATGCAGGGGATGATTGCCAACACTGGCGACGAGTATAAGCTCTTCGAGCGTCACAAAACGATAGCCATGATCACAGAATATATCCTTCATCCCTACGCTCACTTGATTTCTGGGCATGCTCATCACATGGCCATGATGACCGGCCAGGTTCACGACAGCAGTATGTACAACAGTCCGGCGATGAAACGCCGAGTAATATTCATGGATATTTCTTCACCTGGCCGAGTTCTGGCGGATCCGACTGATGATTTTGGAATCAATGTGGAGCGAACGCCGCTGTTGTTCGCCGACATCCATCTTCACACAGCCGAACTGCTTAAGGTTCAGGAGACTCCCGAAGGCAGTGGTTGGGGCACTGTACCGACGCCGATGTTCTGACAGCACCCTTGCTGCTGGACTGCTTTCAAGAATTCTATGCCGGGAAACGTACAGCAGAAAAGCGTTTTGTTAGCAAACACAAAAGTCGCAGGCCTTATTGGTCCACGTTAATGCTTGTAAGTGATTGTGGTGCAGTCGATTTTATGGCGGGGGCAGGATTTGAACCTCCGATCCGCCGTCGGCGGATTATGAGTCCGCGGGTTTTTGGTAGCGGGGGAGAGCTTCTCGGAACTTTGGAGCCTACACCGCCAATCATTTCCCGTCTCGAAATCGCGAAGTCACGCTCAGCCTGATTCCACCGCTCAGCGAGGCTGATTGCTACGTACTGAGACGTTGTATTCCCGCGTAGTGCGGCTCCGGCAACTTCAACCCGGTCGCCGCTCTGCCACTGCCTTCGGTCAGTCCCGTATGGGCCGCAATAAGTTAGGTGATGCCATAATTCGCTGCACCACATTAACTTGCAAAATATCTGTATTATTGCACATAACAATTGTATAATTTTAATTGACATACGCAGTGAGATTTCTGTATTTGCCCGTGTAGTTGTTCTTTGACATTTCCAATACGGTTTTCCCTGGGCCGGTCATGTACCCCCCATTCGTCTCTAACCGTCGCGTCGAGCGACGCCGTTGAAGAGTTGTCCTCGTGGCGACTCACTCTCGTTTGACGAGAGGTACTTGTTGGCGCAGCGTGTGTGAACTTAGTCATGAGCATTAGCAGAGTATTCTCGCAGTGCTTCACGGCTGTAAGAGTGATCGGACGATCTGTGATTGCCGATCCACTCCGGTCTGCAATCATAGATCGTCACGACACGATTACGGCACCGACACGTATTAGAACACTGCAAAGAAAGTGTTTTCGACAAAGAAGGACGCGGTGAGCAGGTTCATCTATTCAACTTAGATGACTCACCGCGCAAGCAAACTTGTAGAGACAGAAAGGAGGTAAGTAATGCGTTCACCAATATGGCCAGCCAGGGATCGGCACGACGAAGTCCTCGAAACGCTAGAGCAACTGGTCCGGAAAATTGATTCTGCCCAGGGCTTGGCGATGAGGTCGAAGTCGCGCCAATGCTTGGTAGAGCTGCAATCGGCAGCGATGACGGCAACTAGGCTGATGGCGCTTGTGTCCAATACGTCCGCGAAAAAGCGGCTCAATTGGAATGCAATCGTTGAAGCCATAGCCTTCATCGCGAAAACAGTCGAAAAACTCTATTCCTTCTTACGTTGCACTTACTGTATTGAGCGGATATATGAAAACTGGGTCCCTCGTCAAACTCCTGCGGACTGCGGACGGCGTATCGCAAACTGAGCTCGCGGTTCAGCTCGGTATTGCGCGTACCTATCTGTCCCAGGTCGAGAACAATCGTGTGGAGCCAGGCATGTCTTTTCTTAAATCCGTGTCTCGAAGATTCAGCGTGCCGGTGTCGCTCCTCGTCATTGAGCATACTGAGCAGGACGGAGAGATTATCTCGGAGCTCCAACGCCTGCTCGGGCATCTGTTGTCCGCACGTCTCGCTCTAAAGAGGACCTGATATTTGGCAGCCACAAGATTAGACAGACGCCTGGATGACCTAAGAATCCGAAGCGTGAAGCATCTCTGCCTGTTGATGGGGACCGATCCACGTGAGTTGGACTCCATATGTGCAGGAATAGACATCAATCCAGTCAAGTTCTACAGATTCAGAACAGTACACAGGAATGGCAAATCACGCGCACTCGCCACTCCAGTAGGTCGGCTGCGGGACATTCTCAGTCGCCTAAACAGACATCTTCAGCGGTTCGAGTTTCCCGACTACATGCACGGTGGACTTAGGGGGCGCTCCACCAAAACTTATGCCCTTCCGCACGTTCGTCGTAAGTCCGTGCTCAAATCGGACTTGAAGGACTTTTTTCCCAGTATTCGACCTGGTAGAGTATATGACACTTTCTTGAAGCTCGGTTGTACGCCCGATGTGGCACACTATATCACCAGGCTCACAACGGTGAATGGTCAGTTACCTCAGGGCTCACCAACCAGCACAGTTGTTGCCGCCTTAGTCAGCATAGGGATGGCAGTTCGATTGCGTGGATTGGCCGATTTTGTCGATGGACATTCCGGCACCTTCGTCGATGACCTGGCACTTTCTGGGCCGCCATGGGTTGGACGATTTAGGAGTACTGTTAGGCGAATCATACGCCAGGAAAGGCTGACGCCCAATGACCTCAAAACTGTGGTTGTTAAGTCCAGTGAAGAGCAGGTGATTGCGGGCGTCCGTGTCAATCACGGATTGGATGCTCCTAAGACGAAGGTTCACGAAGTTCGTGCCCTCATCGAGCAGCTACATCTCGATGTCGCCGACGGGAAGAGTCCTGATCTGTCGGTTTTGCGATCGATACGCGGCAAGATTCAACACGTAGACTCGCTCAATCGGGGAGCCGCGCACTCTCTAACACGACGCCTTGCACGAGCTCTCGAAGGTGATTCAGCGGAAATCAATCACACGGTCAGCGGAAATAGCTCTGGAATCCGGCGCCAACCATCGCTCCAAAGACACTGACATTCTCTCTACTTCTCCAGATACTGAACCAGGGCCGTTCCACGGGACTCACCAGGGCCTTTCCAGGGCTCGATTTAGGTGCAAAGTCAGGTTTTTTCTCGGCTTTCTTGTGCAATTTCGCCACTGTTTGGCTGCTACGCGCCCGCTCAGAGCCCGGTAAAATACCGGTCTCTTGACCGTGCGGTCACCGTGTGCTCTCCGGGGACCTAACCGAGGTTATGACCGCACCCCGAACCGTGAAACGGCCTATAGATGTGCCTTGAGCGGGTCCTTATGGCTTTTCTACCCCTGCCGGTATGCCGGTTTCAGGAAGACGACGTTCACCGGCTGGCGGAACACGGCGTGTTGGACCAGCAGTTCACCTTTGGAAGGTTTCGTTACCGCAGTTTCAGGTTCCCAATCCAACAATTCGTTGTGCAGTGGCATTGTCTCGTTTTGAACGAATTCGCCTATGGGTTGCGGTGCACAACTGCTAACGGCCCTTTGCTCGCACAACTATGTTTACCCATCTATTTTGGGCTGATTCTCGATTTGAAAACAAGGCCCACAACGCATTTCCTAAGCAGATCAGGAAGAACAAGAAAAGCGCCGGAAATATGTAGATGATTGTGAGGTTCATGCAACCGCTCATCCAAGAACCGGTCACAACACAAAGCCCTTCCCAAAACGTCAGATCTTTATAAGAGTTGTAGTAGAACACTGCACATATTATGAGAGCATTTCCTACTAGCAAACAGGCGCCTGCCAGCAAGTGATCGCTCAAGAACCCAATGGGCCAGACAAAGAGAAGAAGAACAAATATGCCGGCGTACACTTCACGAGTCATAGGAAGGTTCGGAGTCCCTTTTTGACTTGAACAGGGTGTTCACACTGATCACTAAGTTAGGCGAAGCACAGCAGCCGAGCAACACAAATGACGCTCCTTCGATGCTTTGGACCAGGCTATCAGTGGCGGTTCTGACCAGTTGACATCACTGAAATTCTTGATAGATTGATATATAGTCCGGCTTGTATAATTCTAGATGTTGGCGGTGGCGGTATGGACATTTCTGTAGGTGGCAAAGGACCCATTTTGGGCAACCCGCTGCGATGTCTGAACTGCTATTCCAATTCTTCAAAGGGAGACATTCAAAGAGAATATCGGGACTTGATGCAAGTCCGGCTGGCCAGCCCCGACCAAAGTTATCTCCCGCCGGGGGACCCGTACAAGATCGTCGATTCGATTTCTGTTAATCGACAAATGGCTCAGGATGCCTGGGATATTCTCAGTGATCCTCTGAGACATATCGGCGCGAGACTCTTGTATCTAACCAACATCACCGCTGGCGATGCAGAAGCAATTCAGTGTCTTCGCGATGGCGAATACGCTAGTGCGTTGGCAATATGGAAGAGATCGTCAGGACCGCATGCGTTCAGAAACCGCACTGTCAGCGTCTACGCGACCGTAATGGCCGAGCAATCTGTTGAGCCCACTTCTATTGAAAGTATGGAGCGGCTTTGGCGCGATTTATATGCAGTCACTACTGTTGAAAGTATAGCCGCATTGCGAGCACTTCAAAACACTCCTGCGGCAAGCATCGACTTTGAAGCAGTGCGTCGCATCTGTTGGGAAGACACGGTGAAGGATTGTTCTGAGCGGGTGTCTTCATGGATTGGCTCACAGAAGACCGATCTCGCCCGCAATGTCCAGCTGGGTCTTGAACATAGTCTTGCCGATACCGACATGGCCGTATTAGTGAACCACACTGTCTCAGAACATTTAGATCGTGACATGTCTGAACCAATAAGAGTGGTCACTGAGATAATTGATGACATTGAACAAAGACTGCCCAATATCTCTCATTATAGCGACTATGATGCGGCAATGCAACACTGCCTCGACCGCCTTGAGACACCTTTACAGAAGATGCGGGACACGATTGCCGTCTTCCAGGATCGCTATCAGGTGCTGAACTATGCAACCGAGCCGTTTGTCATGAGGCTTCGTGCCTTGTCTATCACCGTACACAACGAGCGGGAGGACTATGCGACGGCGCTCACCTTGCTCGGTCACGCCAAGCAAATGGCAATGTCAACAGAGATGATTGAGCGGCTCAGGGCCGATGAACTGACTATTGAGCATAACCAAGCGTCATCCGTTACTGTCTCATCCTCACCTGCAGGTGCTCCTCTCTCTTTGCAGACAGGTTCGTTCAAATGGGGCAAGTTCTTGTGGGTTGGTGGACTCGTGTTGGTGTTTGCGGCGATTAGTTTGATGAACAATGATAGCAACAGATCGCCTAACACAATTGGTTCGCGGGAGACAAACAGCAAACCCGCGTATCAGCCCTCCGTCATTCCCAGTCCCGGCGCATATGCGCCGGTCACCGGTCAAGTGCCAAGGCTGGATGTTAGTCTGACCATGGATCGGTTGAAAGCCAGGATTGATAGCGGAAAGACCGAACTCCTTATTTTTGAAGCCCTTTTGGATCGAATGGATCTGAAGCTAAGTGAGCTCCAATCTACAATAAGTGGTCAAGAAGTGCGTTTGGATCAACTGGAGTCACTATACAATTCAACCGGGGACGACTCGTATTCCAGTCAGTACGAAGCGCTAAGGTTAGTTCGCAACACCAATGTCGAGGAATATAATGCTCAACTGCTAACACGAGAGAGGGGTTTTCGCAATTACGAGACCCTTCTTGAATCTACTAATCGATTGGTTAATCAATACAATAATATGTTGAAGTGACGCATTGGATTCGAACGCTGACAAAAATACCGCACCGGCGATTCAAGTACCCGTCACCGGCCTACTGACGGTCCTTAATGCGGCTTGGGCCCTGCAAGCCAGGCTAAAGAAGCGATTCGAAACAGAGCCTACGCCCGCAAGTTTTGAAATACCACTGTTTGAGTTATTCGACGTGTTCGATTCGATAGACATCAAGATCGTTGACTTGACCGGCAGAGAATATAGCGAAGGACTGGCGGTCGAAATCGTCGGCGTTGTAAGTGATCCAGGCGTTGCCGCTACGCGGTACATAGTTGAAATGGTGAGGCCTGTCGTATCGTTTCACAATGAAGTCATTCAGACTGGCAAAGTGGTTCTCGGAAGAGGCACATGTGGCATTCAAGGTGAGGCAGGAGAAACGCGATGAGATACAGTTACGGTATAGATCTTGGAACCACTAACTCAGCCATCGTGGGTTTTGATAGCTCAGCCTATCGGATTTTCAAGAACAGACAGCAAATGGATGTTACACCATCAGCAGTGTACGTAGATCAGCGGGGTAGATTGTCAGTGGGCAGGGCAGCCTACGAGGCTGCTTTTCTACACCCATCCGACGTCGCGTTAGAATTCAAGCGCCTAATGGGAACAAAGGATATGTTTGCGTTTGAATCCTCAGGTCGGAACATGAGCCCTGAGGAACTGTCTTCCGAATTGCTGAAGGCTTTACTCGCAGACGCTCAGCGTTTTGCTGACAGTCCTATTGATTTTGTGGTAATCACAATCCCTGCTGCCTTTAGAGCACTGCAGTGTGAAGCCACTAACAAGGCTGCGGTTCTCGCGGCCATCCACAACCCTTCCCTGCTCATGGAGCCGGTGGCGGCTTCCATAGGCTTTGGCGCGGACAAGTTTGACTTAGATGAAAAGTGGATGGTATACGATCTCGGTGGGGGAACTTTCGACGTAGCAATCGTCTCACACGAGAACAACATGCTGTCAGTGATAGAACACAGCGGTAACAACATGCTTGGCGGAAAGAACCTGGATGAAAAGATTATCGATACACTCCTCCTGCCGCGCATGGATGAATCATTCAGAGTTCCGAAGAAAGATAAGGAACCAACAGCACATCTGCATTTACGGCGACAATTGAAGGCTGTTACCGAATCTCTGAAAATGGACCTGTCCACGTCAGACTTCACGACGGTCTACATTGACGACATAGGATCCGATCTTGATGGCAAAGACTATTGTCTGCGGTTCGACGTGACGCGTCAGGCCGTCGATCACATTGCCACGCCGTTAATACTAGAGACAGTCTTCCATTGTCGTGAAGTATTGAAGATGGCGCGCCTCGATCCATCGAGTATTAGCAGAATTTTGCTTGTTGGTGGTCCAACGCAGATGCCCGTACTTCGAGAAATACTCTCTGAAGAATTTGCAGTTGCCCTGGATTACTCCATTGATCCCATGACCGTAGTAGCAAAAGGTGCGGCGGCGTACGCTGCTGTTGTTGAACCGAGGCAAGCCAAGAGACCGCAGGTCCAAAACGTGGGTCGCGATACTGTCAATGTGGAACTGTCATTTCAGCCGGTTAGCGCAAGCGCGGAACCACTGGTAACAGGTCGTATTCAACCAAGCCCGTCCTTGCCAGAAAATATGGAAATCCTTTTCGAGGCGAACAACGGTTTCTGGACCGGAGCCTGGATTCCGGTTGTGTGCAATCAATTTGAGACTAGACTATTTCTGCAAGAGAGGACCGCTACATCCTTCAGTATTTCAGTAAGAGATCGCTCAGGACGCCGAATTGCGTGTGTGCCCGACCAGATAGTAATCCGTCATGGCGTGGAATTCGATGATTTCAAGCTACCCTATACAATATCGATATTTGTCACCAATCCGGATGGCTCCGAGACTCTAGATCCAATTCTCAAGCGGAACGTATCATTACCGGCAAAACAAGTCGTTCATTATGCCGCTGTGCGTACTCTCCTCCCGGGTTCTGATGATGCCCTGGAAATCCATGTATTCGAAGGTGAGGTGATGGACTCGCCACAAGCTAATGAGCGACTCTTTACAATCAGGATTCGGGGTGAGGAAATTCAACGCCCGGTGCCTGTGGGCAGCAAAATCGATATTATAGCCGAGATGAATGCCTCAAGAATCCTGAAGGTTAGTGCCTACATTGAGTCACTTGATCTGACACTTTCAGACAGATTCGTACCTGAAGACTCACAACAAGACATCGCACTACTGTCGGAGAAAACGCGCGCTCAATTGGACTACCTGATGAGTGAACTGAGCTACTTGGATCAAAATACCACGGTTGATCCGGTAAGTGAGTCGCGACGTGAACTTGAGCACATCAAGGATCGAGCATTTGGCATAGACATCGAGACTGGCGAGTTGAGCAATGTTGATTTGCGGGTTGATCCTGACCGGATTAAGAGAATTCACGAGGACGTACAGCGGCTGAACCGGGAACTCTACCGGTTGAAGAGAGAGGCTGGATTGCAGGCCGAAGCTGATCTGGAATCCTTGCATGACTCGTTTGAAGAGGTGTCGAGCGAAGTCCGCGCGTCTCTGGAACAGAAAAAAAGTCCAGAACTGATCCCCGAATTTAACCGCACCTACCGGGACGGATGCAAATGCTACGAATCGCAAATCGTCGCAGGGCTCAAAAAATGTGTTGATAAGATGAATCGGTTGAAGTGGCAAGTTCGGTCTGCTGATCCTGATTTCTGGAGAGGCTCATTCGAGTATTTTTGCGGTATTCGGGCGACGCTGAAAAACCGCCACGAGGCGGATCGGCTGATTGCCCTTGGACGTGAACATATGGAAAAAGACGAGACTGGGGAGTTGCGACGCGTAGTCTGGGACCTCTGGGACTTGCTTCCTGACCGTGAAGCACAGGAGAGAGCCTACAAGTCCGGCATTAGACGCACGTAAGACATGATATTGGATTATTGATAGAGTCTGTGAGAGGACTTCGATTCATACGCTTCATAGAATCTTCCTTCACACTGAGAATCCGCAACGAACCTCAGATCTAACAACTCCCGCCAGGCACTGAGGTGGCCGAACAACTGCTTATCAAGGCGCACGCGTTCGCGACCGATACCTTGCCTATGGAGCGCTTTGAAGATAACGATATCCGGTTCACGATCCTTCGCGAAGTCATGCTGAACTTCGACGGTCATCAGGCGCTTCGCAGATGGCTAAACAAATACTACCAAGACGAGATATTTCAACGGATTCTATCTGAACTGGGTTACCCCCCATATTGGCAGCTCTACGGACCTAGGCCACGAAAGAAGACTACCGGAATAGCTATCACTGACGATTCCAAGAATCCTCTCTCGCCAGCGTATCTCCTCGAAAAACTCCGTACCGCCGCAAGAGCACGGAAGTCTCGGCTCTGGAATAGGCATAGGCGCAAGTATTATGACCGCGTCATGGCTCTAAGGCGTAACCTGGTCGACCACGAGTGTGTGGTCCGTTGGAGATGCACAATTTGGGATTTGATCGGCGTAGTATCTGGGCAGGCAGAAATGGCGGACAAGCAGGAGGCTGTGCTGCGGCTCCTTGGGTTTGACTTGGAATTCCTGAGTGTTCCAGATGTTCAGAGAGTTTTGCGCCAAATGGAGCTTACCCAAGACCGGCGGTTCAAAAACAGGCTCCTAAGGGCACTTGAAAGCTCGGGCAGACGCAAAGCCTGGCTCCAGTATAGAAATCGATACGCCTTGGGGATCGTCCAGGCCTTTGGTCTCCACGATAAAGCAGCGTCAGAATGGGTGGCGTTTTTCAAGGCGTACAATGCCTGGTTGAAGAGCAACACGAAGACTGCCGAGGAGAGAGGATTCCCCAGCTTCGAAAAGGTCTCAATCGTCGGCGAAGCCATCGTCAGGTACAAGATTCCCAAGGAAAAGGCCACAACTCGCCACCGAGGACCTAATCCGCGTTAGTCTTCTGAGTCTCCGCGTAGGGATAACATTAGGAATTAATTCTGCACTTCGCCTAACGTTAACTCGACGTTTCTTGACCCTTTTTGCCTTCAATTCTATTTGACGATCATATCTTTGTACTCACCTGAACGGCGCAGCTGGCTTGCCGGTAGTAATCGGCGCCGATCACTGGCAACGATTATGAACGTACTGGATCATTCGGAAGATACACTCTCGGATGCGGAAGAGCTGGAGCAGTTGAAACCGCTGATAGAATTCGTGAGTGACTTTCTGGTGAAACAGAAATTGAAAGAGATTGAATCGGAAGTCGAGGATCAAATCAATGCAGCGACAAGAACTGTCGAATCCGGCCCACTACAAGACAGAAAAGCTGACCTTTGCGGCCTACCTGATAGTGGCAATCAAAGCTGAACTGGTGGGCATACAGCCCATAGGCAACAGCCGCAATGTCCTTTTCATTCTATCAAAGTCTCCCAGTCCGAAGCAACTCACGGATTTTTTCAGCGGAAGCGCCCGCGTACCGGCGCTCAAGTACGCCGAAGCAATTAATCGACTAAAGAGCATCGCGTACGAAACCCGCCGATAGGCGCCGCTTCGGTCGCCAACTGAAGTAAAGGAAAACGTTCACGTGCAGGATGCCACTCTTTCACCTGATCCTGAATCCGGCGCCACTGACGCTTCGCCGAAATCGGTTCTGGAAAAGATTAATCACATTCCCACCAATATTGACCGGCTTCAACTCGCATTGGAATTGAAACCGATTCTTGAGGTTCTCGTGCAGCTGAGCCACACTGAGACCAACGCCATTCTCCAGGGACCAGTTGCTGAACGGTTCAACCTTACTGCCGATGAATTGAGATCAATACGAGCGGACCTCAAGGACAAACGCAAGGCGCCACAGGCGAAATTGCATTCTCCTGAGAACCAGTTAGACATATTGCGGCAGCTCAATCAAGACAAGGAGACGGTGCTTCTGAATCCTGCCATCGATTACCACGAAGAAGTTCTGTACACCACGGTGATCGTAGGCGGTCAATCATACGTTCTCACTAGTGATAAGAAACTACTCTCGTTCGAGCAGTTAAAGCATGGCGCGATTCGGCTGAGACACCCGTTTGTTTCTATGTCGCGGTTCTCACCCAGGGGAATTGAGAGATTCCTTTATTCAGACTACCGAGTAGATTTACCTGATCTTTTCGAGCGGCTTCACGCGTACCTGACCCGGTACGTCGTCTTCCCGAGTCGAGCGGCGAGTCAATTTCTGACGCTGTGGATCATTGGATCATATCTTCATCCAGTCTTCGCCTACTATCCGTATGTCTGGCTGAATGCCGACAGAGGCAGCGGGAAAAGTCTGCTCATGAAGGTCATGACGCCAGTCGTTTTTAACGGCCAGCATATCGTGAACCCCACACCGTCTGTTCTCTTCCGGGACGTGGACGCCAACTCGCCCACGCTGTGCATCGACGAGGTCGAACAGTTGAGAAGCCAGGACAAAGAGGCTCATGGCGCACTAATGAGCCTACTGAATGCGGGTTACGAGAGGGGAGCAGAAGTTAAGAGATGCGAGAAGACGAGCAGCGGGGGATTTCAGGTCAAATCATATCGCGCCTATGCGCCAAAGGTGATTTCTGGCATTAATGAAATTGAGCCAGTGCTCCAGGACCGGACAATTAGAATTCGCTTGTTGCGGAAATTGGAGTCAGAACCTGTCGAGAGGTATCGACCGACTCAGGATATTGAGGCCTTTCAGGCTGATCTGCGCGACGACTTGTATCAATTCGCATTGACCTGGGCGGCAGATTTGGCGCGACTGTACAGTCAGCCAAAACCCGATATCTCCGGATTGGATCACTTGAACAACCGAGAGCTTGATTTATGGGAGCCTGCGTTTCTGCTCGCCAACGCGGTCGATGTGGGTATCGGTTCGAGCGAAGTCACTGACGCCATGCGCCAATTGAGCTCTACGGCGGCCCTTGAAAAGGAAAAGCTCGGTCTTCAGAATACCGAATCCTTTCAATTACTTTCAGTCCTGTTTGACATGCGGAGGGAAGTTGTCCCGCTGCCTGGAGCCGATGAGTGCAGCAGGTACGACGCCGATCAGGTATTTCGATTCTTCACCGAGATGCCGGATTTCGATTGGATTGAGAAACGAAACACCCTCACTGCCCGACTTCGCAAGATCGAGGTGCATTCGGAGCGAATCACGCGAGGCTCAAAGAAAGTACCGGTATACGTGGTCGATTGGACAAAGGCAGCCAATCTGTACGAAAGGCTGGGAACAGGAGTGAAACCTCCCCAAGAAACTACTGACCTTCCGTCCGAAGGTACCGATGACCATGAATCACTTCAACTTCGCTGGGACCAAAAATGACAGAAGTCGCTATCTCATTTCTGTCCCAGGCGCGGCAATATCGGACTCGTTTTCGGCTTCTGTCCAACTTCCGACTATGTTCGGGCTTTGGTAACCGCCTATGGTACTTTCATCTGAGATTGGAGGACAAAACGTCTCACACAGTTGGGGGGAGTATCACAAGCGGATTTCGAGAACAGGGATTGAAATCCATTAGTTTCTGCGGTAGATTGTAAACTATGCGTTGCGCAATTTACTCTCGTTATTCCAGCGACCTCCAGAATGAACGGTCGATCGACGATCAAGTTCGCAATTGCAGGCAATACGCTCACAGTACGGGGTGGTCTGTACTCGAAGATCACGTTTACGAGGATCGTGCGGTCTCCGGCGCCTCCACGGTTGGGCGTCAAGGCCTTCAGCAGCTTCTACAGGCCGCCAATACCCGGCCAAAGCCCTTCGACTATGTCTTGGTTGACGACACGTCCAGGCTCTCCCGGGATCAAATGGACCAGCAAAACATCATTCGCGAGCTCGTGTACCTTGGCATCCACATGTACTTCGTTTCCCAAGGTATAGACAGCCGTCACGAACAGGCAATTCACGTAATGTTGCCAGTACATGGAATCGCTGATTCACTCTATAGGCTCGAATTGGGCAAGAAAACGCTCCGTGGTATGGCTGGGCAGGTTCTCAAAGGCTTCAACCCGGGGGGAAAGACTTACGGGTATGCATATACTCGCCTCTACGATCCAAACGGTGAGATTGATCGAAAGACGGGCCACGTACGCTTTCTCGGAACCAGAATCTCGATTAATGCTGAACAGGCGGCTGTTATGGCTGAGATATTCAAACGGTTCAGCGCCGGTTGGAGTCTCAAGGAATTGGCAAAGGACCTGAATCAGCGAGGGGTCAGGCCACCAGGTCACGACACTCAACGCCGTATTCTCAAAGTTCGGCCAAGCTGGTGTCCTAACGCTCTGAGGTTCATGTTACAGAATCGAAAGTACATTGGCGATTGGACTTGGAATAAGACCCGCTCGATGTCGAATCCCCGGACAGGGAAACGGCGGTATGAAGAGCGACCCAGGGAAGAGTGGGTAAACGCTATTTATCCCGATCTTAGAATTGTTGGTGATTCGGACTGGGAGAAGGTCGCAGAGAGGTTTCAAGCGAACAAACACAAGGGCAAGCGGACATATGGCGGAGTGCAGAACACCTATCTGCTTTCAGGACTCCTGCATTGCGCGGTCTGTGGCGCCAGATATGTCCTGGTGGGAGGCGGTACTAATCCCGATCCTTTGTACGGATGCAGTCTAAATTGGAATAGGGGTCGGACCGTTTGCCCTAATAGTGCCAGAGTGCGGAAATCCGAGCTTGAATCCGCCGTCATCGGCGATCTGAAAAAGCGGCTCTTTCGGAAATCAGTGCTCAAAGAGATTGTCAGCTGTGCCAATGAGAAACTTTCCTCAGCCCGATCCACGCACGCAACTGAGATCGCCCATCTCGAAGGAGACATAGCGGAATGCAAACGTGCCATTAAGAACCTCATGATGGCTGTAGAGTCCGGAGAAGTGTTCTCCAGATCGATTCAAGATCGCTTGTGTGAAAAGGAAACCGAACTTAGGGAAACTGAGACCCGCCTGGCTCTACTTCAGAGAGCGGTTCAGGCTCCAAAGATGGTAATTGCGGATGAATTTGTGGAAAGCTGGCTGCTTCGGTTGAACAAAGTCTTCGAACGGGACCAAGTCGGAGCCAAGGCAGCATTACGCACCTACTTGACGTCAATAGAGTTGGAGCCGATTCAGGAAGACGGTCGAAGGCTGCTGAGGGCCTCTTCGAGGCCCAACCTTGTGGCGATTTTCGATGCTTGTGGAGCTTCCAAAGGAATTAATAGCGGGGGGAGGATTTGAACCTCCGACCTTCGGGTTATGAGCCCGACGAGCTACCAGACTGCTCCACCCCGCGATCAGAGTCAAGAGTATACCCCTCCACGAAAACGCTGTCAAGTTATTCCCGCAAACTAATCCACGTTTTAACAGCCCCATATGAATAATGAGAAATCTCCGTTGCATCAGCCTGACGAACTGCTCCGCGTGTTGCGGACCCGACCGCGCGATGAGAGGCAAGAGTACAGCCCCTCGCGAAAACTATGTCAGGTTCTGTCGCTAAGTCAACTTAGGCGTCTTGCCGTTGCCGACGACCGAGCCGTAACATTGACACTTTGAGCACCGGCGGCGTCACCAGAGTAGTTACAATGACCATGATCACTACCGCGGAATAAGTGCTCGCGCTCACCACCGGCTCTCCGTTGAGGATCAGACGAGCCCCGATGCCGGCAAAAATCAGCCCCACCTCACCCCGGGG
>Ga0316628_100002040_pt1 | contig 14706 bp, 11 predicted proteins | sample OWC_Aug_M2_C1_D5_FD_207648 | JGI IMG/M metagenome (GOLD analysis project Ga0316628, IMG submission 207648) | Wetland soil microbial communities from Old Woman Creek delta, Ohio, United States - OWC_Aug_M2_C1_D5_C | ecosystem: Environmental > Terrestrial > Soil > Wetlands | place: USA: Ohio... | reverse complement strand
CGTGCGCATCGATCCGGGCGCCATCCACATCTGCTATTGCCATACACCGATGCGCTACGTTTGGAGCGGATACGAGACGTACTTTCGCGCCGCCGGGCCGTTAACGCGATTACTCATGCCGCCGGTCGCGGCATGGCTGCGACGTTGGGATTATCGGGCGGCGCATAAGGTGACGTATTTCGTGGCGAACTCCCAGACGGTCGCGGACCGAATCCGCCTCTACTACCGCCGCGAGAGCACGGTTATCTATCCGCCGGTGGACACCGATTACTTCACGCCGGCTCCGCTTTGTGAGAAGCGGGAAGACTTCTTCCTTGCAGTTTCGCAGCTTGTCCCGTACAAACGCATCGATCTGGCCATCGAGGCATTCAACCGCAACGGTCGGCAATTGGTGGTGATCGGCGAGGGTCCCGAGCGTGACAAGCTCGAACGCCGGGCGCGTCCGAACATCCGCTTCCTGGGCGCGCAACCGCGGGCGACGCTGCGCCAGGCAAAGCAGCGCGCTCGCGCCCTGGTTTTTCCCGGCGAAGAGGATTTCGGAATCGTCATGGCAGAGGCAGAGTCATGCGGCACTCCGGTCATTGCCTTCGGGCGGGGCGGCGCGTCGGAAATCGTGACGGACGGCGCGACGGGGATTCTCTTCCCCCAGCAGACGGCCGCCTCGCTCGAAGCAGGGCTCAAACGTTTCGACGTAGAGGGATTCGATTCGGCTGCAATTCGAGAATCCGCGCTGCGCTTCTCGCGCGAGAGGTTTATGCGTGAGTTCGCGGAGTTAGCCGCGCGTGTGACAGGCACCGAGCGAGATGTCCAAACGCAGAGTGTCGAATCGGGCCAGGAAGTTCTTCCTGCTGGCTCCACACTCTGACCTTGATCATCCCCTCACGGTCTTGGCGTTTGGAGGACAGCCAACCTGCCCGATCGCGTCTGGGGGTTTAGTCTCTCCTCTTTGTTGCTTGCGGGATTTCACACCTTGTCGTGCCATTTGTCAGGTCCCCCAGTACGAGAGAGCCCCTGCCCGCCTTGCTGCTTTCTGATACACCCAAACCTTCTTGGCCTGTAACATCTTTATTTACAACATATTAATATTTCCAGTGGATGTGACGGGATGACCAGTCGCTTTGGCATCGGGCGTGCCACACAGAACGGTGCGAGGGACTTCGGGTCCTAGAAATCCGCCGAGAGGCGGATGAAGGAATGGGGCTAACGGGATCGGACGATACCGTTAGCCCCATCCTGATTAGGAACCAAAAGTCCTCCTCCGCAACCAGGGCCAAACGAACCAGGGTGATTCAGGAAAGCAGAATTTGATGATTTCTATTTCCAACCTACTCTCTTTGCTTCCCGGCTCCGGGGGAGGAAACGGATCGGGACGCCGAATCATCGCCGGACCTTCAGCATTTGGCACAGTTTCGCCTTCAGCGTTGGAAAGCAAGCCGACCGTAGTCTGGAACGCGACCCGCACCTGCAACCTGAACTGTTCTCACTGTTATTCCGATTCCCACTTACTTCCCTACCCGGGGGAACTGACGGCGGCGGAAGCGCGGGTCATGATTGCAGACCTGGCGCAATTCGGGGTTCCTACTCTCGAGTTTTCCGGCGGCGAACCCCTGATGCGCCCAGACTTGCCGGAATTGATCGCCCACGCGCGTGACCTCGGGATTCGCCCCATCCTTTCGACGAACGGAACCTTAATCACTCCCTCCGTCGCCGCGGATTTGAGCCGCGCCGGCGCGGCTTACGTGGGAATTTCGCTGGGCTGTCTGGGGCCGATGAATGATTGGTTCCGGGGCAAGCAGGGCGCGTTTGAAACCGCTCTGGACGGCCTTCGGAACTGTGTCGCGGCTGGCCTGCGCGCGGGCCTCCGGATCAAGCTAACCCAGAGCAATTTCCACGACCTGGAAGAAATCTTTGCTTTTGTCACACGCGAGAAAATCGAGCGCGTATGCATCCATCACCTGGTTTACGCCGGGCGCGGCAACGACGGCCCACTGGACGACCTTTCCCACCAGCAGACGCGCCAGGCGATGGAAATCATTCTGCGCCGGGCGTTGGATTTTCGCCGTCGCGGCCGGAAAATCGAGATCCTCACTGCTGACAACTCGGTCGACGCTGTCTTCCTCTACTTGAAACTCTACGAGAAGGACGCCGTGCGCGCCGCGGCAGCCTATCAACTTCTGCAGCGCGCCAACGCCGCCCAAAGCTCGGGGTTGGGACTGGGCAGCATCGATCACCAGGGGAACGTTCACGCTGACCCGTATTGGACCAGCCGCGCTTTCGGGAATGTGCGTGGTCGGCCTTTCAGCGGAATCTGGACGGATCTCTCCAACCCCCTCATGGCAGAACTGAAAGACCCCCTGCCTCACCTTAAGGGCCGATGCGCTACCTGCCGCTGGTCGGAATTATGTGGAGGCGGCTCCCGCGTTCGAGCGGAAAAGACTTACGGCGATCCCTGGATGCCCGATCCCGCTTGTTATCTGACGAGTGAGGAGATGGGCCGGGATTTGTCCGAGCACGCAGACAAAATGGCAGAAGCCTTGCTATGGAATGAGATGGCTGCGTAAAGTGACGAGTTTTGAGTCAGAGCGACCTGATGAAAACGCACGAATACAAGCCGCGACTCATTTTTTGGGAGGTGACAAAAGGCTGCAACCTGCGTTGCATCCACTGTCGCGCCACCGCTACAGAACTATCCTCGCCGTTAGACCTACCTACTACCAAAGCCCTGAACTTAATAGAGCAAGTCTCTCAGTATGCCCTACCAATCCTTGTTCTGAGCGGTGGCGAACCTCTTTTTCGTGCGGATATTTTCCAACTGGCTCGTTATGCGGCCGAGCGCGGCCTGCGCGTGGCGCTCGCCACGAACGGCACTTTGGTTTCTAAAGAAATTGCCCGAAAAATTGTGGACACGGGTGTGCGCCGCGTTTCCATCAGTCTGGATGGCGCCGACGCCGGGACCCACGACGCATTTCGCGGCATTCCCGGGGCCTTTGAAGCAGCCCTGCGCGGCTTCCGGAATCTGAAAGAGCTGGGCATGTCGGTGCAGATCAATACCACCATCGCCCGGCACAACGCCCATCAATTGCCCGCCGTGCTGGAGCTGGCGCGCGCCATTGGCGCCGACGCCCTCCACACTTTCCTGCTGGTGCCGGTGGGCTGCGGCGTGGATATCGCCGCCGAGCAGATGGTTCCCCCGGCGGAATACGAAGAAATCCTGAACTGGTTTTACGATCGCTCGCAGGAAGGCGGGATCGAGTTAAAGGCCACCTGCGCTCCACACTACTTCCGCGTGATGCGACAGCGGCGCGCCGCCGAGCGCCGTGCGGCACCCTCAGCCCCGCAGGCCGGTCCTGCGGCTCCTTCAAGCGATCATGAGACTTCCATTGGTCCCACAGAGATGACCATGCCCGGCTCGACGGGCATTGACTTGCACCCGCACGCCGCCCGCGGCGGGTCTGCCCACGGCCATCCCGACGGCATGAGTGCCGTCACCAAAGGGTGCCTGGCCGGAACCGGTGTCTGCTTTATTTCTCACCAAGGCGAAGTTTATCCCTGCGGCTACCTGCCCGTGCTGGCCGGCGACCTGCGGCAGCAGTCGTTCGCCGAAATCTGGGAAAATGCCGAAGTCTTCCAGGCGTTGCGGGAAACCGATAACCTGAAAGGCAAATGCGGCCACTGCGAGTTCCGCAACGTCTGCATGGGATGCCGCGCACGCGCCTATGCCGCCACCGGCGACTATCTCGACGAAGAACCCTTCTGCGTTTACGAGCCGCGCATGCCGGACCCGAAAGAAAAACCCGCGGAGGTGAGCCATGTTCCGGTTCACTGACCTGGTGCGCGGCGGCGAAATCGTTCGCGACGTCAAACAGAAGTTTCCTGAGATAGAAGAGGTGATCGAGCGATTCGGCCTGCGGCCGGCCTGCTACGATTGCTCGATCGAGCAGGCGGCGCGCAAAGTGGGCGCCAATGTTGGCGACCTGCTCAGCGCGCTTAATGAAGTCATCGCCAAGGGTCGGGGTGTTTCGGTTTAGTTGGGGTGTGGGAAGTCCGGTCATGTCCAGTCTTGCTTCTGAATTTCATATGCTTCAGCAGGAACGCCTGCGGTCCCTGGTTCTTCCTCGTGAGCACGGCGCCTGGGGAATCCTGCTGGTCCCGCTGGTGACAGGAGCATGGATTGGGTTTGAGACTGGCCGCGGGATTCTTCCCCTGATCCTTTTTCTCGTCGCGTCCCTCGCGCTCTTTTGTCTGCGCGCGCCCGCGGAAATATGGCTGGAGACTTCCCCGCTGCGCGCGCAGACCCCGGCGGAGCGGCACGCGGTCATCTATTCGATTCTTGCGTATGCTGTCATCGCGACGGTCGCCCTGGCGTTTCTGCTCGGCCACGAGCACGCCTACGGCCTGTTGATCCTGGGCGCGGTCGTCGGTGCGCTGTTCATTGCGCAGGCGCTCTTGAAGAAACTCGGACGCCAGACGCGCATGACGGCGCAGTTATTGGGTTCGCTGGGGCTGACTTCGACCGCCGCAGGAGCCTATTACGTCGTCGCCGGGCAGTACGACTTGAAGGCCCTGATCCTGTGGGGAGCCAACTGGTTGTTTGCCGCGAACCAGATTCAGTTTGTGCAACTCCGCATTCATTCCGCGCGCGCCGCGGGAAGTGCGGAGAAATTTTCTCGCGGAAAGAGTTTTCTGGTCGCCCAGCTTGTCACCGTGATTTTGCTTGTGGCGGCGTGGCGCGTTGGCGGCTTGCCGGGAGCGGCGGGGCTGGCGTTTGCCCCAGCTCTAATTCGCGGTTTCCTATGGTTTCTGCGGCCTCCGGCGCCGCTTGAAATCTATCGGCTGGGTTACGGCGAATTAGCCAACGCTCTGGCATTCGGCGTGCTGTTTATCCTGGGTTTCCAAGTTCGTCTCTGAGTTTCGGAGCCTGGTATGTCCGGTAACGGCAGGTGTGGCGATCAACCGAAGTGGATGGAAACCTTCCTCCACGTGCGCCAGAATTTCGGACGCTTTAATGCGCAGCCCATCCCTGCTGACTGCCTGAATCGGATTCTCGAGATCGCGCAGCTCTCTCCCACCGAATGGTATTTCCAACCCTGGCGCTGGATTGTGGTTCGCAGCGAGGCAGGCAAGCGCCAGATTGAAACATCGACGCAAGTCGAGGCGCCCCTCGTCTCCGCGCCGGTCGTGCTGATCTGCCTGGCCGATACCAATGCCTGGAAGACCGCGCCCCAGCAGCTTCAGGAGATGGTAATCAAGAAGAAGATTTCAGGAGAAAAAGCGCAGGAGGTTCTGCGCAAGATTCGCGAGCATTACACGACCTCTCCGGAACTGGCCCAGCGCGCGGCGCTCGCCCACGCCTTCGTCGCACTTCACCAGATCCTGATGGCGGCCGCCGAGTGCAACCTCTCCGCCTACTGGGTCAGCGTGTTTGACGAGCAGAAAATCAAAACTCACTTCCACATTCCCGACCAGTTTCTGGTGGCCGCGCTGCTCGCCATCGGCTACGGCGAGACGCCGCTGCCCCTGGCGCCCAGCCTCCCCCTCCAATCTCTGGTGTATCAGGAAAAATTCGGCGAAGCGTATTCCATCGCGCCCAGCGATTCGGGAGAAGGCGCCGCTCCTGGTTCAACCGCGGCCTAATTCACCTTCCCAAAAGCTCCCTGCGATGGTGTCGCATAGATGACTCGGCCGACGATGGCGCGACGAGCCTCGGGCAACAAAGCTGCACTCGGGCTGAGAGCGGGCGGGGGGGGCCCCAATGGGGCCAAACTCGCCACTGAGGAAGGCAGGATCGACTTTTCCAGCACCGCAGGAACATATCGCCGCGTTTCCTCGGGAAGCGCGGCCAGGCGACTGAGCGTCCAGAAATCGCCGGCGCCGCGCCGCTCAAGCGCGCGCTCCACGCGGTTCTCACCCGCATTGTAGGCCGCGAGCGCCAATGGCCAGTCCTGGAACTGCGCGTAGAGATCGTTCATGTAACGCGCCGCCGCGTGCGTTGACTTCACCGGGTCGAGGCGCTCGTCGCGCCCGGGCTCGACCGCCAGACCGTAACGTCGCGCCGTTTCCGGCATCAATTGCCACAAGCCGCGCGCGCCCTTGGGCGAAAGCGCCGCGGGATTGAACCCGCTCTCAACCGCCGCTACACCCAGCAAGCTCGGCGGCAGGCCGTGGGCACGTAAGATGCCCGCGAGCATTGGGAATCGGTTTCCACTTGCCGCTTTCGATAGATCAGGCGAAATCGCCGGCGCTTCCCCAGTCTCATTCGCTCGGGGCTGCACCACGAACATGGCCGGGGCCTTTGGCTGTGGCGCTTCAAGGCGGAGATTATCAATCGTTTCGTCCAGGCGTTCGCCGAGGCTCGCGCGCCAGGCGTCCATGCCGGCGTCCTGGCCGCGGAGCGGGCTGGGCGCGAACCACAGCATCGCCGCCAGACCGGCAATCGAAGTCGCCATACGGGCTTTGCGTCGCGCGCTCATAACGCCTTCACTCGCTCCACCGCCTGCGCGTAGTCGAGCACCTGGCCGCCATGCTGCTTCTGGTAGACAGCCGCTTCTTGCGCGGTGCGGAACGCCACCAGGCTCGGTAGGCAGCGGTCGTAGTCGCGCACCGCCACGGACTGCGGCTGGCGCTCGACCGGCATCGAATGCATCGTGCAGTATTCGATGTCCCCGCCCTCAACGTAGTAAGCCGCCTCGGCGGCGATGAACTGGCCGGTGCCCAGGTCCGTGGCCCAGGCTTTCTCCACGGCGCTCGGATGCTGGATCCTGTAATGCATTCCACAACGCGGACAGCAGGCGTCTTCGCGCGTCCCGCCTTTTAATTCCAGGCGATAGGTCACACCGGCGTGCATGCCGCGCTGGCAGACCGCGCACAAATCCGCTGGCGGGCGTGTTTCGTGGCGGTATGCGACGACGCTTACCACCGCAATCGCCGCAAGCGCGACAAACGTGATTGCTACATCTTTCCATTTCATGAAGTCACCCACATAGGTTGCCAGTGGCCAGTTGCCGGTTCCCAGATTTCAGCTTTCAGACTTCATCCTTCATACTTCACCCTTCAGCCTTCCCACTCGCCACCCCCGCTGCCAGTGCCGGCTTCAGTTCAAAGTTCCATTTCCAAATCGCATAGATCGCCGGATAAACCACCAGCTCCATGACGAACGACGTGAAGATGCCGCCGATCATGGGCGCGGCGATGCGCTTCATCACGTCGGCGCCGGTGCCGGTGGACCACATGATGGGAAAGAGCCCCATAAACATGCACGCCACGGTCATCACTTTGGGCCGCACGCGCTTCACGGCGCCGTGCAGGATCGCTTCTTTCAGGCCCTCCCAGCTTGTCAGGAGCCCTTTCTTCTTCCACTCCTCGTAAGCGAGGTCGAGATAAAGGAGCATGAAGACGCCGGTCTCCGCGTCCACGCCCATCAGCGCGATCAAGCCCACCCACACCGCAATGCTCATATTGTATCCCAGCCAGTGCAGCAGCCAAACTGCGCCCACGGCCGAGAACGGCACGGCCAGAAAAACGATGAGCGTCTTCACCACCGACTTCGTATTGAGATAGAGCAAGACGAAGATGATGAAGATGGTTAGCGGGAGGACGAACGTCAGCCTCTCGCGCACGCGCTGGAGGTATTCGTATTGCCCGCTCCAGGCGAGGCTGTAGCCAGTGGGAAGATGAGTCTCGATTTTCTCGCGGACGCGCTGCCGCGCTTCCTCGACGTAGCTGCCCAGGTCGCGCCCCGCCACGTCCACGTAAACGTACCCGGAGAGCAGGCCGTTCTCGTCACGAATCATCGCCGGGCCTTCCACCAATCGCAACGAGGCGACTTGCGAAAGCGGAATCTGCGCGCCCGATGGCGTCGCGACCAGCACGCGGCCGAGTGAGTTGACGTCGCTGCGATAGTCGCGCGCGTAACGCACATTCACCGAGTAGCGCTCGCGGCCCTCGACCGTCGTCGTCACGCCTTCGCCGCCCACCGCCGACATCAGCGTCCCCTGAACGTCGTCGATGGTGAGCCCGTAGCGCGCCAGTTCCTCGCGATGGAAATCGAAGTCCAGGAAGTATCCGCCTGAGGTGCGCTCGGCATAGACGCTGCGCGTGCCCGGCACCTGCGCGAGCACGGGCTCGATCTCCCGCCCAATGCGCTCGATCTCCTTCAGGTCGGAGCCGTAAATCTTAACGCCCACGGGCGTGCGCACGCCGGTCGTCAGCATGTCGATGCGATTGCGAATCGGCATCGTCCAGGCGTTGGTCGTGCCGGGAATTTTGAGCGCGCGGTCCATCTCCTCGACCAGTTCGTCCTGGCTGATGCGGTCGGGCCACACGTGGCGGAGAATCTTCTGCGCCCACTCCGGCGCGCGGTCGGAATACCACTGCGGCTTCTTTCGCCACTGCTCGTGCGGCTTCAGCACCACCGTCGTTTCCATCATCGAAAACGGCGCGGGGTCGGTGGAAGTCTCGGCGCGTCCCGCCTTGCCGAACACGCGCTCGACCTCAGGAAAAGTTTTTAGCACACGGTCCTGGATTTGCAGCAGGCGTTGCGCTTCCGTCACCGAGATGCCCGGCAGCGTCGTGGGCATGTAAAGGACGACGCCCTCATCGAGCGGCGGCATGAACTCCGAGCCCAACCGCTTGAACACCGGCACAGTGAGCGCCACGGCCGCGACGGCGGCGAGCACCACCGCCCAACGGAATCGCAGCGCCAGCTCCGCGAGGGGATGGTAGACGCGCATCAGGATGCGGCTGATGGGGTGCTTCTCTTCACTGTGAATCTTGCCCACCAGGACGGCGTTGGCGATCCAGCTCAGAAAGCGCGGACGGAAGGTGTACGGCTTCAGGTGCGTGAAGAGCAGCCGCATCGCCGGGTCGAGCGTGATGGCGAGAACTGCGGCGATGGCCATGGCAAAGTTTTTGGTGAAGGCCAGCGGCTTGAAGAGGCGGCCTTCCTGCGCCTCGAGCGTGAAGATAGGCATGAAGGAGACGGCGATCACCAGCAGCGAGAAGAAGCTCGCCGGACCAACTTCCTTGACCGCGTCGATGATCACTTCCTGATAGTCGCGCTTGCGGCCTTCCGCTTCCCACAGTTCGAGCTTCTTGTGCGTCTGCTCCACGACGACGATGGCCGCGTCCACCATCGCGCCGATGGCGATGGCAATCCCTCCCAGCGACATAATGTTCGACGTCACACCGACGGCTTTCATCGGAATGAACGAAATCAGCACGGTAATAGGAATGGTGAGAATAGGAATCAGGGCGCTGGGGATGTGCCAAAGGAACATAAAGATGATGAGGCTCACGATGGCGATTTCCTCGGTGAGCGTTCGCTTGAGCGTGTCGATGGAACGAAGGATCAATTCCGAGCGGTCGTAGGTGGTCACGATCTTCACGCCCGGCGGAAGCGAAGGTTGAATCTCGTCGAGCTTGGCCTTGACGCGATCGATGACTTTCAGCGCATTCTCGCTCGAGCGCATGATGACGACGCCGCCCACCACGTCGCCTTTGCCGTCGAGGTCGGCGATGCCGCGGCGGATGTCGGGGCCGAGCACAACCTGACCAACGTCTCGCACGCGCACGGGCGTTCCGCTTGCGGCGTTCACCCCCACCACGATCTCTTCCAGGTCGCTGATCGAGCGCGCATAGCCCCGCCCGCGCACCATGTATTCGCGACCGCTGAATTCCACCAGCCGCCCGCCGACGTCGTTATTGCCGCGCCGCACCGCGTCCACGACCTTCTCGAGCGGAATCCGGTAGCCGGCCAAGGAGTTCGGGTCAACCGTGATCTGATACTGGCGGACCAGCCCGCCGATGGGCGCGACCTCCGCCACACCCGGAACGCTCTGCAGGTAATAGCGCAGGTACCAGTCCTGATAGGAGCGCAGCGCGTCGAGGCTGTGCCGGCCCGTCGTGTCCACGAGCGCATATTGAAACACCCAGCCGATGGAAGTGGCGTCCGGACCGAGCTCGACCTGCACGCCTGCGGGCAGGCGCGGCGTGATTTTGGAGAGATATTCCAGCGCGCGCGACCGCGCCCAGTAGATATCCGTCCCCTCCTCGAAAATGATGTACACATAGGAATAGCCGAAGTCTGAGAAGCCGCGAATGTCCTTCACCTTCGGCGCGCCCAGCATCGCCGTGATGATGGGGTAGGTAACCTGATCCTCCATGATGTCGGGACTGCGGTCCCAGCGCGAATAGATGATCACCTGCGTGTCCGAGAGGTCGGGGATGGCGTCGAGCGGAACGTTCTTGAGCGACCACCAGCCACCCACGCACGCCGCCGCCACAAACAGGAAGACGACGAATTTGTTTCGCGCGCTGAATTCGATGATGCGATGAATCATGCTGCCTTCTCTCGCTGTAGCGGAGATCCCGCTAGGAGCGGAACCGCCGTCCAGCGTCGGCGCTCGGAGAGCGCCGCTACAGGAATCGTTATTGCTGATGCTGATGCCCGCTCCCGGCGGGCGGCGTCGCGTGTTGCTCCGTCGCGGGCTTTTCTCCCGCCGTCGGCGCTTGTTTCATCCCAGGCATTTCCGCCATGCCTACGATCGCCTGGCGCAGATTGCTTTCGGAATCGACCAGGAAGTTGGCGCGGGTCACAACTTTTTCCCCAGCGCGCAGGCCGCTCACGACGATTACGAATTCTTCCGTCCGCTCGCCGAGCTTGACTTCCCGCGGGGCAAAGCTGCCGTCGCCGCGCGCCACAAAGACACGCTGCCGCTCGCCGGAATCGAGCACGGCGTCCACGGGAACGGTGAGTTGCCGCCCCAGCACGCGATGCAACTCGACATTGACGAACATTCCCGGCTTCAGCGCCAGGTCGGCGTTGGGAAACTCCAGGCGCACCGGCAGCGTGCGGGTCTCTTCCATCAGGTGCGGTTGAATGAAGATGACCGTCCCCTTGAGTTGCTGGCCCGGCAACGCGGCGCTGGTCAGCGTCGCCACCTGGCCAAGCTCGACGAAAGGCATTTCCGGCTCGTAGATGTCGGCATAGACCCACACCTCGCTGTGGTCGGCGATTTTGTAAAGCTCGGTGTCGGGAGTGACATACTGGTTGGGAAACGCTTTGCGTTCGAGTACGTGGCCGGTGGCCGGGGCGTAGAAAGTGATCTCGCGCTGCGGCTTGCCGGTCTCCTCGAGTTCGCGAATCTGCTCGTCGGTCAGGTCCCAGAGGGCGAGCCGGTGGCGCGCCGCCTCCTTCAACGATTTCCCGCCCGCCGCAACGTCGTTCAATGAGCTCGCGCCCAATTCTTTCCCGGCCTTAAGCGCCAGCAAGTATTCCTGCTCGCTCGCCAGCAGCTCAGGGCTGTAGAGCGTGAAGAGCGGGTCACCCTTCATCACGTGCTGGAAGGTGTAATCCACGAACACTTTCTGGATCCAGCCGCTCACCTTGACGTGGACGTTCGAGAGGCGCTCCTCGTCGAGCGCCACGCGACCGACGGCGCGGATGACTTTCTCGAGCGAGCGATACTGGGCCGTCGCCATCGTGATCCCGAGAAGCTGCTGCCGCGCCGCGCTGATTTGCACCGAGCCGGGTGCGCCCGCAGCCGGCGGGCCGGCCTCTTCGGCGTAGACCGGCACCAGCTTCATGCCGCAGTCGGGTGCGATGCCGGGCTTGTCGGAGCGATACCAGGGATGCATGGGATCCTCGTAATAGAGAATCTTCCGCTCGCTCGGCTTTGCCTCGGGTGAGGCGGCCGCCGCGACGGGCGGCTCGACCAGCGCGGCGAGCCAGGCCCGCGCGGGCCGCCACACGATCATCCCAGCCGCCAAAATTGCGGCAAAGATCGCGATTGTCGTCAGAGTTTTCTTTGTTGATGTATTCATCGTTGTCCTCTCAGCTTTTGCTGTAGCGCCCCGACTCGTCGGCGCGGCGGCGGTCATTGACCGCCGCTACACCGGGCGAGGCGGCGCCTCGCCCCTAGCGGATCAATTCCAGCCCTGTCAGCTCTTCCATTCGTGCCAATGCCTTTTCGTGGTTTGCGAGTTGCTCGTGGTAATTGAGTTCGTAATCGAGAATCGTCGTGAGATTGCCGAGCACCGCCTGGAAATCCGTCGCCCCGGTCTCGAAGCTCGCGAGCGACGATTCCAGAGCCAGGCGCGACTGCGGCAGAATTCCCTGCGCATAGAGCTGCATCAAGCGGTCAGCGGTCTGCGCCTGAAGGTATTCCTGCTTGAGGCGGTAGCGCAGCGTGGTGAGCTCGGTCTCGACCATGCGTTGCGCTGACTCGAGATTGAGCGCCGCCTCGCGCACCGCCTGGTCCTGCTTTGAGCGGCGGAAGATGGGCAGGCTGGTCGAAAACGTGATGCCGTACATGTCGGGCAGAGCGCCGCGCTGCATGTAGGTGTAACCCAGGCTGAAATTCGGCCGGACTTCCTTGCGCGCCAGATCGATGGCCAGCCGGCTCCCCTCGACCATCGTCCGCTGGCGCGTGACCGCCGGGAAACTTGATTCCGCCGCGGCCTGCAATTCCTCGAGCGACTGGAGGAGCGCGCTGGGGCGAACTTGCGCTGTCGTGCCCAACGGCGTATCCACGGGCAGGTCGCGCAGGCTGTTGAGTTGTGCTTCCAGCGTGTGGCGCGTCTGCTCGAGCAGGGTTTGGCGCTCGGCGAGTCGCGTCAATTCGATCTGGGCGCGGATTACATCCTGCTGCGCGCCTTTCCCCGTCGCGTAGCGGATTTCCGCCACCCGCGCGAGTTTCGCGAAGAGGTCGCGGTCCTGGGCCAAAGTGGTGAGCGACTGGTCGGTTATGTAAAGCTCGAAGTAGGCCTGCTTCACTTCCGCCGCCACGCGCCGCGAGGCCGCCTCGATAGCGGTCGCTTCGGCGTCGGCTTCGCTTGACGCGATTCGGCCGCGCAGGCGCGTCTTGCCGGGATAGGGGATTTCCTGCTCGACCATGAACTGCCGCGCGCTCGACGGGTCGCCACGCATGAGCTCGAATGGCGGAACCAGGTCGCCGCCGTAGCCGATGGTCAGGGTCGGGTCAGGCCAGGCCCTGGCTTGCGGAATGCGCGCGCGACGAGCATCGACGTTGCGGCGCGCCGCCTGAATCTCCGGGTTGCGCTCCAGGGCTTCCCGCACCAGCGCCGGGAGTTCGATGGTGGTGGCGGGGTCTTGCCCCGGATATGCGACGGGCACGACAAGGAACAACAACAGAAACGTTGAAAAGAAATATTTCCATCTTGCCATCTGGATTCTCCATCCGCTTCAGCCACGGAAGATGATTTTCAACGTGGCGGATTCGCGACGACGCTCGTCAGGACGAAACTTGGGCGACAAAGCACGTCGCGTCAATGACACAAGTCAACTCAGCGGATGGAGAATTAGATCAGCAAAAGGCAGGTTTGGAGCAAGGGACTGATGGGAGGGGAAACGGGATGCGCGAAAGAAAGCCAGCCACGCCGCGGAACATGCGCCGGGGGAACCAATCGCGGCAGAGTGTGTTCGACGACTTGAATGGTTGCGCCGACCGACTGATTGCCGGTGCGCGTCTCAGCCACTCCGCCCTGGTCGCGCGCCGCGGTCGCTACACAGCAATCGGGGAGTGGCGATGAACTTGGCGCCGGCTTTTCCTGACCGGGTGGACAGCAATCATGTGAGGCCGGAGCAGCCGGTGCGCACAGCCCCTTCAGGCCCAGGAACTGGGCGAGAACGACGACCAACAGAATGTACGTAAATCGCTTCAAGCGTTCAGCCTCGAGCAAACAGTATAACCCTCTTAACCTCGGCGAGCAAGCGTAGAGCCATCGCCTGCCTGCTGTAGGATGCGTTTGGAAGTGTCTGAGTTTACTGGCGAAGATGACATCCATCAGGCTCTACACTCGAAGCAATTCAGCGCGCAAAACCCCACATTTCGCCCGAGGTCATCGCTCACCACGGAATTGAGGAAATTCACACAGACTGTTCATTTTCTTTATATGGCAGCAGTATTGCCCTAAGTCAAATCGTCCAAGTTCTGCAATCTGAACAAGATGCCGTTCATGTTTTCAACACCCTTTTGGGAGGATGGCGACAACATTGCTTTAGTACCGTTTTGGAACCCAGTGGCTGGGTGAATGGACAGTATGGCACCCACTCCTAAGATCGGGATACAAGCGAGGTTCATCCTTGCTGGGTCTACTCTGTCGGCAGCAGTGGTCATCAGCTTTAGCCGACTCTCGTCTGCTGGGCAGACCACTGAGCACCCCTACGTAGCGCCAGACGACATTAGGTCAGAAACTTGCCTAACCTGCCACCCGGACAAAAAAGAGGGCAAGGCCGTCCACACGGCGGTTGGGATGGGTTGCGAGAAGTGCCACCAGGCGATTTCCCAAAAGGAAAAGGAGAAGACCACCATCACGCTCCTCGCGCAGGACGGCGCGTTGTGCGCGAGGTGCCACGAGGCCTCGAAGGACCCCGTGCAACACGGACCCTACAAGTCTGGGCAGTGCCTGATTTGCCATAATCCCCACGCCAGCAACTTCCCACGGCAGACGCGCGCTGCGGTCAGCACCCTTTGCGGGAGCTGCCACTCGACGGGTCAGCCCGACGTCAAGGTCAACGTCGACGCCCGGACTGTTTCGCTGCTGGATGGCCGGACCCTCGACCTGACGACGTACGAGAAGGCTCCGAGAATCGAAGCGGGCCATGCGAAAAAGTATGCGACCTCTGTGGCCGGACGCCCGCTTGATGTCAACGACGCTCGGAAGCGGGATGCGGAATCTGGCTGCCTT
>Ga0316628_100002039_pt1 | contig 14712 bp, 9 predicted proteins | sample OWC_Aug_M2_C1_D5_FD_207648 | JGI IMG/M metagenome (GOLD analysis project Ga0316628, IMG submission 207648) | Wetland soil microbial communities from Old Woman Creek delta, Ohio, United States - OWC_Aug_M2_C1_D5_C | ecosystem: Environmental > Terrestrial > Soil > Wetlands | place: USA: Ohio... | reverse complement strand
GGTGTCGTACCGCAGCGCCCCTGCCATCGGTACCGGAATTGCTCTGGAATAAGCATCTGAGGACGCCTACCATAGAAGGGTGAGCGAAACCCCAGCTATTCGGTCTTTGTGGCATTCATCCCCTCATTCTGGAGCAACACTACATGAAGCCTCCCAAGTCACCCAAGCTCGAAGCGGCACATGACATTCTGCGTGGCCGCCAGCATCCTCTGGACGTCTTTTTCGCTCCCGAGCGGGTAGCCGTGATCGGCGCCACGGAAAATCCCGGCAGCGTCGGGCGGACGCTCTTCTGGAATCTCATCAGCAACCCCTTTGGCGGCGTAGTCTTCCCTGTCAATCCCAAGCGGTCACACGTTCTGGGTGTGAAGGCCTATCCCAACATCCGCGCTGTGCCGGAGCAGATTGACCTCGCTGTGGTGGTGACGCCCGCCGTGGCAGTGCCCAAGGTCGTCCGCGATTGCGTAGACGCAAAAGTGAAAGCGGCGATCGTCATTTCGGCAGGCTTCAAGGAGCTGGGGCCGGAAGGCGCCAAGCTGGAGCAGGAAATCCTGACCGAAGCGAGGCGCGGGAAAATCCGCATCATCGGACCGAATTGTCTGGGCGTGATGAGCCCCACAACCGGACTAAATGCCACTTTTGCCGCGGCCATGGCGCGGCCGGGGAACATTGGCTTCATCAGTCAAAGCGGCGCGCTCTGCACGGCGGTGCTCGATTGGAGCCTGCGCGAATTGGTGGGCTTCAGCGCGTTTATCTCCATCGGCGCGATGGCGGACGTAGGCTGGGGCGACCTGATCGATTACCTGGGCGATGACCCGCGCACGCGCAGCATCATGATCTACATGGAATCGATCGGCGACGCGCGCGGTTTCATTTCCGCGGCGCGCGACGTGGCACTCTCTAAACCTATCATCGTCATCAAGGCGGGACGCAGCGAAGCGGCCGCCAAAGCCGCCGCCTCGCACACCGGCACGCTGGCGGGGAGCGACGAAGTTCTGGGCGCAGCCTTCCGCCGCTGCGGCGTGCTGCGCGTTCAGACCATGGGCCAGCTCTTCTACGTGGCGGAAGTGCTCGGCAAGCAGCCGCGGCCCAAAGGCCCGCGCCTGGCCATCCTGACCAATGCCGGCGGTCCCGGCGTGCTGGCGACGGACACCTTGATTGGCGTGGGAGGCCAACTGGCGGAATTGGCGCCGGAGACGCTCGAGGCGCTCAACGGCATTCTGCCGCGCGAGTGGAGCCACAACAATCCCGTCGACATCCTGGGAGACGCCACCCCGGAGCGGTATGCGAAAGCGGTCGAAATCGTCTCGAAAGATCCGAACACCGATGGCCTGCTCACCATTCTCACGCCGCAGGCCATGACCGATCCCACACAAATTGCCGAACAATTGAAGCCCTTCGCCAAGCTGGACGGCAAGCCAATCCTGGCGAGCTGGATGGGCGGGGCCGGCGTGGCGGCAGGTGAACATATCCTGAACCGCTCCGGGATTCCCACTTTTGCTTATCCGGACACGGCGGCGCGGATCTTTCACTACATGTGGCAGTACACCTACAACCTGCGCGGCCTCTACGAGACGCCGACGCTGCGGACCTCCCTCGAGGAGGCTGCCGCAGGCCGTGCCGAGGCCGCCAAGATCATCGAGGAAGCACGCAAAACTGGCCGGACGATCCTTACGGAGGTGGAATCCAAACGCCTTCTCGCCGCCTATGGGCTGCCGACCGTTGAGACGCAGGTCGCCACGAGTGCCGATGAGGCCGCCACGCTGGCGAAGAAGACCGGCTACCCGGTGGTGCTGAAGCTGCATTCCGAAACCATCACGCACAAAACTGACGTGGGCGGCGTGAAGCTCAATCTCACGGACGCCGACGCGGTGCGCAAAGCCTATCGCGCCATTGAAGCTTCGGTCGCGGAGAAGGCCGGTGCGCAGCACTTCCACGGCGTCACGGTGCAGCCCATGGTGAAGCTGGACGGCTACGAGCTGATCATTGGCTCGAGCCTGGACGTGCAGTTCGGTCCCGTGATCCTCTTCGGGACGGGCGGGCAGCTCGTGGAAGTGTTCAGGGACCGGGCGCTGGCCCTGCCACCGCTCAATACTACCCTGGCGCGCCGCTTGATGGAGCAGACCAAGATTTACGCCGCTCTGAAGGGCGTGCGCGGGCGCAAGCCCGTGGATCTCGCCGAGCTCGAACAGATCCTGGTGCGCTTCAGCCACCTGGTCGTGGAGCAGCGGTGGATCAAGGAAATCGACATCAACCCGCTGCTCGCCTCCGAAAACCGTCTCATCGCCCTCGACGCGCGCGTGGTGCTGCACGGGCCGGAAGTCACCGAGGACGCGCTGCCCAAGCTCGCCGTCCGCCCGTATCCGGCGCAGTACACCTCTGCGTGGACGATGAAGGACGGGACCGAAGTTATCATCCGGCCCATCCGCCCCGAGGACGAGCCGCTGGTGGTGAACTTCCACCACACGCTTTCCGAGCAGAGCGTCTACATGCGCTACTTCCACATGATCGCGCTCAGCCAGCGCATTGAGCACGAGCGCCTGACGCGCATCTGCTACGTGGATTACGACCGCGAGCTGGCGTTGGTGGCGGAGTACAAGAATCCGCAAACCGGCGAGGACGAAATCCTGGGCATCGGCCGCCTCACCAAAGAACCCGGAACCGAGGAGGCGCAGTTCGCCATCCTCGTCGCCGACCCGGTGCAGGGCAAAGGACTCGGCTCGGAGCTGCTGCGACGGATTCTCGATATGGGCCGTGAGGAGAAGGTCCGCCTCATCACCGCTGAAATCCTACCCGATAACTACCCGATGCAGAGACTTTGCGAGCGGCTGGGCTTCCGCCTCGAGCGCGACGCGGAAGAAGGCGTCGTCAAGGCGCGGATTGAGTTGTAGCGGCGGGCTCTGACCGCCGTCTGGCCTCGGCAGACTGGAGGGGCGCATCGCGATGCGCCCCATGGCCTGGGCGGGGCAAGCCATGCCCCTACAAGTGCCGACCTTCCTCTTTCGGAAGCTTGCTATAATTACCCCGTATTCACCTCGCGACCAACGGACTAGAGCGAATGTTCAAAACCATCGAGTGGACGGACGACGGCGTGCGGATGATTGATCAGACCAAGCTCCCGACGAGCGAGGTCTATGTGACTTGCCGCACCTATCAGGAAGTGGCCGAGGCGATTCGCTCCATGGTGATTCGCGGCGCGCCGGCGATTGGCGTGGCGGCGGCCATGGGCGTAGCGCTGGGCGTGAAGAGTTCCGGCGCGCGAACGATCCCCGAACTGCGCACGGACTTTGAAATAGTCGCGGAAACCATCGGCAAGACCCGCCCGACGGCGGTCAATCTCTTCTGGGCCATCGAGCGGATGCGCACGACCTTCAAGAATTCTCTTTCTTGCCAAACAACTGCTGAACAGAGCATCGCTTTCACCAGAGCGTCCCTGGAGGACGAAGCCAAGCGCATCCTCGCCGAAGACATCGCCATCAACGAGGCGATGGGAAAACACGGCGCGGCGCTGATGCCGGACTCCGGGACTGTGCTCACGCACTGCAACGCCGGCGCGCTGGCCACGGGCGGCTACGGCACGGCGCTGGGGGTTATTCGCTCCGCCGTTGCCGCTGGGAAGCAAATCAACGTCTTCGCCGACGAGACTCGGCCATTTCTCCAGGGCGCACGCTTGACCGCCTGGGAACTGGCCAAGGACGGCATTCCGGTCACGCTCATCACTGACAACATGGCCGGGCACTTCATGAAACAAGGCGATATCAAGGCGGTGATTGTGGGCGCTGACCGGATCGCCGCAAACGGCGATGTGGCGAACAAAATCGGCACCTATTCCGTCGCCGTGCTCGCGAAAGAAAACCAGATTCCGTTTTATGTGGCCGCGCCGCTCTCGACGATCGACATGAGTCTCGCCTCGGGGGAGCAGATACCCATCGAGGAGCGCGCACCCTCCGAAGTCACGCGCTGGGCGGGGGTGCCGACGGCGCCCGAGAACATCGCCGCCCGTCATCCCGCCTTTGACGTCACGCCGCACCGCTACGTCACCGCCATCATCACCGAGCGCGGCATTGCCCGCGGCCCGTACACGGAAAGCCTGAAGGTGCTGTTCGAGTAAGAGGAACCGATCCTTCCGAATCCTCGGCGCTGCGCTGTCCGTCAGCCAAGACATTTCGCCAGCCCCATGTCTTCAATAGTGAGGACCAAGATCGACAAATTGGTTCTTGCCTCATCCCCTCACTGTGCCAGAATCGTGGGCTTTGTCGAGCGTACTCATCAACCACGAGCCCTGACCCATGACGAACTATCACTTACAAATGCAAATTTGGAATCGAGCCGGCGTGACGCGCTTGGCGCGCCAACTGGCAACCCTCGCAGCGCGCGAACTGACCCGAGTGGACGGGCCGGTGCGCGCGCCAGCCTGCCTCGCGAAGACCCAGTCGCTGCTGCGCCGCCGGGTTACGCCGGAGAAGATTTCCTCGCTCGTCGAGGATGTTGTCGAAGCGAGCCTGCATCTGTGCCATCCGCGCTTTGCGGCGCAGCAAGTTGCGGCGCCGGTGCCCGCGGCGGCGCTCGTGGAGTCCGTTGTCGCGGCGCTGAATAACAGCTTGGCGGTCTGGGAAATGTCGCCGGCAGGGACGGCCATCGACCGCGACCTGTTCGGCCGGTTCAAGCGCCTCTTCGGATTTCCGCCATCGGCCGAAGGCTCGATGGTCACGGGCGGCGGCTTTGCGAACCTGACGGCGCTCCTTGCGGCGCGCGCCAAACTCGCCCCGGAAGCCTGGGAGCAAGGCGGGGGGCGCATCGCGGTGCTGGCCGGCGCACAGACGCATTACTCGGTGAGCCGGGCGGCCGGAATCCTGGGACTGGGCAGCCGCGGGGTGTTCACGATTCCCCTCGACGGACTCTACCGGACCGACGCGAGCCAGGCTCCCGGAGTCTTCCGAGCGGCGCGGCGGGCGGGCTTCCGGAGGTTCGTGTTGATCGCCACCTGCGGCTCGACGCCCACGGGCAGTTGCGATGATCTCCCCGCCTTCGCCCGAATCGCGCGGCGGGAAGCGGCCTGGCTGCACGTCGATGCGGCGCACGGCGGCGGTCTCGCCTTCAGCCGCCGGCATCGCCATTTGCTTCATGGCATCGAGCGCGCGGACTCGATCACCTTCGATCCGCACAAAATGCTCTTCATGCCGCTCGCCGCCGGAGCCGTGCTGCTGCGTGACGGAAGCCACCTGCGCCGCGCCTTCGATCAGAACGCGCCATACTTGTTTGCCGGGCCGCCGCGGGCGTATCCCGACATCGGGCCTTTTACGATTGCCTGCTCGCAGCGCTTCGACGCGCTCAAGGTCTGGCTGACCTGGAAAGCCCATGGCGGCGCGCTCTGGGACGAAATCGTCACGCACACCTGCGATGTGGCGCGCTGCGCGTACGAGTATTGCGCGCGATCGAAGATTCTCGATCCCGTGCACGAACCGCAGACGAACATCCTCTGCTTCCGCCTGCGCAAGCCGCCGGGGGCGCGGGGAGCTTCTGACCGCCTTCACTTCGAGATCAAGGAGGCGGTGAACGCGAGCGGCCGCGCCTACCTCAGTTCCACGGTGCTCGACGGGCGGCGGGTCTTCCGCATCGTGGTGATGAACCCGCGCACGACGGAGCGCGACATCGAGGCTATCTTGAAGGAAGTCGAGGCGGCGGCGAGATTCAAGATTGGGCGGGCCGGCCGTTCGACCGCGACTGCCGGTAGATGAGCGCGGCCACGATCAGGAAACAGACCGCGGCAACGAAGTTGGCGGCGACGCCGATCTGCAGTCCGTGGCGAAGTTCGCTCAGGTCGGAGACTTTGCCCACCAACACGGGCGCCAAGGTATCCCCGAACAAATGAATCACAAAGAGGTAGAGGGCGAAGGCGAAGCTGTGCGCGCTCTCTGGCGTCAGGTCGTGAATGACCGCGGTGGCCGGGCCGTGGTAGCAGGTGAGGAGAAAGCTCGAGATGAAAAGGCACAGGAAGAATGCGATGAGGGAGTCGGTGGTGACGGAGACGTAGAGAAAAGGCGTTCCGATCAGGAGCGTGGCGCCGATGGTGATGGCGCGGCCGTGCACCCAGCGAGCCTGCAAGCTATCCGCGACGTAGCCGCCCAGCAACACTCCGCCCACCGAACCCACGAGCACGATCAATCCCATCCAGGAGGCCGCCTGCGCGACGCTCAGGCGGTGGTAGCGGATGGCGAAAGTCGGACCCCAGGTGATGAACGCCGTGCTGGCGAAGACCACGAACATCCCACCGACTAGCACCATGACGTAGGCGCGAATCTTGAGCAGGCTGATGATCGCCGGGGGCTTCTCAGTGGGAACCGGCAGGGGAACCCGCAGGCGATAAGCGGCCAGGCCGAGCAGGAAGCCTGGTAATCCCACCAGGTAGAAAGCGTACCGCCAGCCAATCCATTGGGAGAGGACGCCTCCCGCCGCCAGCCCCAACACGCCGCCCACGAGCATTCCCATGTTGAAAACACCCTGCACGCGAGCGCGGAAGCTGCGCGGGAAGCAGTCGGAGATCATGGCCGTGCCCGCCGGGGCGTAAGCGCCCTCGCCGACTCCCACTACGCCGCGCGTCAGGAGCAAGGACCCGAACGTTGTGGCGACTCCGGAGAGTGCGGTGGCTGCGCTCCAGAGGAAGACGCCGAACGCCATGATCTTCTGCCGCGGACCACGGTCGGACCAGAAGCCGAAGGGCAGCACCGCGAGCGAATGAACCAGGATCACCGCTGAGGCCAGTAAGCCGAGGCGCGAATCGCTCACCCCAAACTCCTCTTTCAGGAAGGGAAACATGGGATTGATGATCAGGCGGTCGAAGTAATTGAGGAGGTTGATGAGGGTGAGGACGATCAGCACCTTCCACTGCCAGCCGGCGAAGCGCGGCCACTCCAGGCCCAGACGGCGGAAGCCCGCTTGAACCTCGGTCAAGGCCTCGGGTGGATTGGGGGTGAGTGCTGAGGCGGCGCCATCCCCGACGTCGGATTGGGTTGTCTTGTCCACAGGCAAGAACGACCTATTCTAGGCGGGCCGGGGCGCGGCGTCGAGTCGTTTCGTCGCGGTTGTCGGAGGAAGACTCTCAGCGGTCAGCGGTGCTACTCGTAGCGCAGCGCCACGATGGGGTCGAGGCGCGAGGCTTTGACGGCGGGCCACATGCCGAAGAGCAGTCCGATGCTGACGGCCACGAGGAATCCCGCCACCACGGACCAAAGTGGGACCGCCGAGGGAAGCTGGGGAATGAAGGTGCGAATGAGGAAGCTCAAGGTATAGCCCAGCAAGACTCCCAGGACTCCGCCCGCCCCCGTCAGTGCCATGGCCTCGAGAAGGAACTGCCAGGTGATGTCCCGGCGGCGGGCACCGATGGCCTTGCGCACGCCGATCTCACGTGTGCGCTCGGTGACGGAGACCAGCATGATATTCATCACGCCGATCCCGCCGACGAGCAGGCCGATAGAGGAAATCACCACGGTCACCAGGACCACGGTGCTCATGATGGCGCGGAACTCGCGGATGAAGGACTCCGCCGTCGCTGTGCCGAAGCTGTTGGGTTCGTTGGGCTTGTCGCGGCGCCGGCGCCGTAGGAGCCCGGTCAGCTCATCGACGGCCTGGCTGACCTTCCCAGGATAGGCGAGGACGGAGACAAAGTTCTCCCGGGCGCTCGGATAGAGCTTCTTGTAAGTGGAGTAAGGGATGAGGATGCTGCGGTCATCGCCGTTATCGCCGAGGAACTCCTTAAACTTGCCGAACACCCCGATTACTTCGAAGGAATGCCCATCCACCAGGATGGACTTGCCCACCGGATCTTCGTGCTCGAAGAAGCGTTTCACGACTTCGTCGCCGACGACCGCGACATCGCGGCGGTGCATCTCGTCGGCTTCGTTGTAAAAGCGGCCGTCCACAATCGTGGCGTTCACCAGGTTCATGTGTTGAGGCGTCGCGCCGCTGAACTGAGCGTCCAACATTTCCTTCCCTTGGTATTTCACGCTGGTGGGGGGCAAACCGAACTGGGTAATTTCGCGGAAGAGGATGACGGAGACTTCCTCCACGGAGGGGCACTGCTCGCGGATGGCCACGGCGTCTTCGAAGGTGAGAGGCCTGCGGAGGCGCTCTTCGCGGGTGAGACGGTGGCCGAAGCCGAACTCGAGCTTGTAGACCCAGATCGTCCGCGTGCCGAACTGATTCGACAGCTCCACGACCTGGCGGTCTAGGCCCTGGAAGATGGAGGCCACACCGATCACCGTGGCCGTCCCGATCAGCACACCCAGGATCGTCAGAAAGGAGCGGAATTTGTGCGTCCGGAGCGTGTCGAGCGCCAGCAGGAGGTTTTCGCGGACGCGGTGTCGTTGAGCCGTAGCAAGAACATCTTGGCGCACCCAGGAATCCTCCGGCGGTCAGGAAGGGGGAAGCGGCAATCCCCCGGCGAGGGTGAGAATCCGCTTCAGAATGGATTCTCTCATGCCGGGAAGGCCGGGCACAAGTCGGTCAATGCCGCGAGGTTTAACCTTTCACCGGGCAAGCAACGACTCAGGTTTGAGTGGGTAGTCCTGCACTCCGGGGGGGGCGGGTCGGGGCAAGAGCCTACTCGTGTCGAAGGGCGACGATGGGGTCGAGCCGCGAGGCCTTGAGCGCCGGCCACATGCCGAAAAAGAGCCCAATACTCACCGCGACCAGAAAGCCGGTGACCACCGACCAGGCGGGAACGACGGAAGGCAGTTGCGGGACCAGGGTGCGGATCAGGAAGCTGAGGGAGTAGCCGGCGAGGATTCCCAGGACACCTCCTGCGCCCGTCAAGGTCATGGCCTCGAGGAGGAACTGCCAGGTGATGTCGCTGCGGCGGGCGCCGATGGCCTTGCGCACGCCGATTTCACGCGTGCGTTCCGTGACCGAGACGAGCATGATGTTCATCACGCCGATGCCGCCCACCAGCAACCCGATGGAGGAGATCACCACGGTCACCAGCACCACGGTGCCCATCATTTCGCGGAACTGCTTGATCAGGGTTTCCGAGGTGGCGACGCCAAAGTTGTCGGGGTCGGAGAATTTCACTCCCCGCCGGCGCCGCAGCAGCCCGCGCACCTCATCTTCGGCTTGGCTCAGCTTGCCCGGGAAAGCCTGGGCGGTGATGAAGTTGTCTTTGGCGTCCGGGTAGATCTTCTTGAAGGTCAGGTAGGGGACCATAGCGATCCGGTCGCTGCCGTTATCGCCCAGGATTTGTTTGCGTTTGGCCAGCGTGCCGATGACTTGAAAATTGTGGCCGTCCACGTTCAGGGTCTTGCCGATAGGGTCCTCCTCCTGGAAAAACATCGTCACCAGATCCGCGCCGATGACGATGACGTTCCGTCGGTGCATGTTGTCGACGTCGTTATACAACCGGCCGTCCTTGAGTTCGGCGCCGATGTTGCCGAAATGCGCCGGGGTGGCGCCCCGGAATTCGGTATTCAGCATTTCCCGGCCCTTGTACTTGGTCGTGACGTCCGGACCCCAGCGGAAAGTCTCCGCGGATGCGGTCTCGACCGACGGACAGTCATCGCGGATCGCCACCATGTCGTCATAGGTCAGGGGCTTGCGCATCCACTCCTCGCGCGTGACGTTGAACTTGATGCCCGGGTCCCATTTGAAAATGAAGAGCGTCCGCGTGCCGAATCCCTCGGCGACGTCCACGACCTGCTGGTCGAGTCCCTTGAAAATGGAGGCGACTCCGATCACCGTCATCGTGCCGATCAGGACACCCAGAACGGTGAGAAAGGCGCGGAATTTGTGGGTGCGCAAAGTATCCAGGGCCAGCAGCAGGTTCTCCCGGACGTGGTGACGTTGCGAGTGCATGCTTAGGTCTCCGTGCGCAGGGCTTCAATCGGGTCGAGCCGGGCGGCTTTGCTGGCCGGGTAGATGCCGAAGAAGAGACCCACGGCCGTCGAAAGGCCCAGACCGATGATGACGGCGTGGGCAGGGACCGAAGACGTAAAGAAGATATCGACAATCCGGCTGATGATGGCGGCGAAGAAGACGCCCAGCAGTCCGCCGGTGGCGGCCATCACCGCGGACTCGATGACGAACTGCATCAGGATGTCGCGCCGGCGCGCGCCGAGTGACTTGCGGATGCCGATTTCGTGGGTCCGTTCCGTGACGCTGGCGAGCATGATGTTCATGATGACGATTCCGCCCACCACCATGAACACTGCGACGATGCCGATGGTGACGGCGAAGACCGAGCCTGTCAGGCGGTCCCAGGCGCTCATCAGCGTGTCGGAGGCATTGATGCCGAATGTGTCATCTTCCTTATACTCCAGGTGCCGCCGGGCACGCAGCAGGGCTCGAACCTCATCCTCCAGCACCATCATCTGCTGGTTGTTCCACGCCTGAACGCTCACGGCAATCTGCGGGCGGGCGACGAAGACTTTCTGGTAGGTGGTGAGGGGAATTTCCACGAACTTGTCCTGGCTTTGGCCGAAGGTGCTGCCAATTTTGGCGGCGACCCCGATCACCCGGAAGTTCGTCCCCCGCACGTTGATATCCTTGCCGAGCGGATCGACGCTGGGGAAGAATTCGTCCACCAGGTCCGTGCCGATAAAGCACACCATCGCGCTGTGCTGGTAATCGGACTCGGTGAAATACCTTCCGATGTCCACTTTTTCCTGTTGGATGTCGATGAAGCTAGGCGTCGTGCCACTCAGCCGGACTTCGTAGAGGGTGTGACCTTTATAACGAACGTCCGTTTCTCCCCAGATGCGCGCGTCAGCGCCGATGCCTTTGTAGTTGGGGAGGTTTTCCTTCAGGAACTCGTACTCTTCCATGCGGATGGGTTTGTTGCGGCGGCGGGCCTTGAGCCATTCTTCGTAGCCCTGCGCCCATTGCCATTGATGGACGATGAAGGTGTTGGCCCCCAGGTTGGCGATGCGCTCCTGGAAGTAGAGGTTCATGCCGTTGACCACGGACATGACGGCGATGAGCGTGGTGGTGGCGATGACCACGCCCAGCAGAGTCAGGAAAGAGCGGAGCTTGTGCGCGCGGAGGGCTTCCAGGGCGATCCAGAAGGCTTCGCGCGCTGTGATCCAGGCGCTGTAGAGCCCGCGGCGCTTTTGTTGCGGTTGGGCGGTGCTGTGATCTGCCATGACGGCCTCTCGCCCCGAAGGGACTCCGGCGATTGCCGGCTATTCCACGCGCTCGTCGCGGTCGATCTTCCCGTCGCGGATGTGCAGGATGCGGTGCGCGTGGGCCGCGATGTCGTGCTCATGGGTGACGAGCACGATGGTGTTGCGGGACTCGTGCAAGCGATCGAACAGTCTCATAATCTCCTCGCCCGTGGCCGAGTCGAGGTTGCCGGTGGGTTCGTCGGCCAAGATGATCGAGGGGTCATTCACCAGGGCGCGGGCCACGGCCACCCGCTGCCGCTGGCCGCCGGAAAGCTCGTTCGGCTTGTGGTGCATGCGGTCGGCTAGCTCGACCTTGCGCAAGGCATCCTCGGCCTTCTCGAGGCGCTCCTGGGCTGAGACGCCACTGTAAATCAGCGGGAGTTCGACGTTGTGCAGGGCGCTGGCTCGAGCTAACAGGTTGAACGTCTGGAAGACAAAACCGATTTCCTTGTTGCGGATGTAGGCGAGTTCGTCGTCGGAGAGTTCGCTCACCAGGTTCCCGTTCAGCCAGTATTTCCCCTGCGTGGGTGTGTCGAGGCAGCCGATCAGATTCATGAGTGTGGACTTGCCGGAGCCGGAAGGACCCATGATGGCCACGTATTCGCCGCGCTCGATTTCAAAGGAGACTCCGCAGAGGGCATGGACCGCGATCGCCTCTCCCATATCGTAGGTTTTCCAGAGGTCGTCAGTTTTGATGATGACGCCGTCGGAAGGAGCAGTCGTCTCCTGCATCGAAGAAGGTGCCACTTGTGAAGCCATAGGTGTTTGCCTGTCCTTTTCCACCGGTATTCCTGTGTCGTCCAAATAGCTACGGCTCAAGACCGCGCGCGGTCGATCAGGCCCCGGGCGCTGGCGGTTTCGTCGCGCTGTTATCTACCTTTACCTTGGCATTGTTCTTGAGCGTGCGCAGAACGCTGAAACTCCCCGTGACAATTTCGTCCCCGGGCTTGACTCCTTTCAGCACTTCCATGTCCGTGGGGCCCATGATGCCGGTCTCGACCGCGGTGAAGACGGCGCGTCCATCCTTCACCACGAAAACGCCTTGGATCTCCTCCTTCTCCTTTTCCTTTTCTTTGGACGAGCCCGGCGCCGGTTTTGTCTCGGTCGCCGCCGCTTGAACCGTCGCCTTGGACTCCTTTCCTTTACCTTCCTTGTTCTGTTCCTCCAGTTCACGGCGCATGCGGATCGCCAAGGCTTGAATCGGAATCGTCACCGCATCCTGACGCGTCGCCGTCGTGACCTTGGCGGTGGTGGAAAGGCCCGGGCGCATGCCTGGCGGAGGGTCGTCCAAGGTGACGACGACTTTGAAGTCCTTGGCCTCTTCTGTCTGGGTCTGACTCTGCCCGCTGGTCGTCCCGGTCGTCCGCCCGATGGCGCTCTGACCGATTTCAGTGACCTTGCCCTTGAAGGTCTTGCCGCGCACGGCGTCGATGGTGACTTCCGCGGGCTGGCCGAGCTTGACGTTCACGATGTCGGTTTCGTCGACTTTCACTTCCGCGGTAATCACGGAGAGATCGGAGACCTGGAAGAGAAGGCTTCCCACCGCGTTCTGAATGCCCGGCACGACGTTTTCGCCCATGTGGACGGGCAGGTTGGTGACGATGCCGTCCAGCGGCGAGGTATAAAGCGTCTTCGAGCGCAGATCCTCGACGCGGGTCAGAGCCGCGCGGCCCTGCAGGACGCGCGCACGGGACATGTCGCGGTTGAAGGTCGACTGCTGGAGCTGGGCTTGGGCTTGGGCAACTCGTGCCTGCGCGGCCTGAACATTGGCCTGGGCAACTTCGAAATCATTGCGCCGCTGGTCGTAAAGCTGCTGCGCGATCAGCTTGTCTTCGAGGAGTTCCTGCGCGCGGCTGAAGTCCTCCTTGGCGCGCACCAGGTTGGCCTGGGCCGTCGTGAGGTCAGCCTGGGAGGTCCGCAGACTCGCCGAGGCGGACTGGACGGCCGCCTCGGTTGCCGAGACATCGGCATTGTTGACCTTCAACGAAGCTTGCTGAGCTTCGACATCGGCCTCCTGCTGGACGGACTCTGTCCGCATCAGAAGCTGGCCCTTCTTGACCTTGTCGCCTTCCGCCACGTAGATGTCCGTAATCTTCCCGAAGCTGTTGGCATTCACGTTGGCGAAGTTGGCGGTGGGGGGACGGATCTGTCCGGAAGCGGTGACGATGGACGACAACTCCTGTTTCACTACCTTGCCGGTTTGGACGGTCACCACGCCCTTCTTGCTCCAGACGATTCCACCCACGATCAGGCCGACGAGTACGAGCGCTCCTAAGCTCAGCAAGAGGGTCTTTTTCCATCTTTTCATACCTTGTTTACTCCGGGCAGGCGGGGTAGGGCGGAATGCCAAGTCTTCCAACTCCTGTTGTTCGATTCTCCCCAGTCCGATTTCGGTTGTTCGACCCATGATCTTACGCTCCTCTTTCCTTTGGCCCGGCCGGCGTTAAACAACTGCCAGCCTCTGCCCGGAAGACGTTCTCGGCGTCTTCTTTGGCCCGCCGCGGCGAACCGGCATGAACGTCTCCTTCCTCATCGGGCTTGACTATTATCCCTATACGACTTCTCTCTTCAAAAAGTTTCCGAGAAACCAAAGTCTCCACCTTCCCTCTCCGCGATCCCAAACGCGGCGCCTTCCGCGCAGCTTCTCCCTCGCGCTGGGGCCGCCCGCAGGTGAGCGCGGCAGAGCCCGCCGTGGTCTGCAAACGCCGCCAACCGTGCCAGATACCATTGTAGCGCGCCCCGCAGAGGAGCGGAAGGGATTCGGAGTTTCCGGGTCGCAGCGGCTGGCCCGGAGCAAAATGTCGGGCTTCTCTCCCGCCGGCAGGGGGCAAGACGTGGGGCGGATCCCCTCACTCCGGGACTCACTTCAACCCTAGTTCTATTGGACACCGCAGCCCAGAAAAAGGTAAGGATCATTTCCCGGCGGGGGAGCCACCCTTTGCCTCCTTCGAGCATCACATTGGGCGTCGGTTGGGTCGAGACAATTCACGCTGGTCAGCGGACGAAGTTCCTTGACTTCTCATACCTTGAAACATAGAATCGGTTACCGAAGGGTGACGATATGCGAGGTCCGCGGGACCAGCAGCGGGGTGGTTGTATGCCTCTTGAGGGTCCAAGGCACCGGGGGATTGTCCTTCTCGTTATAGCGTGCTTCGTGGGGGGGCTGGTCGGGTCCTCTCTCCGCGCTGCTCCTGCCAAGGAAAAGATCTCCAAACAGGAAAAGCGTCGCCAGAAGGCAGCTCAGAAAGAAATGGAGAGCGCTTATAAGAAGTGGCTCACCGACGAAGTGCCTTACATCATCACGGACGACGAGCGGGCCGCGTTCAAGAAGCTCAGCACGGACGACGAGCGGGAGCAGTTCGTCGAGCAGTTCTGGGAGCGGCGCAATCCCAATCCCGGCAGCCCCGAAAACGAATTCAAAGAGGAATACTACCGCCGCATCGCTTACACGAACGAACACTACGCCTCCGGGATTCCCGGGTGGAAGACCGACCGCGGCCGGATCTACATCATGTACGGCCCCCCGGATGAAGTCGAATCGCACCCCTCGGGTGGCAGTTATGTC
>Ga0316628_100002038_pt1 | contig 14714 bp, 12 predicted proteins | sample OWC_Aug_M2_C1_D5_FD_207648 | JGI IMG/M metagenome (GOLD analysis project Ga0316628, IMG submission 207648) | Wetland soil microbial communities from Old Woman Creek delta, Ohio, United States - OWC_Aug_M2_C1_D5_C | ecosystem: Environmental > Terrestrial > Soil > Wetlands | place: USA: Ohio... | reverse complement strand
GCGCCGGCTGCCTGGAGGCGATCCTGCCCCCCGCGGGGCACACGCCGACGACGTCATGGCCTGCCGCGTCGCTCGCGCCCGCTTCGGCCCCGAGGCCCGCGTGCCCCCTGGAGTGAACGAAGCCCGGCGTTCGTTGCAGCAAACGGACGGCTCGGGAGCGAGCCCGCCCCAACCAGGGAGGACGCGCAATGGCGGCACACCCTTTGGCTCACGCCGATACGACATCGTGGCCGGCCCTGCCGCTCGAGGAGTGGGAGCCGACGTACCGGACCGTGCACCGCTGGTCCCAGGTGCTGGGGAAGGTCCGCATGGCGCTCACGCCGCCGGTCAACCACTGGTGGCACGCGTCGCTGTACGTCGGCGAGCGCGGTCTCACGACGGGTCCGATTTCCAACCGCGGCGCCTGCTTCTCCCTGGAGCTCGGGTTCCACGGCCACCGGCTGCGGGTTCGCTGCGCTGACGGCCGGGAGTGCGGGTTCGCCCTGGAACCGATGTCGGTGGCCGAGTTCTATCGGCGGACCATGGAAACGCTCCGCTCGATCGGCGTGTCGGTTCACATCAATCCGACGCCACAGGAGGTGGCCGACACCACGCCTTTCGACCTCGACACCGTGCACGCCTCCTACGATCGCGACGCCGTCGAGCGCCTGTGGCGGATCCTGTCGTCGGTCGACGAGGTGTTCCAGGAGACGCGCTGGGGCTTCCTCGGCAAGCAGAGCCCGTCACACTTCTTCTGGGGCGCCTTCGACCTGGCGATCGCGCGCTTCTCCGGGCGCCCCAACCCTCAGCCTCCGAGCGATCGCGTGATGGGCGAGGCGTACTCCCACGAGGTGATCAGCCACGGCTTCTGGCCCGGGGGGGACTGGCCGTTCGGCGAGCGGGTCCCCGAGCCGGTCTTCTACGCCTACTGCGTGCCGAAACCGGAGGGGTTCGCCACCGCGGCGGTGAGGCCGCGGGCAGCGGCGTGGAACGCGAAGCTGGGCGAGTTCCTCCTCCCCTACGAAGCGGTCCGCACCTCGGCCGACCCGCGAGCCGCGCTGCTCGAGTTCATCCGTTCGACCTACGAGGCAGGAGCGGTTGCGGCCGGGTGGGACCGCCCCCGGCTCGAGCGGGCGATCTGAGCCGCGGCGGCCCCTGGGCACGCCCCGCCCCACCTCCCAGGCGCCGGGTGGCTACACTGTCACCATGTCGAAGCAGGACGAACCCAACAAGGTCATCTACTCGATGGTGGGCGTGGGCAAGGTCCACGGCACCAAGCAGGTGCTCAAGGACATCTCGCTCGGCTACTTCTACGGCGCCAAGATCGGCGTCATCGGAGTCAACCGCGCGGGCAAGAGCACGGAGAGAGGGGAGCGGAACCGGCCCATTGCGGGAGCGTCGCCGGGGGCCTTATCCTGAGTCGACCCCTTTTCTGTTCAGAGTCGCTGAGTGGAACAGGTGATTTGGCGATCGTACACACGGGCCGATTGAGGTAGAGACGGGACCGAGGCGCTTCAGATGGCTTCCACTTTGATGATCGCGCCGGGGAGTGAGATCGGCCCCTATAGGATCGTTCGATTCCTGGGATCCGGCGGAATGGGTGAGGTCTACCTCGGGCACGATCCGCGTCTCGAGAGAAACGTCGCGATCAAGATTCTTGCTTCCCAGCTTGGGGACTGCCCCGACACGCTCGCCCGGTTCGCTCGTGAAAGCCGCGTGGTCGCCCGGCTCGATCATCCGAATATCGTAACACTCTTCGAGGTCGGCGATTTTCAGGGTCGGCCCTACCTTGTAATGCAATACCTGGACGGACCCTCGCTGGCCGAATTCGCTCGTGGCCGGCAGCTTTCGGTGGCGACCGTGCTTGACCTCGGGGTGCAGGTCTGTGCCGGACTGGAGGCAGCCCACGAGTGCGGCGTCGTCCACCGTGACATCAAACCGTCCAACATCCTCCTCGATTCGCGCCTACGCGCGCGAATTGTCGACTTCGGCATCGCACGAATGGCGACCGCGACCAGCTTGACCGGCGAGGGCTCACTGTGCGGAACGGTCGGGTACATGCCGCCCGAGGTGGTACTCGGCGAGGAAGCCGACGCCCGAAGCGACCTCTACTCTCTGGGAGTCGTCCTCTATGAGTTGCTGACGGGTCGGCTGCCGTTCCCGGCGGAGTCGGCGCCCTCCTACCTCTACTCGGTCGTCCACCAGCAGCCACCGCCGGCGTCGCGGTACAGGGACGGGGCAACAGGTGGCTTGGAGGCCTTGCTCGAGAAGGTGTTGGCAAAGAATCGCGAACTGCGGCATTCGTCCGCGGCAGAGCTGGCTGCGGATCTCACGAGACTGGCCACCGACCCGCAAGGAACGCGGGCGCCGAGCCGCCAGCAGCCGTCCGTCGCCGTGCTCCCGTTCGAGGACATGAGCCCTGGCCACGACCAGGAATACCTTTGCGATGGAATTGCCGAAGAGCTTATCAGCGCGCTGACGCGCGTCGAGGGGCTTCGGGTAATCGCTCGGACCTCGGCGTTTGCCTTCAAGGGGACCAGGACCGACGTGCGCCAGATCGGCCAGAAGCTTGGCATCGGGTCAGTCCTCGAGGGCAGTGTGCGCAAGGCCGGCACTCGGGTCCGCATCAGCGCCCGGCTCGTCGACGCTCGCGACGGTAGTGATCTCTGGGGCGAGACGTACGAACGCGAGCTTGATGACATCTTTGAGGTGCAGGATGAGGTCTGCCGGTCGATCGCCCAACACCTCAAGGGAACGCTTGTCGCAGGGCGGGAGCCGACGTTGCTCCCGCGACGGGCCACCCGACCCGATGCATACAGGCTCTATCTTCACGCGCGCTTCGCCTTCAACCAGCGGAAGGAGGATAGTCTGCGAAAGAGCCTCGAGTATTACTCCCAGGCGATCGAGAAGGATCCCAAGTTCGCGCTCGCCTATGCCGGCCTCGCCGAGGCGTACGAGATGCTCGGGTCGTGGCGAGCCCTGCCTCCGGAGTCCGCGCACGGTGCGGCTCGCCAGGCAGCAATGACCGCCGTGGAGCTGGACGACGGCCTGCCGGAGGCTTACGTCGCCCTCGCCTGGGTCCGGATGTACGCCGACTGGGATTGGAGGGAAGCCGAGCGGGCGGTCAAACGGGCACTCACGATCAACCCCGCGTGTGCCGAGGCTCACCACCTGCACGCGCACTGGTACGAAGCAACGGGTCGTCTTGATCTGGCGGTAACGGAGATGGCCGGGGCGCTCGAGCTTGAACCGGTGGCACCGGCCCTCCACTCCTGCCTGGTACAAATCCTCTTTCACGCGCGTCGCTACGACGAGACTGTGCGCGAGAGTGGCGTCACCCTGGAGATGGCGCCAGACTTTGCGGGCACATTCGGTTGGCTGGGGATGGCGCACGTGCTGAACGGGAGGGGCAGCGTCGGCCTGGAGTTGCTGCGCGAGGGCCTGACGCAACGCCCCGGCGACCCCAGGCTCGAGGCCCTCCTTGGGACCGCCTGCGCGCTTTCTGGCCTGGCCGAGGAGGCAAACACCTCGCTCGCCCGTCTGAAGACGGCAATGGGCCAGAGGTATGTGGACCCCTACTTCATGATCTGGCCGCACGCCGCCCTTGGAGACGGCGATGGGGCGCTTTCCTGGCTCATGCGGGCGTGCGAGGAACGCTCGCAATGGGTCTGGGTGCTCAAGGTTGACCCGTTGCTCGACGTTCTGCGCTCCGACGCGAGGTACCATGACGCACTGGGACGGCTTGGGCTGGCGGGTTGACGGCTCCTTCCCGGGGGCAAGGCGGTGTCAACGGCACGTCGGGCCTTTCCCCCGTCAGCTTGCACTCTCGACAGCCCGGCCGAACCGCTGGGAGCATGCATCATGGCGAGACAGAACGAACCGAACAAGGTCATCTACTCGATGGTGGGCGTGGGCAAGGTCCACGGCACCAGGCAGGTGCTCAAGGACATCTCGCTCGGCTACTTCTACGGCGCCAAGATCGGCGTCATCGGCCTCAACGGCGCCGGCAAGAGCACGCTTCTGAGAATCATGGCCGGTGTCGAGAAGGAGTTCATCGGCGAGGTCGCGATCTCCCCGGGCTACTCGGTGGGCTTCCTCGAGCAGGAGCCGAAGCTCGACCCGGGCAAGACCGTGCTCGAGGTCGTCAAGGAGGGCGTCGCGGCCACGGCGGCGCTGCTCGCCGAGTTCGAGGCGATCTCCGACAGGTTCAGCGAACCCCTGGAGCCCGAGGAGATGGACAAGCTCCTGGTGCGCCAGGGCGAGGTACAGGAGAAGCTCGACGCGCTGGACGCCTGGGACCTCGACGCCCGCCTGGAGCTCGCGATGGACGCGCTGCGTTGCCCTACTGGCGACACCCCGATCAAGGTGCTCTCCGGCGGCGAGCTGCGCCGCGTCGCGCTGTGCCGGCTGCTGCTGCAGAAACCCGACATCCTCCTCCTCGACGAGCCCACCAACCACCTCGACGCCGAGACCGTGGCGTGGCTCGAGCAGCACCTGCAGAAGTACGACGGCACCGTCATCGCCGTCACCCACGACCGCTACTTCCTCGACAACGTCGCCGGGTGGATCCTCGAGCTCGACCGCGGCCAGGGGATCCCGTGGAAGGGCAACTACTCCTCGTGGCTCGGGCAGAAGCAGGAGCGACTGCGGCGGGAGCAGAAGCAGGAGAGCGAGCGCCAGAAGACGCTGCAGCGCGAGCTGGAGTGGATCCACATGGCGCCCAAGGCGCGCCACGCCAAGGGCAAGGCGCGCATCGACGCCTACCAGCAGCTGCTCACCGCCAGGCCCGAGGAGGTCGCGCGCGACCTCGAGATCTACATCCCGCCCGGCCCGCGTCTCGGCGACCTGGTGGTCGAGGCGAAGGGCGTGCGCAAGGGCTTCGGCGAGAAGCTGCTGATGGAGGACGTCGAGTTCGCCCTGCCGCCGGGCGCGATCGTCGGCGTGATCGGCCCCAACGGCGCCGGCAAAACCACGCTCGCGCGCATGATCGTCGGCCAGGAGAAGCCCGACGCAGGCGCGCTGCGCCTCGGCGAGACCGTGCAGATCGCGTACGTGGATCAGTCCCGCGCCGACCTCGACCCCGACAAGACCGTGTACGAGGTGATCTCCGACGGCCTCGACGAGGTCACGCTCGGCAAGGTCAAGATGAACGCGCGCGCCTACTGCTCGCGCTTCGCGTTCTCGGGCACCGACCAGCAGAAGAAGGTGGGGAACCTGTCAGGCGGCGAGAGGAACCGGGTGCACCTGGCGCGCCTGCTCAAGGAGGGCGGCAACGTCCTGCTGCTCGACGAGCCGACCAACGACCTCGACGTCAACACCCTGCGCGCCCTCGAGGACGCCCTCGAGCAGTTCGCCGGCTGCGTCGTCGTCATCTCCCACGACCGCTGGTTCCTCGACCGCATCGCCACCCACATCCTCGCCTTCGAGGGCGAATCCAAGGTGAACTTCTTCGACGGCAACTTCTCCGAGTACGAGGAATGGCGCAAGAAACAACTGGGGGACGCGGCGCTGCGTCCCCACCGGATCACGTACCGCAAGCTGACGCGGTAGCAATGGTGAGATGGTGATACCGATACCGTTTCACATCCTCGCGTCCGCGGCCGAATCAACGCTCACGCTCTTCGACGGGACCGTGCGGATCGTTGGCGGAAGCCCGCCTGCCGCCAGTCATTTGAATTCCGTCGCATATTTGAGGGCGATCTGCCTGATCTGGTCTTTTGTGAGCTGCCTCGGCGGAACGCCGGGCGGAATGCAGGTTTCACGGAAGAAGCCGTCCAGGCCAGCGGGCGATACGATCCACAGCAGGAGGAGTTCATGATCCGGATTGGCAAATCCATGCCATGAGTTCTTGGGAATGAAGATCGATGCGCCCCGCTTGAACGGGTGAGCTACATCATTGAGCGTAAAGATTCCGTCCCCTTCCAGCACTTGGAAGGCTTCGTCCATCTGGAAGTGTCGGTGGGTCGGAATGCCTGTGCCGACCATCACTTGCTGCGTTCCCATCGCGAGATTATTGGAGCCCGTGGCCGAGCCAACCTTGATGAAGATGTCGCCACGGTCACGAAAATGAAGGAGATGCTCGCCCTCGTTGGCTCCGATTGCGTAGCCCTGCCGCGCAGCCGTTTGACCCTCCACGATGCTCTGGGGAAGCACCTGGCTGAGGCCGAGGACACCCAAGCCGGCCAGGAAGGATCGGCGATTGTGCTCACCTACGCTCATGGCATCTCCTCCTGATGAGTGGGCATGATTTCTCCAGAAGCACGGGATCTGGCAGGCTATTCCATTCGTTGCCAGATCGAGGAGGAGTGTCGCGTCACGTGGGAAAATTGGCGGCGGTCCTCCGGGCACGTCGTCACCTCGGTACCTGATTGTATGAGTAGGTCGGTCTCCCCGTTTGCGGCGTAGCGTGAAGCTTGCCAATGACGGCTATCGGGCTCGAAGCCCAAGGATGAAGGGAGACCGACCGTGGAGCATTGTGGCATTGACCTGCACAACAAGTCGAGCGAAGTGTGTGTCCTGGACGCGGGCGGCGCGGTGAGCGAGCGGGCGAGGATCCCGACGACGGAGAAAGCGCTGCGGCGATGGTTCGGCGGTCGGGAGCGGGCGCGGATCTGCGTCGAGGCGTCGGGGATATCGCCGTGGGTGGCGCGGCTGCTCACCGAGCTGGGCCACGAGGTGGTGGTGGCCAACGCCCAGCGGGTGCGGCTGATCGCCGAGAGCACCTTGAAGAACGACACGGTGGACGCCGAGACGCTGGCCAGGCTGGTGCGCATGGACCCAGCGTTGCTCTGCCCGATCCGCCACCGCAAGGAGGAGACCCAGCGGCTGCGGGGGATGCTGCGGGTGCGGCGGAGCCTGGTCAACAACCGGACGGCTTGCCTGAACACCGCGAGGGGGTTGCTGCGCTCGTTCGGGTACCGGATGCCTGGTCAGCGGCCGGAGCGCCTGGCGCGGGCGTTGGCTGTGGGGAAGGTGCCCGAGGTGCTGTGCGCCCTGGTGGCGCCGCTGGTCGCCACCGCCCTGGAGCTCGATGAGAGGATCCAGGCCCTCGACGAGGAGGTCATCGAGGCAGGCCATGCCTTTCCGGAGGTGGAGCGCTTCCAGCAGGTCCCTGGGGTGGGTCCCCTGGTGGCCCTGGCCTTCGTCCTGTGCATCGAGGATCCGGGGCGATTCCACAGCAGCCGGGACATCCCGAGCTTCCTTGGCCTGCGGCCGCGGATGCGGGAGTCGGCCGAGCACTCCCACTTCGGCTCGATCACCCGGCAGGGCGATACCGAGATGCCCAAGCTCTTGGTCCAGGTGGCCCACGGCTGCCTGCGCAGCCGGCAGGATTCGGACCTCAAGCGCTGGGCCGAGCGGCTTGCTGGAAGGATCGGAAAGAAGAAGGCGGTGGTGGCGATGGCGCGCAAGCTCGCGGTCGTGCTCCACCACCTGTGGGTCACAGGCGAGGACTACCAGGCTGCGCGGCAGGAGGTCGCCGCCGCGGCGTGAGTCGGGATGAACGAAGCCGACCTCGGAGGGTGAGCGACGTGACGGACAGCATCGGTGGGGCGATTCCGTGGGATACCTGGGGCCACGCGTGGCGGCATGACGCCGGAGCCCCTGTACCTGATGGGAGCGCCCCCCGCTCCACCGAACCCAAGCATGCACCCGCGGCACCCGCTGCCACCATGAGTGCGAATAGACGGTTGATGCGCGGCGCGCAGCCCCACCCGAGGCCACGAAAGACGAATCGATCACCGAGAGGAGGACGCCAAGCTTGACTCGACCGACCTACTCATACAATCAGGTACCGGTCTGGGAGCGGTGACGACCCGATCGCGCCCGAGCGGTTCGGCCAGCCCAGCTGAGGAGGACTTGCCAGCCGCGCTCGCGAAACCGAACCCCGGTCAGGCAAAGCCGCCGGGGAATCACGCCTCGTGCGACCCGGTTGTCGAGACCGTGGAGACGATCACGGTCGACCGGCCATCACATACTCGCCGCAGGGTCGGCGCCCTTGCTCTCGCGCTTGTCGGGGGGTGGCTGTGCCTGGTCGCCGCCGGCTCAGGGGCGCGGAACTATCGCATCGACGCGACCCGGAGCACACTCGCCGTCATGGTATTCAAGGCAGGGATGGGCTCCGGCCTGGCGCATGACCATGTCGTACGCGCAAGCGAGTTTTCCGGCGAGCTCCGCATCGACCCCGCCTCGCCTACGCAGTCGAGCATCGCGGTGACGGTCCGCGCCGCCTCGCTCGTCCCCGATGAGCCCACCGTGCGCGAGAAGTTCAAGGTCGCCAAGCAGCTCAGCGAGAGCGACCGCGAGAAGGTCAAGAAGACGATGGATGGCGAGGAGCAGCTCTCGGTCGTGAAGTTCCCCGAGATCACGTTCGTCTCCAAGCGGATCGACGCGGAAGGAGCGGGCAAGGTCAACGTCAACGGAATCTTCACCCTCCACGGCGTCAGCCGCGAGGTGCGCTTTCCGGCTGCTGTCTCCTTCGCGGATGGAAACTTCCACGGCAGCGGCACGCTCGAATTCAAGCAGAGCGAGTTCGGCATCAAGCCCTACTCCGCGCTCCTCGGCGCGATCCGCAACCAGGACACCGTCCGTCTCCACTTCGACCTCGTCGCCGTCGCGGAGTAGCACCTCGCGGTGACCGACGGCCCCACGTGATCTGCTGTTACGGCGCGCACTCGCACGCCGTGCGCGCTCGGCGGAGGTGCACCCAGACGCCCGCGGGCACTGGCTGCCGCCTGGGTCGAGTACCCTTCAGCCGCCGCCTCGAGCGGCGGCCCCCTCGCGCCGAATCACGCCGCGACGGGCGGCGGCATCCGCCGCGACCGAGACGCGCCCGGGTGCCGATGCCCTGCCTCGCGCCTCGGCCTCCCCGGTGCGTCCAGGCGGAACCCGGAATGCATGAGCGGTCGCGTTGGTTGTGGGTCGCGCCAGGTTGGATCGGCTCAACCGGAGGGCACAAGATGAGTCGAGTGTTGACCGCGAGTGTGATTCTCAGTGTGGGTGTGGTGGGAGCGAGTGAGTGCGCGGGTCAGCAGATCTCCTTCGACCGTCCCGAGTCGTGGGCGATGAAGTACTTCGCCGCGGTGTCCACCTTCACCGGGATGGAGCGGCCGATCTTCCGCGAGCCCGGTGCCGTCGACTTAGGCCTCGAGGCGGACTGGATCCCGAGCCTGTCCGAGAGCCAGCGTCGCGTCGGCTTCAACGGCACCGCCGTCAACGACCTCAACAAGGTTTCGGTGCTCGGTCGGCCGCGACTCGCCGTGGGCCTGCCGGGCGGGTTCACCGCCGAGGTCGGGTGGGTGCCGCCGCTCGAGATCAACGGCGTCAAGCCCAACCTCGTGGCGGCCGCGCTCGAACGGCCGTTCTTCGACGCTGGATCGGTGTCCCTAGGCTGGCGGCTCTACGCTCAGACGGGCAATGTGAAAGGGGACTTCACCTGTTGGGACAGTGTCGTGAGCCAGCCCCCGGGCTCGGCGGGAAACCCGCTCGGGTGCAACGCGAACTCGCACGACGAGGTGACCTTGAACTTGGTAGGTCTGGCGCTGACCGGCGGGATGGGTGAGACCGGCGTGCTCGGTTTCCACTATGCGGTCGGGGCAACCTACAACGATCTAAGGTTCCAGGTCAACGCGGTCGAGTTCGGCGTTCCCGACCACACCCGCCTCACGACGCACGGATGGACGGAGTGGGTCGCGGCGGGCCTCGGCGTGCCGCTCGGCGGATCCGCGTGGCTCAGCGGCGAGGCGTTCTACAGTCCGCTGATGGTCAAGCGTCCGCCCGACACGAGCAGCCGCAATGATGGCCTGTTCAACGTGAGAGCGTTGCTGCGCTTCCGCCTCTGATATCGACGAGGCCGGGTCAGGCACGCCGCGCCGAGCGGCCACCAAGTTCCGATCAGGACCGCCCCGAGCCCCGCCCGGAGCGCGAGGTCGGCGCCGTCGATGAGGTTGGCGAAGCGCTCCTCGACGAGTACCTCGTAGGTACCGCATAGGTACCGGGTATCGCCATCTCACCTTCCTGAAGTAGGTGTCCGGAAAGCAAGCAGCCCCTCATGGTCGCCGGACGTTCCAGCCGTCGAGGCGGCGTGCAGACCGGGCGTCGATGGGCAAAGCCGCTTCGTCGGCTCCTGGCGCGCCCGACATCCCCCTGCGGCGCTTTCCTTGCCGACGCCGGGCGTGGGAGCATGGCGCCATGACGAGGCGACCCGTGCGGCGGCGTTTGGTCCGGGGTGCTGCGGTCCTCTTCGGCGTGACGGCGGCCGCGGCGGTGTTCGCGGTCACCGGGTGCCGGCGCGGCGGCGGAGCGGCCGCGCCCGGCGCGGCCTCGACGTGGGAGACGAAGCTGGTCGCCGAGCGCGCCGCCAAGGACCGCGAGTTCAAGAGCTCGCCGACCTCGCCTATGGCGGGCGTCGCCCGCACCGTGGTAAAGGCGCCGGGCGGCAGCTGGGTCTCGGCGGGCGCCGACGGCCTCGTCGTCACGCCGGAGCCGCCCGCGGGGAGCGCGCTTTCGTTCGCGTTCGCCTCCGGCTGGCGCTGGCGGGGGACGCCCGTGCGGGCGTGGCGAGAGGACGACCAAAAGGCGATCGAGCCGGGCGCGCTACCCGAGGGTGCGCTGTTCCGCGTCGGCCGGTTCACGCTCGCGACGTACGGTACCCCGGAGCAGCTCGTGGTGATCGAGTTCGACCCCGAGCGCGAGGCGGTGCGCACGTTCGACCGGCTGCTCTACTTCCCGCCGGACCCGGCACTCGTCGTGCAGGCCAGGGTCGAGAAGGTGACGCCGCCCGAGCCGGTGACGCTGGCAACGAGCCGCAACCTCGAGAAGAGGTACCTCCGCTGGGCCCGCCTGCGCTTCGAACTCGCTGGGACGCCGTGCGTGCTGACCGCGTTCAAGATGCGAGCGGACGACCCGGCGGACACGAGCCTGTTCGTGCCGTTCGGCGACCGCACGTCGGGGGCGGAGACGTACGGCTCGGGGCGGTTCATGGACCTCGAGCAGCCGGCCGGCGCGACGGCGGAACTCGACTTCAACCGCGCCTACAACCCGCTGTGCAACTACTCGCCCGCTTACAACTGCCCGATCCCGCCGCCGGAGAACCGCCTCGCGGTCGCGGTGCGCGCCGGCGAGAAGACGTACCCCCACTAAGCCGAGGCGGCGCCGACCCGACGGGCGCGGTGACGGTGGAATGGAGCGGCGCATGAGTATGTGCTGATCATCTGCCACCACGAGCGGTTCACGCCGACCGAGTCGTTGGTCGCCGCATCGCATCGGTAGCAGGTATCACCATTTCACCATTTCGCCTGAGGCAGCTTCTGCACAGGATCCGGGCCCACCTAGCCGCCAAGGGCGCCGACGGCCGCAATCCACCGGACGCCTTCCATGGCCACCGGCCTGCGGTGTGAGGCACGGCCCCGCCACCGCCGGCGGGTCCCCGGTCGCCGCCGGCCCGCCTCACCGCGTGCACGACGCGGGAGCGATAGAGAGGGCCTTGCCCGGCCGGCCTGCCGGGCAAGGCGCTCGCTTCTCCGCTCCCGCCCATCACCCGGCTTGGACAGCTTCCTCAGCTTGCATCACCCCAATCAGCCCCTCCCCGATGCTTGACTGCGCCTTCCAGGCTGCTACGATCGCCCAAGGTGAGAAGGAAACTCTTTATCCCTCTGCGTCCCTGAATCGGCTCCGCCAGGCACACCGGGAGGCATGACTCATGACAGATTTCGATAAGCGGCGTCAGGTCTTCCGCGATCTTCATCGCGAGGGCTGCTTCGCCCTTCCAAACCCGTGGGACGTCGGCACCGCGCGCTATCTACGACACCTCGGCTTCGCGGCCATCGCCACCACGTCGGCCGGGTACGCGTTCTCCCGCGGCGTCGCGGACGGCAGCGTGGGCCGCGACGAGATGCTCGCTCACATCAAGGAGCTGGTGGAAGCGACCGACCTTCCCGTGAACGCCGATTTCGAGAACGGTTACGCTGACGATCCCGACGACGTCGCCGCGAACGTCCGCCTGTGCGTCGCCACGGGAGTTGCGGGGCTCTCGATCGAGGACGCGGCCGACCGGCGGGACAACTCGATCTACGAGTTGCCACTCGCCGTCGAGCGGCTTCAGGCCGCGCGCGAAGCGATCGGAGACAGTGGCGTGCTGCTCGTGGGTCGCGCCGAAGGTTTCTGGGTAGGTCGTGAAGGTATCGACCAGGTGCTGAACCGGCTTCGAGCGTACGCCGCTGCCGGTGCCGACTGTCTCTACGCGCCCGGCCTTCGCGAGCCGGAGCACATCCGCGCGATCGTGGAGGCCGTTGCGCCGAAGCCCGTGAACGTACTCCTGAGCGGGCCGGCGGGACTGACGGGCAGCGTGAATTTGACCATGGCCGATGCCGCGGCCTTGGGCGTGCGGCGGGTCAGCGTCGGCGGCGCGCTCGCCCGCGCCGCGTGGGGCGGCTTCATTCGGGCGGCGACCGAGTTGGCCACGCTCGGCAGGTTCGACGGTTTCGCCGGCGCCGCCCCGCACGCGCAATTGCAGAGGCTCTTCGCGGCGACCGGCGACTGAGTCGTCGCCGATAGGTGCCTGGCACGTGCTTGCCGCGGTTCCGGGCGCTGTGCGCCTTCGCCGTGCCGCGACGTTTCACGAGTAGGGCGCAGGTCGAACGCGCGCCCGCGGGAGGACCGTATGACAAACACGCACCTTCATCGCGTAGCCGCTCCGCTGGCGGTCATCCTTTCCGCCGTGGCGGTCGCCGTCGGAGGCATGTCGGGATGGCTGCTGGCGGACGTGCCGCCCGCCAAGGCGCTGTGCTGCATCGCGGGGAAGTACCGGGGCAGCCATGCCCCCAACCCGCTGCCGAACTGCCCCCCGCCCAAGTCGGAATCGTTCACGATGGCGATCTCGCAGGCCGCCGGCTGCGGCGCCGACGTCTGGGGGACGATCACGGACCCGTCGGGCCACGTGAATGGTTTCAGGGGGACGGTCCGCGGCGGCGTGGCGGGAAGCTGTCTCATCGAGGCGAGCTTCTCGGATCCCGGCCACCCGGGCCGGGTGGTCTCGTTCCGAGGCGCATTCCGCATGGTGGCGGGCAAGTGGTCCGCGTCCGGGACGTTCACCGAGACCGGCGGCACCGACCCGTGCAAGAAGAACGACGTCTGGAAGGCCGTCCAGATCTGACGGCGACCGGACGACTCGCCGCACCGGTACCAGGTGTGACCTTCTCACCTTCTTTGAGAGGTACCAGCTCCGGCGAAGATGACAAACGCGGCGACAGTGGGCCTCGCGATCAGCCCGACTGCCTCCAGCCTCATTGCCGTTGGGGTACAAGCGAGGACCCACGCGGTGCTGCAGACCTTGGCCCCAGTCCCGCTCACCTGGTCAAGGACAGGTGACAGCCACCCGGGACGAAAGCAGCAGAAGTGCTCATCGGTGACGGACCCAGGGTTGCCGCGATCCTCGGACACGATGCGCAACGGCGGAGGCGGCTCGACGACCGGATCCCCGACGAAACGCGGCAACCGCGTGACCGGCACCTGTCGGACGATCGGTCATCCAGGCCTGGCCTCGGGAATCATCCCGCCGTCGGTTGACTTCGCGAGTGGTGAGGACGACGTGTTCGCACCAACGCCAGCCGGGAGATCCGGTGATCCTGCCAGGTACCCATGGCGCCAGGGACGAGGGGGCAGCGTGGTCCCGGACCCGAACGGGGTCGCCGGCCGCAGCATTTCGACAGACGTGAAGGACGCGCAGGGCTTCGAGACCGACCTCGTCGGCTCGCGCACCTGAGAGGAGGCACGTTCATGACGAACGACAAGCTGGTCACCTGCCTGTGGTTCGACCACGGCGAGGCCCGCAAGGCGGCCGAGTTCTACGCTGCAATTTTCCCAGACAGCCATGTCGGCGCAGGTCATGCCGCCGCATCCGACTACCCCGGCGGCAGCAGCGGCGATGAGCTCACCGTCGAGTTCACCGTCCTCGGCCGGGCCTTCCTCGGCCTCAATGGTGGGCCAAACTTCAAGGCCAACGAGTCGGTCAGCTTCATGGTCCTGACCGACGATCAGGCCGAGACCGACCGCTTATGGAATGCGATCGTCGGGAACGGCGGGCAGGAGAGCGCCTGCGGCTGGTGCAGGGACCGCTGGGGCTTTTCGTGGCAGATCACGCCGCGTGTTCTTCTCGAGGCGACGACCGATCCCGACAGGGCCGCCGCCAAGCGCGCGATGGAGGCAATGATGACCATGCGGAAGATCGACATCGCGACAATCGAGCGCGCCCGAACCGGATCACGTACCGCTAGCTGACGAGGCAGTCCGCCTCGGCCAGGACGAGTCCCGGGGGGTGCTGCGAACGCCAGGCCGGCGCGGCCGCTGCGAGCCCGTTCGCGATCACCTGCGGGAAGTCAATTGGGTGAGAATGCTGAGATGGTGACACCTGACCCCGATCCCGTACCGGGTGGGAGCGCCCCTGCGCCCCGCGCTCTCCGCACCGGCATCCTGGCCGCCTGCGCGTTGGTGGCGTTCGCCGCCAACTCGATCCTCTGCCGGCTCGCGCTGCGGAGCGGGGCGATCGACGCCGCCAGCTTCTCTCTGATTCGGCTTGGATCCGGTGCCCTCGTGCTCGCTGCGGTCGTGGCCGTGTCGCGGCGTAGGCCTGCGGCCGGCCCGCGTCGGAGCTGGGCGTCGGCACTCCTGCTGTTCGGCTATGCCGCCGCCTTCTCCTTCGCCTACCTGAGCCTGAGCGCGAGCACCGGGGCGCTCATTCT
>Ga0316628_100002037_pt1 | contig 14715 bp, 12 predicted proteins | sample OWC_Aug_M2_C1_D5_FD_207648 | JGI IMG/M metagenome (GOLD analysis project Ga0316628, IMG submission 207648) | Wetland soil microbial communities from Old Woman Creek delta, Ohio, United States - OWC_Aug_M2_C1_D5_C | ecosystem: Environmental > Terrestrial > Soil > Wetlands | place: USA: Ohio... | reverse complement strand
AGCGACGGGCGGAGCGGAACGCGGCCCATCGGACGAAGTCCTCGACTGGACCTACTCGCCCTATTTCCGGCGCGGCTCCCTGTTCCTCGAATTCCATTTCGGCCCGCTCGGCCTGCACTTCGCCGACGGCCCCGGGACCGACCCCTGGCCCGCGACGTGCCGCCTTCGCGTCAGGGGGACCGAGGCCATGGTCCTGCCGGCCGAGCACGAGCTGTGCTATCTCGCCGTCCACGCCCAGCAGCATTCCTACGCGCGGCTCATCTGGCTGGCCGACATCGCCGAGTTCGCCGCCCGTCCGGGCCTTGATTGGGGAGGGGTCGTCCGCCTCTGCCGGTCGGAGAGGATCATGGGGCCCGTCTATCACGGCCTCTATCTGGCCGACGCTCTCTGGCCCGGCGTCGTGCCCCCCGACGCTCTGGCCGCCCTCCGTCCCGGACCTGTCGAGCGGGCCTGTCTCCGCCTGCTCTGGTCCGGACCGGCCACGGCCGGCCGGAACGGGGCGCCCGCCTGGCCCTACTACATGCCGTCGCTTTTTTCGCTCTGGGAAAGGCGCAGCCCGGCCCTGGCCGCCCGGACCCTGAAGGAGATCTTCTTCCCGCCCCGGGCCTGGCTGGCCGCTTCGAGCGGCGTCCCGGCGGACTCGCCTCGCCTCGTCGGACGCTACGCCGAACGGCTCCTGCGGCCGGCCGTCACGGCGGTCCGGCGGATGATCGAAAGGCCATGAACGCCACCCCGGCCATCCTCGCCGACAAGCTGGTCAAGAGGTATCCCGTCTTCCGCGGCTTCAAGGACCTCGTCCTGAGGCCCTTCGATAGGCGGACGACGACGGCCCTGGACGGCCTCGACCTCGCCGTCGAGCCGGGCCGGGTGTTCTGCCTGCTCGGGCCGAACGGGGCCGGGAAGACGACCTTGATCAAGGTCTTGTCCACGCTCGTCCTGCCCGACGGCGGCCGGGCGGCGGTCAACGGCCATGACGTCGAACGGGAGCCGGGCCCGGTCAAGCGGGCCATCGGCTACGCCCTCAGCGACGAGCGCGGCTTCTACTGGAGGCTGACGGGGCGCCAGAACCTCGAGTTCTTCGGCGCCCTGCACGGCCTCCGGGGCGGCCCGGGCGCGAGGCGCGTCGACGAGGTCCTGCGCCTGACCGGGCTCGAGGCCGCCGCCGACAACCGCTTCAGCGCCTATTCGACCGGCATGCGCCAGATGCTGGCCTTCGCCCGGGCCCTGCTCGCCGACGCGGGCGTCCTGCTGGTCGACGAGCCGACCCGGTCCCTCGACCCCCTGGCCGCGGACCGCGTCCGCGGCTTCCTCCGCCGCGACCTCGTCGAGGCCGGCGGGAAGACGGTCTTCTGGGCCACCCACGACCTGGCCGAGGCCGCGGCCTACGCCCACGAAGTGGCCATCATCAGCCGCGGGCGGGTCCGCTTCCGGACCGCGGCGTCCTCCCTCGCCGGCGACGGGCCGGCGGCCCTGCGGCGGGCCTACGAGCGGGCGGTCGACGAGACGGGGGTGACGCCATGACGGCGACGGCCCGGGCCGCGGGCCAGCTGTCCGCCTTCGTCCGCCGCGACCTCCGCGAGGCGCTGACCTACAAGTTCTCGTTCGCCTCGTCCCTCGTCGGCATCTTCCTGTCTTCGGCCACGTTCTACTTCGTCGCCAAGCTGGTGCCGCGGGGCGCGCCGGCGCTCGAGGCCTTCGGCGGCGACTATTTCTCCTTCGCCGTCGTCGGCGTCGCCTTCTCCAGCCTCCTCGGGATGTTCCAGGAGGGCCTGCCGTCCGTCGTCCGCGGCGCCCAGGTCTCGGGGACGCTCGAAGCGCTCCTGGTCACGCCGGCCTCCATGCCGACGGTCCTGTTCGGCTCGTCGCTCTACTCGCTCCTTTTCCAGGCCCTGCGCACGGTCCTGCACCTGGCCGTCGCCCTCCTGTTCTTCGGCCTGAGCCTGGGCCGGGTCAACGTCCCGGGGCTCCTGGCCGTAGGCGCGCTGACGGTCCTGTGCTTCCTCAGCGTCGGCATCCTGTCGGCCAGCTTCATCCTGGTCTACAAGACCGGCAACCCTTTCGCCTGGATCTTCGGGACGGTCTCGGGGCTCTTCGGCGGGGTCGTCTTCCCGGTCTCCCTCCTGCCGGCCTGGCTGCGCTGGATCTCCCGCCTGCTCCCGGTGACCTACGCCCTGAACGGCATGAGGAAGAGCCTCCTCGCCTCGGCCGCCTGGTCCGAGATCCTGCCCGACGTCGCGGTCCTGGCCGTCTTCGCCGCCGTCCTTCTCCCGTCGAGCCTCCTGGCCTTCCGCCTGGCCCTGCGCAAGGCCAAGAGGGACGGGACGCTGTCCCACTTCTGACCGGGGCGTCCGTCCGGCGCCCCGCCCCGACCCCTGTTCCTTCATGGGGCGTCTTCTGCTAACATGGAGGACGAAGGACGGAACCGTCATGATGAAAAGGACCCTCGCGGCCGCGGCCCTGCTCGCGGGCCTGGCCTGGCTGGCCGTCGCGGCGCCCGCCCCGCCGGACGACGGGCAGCAGGTCGGCCCCGAGGTCCGGGCCAAGGCGGCCGGGATCTTCGACGCGCTGGCGCGCATCAAGACGGAGCGGCGCCGGCCTTCGCCCGCCCTCGGCTCCGCGCCGCCGCCCGAGCCGGGCTCGCGGAGCCTGACCTTCAGCGAGGCCGAGTTCAACGCCTATGTCGCCTGCCGGCTGGAGGACGAGAAGGAGCCCTACGTCAGGACGGCGGAGTTCAAACTGCTGGCCGACGACCGCGTCGAAGGCCGCATCGCCATCGACCTCGGCAGCAAGCAGGCGGCCGGCCTCTTGCCCCAGCGCCAGGACCTGCTGTTCGCGGCCCGGTTCGAGTCGCGCGACGGCATGATCCGGATCCTCATGGACAAGCTTTTCCTCGGCACCCAGCCGCTGGCGCCGGCCTTCGTCGACATGATCATCGGCGTCGTCTCGCGCCTGCAGGGCGTCGAGCCGACGAGCCTGGAGGATTGGTACGAGCTCCCGACCGGGGTCGTCCGGCTGTCGACCCGGTCCGGGCAGGTCGTCGTCCATTATTAGCCCGGGACCGGGAGGGGGAGAAGGGACATGATCCGGGTCATCAGCGGCATCTACAAGGGCCGTCGGCTGAAGCTCGTGCCCAGCCCGTCCGTGCGCCCCATGCAGGACAAGGTCAAGGGCGCCCTGTTCAGCATCATCCGCGACCGCCTCAAGGAGAGCGTCTGCCTGGACGGCTTCTCCGGCACGGGCTCGATCGGGCTCGAGGCCCTGAGCCGGGGAGCCGCGCGCTGCGTCTTCGTCGACGAGTTCTATCCCGCCGTCAAGGTCATCCGGGCCAACGTCGCCAAGTGCGGCGCCGAGGACAAGGCGGTCGTCCTGCACCGCGAGTTCAACCGGGCCGTCATCGACCTGGCCAAGCAGGGCGTCCGCTTCGACCTCATTTTCCTCGACCCGCCCTACCGGCTCCTCGAGGAACGGAACCCCCTCAAGGTCATCCGCAAGAGGGGCGTCCTCAAGCCGGGCGGCCTCGTCGTCCTGCGCCACTACTACAAGGTCAAGCCCAAGCTCGGCGATTTCCCGCTCGAGCGCCGGGTCGACCTCGGGGACGACGTCCTGTCGCTCTTCGCCGCGGCCGCCGGCGGCGCCGCCGAGCCGGAGCCGTCCGGAGCGGGCTTGCCTCGCCTCCCGCCTTCCCCTAAAATGGGCTCGGCGCGACGAAAGGAAGAAACGGGCCGGCCATGAAGAAGACCCCGGGCAAGGCGTCCCCCTTCTGGACCGAGACGCCCCTCGTCGACGAGCGCGAGATCTTCACGGAGCTGGCCGACAAGAAGGGCAGTTCGCTCTTCCTCGGCCGTTACTCCCTCAGCGAGGTCCTGGCCGTCCTCAACAAGAAGGGCTTTCTCAAGGAGGCCCGGAAGCGCTTCCTTTGGCCGCTCGCCTACGAGCTCGACGCCTCCGAATTCCTGATCCAGAGGCTCCAGATCTTCCTGCGCGAGCCGGGACCGGACAACCTCATCGTCGACGTCAAGGTCAAGGAATGCGAGTTCATCCCCAAGGACGTGCCCGGCTTCGCCCCGCCCCCCTTGCCGCCGCAGAAGGCCCTGGCTTTCGAGTGGCTGACCCTGCAGAACCCCCTGATGAAGTTCGGCGAACAGTTCACGCCCCTGCCCGGCCAGACACGCCCCGGCCTGAGCATGCGGGCCAAGATCATGGACCTGTTCCTCTACCTGGGGCGGCTGACGCGCAAGGACTGCCTCCTGGCCTTCCCGGCCTATTTCCACAACGCCGTGCTCTTCTCGCGCTATTTCCATTTCTGGAACCCCCGCAAGGAGGCCGAGGTCCTGGCCATCCGCCGGACCTTCAGCCACATGCCCTTCAAGCAGCTGGCTTGGGTCGTCCACCTCAACTGCCTCCGGCGGGAGGACGGCTCGGTCTACGAGTGGACGGCCGAGGAGCAGCTCAACCCCCTGACCCGCCCCCTCAAGGACTATTTCGACTCACGGCCCTACAGGGACATCGCCCGGGCCGGGCGGAAGCCCGCCGGTTTCTCGGTCGATTGGGCCGAATTCGAGCGGCGCTCCCGGGACATCCCGGCCTTTTGCGGCGGCGCCTAGAATCTGTTATAATACCGCGCTCAAGGAGATCGTTCGATGAAGAAAGACGTCCACCCCGTCTACCAGGAATGCGCCGTGACCTGCGCCTGCGGCAACACGTTCAAGACCCGCTCCACGAAGAAGGAGATCCGGGTCGAGATCTGCTCCCAGTGCCATCCCTTCTTCACGGGCAAGCAGAAGTTCATCGACAGCGCCGGCCGCGTCGAGAAGTTCAAGAAGAAATTCGGCGACGCCAAGGACATCAAGGCCGCCAAGATCGCCAGGGACGTCAAGAGCCTCGCCAAGACCAAAAAATCGTCTCGATGATCCAGGACCTGCGGGCGATCGAGGATAGATATCGCCAGCTGACGAGCTCCCTGTCCGACCCCGCCATCTCCTCGAACCCCGCCAGGATCCGCGAACTGTCCAAGGAGCGGGCCGAGCTCGAGCCCGTCGTCCGCAAGCACGAGGAGCTGAAACGCGTCCGCAAGGACCGCGACGAGGCCCGCCACCTCCTGGCCGATCCCGGGACCGAGCCCGAGCTCCGGCGCCTGGCCGAGGGCGAGGTCGAGGAGCTCGACCGGCGCGAGAAGGCCGTCGCGGGCGAGCTCCGGACCATGCTCCTGCCCAAGGACCCCAACGACGAGAGGAACGTCATCCTCGAGATCCGGGCCGGGGCGGGAGGGGACGAGGCGTCCCTGTTCGCCCAGGACCTCTTCCGGATGTACGCCCGGTTCGCCGAGAAGAAGGGCTGGAAATTCGAGGTCGTCGACACCAGCGTGTCGCCGATCGGCGGGCTCAAGGAGGCCATCGGCAACATCCGGGGCAAGGGCGCCTACTCCCTGCTCAAGTTCGAGAGCGGCGTCCACCGCGTCCAGCGCGTGCCCAAGACCGAGGCCTCCGGCCGCATCCACACCTCGACCGCCACGGTGGCCGTCCTGCCCGAGGTCGACGAGATCGACCTCAAGATCGACCCCAAGGACCTCAAGATCGAGGCCTTCGGCTCGTCCGGCCCGGGCGGCCAGAACGTCAACCGCAACTACACGGCCATCCGGGTCACCCATAAGCCCTCGGGCCTCGTCGTCTCCTGCCAGGACGAGAAATCCCAGCACCGGAACAAGGAGAAGGCCCTGCGGGTCCTGCGCTCTCGGCTCATGGACATCGCCCAGCGCGAACAGCAGGCCAAGATCGCCGACCACCGCCGCTCCCAGGTCGGGACGGGGGAGCGGAGCGAGAAGATCCGGACCTATAATTTCCCCCAGTCCCGCATCACCGACCACCGGTTGAACGAGAACTTCCACAACATCGAAGGCGTCCTGGGCGGGGAGCTGGACGGCATGCTGGAGAAGCTCGTCCTGCAGGCCCAAGCCCAAGCCTTGGGCGAGGCGCCCGGAGAGGCGGGCCCGGACAAGGACGCGGGGGCCTAAAACGACGCTTTTCGAGCTCTACCGGAACGGGGCCGCCCTCCTGGGCGACGGACCCCAAGCCGTCCTCGAAGCCAAGGTCCTCCTCCTGCGCGCCGCCCGCCTGACCGAGGAGCGGTTCCTGGCCTCGCCGGACGGGCCCTGTCCGCCGAAGGCCGAGGCCCACTTCCAGCGCCTCGTCGAAAAGCGCCGGGGCGGGGCGCCGCTGGCCTATCTCACCGGCGTCAAGGAGTTCTGGTCCATCCCGTTCGAGGTGACGCCGTCGGTGCTCGTGCCGCGGCCCGAGACCGAGGTCCTGGTCGAGAAGGTCCTGGAGCTCTCGACGCGCGAGAGCGAGGCCATCCTCGATATCGGGACGGGCAGCGGCTGCATCGCCGTCGCCCTGGCCAAGGAACTGCCGCGGGCCCACATCGAGGCCGTGGACATTTCCGAGCGGGCCCTGCGGGTGGCCCGCCGCAACGCCGCCCGCCACAAGGCCCGCCATATCCGGTTCCAGAAGAGCGACCTCTTTTCGGCCTTCCGCGGCACGGGCCTGCGGTTCGACTTCATCGTCTCCAACCCGCCCTACGTCTCGCGGCGGGACTACGACGGCCTGCCGGCCGACGTCCGCGACTTCGAACCGCGCCGGGCCCTGCTGGCGGGGGAGTCCGGGCTGGAACTCGTCGAGCGCTTAGTGCGGAGGGCCGCGACGTTCCTGAGGCCGGGCGGCTACCTCATCTTCGAGATCGGCGACGGGCAACGGGACCGGGTGCTGGGCCTGTTCGGCGAGCGCTGGACCGAGATCGAGACGGCCTGGGACCTGGCCGGCACGCCGCGCGTCATCACGGCCCGCCGGGCCTGACGCCGCCGTATCATTCCCCTGCCTGGATTTCACCCCCATCTTCACCCTAAGGGGGCATGGGCTGCCTGCTAGGGGTGATATAGCATCCGGACCTTGGGGCCCCGCGCCCCTGGATTATCGGCCTTCCATGTGATAAACAGGAGGGTCATCCAAAATATCGTATCCGGTCCAAGTGGGCCGAAAAACGGCGAGCTTACGGCGGTGACAAGGAGTTGACCCATGAGATCGACAACGGCCAAGAGTATCGCCCGGCTGACCTTGGCAGGATCGGCGCTATTAGCGGCCCTTCCCTTTGCGTCGTTCGCCCAGCAGCCCCAGGCCATGTGCCACGCCTCGCTCGAAGCCTATGTCAATGACAGGAGCTTGAACGCGACGCGGATCGACCAGCACTCCGTCTCGATGAGAAGGGGGGGCGTTGTCTACATTTGCAGGTGCGACCCCTATAACGACGCCCGGCCGCCCAAGTGCGACCCGCAGAATTCCTCGGGCTCGGGCGGCTCTAGCGCCATCGACATGAGCCGGTTCAGCCCGGGCCAGCAGCTCGCGCTGACGGCGACCCAGTCGTTGATCGACGGGCTTTTCAAGAGCATCTTCCGGCCCTCCTCGAAAAATAACGCCGACTCCGCGGCGGCGGCCCTCCAAGCCAGGCAGGAAGCCATCAGGAAGCAGGAGGAGGAGCGTCTGCAGGCCCTCGATGTTTGGGAGAAGTTCCAGGTTGACGAAAGGGCCCGGGCCCAGCGCGAACAGGAAGAGGCCCGCAAGAAGGGCCAGGAGATGCTCGCCCAGATGGGCGGCGCGGGCGGTCAGGGATTGGCCTTCCAACCCATCTCCGGGGGGAAGCTCGACATGAAGCCCCTGCCGGCGGGGAAATACCCGGCGCCTAAAGGAGCCCTCGAGCAGGCAGGCTGCGCCGCCTATTTCTCCGAGGAGGCCCGCAAACTGGCGGACCAGGGAAAGCTCAAGGAAGCCGAGTTCATGGGACTCCAGGCCCAGAAGGCGATGTCGGGAGAGCCCCTGGACGCTCCGTGCCGGGCCGCGGCCGTGACGCCGGCCCCCCCCGTCGCGGACCCGAAGACGGTCCAAGAGGTCATCGGCCAATACAAGATCAAGATCCAAGAGCTGCTCGATCTTTCCCGGCAGTTGGCCGAGGTCAGGCAGCAGAAGGTCGACGCGGAAGCGGACGTCAAGAAGGCCGAAGACAGGATCACGGAACTCAAGGCCCGGAAAGAATCCGTCGCCAAGCCGGAGGAGAAGAAGGCGGACGACGACCTTCTGGCTGAGCTCTCGAAACTGAAGGGCGAGGCGGAGGAGCGGGTCAAGATCGCCGACGCCAACGAGAAGGCCTTCCTGCAGAAGGCGGAAGAGAAGAAAGCAGAAGTCGACGCTCTCGGCGCCAAGCTTCAGGAAAACAAGGACAAGAAGTGAGAAGGAAGGAGCCGCGCCCCATGTCCCGGTCCAAGATCCTCTCGGCGATCTTGCTCTTATTCATAAGCCTGCTGGGCCCGGCCGCGGACCTGTCCGGCCAATCGTTGAAGGGCATGAAGGCCTATATGGCCGGGGACTTTGAGCGGGCCATCGCGGTGTTCAAGGCGGCGGCCCAAAGCGGGAGCGACAGGGACCGCTGTTCGAATTTCCTCTGGCTGGGGATGACCTACAGCGCCAAAAAACAATATCCAGAAGGGGTCGCCGCCTTCGAAGACGCCCTGAAATACGCGGATCGAACGGCGGCCGGGGACGAGGCCCGGGCGAATTGTCTTCTCCCATTGGGCGGGTTGTATATCGCCTACGGACGATACAAAGAGGCGGCCGCCAGCCTGGCCGAGGCCGCCAGGCTCGACGAAAAGTTGATGGCCGCGTCGCGTTCGGGTCAAGGGACCATGCCGACGTCCCTCCGCACTCCCGACCAATCCTACAGCCTGCTAGGCGAGGCCTTGTCGATGGACGGGTCTTACCCGGAGGCCATTAACGCGTACGATCGGGCGATCGAGCTCAACCCCAAGGAGGGGATCCACTATTCGCGCCTCTCCCTCGCGTATCTCCGCATGGGACGGCCGGACGACGCCATGACCGCCGCCCGGAAGGGCTTGGAGGTCGCGGCGGACACGCCATGGCATCCCTACTTGGCGCTGGGAGAGATCCACCTCGTCCGCAAACAGTACGAAGAGTCCGCGGACGCCTGCCGCAAAGCCGTGGAGGCCGCGTCCCAGCTGTTGCCCAAGATGCTCCGCGGCATGGCCATGCCCGACGGGATAAACGCCCAACTCCGCGAAGGGGAGAAACAGGTCAAGGCCATGGCCCACGCCAAGCTGGCCAGGGGAGCGGTCGCCAAGGGCGATTATGGCCTAGCCGTCGACGAGGCCGGCCAGGCGGCCGCGCTGTTGGTCTGGGACCCCCAAGTCTGTCACGAGGTAGGTCTCGTCTACGCCCACTCCGGGAAAGCCGAGGAGGCGATCGCGCTATTCGACAAGGCCATCGGCATGCTGCCGGCCGGGTCGAAAAAGGCGGCTCCCTATTTCGGCTCCAGGAGCTTGGCCGACCGCCTTCGAGGCGATCGGGAATCGGCCGCGAAGGACGCCGCTCAAGCCTTTTCGATCGATCCTGAGGGCGAATGGGTCCGGGCGGCTCAGGCCGCCGTCCTCATCGACAAGGCCGAGTACGAGGCGGCGTTGACGCTCCTCGCGGCCTTGAACGACAATACCTTGGCCCGCGTCCTCGAGGCCGTCGCCTACGCCGGGCAGGGCGACGTCGCCAGCGCCGCCGGCGTCTACGCGGCCCTCTTTCGTGACGACCCTTCGATGACCTCGGCGCTAACGCGGAACGCCCTGGAACCGCTTCAGCCGGTCTTCCTCAGATATCTCCAGGAGAACCTGGCCAAGGCCAAGGCGTCGGAGTCGGCCGATCGCCTCCCGGCCGCGATGACCGGCTATGCCGAGGGGGCGAAGGTGGCCGACGAGGCCGCGGCCGCGTCCATCCGGCAGAGCGTCGCCGCCCTGCTCAAGGTCCAGCCCGACTTGGCCGCGCTCCCCGAGGAAGCCAGGCGGCGCGCCCTGGGCGGCGACGTCTTCGTCAACGACGGCCGCTTCGACCGGGCCCTCGCGGAGTACCAAGCGGCCATGGGGCTAGCGCCGCTGAACCCCCAGCTCCATTTCAACGCCGCCCTGCTCTGCAGTCAGGTCAAGGACTACAAGCGGGCCATCGAGCACATGACGATCTACCTCCAGCTCGTCCCCGACGCGCCGAATGCCCGGGCGGCCAAGGACGAGATCATCAAGTGGGAGCGTTCGCTGCCCGAAGCGGCCAAGAAATAACGAGGAGTGAAGGCCTATGAGAAGATCGAAACAGCTCATCACGACCATGCTCTTGATCGGCCTTTGGGGCGCGGGGGCTCTGGCGGCCCAGGCGGTCCGCGGCTCGAAGGCGCTCGAAGCGGGGGATTACGTCAAGGCCATCGCCGCCTTCAAGGAAGCGACCAAGAAAAAGAACAAGGAATGGTGCTCGAATTCGTTCTATCTCGCCTTCGCCTATTATAAGAACCAACAGGTGCCGGAAGCCCTGGCCGTTTTCGACGACATCTTCGCCAACGGCGAAAAGCTCAGCTGCAACACGTGGGGATTCCTCCCGGCCTGGCATTATTGGAGGGGACGGGCCGCCTTCGACAGCGGCCGGTTCAAGGACGCGGCCTCGTACTTCGCCGCGGCGGCGGAAGCCGCCCCGACGGCGCTCCCGGCCGATTTCTGGCCGCAGATGAGCCTGCGCACCCTCCAGCCCATCAAAGAGCACTGCTACAGCTGGCTGGGGAGCGCCCGCCAGCGGCTGGGCTCCTATCAGGAGGCCGTCGCCGCCTATAAGAAGGCGGTCGAGCAGAACCCCAAGGACGGACAGCACTACGCGGACCTGGCCGAATCCTATCTCGGCCTGAAACAGAACGATGACGCCCTCGCCGCCGCCAAGCGGGCCGTCGAGGTCAAGCCCGATTGGTACGCCCTCTGGGCCTTGGGCGACGTCTCCATCGCCCGGGCGCAGTTCGCGGAGGCCGTGGAGGCGTTCCGGAAAGCCGCCGAGAGCAACCCCAAGAGGGCGGACATCTTTTGGAAGATGGGCCAGGCCCACCTGGGCATGGACGACCACGAGGGCGCCGCAGGCGCGTTCGCGAAGGGGGTCGAATTGGCCCCCAGCGAGCCCGCTTTTCCTTATTGGATCGGGATCGCGCGGTCATGGGCGGGCCGTTTCGAGGAAGCGGCGGCCGCCTTCGACAAAGCCGTGGCGCTGGCGAGTTTCGTCGGGGTCGGGGTGCGGATCAACATGGAGAACGGCCTGCCCGTCATTCAGCGGACGATGGAGGGCGATCCCGGGATCGACGAGGGACCGGGCCGGGAAGCCGGACTGAAGGCCGGCGACGCGATCATGGCCATCCAGGGCTGGGCGACCAAAGGCAACGGCCAGGAGGCGGCCATCCAGAGGCTGAGGGGCGAAGCGAACACCCCGGTCGCCCTGACGGTCCAGCGGCCGGGAGAAGCCAAACCCCTGGAGAGGACGGTCACGAGGCGGCTGATCGTCCCCAGGACCGCCGCCCCCTATTTCGGAGAGCGCAGCCTCGCCGTCCGGGAGCGGGGGCTCCGGGACCTGGCCGCTAAGGACGCCGAACAGGCCTATGCCCTCGACCCGGAGAGCGTCCAGGCCCGCGAAGCCCTGGCCGCCGTCCGCCTCGACGCGGGTGACTACGAGGCCGCGGTCGGACTCCTCTCCTCCCTGGGGGACAATCCGTTCGCCCGACTCCTCGAGGCGACCGCCTACGCCAAGCGGGGCGACGCCGGGAAGGCCGTCGAGGTCTACGCGGCCATCCCCGACAAGGAGCTCAAGGCCGTCCGGGCCCTCAGGCAGAACGCCCGGAAAGCCTTGCTCGCGGCCCTCGGCGGCCATATCCGCCAGACGCTGGACAAGGCCCAGGCCTCGGAATCGGTCGGGCGGAACGCCGAGGCCCTTTCCACCTATGCCGAAGCGCTCAAGGCCGCCGATGATGAGACGGCCGGGCTCGTTCGGCAGAGGGCGGCCTCTCTTCTCAAGAGGGATCCCTCGCTCGCCGAGCTCCCCGAAGAAGCCCGGAAACATGCCCTGCGCGGCGACGTCCTCATCAACGACGGCCGCTTCGCTGAGGCGTTCACCGAATACGCGGCGGCCGTCAAGCTGGCGCCGTTCAATCCCCCGCTCCATTTTAATACCGCGCTGATCCACGGCCAGCTCAAAGCCTACCGGGAGGCCGTCAAGTCGATGAACGTTTATCTCCAGCTCCTCCCCGACGCCCCGAACGCCCGGGCGGCGAAAGACGAGATCTACAAATGGGAGTTTGCCTTGGAGCAAGAGGGGAAGAAGTAGAATGATCCGATCAAGATCGCTGGCGGCGGTCGTTTTGTTGGGTGTCGCCTGGGCGAGCCCGGACCTTGAGGCACAGTCCATGAAAGGCATAAACGCTCTCACCGCCGGAGAGTATGAACAGGCCATCTCCATCTTAAAGGCGGCGGCCCAGGGAGGGTCAGAAAAGGACCGTTTGGGAAACTATTATTTTCTGGGTATGACCTATTATCGAAATAAACAGTTGCCGGAAGCCATCGCCGCTTATGAGGAAGCTCTTAAGCACACGGCCAAAGCGAATCAGTTAACAGTCAGCGTGTATACGATCGGGTGCTATGGGGAACTGGGCCAAGCCTATCTTGACAATAGACAGTATCAACAAGCGGGTTCGAATTTCTTGAACGCGGCGAATGGGTGTTTGAACTGGAGCCGGTTGAAATCGAGTCTATGGAACCCGGACCCGGCCGTGTGGGAGCGAAAGGCCGGAAATTATTATGGCCTGCTGGGGCGTGCCCATGTCTTGGATACGACGTATCAGGAAGCCGTGAACGCGTACACGAAGGCGATGGAACTTGATCCCGTGAACGGCCTGCACTACTCGGGCCTCGCCCTCTCCTTCGTCGGTTTGAAACAATATGACGACGCGCTGGCCGCCGCCAAAAGAGGCGTCGAGCTGGCCCCGAAATCACAGGCGTCATTCGCGAACTTGGGCGACGTGCACGCGGCTCGGAAGGAGTATGACCAGGCCATCGGCGCTTACCGCAAGGCCGTCGACGTCGCGCCCCTGCAACTAGCGGCGGATCAGGAATATGAGGAGAAGTGGGCGGGGCACATATCCCAAAAAGTCTACGACCGATTGAGCGAGGCGGTGAATACGGCTTCGGCGGGCTTCTGCGTCAAGTCCAGTCAGATGTCCATCGCCACAGGGGATCACGATGGGGCCGTCGAAGCGATCAACAAAGCCGCAGAGCTGACACCGAATGATCCCGATCTGTATTATCGACTCGGAACGATCCAGGCCCGGGCAGGGAAATTCGACGAGGCGATCGCGTCCCTCGATAAGGCCATCGGCCTCAGGAAATCGATCATTCCTAAGGACGCCGCCCCGTATTACGGGTCCAGGAGCCTGTGTGCCAGGGAAAAAGGGGACCGGGAGGGGGCCGTCAAGGACGCCGGGCTGGCCTATTCCCTCGATCCCGATAATGGCAGCGCCCGCGAAGCCCTGGCCGCCGTCAGCCTCGACGGAGGGAACACCGAAGAGGCCATCAAGCTTCTCTCGACCCTGAAAGACGATCCCTTCGCCCGCGTCCTCGAAGCGACGGCCTACGTCAGGCGGAACGAATTGAACCGGGCGATCGCGATCTACTCGGCTATTCCTCAAGACGATCCTTCGATGAACTCGGCCTTGACCCAGAACGCGCTGGGATCCCTTAAACAGGCTTTCAAAGCCCCTGTTCAGGAGAGGCTGGAGAAGGCCGGAACATCGGAATCGCTGGGACGGTTCGCCGACGCGCTGGCCGAGTATTCCGAGGCGGTGAGGATCGCCGAAGAAGCAACGGCCGGGTCCATCAGGCAGAGGGTCGCCGTCATCCTCAAGAACAACCCCCATCTCACCGAGCTCCCCGAGGAAGCCCGGAAATACGCCCTGCGCGGCGACGCCCTCATCAAAGAGGGCGGGTTCGCGGACGCGCTCAGCGAATACCGGACGGCCCTCGGGATCGCGCCGTTCAACGCCCAACTGTATTTCAACACCGCCCTGATCTGCGGCCAGCTCAAGGATTACCGCCGGGCGATCAACTCCATGACGATCTATCTCCAGCTCGATCCCGACGCCGCGAACGCCCGGGCGGCGAAAGACGAGATCTACATGTGGGAGTTCGCTTTGGAAAAAGAGAGGAAAAATAAATGAGCCTTCATAAGCTTTCGCGTCTCGCCGGGCTGGCGGTGGCGATCCTTCTTTCCGTCGGCTGGGCCCCCGCCGCCCAAGAGGCGGATCAAAACGACGGTTTTCTGCTCGGCGCGTGCTTCAAGGCCCAGGCCCTCGTCGATAAGGCCATAGCGGACCTTCAGAAGGTCGACCGGGACATCTCGGCTGACGACCGGACGATCCAGAAGCTCGAAGACATCATCGCCCAGGCCCGGCAGAAAGACAACACACAGGCGGAATCGACCGCCCGGGAGCTCCTCCTCAAGGCCCGATCGGCCAGGAGGAAGAACGAGGAGACCAGGGCCGCCCTGGAGCTTCGTCGGGCCAGGGCCGCAGCCTCCCTCGGCGCCATCAGGAACAGGCTGTCCTCCGAGGCCGGGTCCGAGCCGCGGGTCAGGGGGTTCGTGTCGGACTTCTCCGGCAGGGTCCAGGTCACCAAGAAGAACGGAGAGACGTTCGGCCTCACCTCGGCCGACATCGGGCTGCTCGAGACGGGCGACTCGCTATTGACGTACGGCGCGAGCAGCGTCGAGTTCCAAGCCCTCGACGGGCGCGGGACCGTCAAGCTGGGCGAGTATTCCGAGCTCAAGC
>Ga0316628_100002036_pt1 | contig 14716 bp, 13 predicted proteins | sample OWC_Aug_M2_C1_D5_FD_207648 | JGI IMG/M metagenome (GOLD analysis project Ga0316628, IMG submission 207648) | Wetland soil microbial communities from Old Woman Creek delta, Ohio, United States - OWC_Aug_M2_C1_D5_C | ecosystem: Environmental > Terrestrial > Soil > Wetlands | place: USA: Ohio... | reverse complement strand
ACCTTTGGCGATCGCTTCGCGCAAGCTCACGCGCGTCGCCTGGCTCGTCCCGGCGCCCTGCAGGAAGCGCGGGTTACGGGCGATCGCCTCCGCGGGCTCGTATCCGGTAACGCGCCCGAAAGCACTGTTGACGTAGACGATCCGATGGTCGGCGCCCGTGATCATCACGATCTGATCAGACGCCTCGATGGCGGCGGACAGCAGCCTTCGCTGCTCGGTCTCCTGCCGGCCCTGCGCACTAGTCACCATCCCCCTCCCCTTACCGCGCGGTGCGCGGTCAAGCCAGCCTCAGCGTCGCCTCCAGGTCGTTCCGCCGGCGGCGTCCTCCAACACGATTCCGGCGGCCAATAACTGATCGCGAATACGGTCGGACTCGGCGAAGTTCTTCGCCTTGCGTGCCGCCGCACGTTGCGCGATCAAGGCCTCGATCTGTGTTTCAGACAGATCTCCCGCAGACGACGCGTCGGTCCCGCTGCGTCCCTGCAGGAATGCTGCAGGGTCGCGATCGAGCAATCCAAGGAGCCCGGCGAGCGCCGCCAGCAGACCCGCATCCTGCGCCGAGCGCGAGCGGTTTACCTGAGTCGCCAGATCGAACAACGCCGCGCACGCTTCCGAAGTGTTGAAGTCGTCGTCCATCGCCTGCTTGAAGCGCACAGCGAAAGGGTGCGACCAGTCGATCTTCGCGAGGGCGGGTGTGGTGTCGCGCAAGGTCGTATACAGCCGCGTGAGACCGGCCCGCGCATCCTCGAGATGCTGGTCGGAATAGTTCAGCGGACTGCGATAGTGCGCGCGCACGATGAAGAAGCGCACCACTTCCGGATCGAACTTCGCGAGCACCTCGCGCACCGTGAAGAAGTTGCCCAGCGACTTGGACATCTTCTCGTTGTCGACGCGCACGAAGCCGTTGTGCAGCCAGTAGTTCACGAACGCATGGCCATGCGCGCCTTCCGACTGCGCGATCTCGTTTTCGTGATGCGGAAACAGCAGATCCTGCCCGCCGCCGTGAATGTCGAAGTGCTCGCCGAGGAAATGCTCGCTCATCGCCGAGCACTCGATATGCCATCCGGGTCGGCCCTTGCCCCACGGCGAGTCCCACGACGGCTCGTCCGGCTTGGCCGATTTCCACAGCACGAAATCGAGCGGATCCTGCTTGGCCGAATCGACATCGACGCGCTCGCCGGCGCGCAGGTCGTCGAGCGACTTGCCCGAGAGCTTGCCGTAGCCGGGAAAGTCGTGCACCGAGTAGTAGACGTCGCCGTTCGCAGCCTGGTAGGCCAGGCCGCGGTCGATCAGCGACTGGATGATGCGCACCATGTCCGGGATGAACTGCGTGGCGCGCGGCTCGAAGTCGGGCTTGGCCACGCCGAGCGCGGCAGCGTCCTCATCCATGAAGCGGATGAAGCGCTCGGTCAGTGCCCAGATCGTCTCGCCGTTCTCGTGCGCGCGTTTGATGATCTTGTCTTCGATGTCCGTGATGTTGCGGACGTAACGCACGGCCAAGCCGGAAGCCTCGAGCCAGCGGCGTATCACGTCGAACACCACCATGACGCGCGCGTGGCCGATGTGCGAGTAGTCGTACACCGTCATGCCGCACACATACATGCCGGCCTGCCCCGGCTGGATGGGAACGAAATCCTGCTTTTGCCGCGTGAGCGAGTTATAAACCCTGAGCATGATGTGTCGGCAGCCGCAGTCGTATTTGGAGCGCGTCAGCCGCCGGCCGCCCATCCCGGACGCCGCTGCCGGCCGGCGCCGCGGGCATTCCGCGCGCACTTGGACTCGAGTGCGTTGCAGCCTGGCATGCGTGCTGCAAGCCGCGGCGCGGCGCGCAATCAAAGTACGGCGCGCGGAATAGTTTGTGGAGCGAAGGGGCTTGTTGTTAAAATCTGCTAGGATTACAAGAACCTAGCGACGGAAACTGAAAAAAAGTATAGCACATGACCACACACCGGATGGCGGCGCTCGCTGCCCTTTTGATTTTTCTGGGCAGCGCAGTCTGCGGCACGGCAGTATGGGCCGATGAGTATCAGGAGGGCAGCCGACTCTACAAGGAGGGCAAGCGCGCGGAGGCGCTCGACCGTCTCAACTCCTTTCTGGCTCAGCACCCGAAGGATGCGCGCGCGCGCTTTCTCACGGGTGTGATCCTGACCGAGCAGAACAAGATCCAGGACGCGATCAAAGTCTTCTCCGAGCTGACGCAGGACTACCCGGAGTTGCCTGAGCCTTACAACAACCTCGCGGTGCTCTACGCCGGCCTCGGCGATTACGACAAAGCACGCAAGTCGCTGGAGATGGCGATTCGAACGCACCCCAGCTATGCCGTAGCGCACGAAAACCTGGGCGACATCTACGCGACGCTGGCAAGCCAGGCCTACGACAAGGCGTTGCAGCTCGATAGCGGCAATACCACCGCGCGCAAGAAGCTGGCGCTGATCAAGGAGCTGTTCCCGGCCAAGTCGGCTGCGACCTTGGCTGAGGCCGAGCCGGCCAAGGTCAGCCCCGAAGCGGGCGCGGCGAAGGCCCTGGCGGCTGAAAAGGCCGCGGCGCAAAAAGCGCCCGAGAAGCCGGCTAGCGAGAAGCCACCCGCCGAGAAGCCCGCCTCAGCTGAAAAGGCAGCCGCGAAGCCCACCGCCGATCAGACCGAAGCGGTGCTGAAGACGCTCGAGGGCTGGACGCGCGCGTGGTCCAGCAACGACGCCAACGGCTATTTGAGCTACTACGCACCGGATTTCCAGACACCCAACGGCGAAGCGCGCAAGGATTGGGAAGCCTCGCGGCGCGAACGGCTCGCGAAGCCCAAGAAAATACGCGTGACAGCCTCTTCACCCCGCGTGAAATTTACCGATAACACTCACGCGGCCGTCACGTTCCGCCAGAATTACAGCTCGGACAGCCTGAGGGCCGTCGGCACCAAGACCATTGAGCTGGTCCGCATCGGCGACCGCTGGCTCATTCAGCAGGAATTGATCGACAAGTGATCCAGAAGCTCGCTATGCATCACGGCGCGCGCTTGCGTGCCATGACTCTGCCGCTGCTCGCCGCCGCCATCCTGGCCGGCGACGTATCGGCGATGGGCCGTCACCAGCCGCTCGCGGCACAGGTAGGCCGGGCGCTGCAGATGCCCGAGGCCATGCTGGTCGAGGCCCTGATCGACATCCGCGACAACCGCATGAGCGCGGCGCTCGAGCGCGTGAACGCCTTGCTCGCGATGAAGCCCGACTTCCGCCTGGCGCAGCTGATCAAGGGCGATCTGCTGATGGCGCGTGCCGGCCCGATCGCCCGGATGGGCGCGGCCGATGCGCCGGTCGATCGGCTGAACGACCTGCGCGATGAGGCACGTGCGCGGCTCACGCGCTACACGCTGCAGCCGCCGAGCGACGTCTTGCCCAAGTACCTTCTGCAGCTGGAGCCCCAGCAGCGCTACGCTGTCGTGGTCGACACGGCCAAATCGACGCTGTATCTGTTCGAGAACAAGAACGGCGCGCCGCGCTATATCGCCGACTATTACATCACCGTCGGCAAGAACGGCAGCAACAAGCTGCGCGAAGGCGACAAGCGCACGCCGCTCGGCGTATACCACGTCACGAGCCAGCTGCCGCGCGACAAGCTCGACCCGTTCTACGGTGCCGGAGCATTTCCGATCAGCTATCCCAACGAGTTCGACGCGCGCGAGGGCCGCAACGGTCATGGGATCTGGCTGCACGGCGTGCCGCGCGACACCTACAGCCGCCCGCCACGTGCGAGCGACGGCTGCGTCGTGCTGTCGAATGAGGACCTGGACAACCTCGCCAAGCGCGTGCAGATCGGCGTAACACCGGTCATCATCGCCGATCGCATCGACTGGGTCCGACCCGCGGCCGCGCAATCGCTGCGTGCGGGGCTCGCGCAGAAAGTCGAACGCTGGCGCCACGACTGGGAGAGCCGGAACACCGACCAGTATCTGCAACACTACGCACGCTCGTTCGCCGCGGGCGATCAGAGCCTCGCGGAGTGGTCCGTGCAAAAACGGCGAGTGAACGCCTCCAAGGAATGGATCAAAGTGCAGTTGTCGGACATGTCGATGTTCCTGTACCCGGGACGCGACGATCTGGCGGTCGTCAACTTCATGCAGGATTACAGCAGCAGCAACCTGTCGAACAAGATGAGAAAGCGGCAGTACTGGATCAAGCAGGGCGACAGCTGGAAGATCCTGTACGAAGGCGCCGCCTGAAGCCCGCCCGTCGAGCGGGCCAGACTCAAGACCAGAACATTGGAGCGACGCTGGAGCGACCGCGCCAGCCAACGCTTCACAGCAAAACCAGGAGACTATCGATGGTCAAGCTACATACCAATCTCGGCACGATCACGCTCGAGCTGGACGCCGCGAAGGCGCCAGCCACGGTCGAGAACTTCCTCGCCTACGTGAACAGCGGCTTCTACACGAATACGATCTTCCATCGCGTGATCGACGGCTTCATGATCCAGGGTGGCGGGTTCGAGCCCGGCATGAAGCAGAAACAGACCAAAGGCACGATCAAGAACGAAGCCGAGAACGGGCTCAAGAACCAAGCCTACACCGTCGCGATGGCGCGTACGCCGGATCCGCATTCGGCTTCCAGCCAGTTCTTCATCAACGTGTCGGACAACGAGTTCCTCGACTTCCGGGCGCCGAACGCCAGGGAGTTCGGCTACTGCGTGTTCGGCAAAGTCGTCGACGGTAAAGATGTGGTGGATCAGATCAAGAAGGTAGCGACCGGCACGCGCGGAATGCACGCCGATGTCCCGGCGAGCGATGTCGTCATCACGAAGGCGGAAGTCGTGTAGGGAAGGCCTCTGCCAGCAGCGAGCCATCGATGCGTCGCTCGCCCCGGTCAACGCGATCCCCCTAGGCTGCGTCTTCGACGCCCGCTGCCGCTTTGTCATTCACGGCCTTCATCTCCGACCTGCATCTCACGTCGGCTCGCCCTGAGATCAATCGCCTATTCTTCGAGTTTCTCGAGGGCCCGGCGCTGCAGGCTGATCACCTTTACATCCTCGGTGATCTGTTCGAGTATTGGGCCGGGGATGACGACCTTGCAAATCCATTCAATGCGCGTGTCACGGCCGGCCTGAAGGCTCTCGCGTCGGCGGGCGTGCCCGCAAGCGTCATGCATGGCAATCGCGATGTTCTATTGCTGCAGGGCTTCGCGCAGGCCGCGGGGGCCCGACTGATCGCAGACCCCACCATCGTCGACCTGTACGGCACGCGCACGTTGCTCATGCACGGAGATTCGCTGTGCACGGACGACCTGCAATACCAGGCCTTCCGGCAACGCGCCCGCACCGCCTGGCGGCAGCGTGCATTCCTACTGCAACCGCTCTGGCTGCGCCGCGCGGAGATCGAGCGCGGGCGCAGGAAGAGTGAGAGGACCAAACAGACCAAATCGGCCGAAATCATGGACGTGACGACCGCGGCGGTGGAGCAGGCCTTTCGAGACAGCGGCTGCGTGCGCATGATCCATGGGCACACTCATCGCCCCGCGCGGCATGTTCACGTCGTGGATGGCAAGACTTGCGAGCGCTGGGTATTGTCGGATTGGTACCGGCATGGCCAATACCTTCGTGTCGCGCCGGATGAGTGGACATCCGTGGAGCTGACGTGATGCTTCCAAGCACCGACGACACAGAAGAGGTCACGGCCGCGGTCGGCCCGCCGGACTCGCCCGCGCAGAGCGTGCGCAGCTTCTTCCGCGGGATCGCACGCAATCTGCTCGGCGGGCTGCGCGTGGCTTGTTTCCGCCGCGTCGATGCGCAGACATTCGTCGCCACTGTCGAGCAGCTCGTCGCGCTGGTCGTTCTCGACCTCATGTTGACCTGCCTCGCCGACATGGCATCGGCGGGTTTCGACGGCCATTTCAATTTCGACGGCCTGCCGCGCGCGCTGTTCTATCTGCCTCCGTTGTTGCTTGCTGCTTTCAGCGTTGCGCGCCGCGAACGCGAGGCGAGCCTGACTGTGGTGATACCAGTTGCCGTGCTGGCCGCCGCGCAGTACCTCACCGTCGCCAATACGGCGCTGGCGCTGGCACTGGAGCACGGCTGGTTCGACATTTCCGGAAGCACCGGTTACCTGGCCTACTACTGGGGACCGCTGTTGTGGTGGATGCTCGCATCGGCCTTCGCGGCGGTGTGTCTGGCGCGCCGCGGCTGGCTCGCGCGATACATTCACGCGGTTATCGTTCTGGCAGCGTTGGCGCTGCCCCTGTGGCTGGCGCCCACGTCGACCGAACCGCTGTGGATAGCCAGCTCCCACGATGAGTCGGATCCGCTGCAGCAAGCACGCTACTACGCCGTCGCGTCCGAAGATGCGTTTTACACACAGCCCGAAATCCTGCGCAACAGCCTCGCCGCGCTGCAACCGGGGAGCCCGGGCGTCGCGAATATTTATTTCGTCGGCGTGGCCGGGTATGCGGCGGAAGATGTATTTCAGAAAGAGCTCGCGGTCGTGAGCGACGTGTTCGACCGGCGCTTCGGCACGGCGGGCCGCAGCATCAGCCTGATCAACAATCCCGGAACCGCGTTGCAGGCGCCGATCGCGAGCGTAACGAGCCTGCAGCGCACGCTCGCCCATGTCGGTCGCCTCATGAATCGGGAGGACGATGTCCTCGTGCTGTACCTTACTTCGCACGGCTCGGAGAATCATCGCTTCGCGCTCGAGTTCTGGCCGTTGCGCCTGCACGATCTCGATGGGCCGACGTTGCGCAAGATGCTGGACGACTCCGGCATCCGCTGGCGCATCCTGGTGGTTTCGGCATGCTACTCGGGAGGATTCATCGAGCCGCTCAAGGACGCGCATACATTGGTCGTGACGGCCGCCGACGCGCAGCACACATCCTTCGGCTGCGGCGCCCAATCGGACTTCACGTACTTCGGCAAGGCCTACGTCGACCAGGCGCTGCGCAGCAGCTATTCGCTCACTGACGCATTCGCGGTGGCCCGCAAAACCATCGAGGCGAGGGAGCGTTCGGAAGGCAGAATGCCGTCGAATCCGCAGATGTACCTGGGCCCGCAGATGGCCGAGAAGCTCAAGCGCCTCGAGCAGCAGTGGAAGAAAGGCGGTCCCTCGTAGCTTCTCGATGACCAGCGCCGCGTTGCCGGCGTTTAGGCAGCGAGGCCACGCTCCAGATCCGCGCGAATATCTTCCACCGCCTCCAGACCGACCGCGACGCGCAACAGCCCTTCGACAATCCCTGCCTTCTCGCGCGCTGCCGCTGGCAGGCGGCCGTGCGTGGTACTGGCCGGATGCGTGATCGTGGTCTTCACGTCACCCAGATTCGCCGTGATCGAAATCAGACGCGTCGAATCGACCACGCGCCACGCCGCCTCGCGCCCGCCCTTCACGACGAACGACACGATGCCTCCGCCGCTCGCCTGCTGACGCATCGCAAGCTCGTGCTGCGGATGAGAAGCGAGGCCCGGATAGAAGACGCGCTCCACGCGCGGATGGCCCTCGAGCCATTGCGCCAGCGCCAATGCATTCGCGCTGTGCGCCTGCATGCGCAGCTTCAGCGTCTCGAGCCCCTTGAGAATCACCCACGCGTTGAACGGGCTCAGCGTCGGACCGGCGTTGCGCAGGAACGTCGTGAGCGGCTCGTGAATCAGCGCGCGCTTGCCGAGCACCGCGCCGCCGAGGACACGCCCCTGACCGTCCAGATATTTGGTCGCGGAATGAATCACGATATCGGCAGCGCGCTCGATCGGGCGCTGCAGTGCCGGCGTGCAGAAGCAGTTGTCCACGGCCAGAAGGGCCCCTGCCCGATGCGCGACTTCCGCGAGCGCTGCGATATTCGATATCTCGGTCAGCGGATTGGACGGCGTCTCGAGAAACAGCAGGCGCGTCGTCGGGGTCAATGCCGCCTGCCATTCTTTCACGTCAGTGGGCGATACGAACGTCGTCGAGACCCCGAACCGTGTGAGCCAGTTGTTGAGCAGCTGCACGGTTGCGCCGAAGAGTCCGCGCGAAGCCACGATGTGATCTCCGGCGCGCGTGAAGCACATCACACAGGCCAGGATGGCCGACATGCCCGACGCGGTGGCTACGCAGCATTCGGCACCTTCGAGCGCTGCGAGGCGCTCCTGCAGCATGTCCACGGTCGGATTGGTGTAGCGCGAGTAGACCGTGCCGGCCTCCTCGCCCGAGAAGCGCGCGGCAGCCTGTGCCGCGCTTTCGAACACGTAGCTCGAGGTGAGATAGAGCGCCTCGGAGTGCTCGTTGAATTGACTGCGGTGAATGCCCGCACGGATGGCCAGGGTTTCGAATTCGCTCATATCTTGCCCGCTCGGTTCCAAGCCGGAATGGCCCGCTTTGGGTGAGCCTTCCCAGCCCTAAAGTTAAGCGCCTGCGGGTCGTTAGGCGATAGAGCGCCGAACGCAAACAAAAAACCCGTCCAGCCAAGGCTGCGACGGGTTTTGCCCGCGCTTTAGCTGGATTTTTAACGCGCCCGCAAGCTGTCGATCAAATCGGCGCAAACGGGATCCTACTGGGGTTATCTGGTTTTCGCAACGTTGCAGCCGAAATCGGGCGCTGCGAGCCCGAAAACGATGGCTCGCTTCTTGCTGCCCTCCTCCGCGATACTGGATTCCCTTGAGTCTATGGAAACCCTGGCCCCCACCACCGAAGACAGCAAGAAGCGGTCGCCTTTGACCAGCGGCAAAGTCGGGAAATACGAGGTATTGCGCCTGCTCGGCAGCGGCACGACGAGCAGCGTCTATCTCGCGCGCGATCCCGCTACGGCGCGCGAGGTCGCGGTCAAGCTGTTCTCCATCGATCAATCGGCCGACCCTGAGCAGGCGACGCTGGTCCGCAAGTTCTTCCTGACCGAAGTCCTGCTCGCACAGAAGCTGCGGCACCCGAACGTCGTGCAGATCTACGACTCGGCGGTGGACGACACCAAGGCCTATGTCGTGATGGAGTACGTGCATGGCTCGACGCTCGACAAGTATTGCCAGCCCGGCAGCCTGCTCGATTTCAAGCGCGTCGCCGAGATTCTGCAGACCGTATGCGTCGCGCTCGATTATGCGCAGCAATACGGCGTGATCCATCGCGACATCAAGCCCGACAATATTCTGCTGACCGAGAACCTCGAGCCGAAGGTCTCGGACTTCGGCTCTGCCCTGAGCCTCGACAATGTGCGTGTGTCGCAGGTGGAGGGCGTAGGGTCGCCCGCCTACATGTCGCCGGAGCAGATTCAGGGAGAGAAGCTCTCGTATCGCAGCGACATGTTCTCGCTCGGCATGGTGCTGTACAAGATGCTGACCGGCACCCTGCCGTTTACGGCTTCGACGCACTACGGCATCGTCGAGCAGATCCTGCGCGCGAGCCCGCAGACGCCCAGCGCGCGCCGGCCCGGTGTTCCCGCGGCCATGGATGCGGTGTTCGCGCGTGCGACTGCCAAGAACCCGAAGGAGCGCTTCGGCTCGTGGCGCGAGTTCGCCGAGGCCTTGGCTCCATTTTCCGGCCGCGCGTCATCGAGCACCGAGCTGTCCAATGATGTCGACAAGATCCAGGCGCTGAAGAGCCTGTCGTTCTTCGCCGGCTTCGAGGATGACGATCTCGCGGAAGTGCTGAAGTTTTCGACTTGGCAGCGGCACCCCGCCGACACTGTGCTGATCGCGGAACAGCAGGCGAATCATGGCTTCTATGTGCTGGTGCGAGGGCAGGCGCGCGTGGTCAAGAATGGCACGCTGCTGCGCGTCGTCGATCCCGGCCACTGCCTGGGCGAAACTGCGTTTCTGTCGCGCAACAAGGTCAAGAGCGCGCTGACGGTTTCCGCCGCCACCGACATCACTGTCGCAAAAGTGGATCCGATCCAGCTCGCGCGTGCTTCCGACAAGTGCGTGCGCCGCTTCAGCGATGCGTTCCTGGCTGCGATCGCCGAGCGTTTGATCGCTTCCGACACCCGCCTCTCCGAACTGGTGGTGGAGCGCAACATCACGCTGTTCTAGGCCGCCGCAGTCAGACTCGAGGAATTCACTGCATGATGCAGCCGGAATCCCGCGCCGCCGACAGCGCGGCGCCCGAAACGCAGGGCGCGATCGGGGACCTCGACCTGATGGGGCGCGCGAGTGCTGCACTCAATCAGCAGTGTCGCGCCGCGCACGACGAGCTCACGCAAACGCAGAAGCTGCTCTCCGACGCGACGCGCCGCCTGCTCGACTGCTTTCACGACGTGCAACGCGAGCTGATCGCCGCCGGAGCGACGCAGCCCGAACCGGTCGCCCGCAGCCTGCTTGCCGCCACTCAGCACATGCAGTTCTCCGATCTGGTCGGCCAACTGCTTGCCACGACCGAGCAACGCGTCGATGCGCTGAGCCAGATGTCGCAACGCCTGCAGAGCCTGGTGGAATCGATGAGCGCGCTGCGCAACAGTCCCGGCGTCCAATCCGCCGCGCTGGCGGGCCAGAGGCGCGCGTTTCTCGAGGCCCTGGCGACGCTCGAGTCGTGCGGCAACAGCCGCGTGCGGCAATCCGACATGCAGGCCGGAGAGGTCGATCTGTTCTAGCGCGATGGCACATCCGGCGCTCAACACCGAGGCACAATTGAACAGCAAAGCTGCCATGAACAAACTGGTCCTGACCGTAGACGACTCGGCCGCCATCCGCGAGATGCTCGCCTACGTCCTGAAGTCCGCGGGCCACAAGGTGATCGAGGCCGAGGACGGCATGGACGGCCTGCAGAAGGCGTTGGCCAATGCGTTCGACCTGGTCATCACCGACCAGAGCATGCCGAAGATGGATGGCATCACTCTGGTCAAAGCGCTGCGCGCACTGCCGCAGTACAAGACCACGCCGATCCTGCTGCTCACGACCGAGAGCTCCGATGCCATGAAAGACGAAGGGCGACTGGCCGGCGCCACCGGGTGGCTGGTCAAGCCCTTCGATCCGAACAAGCTGATCGAAGTCGTCCAGAAGGTCACGCGCTAGCGCGGCGCGCGACGCGGGCACAGACCAAACGGACTTAGGGCAGCCAGTGGCCGTCGACCTCACCCGCTTCCTGCCGATGTTCTTCCAGGAGACCGAGGAGCACCTCGCCGCGATGGAAGCGCATCTGCTGCGCCTCGACCCGCGCGCGCCCGATCCAGAGGCGCTGCATTCGATCTTTCGCGCCGCGCACTCGGTCAAAGGCAACAGCACGATCTTCGGCGCCTCGCGCTTCTCCGAAGTGATGCACCGGATCGAGACGATTCTCGATCACATGCGCAAGGAAGAGCTGGCGCCCACTCATGACGTAGTGTCAGTACTGCTCGAGGCCTGCGACGGCGTGCGTGAGCAGTTGCGGCTTCTGAAGGGGAGCGGGGAGTCGCGCCCCGAAGCGCTGCAGTCCGTCTATGACCGGCTCACGCAACTGACGCTCAGCGAAGCGGTCCGCGACGGCGCATCCGGCGACGACGCGACGGCGCCCACGTCCCGGCGCAGCGAGCGCTTCCGCGTCGAGGTGCATCTGCCATCCGGCCACAGCATCACTGCGCTCCCGCTCGCCGACCTGTACGCCGAGCTCGGTGCGATCGGACGCGTCGAAGATTTCAAAGCCGGCGACGGCACCGCTGACACCGCTGCGCTATCGCTGGTTCTACTCACGGCTGAGACGCAGGACGTGGTGCACGCGAAGCTCGCGACGTTGCTTGGCGCGGACCGCGTGCGCGTGGAGCACCAGAAGACGTTGCCGGCAGCCGCAGCACCCAGTTCGGATCGATTGCCCCCTCCCGCCGCGAGCACGGGCACCACCGAATATGGGTTGTTTGTCGGCGAGCAGTCGACCCTTGACTCGCGCACGCAGACAGGCGACCTGTTCGCCCAGACCGGCGTGTTCGGAGGCAAGGACTACGGGCGCCGCAGCGCGGATCAGGACCCGGGCCACTCGGGGTTCGGCCGGCGTGCCACGGATCGCGTCCACCTTGATCGCTCTTCGATCCGCGTCGACGTGGACAAGGTCGACCGCCTGCTCAATCTGGTCGGCGAGCTGGTGATCGCCCAATCCATGCTGGCCGAGGCGGCACGCAGCGGTCCGGCCAGCAATGCTCTCCTCAGAGACAGCGTGGCCTACGTCGGCCGGCAGACACGCGATCTGCAAGACGCGGTGATGAGCATTCGCCTGCTGCCGATCGAGTTCCTGTTCTCGCGTATGCAGCGCACGGTGCGCGATCTCGCGCAGCGTCTGGGCAAAGACGTCGAGCTGACCACGCAAGGCGGCGACACCGAGCTCGACAAGGAGATCATCGAGAAGCTGGCGGACCCTCTGATGCACCTCGTGCGCAATGCGGTGGACCACGGCATCGAGCCGCCCGCCGTGCGCGCCGCCGCCGGCAAGGAAGCGCGCGGCACGGTTCAGCTGCGCGCGACGCACCGCGGTGGCGGCATCGTGGTCGAGATCAGCGACGACGGCGCCGGCTTCGACCGCGAGAAGATCCTGCGCAAGGCTCAAGAGCGCGGTATACGTGTCCATACCGGCATGAGCGACGAAGACGTGTGGCAGCTCACTTTCGCACCGGGCTTCTCGACAGCCGACCAGGTGAGCGACGTGTCGGGCCGCGGTGTGGGCATGGATGTCGTCAAGCGCAATGTGGTGGCACTCGGCGGCAACATCGACGTGTACTCGCGCACCGGCGCCGGCACCACGATCACGATCCGCTTGCCGTTGACGCTGGCGATCCTCGAAGGCATGACCGTGGAGATCGGAGGCGAGAGCTTCATCATCCCGCTGTCCTTCATCTCCGAGGCCTTCCTGCCGCGGGCGGGCCAGGTCAAGACCATTGCGAGCGGACCGCAAGTGGTGCGCGTGCGCGACAGCTACGTTCCGCTGATCACGCTGGAAGAGCTGCTGCACATTCGTCCGACGAGCGCGGGCGCCGAGGACAGCATCCTGGTCATGGTCGAAGCCGAAGGAAGGCACGCCGCGCTGGCGATCGACCGGTTGCTGGGCCAGCAGCAGGTGGTAATCAAGAGTCTCGAATCGAACTACCGCCGCGTGCCTGGGATCGCCGGCGCGACAGTGCTCGGCAACGGCCGCGTCGCGCTCATTCTGGATGTGAACGCGTTGATGCGGGGCCACCTGATACCGGTCGAGCGCCTGGAAGAGCTGGAGGCCGGGGCGGACGCGTGATGGACAACGATACGAGGAAGCGCACATGCAAACCCCCACGCTGAGCTCTTTGCGCACCCGCGGCGTCGCGGCCGCACCCAAGCGCGAGTTTCTCGCGTTCCGGCTCGGTGGCGAGGACTACGCCATCGACATCCTCAAAGTGCAGGAGATCAGGGTATTCGACAACATCACGCGGTTGCCCGGCGCACCCGACTACATCAAGGGCGTTCTCAATCTGCGCGGACTGATCGCCCCGGTGCTCGACCTGCGCATCAAGTTCGGCTTCAAGGAAGTGGAGTACGGACCCTTCACCGTACTGATCGTGCTGCACGTCCGCGACCGCCTGGTGGCGCTGGTCGTCGATGCCGTAGCCGATGTCGTGGCATTGAGCGAGGGCGAGATCAAACCGCCGCCCGAGTTCGCGACCTGCGTGAACATCGAGTACGTGATGGGGCTCGGCGCACGCGGCGAGCGCATGCTGATTCTGCTCGACATCGAAAAGCTGATCTCCAGCCAGGAACTGGGCCTGTTCGACGCGGAGCAGCCCGCGCTGGCTTCGGATCCTGCGTCGTGACGAGTATCCCGGCTCGGCTCGACGACCCCGCGTGATCGCGCATGTGGACCGACACGAGCCAGGACGCGGCGACGCCGTCCGTCTACTTCGACGCACGGCTGAACACCGAGGTCGCGAAGATCTTTCCGGGACAGTATTTCGTCACCGACCGCGACATCGTGCTGGTCACCGTTCTCGGCTCCTGCGTGGCGGCCTGCATCCGCGACCCGGTAGCCGGTGTCGGCGGCATGAACCACTTCCTGCTGCCCGAGACCACGAGCGATCTCTCGCCTGCCAACCGCTCCGCGCGCTACGGCACCTATGCGATGGAAGTGCTGATCAATCGGCTGATGCGCCACGGCGCGCGCAAGCAGACCATGGAGGCGAAAGTCTTCGGCGGCGGCAGCGTGCTGCCCGACCTGCGCACCTCGGGCATCGGTGAGAGCAACGCGCGCTTCATCGTGGAGTACCTGCGCAAGGAGAGAATTCAGGTCGCGGCCGAGGATCTGCTCGACGAGTGCGCACGCAAGATCTACTTCTTTCCCGCCAGCGGGCGCGTGCTGGTCAAGAAGCTGCGCAACCTGCACAACGACACAGTGCTCGCACGCGAGCAGGACTACAGCCGGCGACTCAACCAGGTCGACCTGAGCGGCGAGGTGGAATTGTTCAAATGACGATCCGCGTGCTCGTAGTCGATGACTCGCGCCTCGTGCGCGAGATCCTCGTCGACATCATCAACAGCCACGCGGACATGCGCGTAGTCGGCGTAGCCGAGGATCCCTATCAGGCCCGATCGCTGATCGGGGAGCTCCGGCCCGACGTCGTGACGCTGGACGTCGAGATGCCGCGCATGGGCGGGCTGGAGTTCCTCGAGAAGCTGATGCGCGCACGTCCGATGCCGGTGGTGATGATTTCGGCATACACCGAACAAGGATCGGACGTCACCTTGCGCGCGCTCGAGCTGGGCGCGGTCGACTTCGTACCCAAACCGCGTCTGAATACGTTGGTCGGCGACGATTACCAGCGAGCGGTCGCGGAGAAGATCCGCGCTGCCTACGCCGCCCGTGTGC
>Ga0316628_100002035_pt1 | contig 14719 bp, 15 predicted proteins | sample OWC_Aug_M2_C1_D5_FD_207648 | JGI IMG/M metagenome (GOLD analysis project Ga0316628, IMG submission 207648) | Wetland soil microbial communities from Old Woman Creek delta, Ohio, United States - OWC_Aug_M2_C1_D5_C | ecosystem: Environmental > Terrestrial > Soil > Wetlands | place: USA: Ohio... | reverse complement strand
CGCTCGAAGGTTCGGGCGCAGCGGCCGCACACCCAGGGAAACAGCTTGAGCGCCTGCTCGCGATAGCCCGCCGCCCGCTTGTCGGCGTTGCGGCGTGCCTCTAGAACAATCTTGTCCAGCCGGTCGTTGGCTTGTGCCATGGGGGCCCTTCCGTGCGATAGATCTTGGCGCCGACTCTAGCAGAGCCGCGCAGGGCGCAATAGCCCCGCGCATTGCGCGATGCATAAAATGCCGTTCGGCGGATTACGCTTAGCCAACCCGCCCTACAGCGCTGACCGCCCTCAAAAACCCGAATACCGTGTCTTCGATCAGCCAAGCATTGGGTTTTCTATTCAGGATCACCACAGGCATCGACCCGGAGACCAATGACGTCATCGGCGCGGTGCAAGCTAACGGCCAGACTCGGTTGCATCTCATCACAAGCCATTCTGAGTGATCCATTTGTCCGCCCGCTGCCATCGCGCGCGTCTTTGCCGCAGACCGCTCGGAAGATGCCTTGGGGATGCGCCGGTGCCTAAAGCTTGTCCGCTTCGATGGGCAGCACCGGTTTTTCGCCCGGTTTCAATTCCATCAGTGCATCGAGTTCTTCTGGGCTGAGCACCTTGGCGAACTCTTCGGTCAATTGCTCCAGCCAAAGTTGCATGGCGCCGGCGAATTGCCGCTTTCGAATAAGTTTGCGAACGAAGCCGCGCACCAGGCGCAGCCGGCCTGTTTCGGCCCGATGCTTTGCCGCCAGTAGCGCTTGCCTGCGCTCGGCCGGGAAATCGCGCCCCAGCTTGTGGTCGATTTGCAGATTGAATTCGGCGTCTTTGATGGCTTGCTCGATATCGCCGAGGGCCACCGGCATCCGCCCCTCGGCCGCGCGCCGATAGAGCGCGACCACGGCGCGCTGGTATTCCTCGCTGGTAAGACAGGGGCCATAGTTCGACATGGTCGTCATCTTGCCATGCTCAGCGGGCCGTGGCGCTACTCCCGATGCACTCGATAGCCTCGAGCTTATTGGTGGACCTGGGCTGCGATCTTCGGATCGACCACGTTCATTTCTTCGCCCGGCTCCAACTCGAACATCTTGCTGTAGGCCTCTTTGCCCAGCGATTTGAGGCAGGACTTGAGCGCCTTATTGACGGCGGCATTGACCTTCATGGCCAATTCTTCGCCGCCGATGCTGCCGGCGTGCAAGCGTTGGCCCAGCGCATCTTTCATGGAGAACAACTCCATCTGGATGGCCTGGATATCCTTGATCTGGGCCGCTTTGACCGTCTTGCCCAGGTTGCTCTGCATGACGAGTTTGGTTTCGCCGGCCAAGGTTTTGAAATCCACCGCGCTCTTGAGCGTAAGCCTTCTCTTGTGCTCTTGCGGGGTAACGCCCTTCTGATAGAGGGCGCCGATGCTCCTGACCAGGGCGCGATCCTTGGCATCGCCGGGTAGTTTGACGGTTTCGCCTTCGCCGGCTTTCAGGCCGCGCTTGGCGGCGCCGGCCGCACGCGGCACGCACTCGGGGATTTCCCCGCTGGTGCCGGAGCAGGCCGCCAGCCGTGCCAGCCAGGCGACGGTATCGGTGCCATAGACCCCATAGGCCAGCACCGACGCCCAATAGCCCTTGGCTCGATGCACCGTGACGCCGGCCGGCCAAAGGATGCGATTGGCCGTCTGGTGACAGACGCCGGTCACCCCGTAAACGAGCCCGGCGGTGGATTTAGGCCACGAGATGCAGTTGGCCTTGGCGGAGCTGCCGGTGCCGGAACAAATGATGCTGCCGCCGGCACTTCTGCCCCAGCAGGGCCAGGCATAGCCGGCGGCGCAGGTGACATAGGTGTGATCGGCAAGACCCCAAAGCGTTGAAATAGCGTGACCGCGCAATGCTGCCATAGCGTGTACCTCCCATCCCGATTATGAAATTTATCCGCGCCTGCGCTTGGAACCAAAGACGCGGCATCGATTGTCGCTCACCGCCTGGGTGGCGGTGAGCCTTCACCATAGCACGCTCGATCGATATGGCAACACGCGCCGGCCGAGGCGGACAAGGCGGGCGATGGGCCAGCCGGCCGGCCACGGGGCGACCGCCGCAACGCTTGCTAAGGCGGGCGCCTTCTGTGTAGAGTGAAGTTCGGTCGCGCCTCGGTAGCTGGGCCCGGCCGGGAGGTAAGTAGAATGGGTTGGCCAGACTCGATTGCCGCGAGACCGCAAGACAAGCCAAGACAAGGCGCCGGTCTCCGCTTTACAAGACCATAAGCAATCGAGCCCTGCCCCATTGTTCCTAGCGAATAAAAGCATTGCGGCGCGTGCCGCAAGGCCGGATCGTGCGCATTCCGCGTACGACCGGGTTTATAACCTGAAGGGAGTAGCAAATGAAAAAGCAAATTCTTGCCGTATCCGCAATCGTGCTCGGCATCACCGGTAGCGTCGCCTTTGCCGGCAACAGCACCTTCCAGCAGACCTGTTCCAACATCGCCTTCGCCTATTCCGGCAATTCGCCGGCGCTGCAAGCCACTTGTCTGCGCGCCAACGGCACGCCGAACGCGAGCAGCCTGGTCATCACCGGCATTTCCAACCAGAACGGCAAGCTGACCAACAGCGGCGGTGCCAGCAGCTTCCAACAAAGCTGCGGCAACATCCAGATCAGCGTCAGCACCAGCGCTGCCACGCTGACCGCTTTCTGCCGCACCACGTCCGGTTCTTCCAACAGCACCAGCATTCCGCTGACCGGCATCAGCAATAACAACGGCAATCTCACCTACTAATTTCCGGTAGGCAGGCGTAAGACGTAGCTCGAAGCGCCTTTGTGAAACGAGGAGGAATAGGGTCGAACCCTATTCCTCCTATTCGGCTTTCTTGGCTTGGCAAAAGATTCCATGCCGGGTGCAACTGGCGTGGTCCACACGGCCTGCTGCTACACTCCGGCTCCCAGCCCAGCGAGATTTCAGCCATGGCCCTGAAAGCCACCATCTATAAAGCCGACCTGCAGATCGCCGACATGGACCGGCACTATTACGCCGACCATGCGCTGACCATTGCCCGCCACCCGTCGGAGACCGACGAACGGATGATGGTGCGGCTGCTGGCCTATGCCTTGTACGCGCAAGAAGGCATGGCGTTGACCCGCGGCCTGTTCGAGGTGGACGAGCCGGACTTGTGGGTGAAAGACCTGACCGGCGCGATCAAACTCTGGATCGACCTGGGCCAGCCGGACGAAGACCGCATGCGCAAGGCCTGCAACCGGGCCGACCAGGTGATCGTGATCTGCTACAGCCATAGCTGTCCGGTGTGGTGGAAGCAGGTCGCCGACAAGCTGAGCCGCCTGCACAACCTGACCGTGCTGCAATTGCCGAGCGAAACCGCCCAAGCCTTGGCCGGCCTGGCCGAACGCACCATGGCCTTGCAGTGCATGGTGCAGGATGGCGACATCTGGCTGAATACCGACGCGCAGAGCATTGCGGTGAAGCTGACGCCGCTGAAAGAGGCCGCCTGAACGCCCCCAATGCGACTGGTTCGTATGTACCAGCCGCGATGCGGGCCGCTCTATCGACAACGACAAAAATTCAGATAAAGTTGCGTCAAACATAAGTCAACGATTGCATCACCGAGAGGCGTCGATATGAACAAAGCACTGTTGTCTTTGGCTGGATTGCTTGTGCTCTGCGGTTCGGCTCAGGCAGGCGAAACGCTCGATGCCGCCGCAGTCAAAAAGCTGATCACCGGCAACACCGCGCATATCCAGCGCGGCGATGGTTCCAGCCTCAAAACCTATTTCTCGCCCGACGGCAAGGTCATTCGCCATGAAAACGGCGTGACGAGCGAAGGCACCTGGCAGGTCAAGGACGACGGCATGCACTGCGTGGAAGGCATAGCCGGCGGCGGCTGCGCCCGCATCGTCAAGAACGCCGACGGCAGCTATGAGCGGGTGCAGCCCTGGAGCAAAGCGGCCATCACCTGGACTGCCATAGTCAACGGCAAGGATTTCTAACTCTCGACCCGACTTGAGCCTCAGCGACATCGCATAACAAGGCACTGCACAATTGCCCTCGACCTTGTGAAGGAAACACGATGCGTACCCTCACCCTTGCCATGCTCTTGTTGAGCAGCCTTGGCGCCATTGAGGTCCATGCCTTCGATTTCGCGATCAGCAATTTCACCGTGCTGCGCGACGGCAGCACGCTGTTCACCGATTCGTTCTCCGATACTACGCCGCCGGTCGCGCCCAAGTTCAACAACGGCAACACCGCCTCTTACACCCTGCCGGCCGGCAGCTTCTCGCCCGCGGTGAACGGCAAGCTGCACCTGAACTCGGCCGCCGCCACGATCAGCCCAGCCGTATCGACCAAACTCGGGGTGGCCGCCCATCTCAACAGCAATACCGATCCGGCCAACACCACCATAGGCCTGAAGCCGGGGTATAGCCTAGAAGTGTCCGGCATCTGGGATGCCATTGCGCCGGCCGACGCCAAAGAAACCTATTTCATCGAGCTGAGCGACTGGCAGAACAAGACCTGCGACGCCTGCATCCGCGTGGGCGTGGTGAAGAACGCCGACGGCACGGTGGAGATCCAATTCTGGCGCAACCTGATCGCCGACGACGAGATCAAGGAAAGGGTCGTCTTGGGCAAGGCCGCGTTCTCGCCCGGCGACAACCAGCAGATCCGCCTCCGGTTGAAAAAGGTCAGCCCGACGACCAACGAGGTGCGTGCCTCCTATGCCTATGTCAAAGACGGCGTGGTCGGCACCGAGGTGGAGCTGGGCGGCCAGACCGATGTCTTCACCGTGCGCGGCTATGCCATCGCCGCGTTCAAGGCCTTCGCCCCGGCCGCCTACGGCAAGCCGAGCGGGACCAACAAGGGCCTGTCGCTCACCGCCAACATCAATGTCGACAACAGCCATGCCGGCAAAACCGGCAACATCTATGTCGTGGCAATTTTTCAAGGCTCGATATTCGCCCACAACGGCACCTCATGGGTGGCCTGGGATGGCGTGGCGACGTTGCCGGCCTATGCCACGAACGTGTCGCTGACCGACCGCAGCATCGACGTGCTGGACAAGCTGGACGTCTCCTCCATCGTCGGCACCACGATCCTGGTCGGCTATGCCCGCAATCAGGATGACTTGATCAATACCAAGGCTTACGACGTGGTGCATACGGTCCAGTGATATGGCCTGCGTTCGGCCCATGCGGCAACCCATTCGACCAGAGGAGTTCGGTAAATGACCGCCATCGCCCACCGGATCATCGCCGCATCGGCACTGCTGTATGCAGCGCTTGCCGCAGCGGGTATCGCTCAAGCCGCACCGGTCACGGACCTTTCGCAGGGCCAGACCGGGGTGATCGAGTTTGACAGCATCACGCCGACCAACATCTATACCTTCGTCACCAAGCAGGCCAGTCCGACGGTCACGCTGACAGCAACGCTGACCCTGCCCGATGGCGTTTCCGGCAAGGTGCCGGCGATGATCCTGGCCCACCATTGCGGTGGCATCACCACTTCGGTCACCAACCTGGCGACGATGCTGAATGGCATCGGCATCGCCACCTTCATCCCGGACAGCTTCAAGCCCCGTGGCTACCCCAGCGGGATCTGCACCGGCTCGCCCCTGAACAACACGGCCGCCATCGCCGACAATCTCTACGCACTCAAACTGCTAGCCACCCACCCCAACATCGACGCCAACCGCATCGGCATCATCGGCCAGTCCTATGGCGGCGGCGCGGTGTACACCACGGCGTTCGAGGAGGCGCGCAAGGCGGTGATCGACGGCTCGCTGAAATTCGCCGCACATATCGGCATGTACCCCACCGGCTGCAGCTCGCGTTATCTGTCCGACAACATGACCGGCGCGCCGATGCTCTTGCTGCTCGGCGGGGCGGATACCTGGACACCGGCCGGGCCGTGCATGGACTTCTCACTGTTTATCCGCGCCAGGGGCACGCCGACCACGACCATCGTCTATCCCGGTGCCCTGCATGCCTGGGATACGCCCGGCCAATATACTTACAACGCCAATTGGTCGCATATCGAGAATTGCTATTACCAATTCGACATGGCCAAATACCAGGGGACCCGTTATGACACCGGCCAAACCGTGAATGGCACCGATTACATCAACTCATGCAAGCAATACGGCGCATCGCAAGGCCCGGATGCCGCCACCAAGGCCACCTCCTACGCCGACATCGCCGACTTCCTGGCCCGGGTGTTCAAGCTCAGCAATGTCGCGCTGCCGGCCAGCCAGCCCGACCGCATCTTCAATTACCTGGAGGCGGCCTACCCGAGCCATCTCGCCCCGGCCGGCGCGGCCTCGCAAACCGCCTCGGGCTATTACTTCCGCCATTACCCGACGACCAATAGCTATATCGCCACCAAAGGCGACAGCAAGGTTTATTTCTTTTCTGCCGGCACCGGTCTGGTCGACATCGGTGGCGAGGCCTCCTGGCTGAGCACGGCAGGCCAACACAACTTCTAAGCCAAGGTGGCCCGCGCCCATACCGTGTTTCCTGCATGCGTAGGGAGCACGGCATGCCGCGTTATATCCGCTCGATCTCGCCTTCCTTGAGCACATAGATACCCGCCTCGCGCTCGATGTCTTCTTGCCGCACCTTGTCGCCGATTTCGATCTTGACGTTGCTGTAGATGGTTTTTTCCACGACCAGGCGTGCCTCTTCGGCCAGCTTGAGCGCTTGGCTGAGGTCGTCTTTCTCCAGGCGCGCGCTATCCAACTCCTGCATGATTTGGGCCCGGCTGTTCTCGGCCTTCTGCCGCATGCCGGGCTTGGCCCGTGCGGGGTTCTCGGCCAAGAAGGTCGATATCTTGACGATGTCTTCGAGTTCTTTGGTTTTTTGTGCGAGTTCTTTGTTGAGGCCGTTCAACCGTGCGTGCAACTTAGGGTTGGTGCCGACCATGATGTGGGTCTTCACGCCGACCGGCGTGCCGATGATGCCGGCCTGCACCAGCAAGGTGGCGCGCACCGAACCGCCGATGATGCTGCCCTGGCCGCTGCCGGGCTTGCCCACGATGATTTGATTGGCCGCAGCCAGGTCGCTCTGCCTGGCCAGCTTTTCGATCTGGATGCTGTTGCCGGCCTCGATGCTGGCGTTCTCGACGAACAAGGCCGAGCAGGTGCCGCCGCAACGCACGCGGGCCGTGGTGGTCTTTGGCGCGTCGCTATGGCCGATGATGCCGCCCTTGACCACCACGTCGCCGCCGGCATCCAAGGTAGCGGCCTCGACCGTGCCGCCGACATGGATATCGCCGCTGGCATAGAGGCTCATGCCGGGCTGCACGTCACCGCTGACCACGATGCTGCCGTCGAAATCGACATTGCCGCTATCGAGGTCGACTGTGCCGATAGTGATGCTCGGCTCCACGGTCATGCCGTTGCTCGCCAGCACCGGCTGGCCGGAGATGGCGGCGACGAGGATGCTGGGGTCTTGCGGGTCGAGTTTGGCCCCCTTGAGCTGCGCGCCGAACTGACAGGCCTTGCCGGCCTTGGCCGGGATGGCTTGGCCGAGCACGTTGACTCCGGGCTCGCCCTGGCTGGGCGGGATGTTCTGCATCAGCCGCTCGCCCTCGCGCACGGTGACGATGGTGCCCAGCTCGCGGTAATTCGCGACTCCCTTCGAATCGAAGCGGGGCCGACGCTCCTTGCTCATGTCGATCAGCGGCTTGAGCTTGCCGTCTTCACCGGCGATCGGCTTGCGCCCCTGCGCGACCAGCAATTTGTTCGCCTCGCCACCGGCAATGGCACGGCCGATCTCATCGTGCAGGATGCCGTGGGTGATTTTCTTGTCGGCCAAAAGCTTGGCGACCAGATCGCGGCTCAAAGGCTTGCCGCCATAGGCCGGGGTGGCGGTGAGATAGGCGGCCATCTTGTCCGGCGCAAGATCGATCTGCGCCTCGGCATCGCGCACCTCGCCGACTTCAAGCGTAAAAATTTCCTTGGTCTTGCCGCATTGTGCGGCGAGTTTCTGCAAAGCGGGGTCGATCAGGAACAGGTGGCCGAAGCCCTGGCTCGAGATCGCCGCCTTGATGGCGGCAGGCTCGACGGGCACGGCGTGCTCGCCAGGGGTATAGGTCGCCAGCAGCTTGCGGCCATCCGCACTCGGCGCGAAGCTCAAACCAAGCCCACCTAACACCTGCGATTGATTCACGCCGTCCGCCTTGTCACGCCTGAGCCGATGAATACGTCTGCTGCATTATTGAATGGACTCGATGCCTTAGCCAGTCTTTTGTCGGGCATTCCAGTTGCGCGGCTATCCCGACAAAATCGCTCAAGCCCTACCGCATTTGTCCGGAATCCTTGCCGATGCGGAAGCCGGCACGCTAAGATGGTACAAATTTACGAGTTGTAGCCGGATATCGCCGTAGGGAGAAGCGGAGATGCACAGGTCGCTTGTTTTGCTGGGTACGCTTTTAATATTTTGCAGCGGCAATCTCTGGGCAGATAGCTATAAGCCCAGCGGCGCCGCCGCGACGGAAACGGTTTATAGCTTCGCACCGCACCCCTACCTGACGCCCAAGGAACTCTATGCGGCCTATGAGCCGATCATGCATTATCTGGAAAGCAAGATTCCAGGCGTGAAGTTTCAGGTCGAGACTTCGAAAGATTACCCCGCCTACGAGGCCAAGATCGCCGAACGGCGCTTCCACTTCGGCCTGCCCAACCCTTATCAGACCGTCTTGAGCCTGAAACATGGCTATCGGGTCATCGCCAAGATGACGCCGGACGAGGATTTTCGCGGCTGGATGATCGTGCGCAAAGACCACAAGCCACACCAGCCGCGCGAGCTGACCGGCCAGCCCTTGTGTTTCCCATCGGCCAGCGCCGTGGCCGCGACCATGTTGCCGATGCTGTATCTGCACGACCACGGCGTAAACCTGAAAGAAACGCCGATCAAATACGTCGGCTCACCCGCCTCGGCGATCATGAGCGTATATTCCGGCGATGCCACCGCCTGCGGCGTGTCCGTTCGGCACTGGCGGATCTGGAGCAAGGAAAACCCGGACAAGGCCGGTGAACTGGAACCGGTCTGGCTGACCTCCAGCCTACCGCACAACGGCGTCATCGCGCGCAACGACGTACCGCCCAAGCTCGCCCGGCAGGTTGCGGCCGCCCTGATCGGCATGGACAAGGACCCGAACCTGGATCAAAGCCAGTTCAAGGCCGATCAGGCCCATTTCGAAGCCGCTCCCGAGGGTTTGTACAAGACCATGGAGCAATTCCTCAAGCGCTATGACGAGGCCATTGGACTGCCGGCGCAAATGAAATTACAACCCGCTCGCTAGGCCCGTTTTGACACGAAGACTCTTTCAGTTTCTATTCCATAGCATCCGCGGCCGTGTGATCGCCAGCGTGATCCTATTGCACGCCGTGTTGATGGGCTTGGTTGTCGTCGACACGATCCAGCGCCAACAAGACTTCATGCAACACCAGATCGCCAGCGAAGGGCAGGGCCTGGCGCAAAGCCTGGCGATCAACGCCGAACCCTGGCTGCTCAACGGCGACATCAGCGCGATGGACGAAGTCGTAAACAGCCTGAAGGCGCTGCCGCAATTGCAGTTGGCGCTGATCCTCGACGCCGAAGGCAAGGTACGCGCCAGCACCGACAATAGCCTGTTCAATCTCTTGCTGGACGACGCCCATAGCAAATGGATCATGACCAGCGGCAAGCAACACTGGCACGACGACTTGGTCGATAGCATCGCACCGATCCGCGTCGATAACAAAACGATCGGCTATGCCCGGGTCATGCTCAACGCCTCGGAAGTTAAGGCAGAGCTCAGCCAGGTCACACGCAACGGCACCATTTATGCCATCAGCGCAATCGTGCTGGGCGGGCTGCTTGCCTGGGTTGTGGTGCATACGGTGACGCGACGGCTCGCCCGGCTGTCGGCGGCGGCCGATGCGATCGCGGCGGGCGACCTCAGCGTCTCGCTGCCGCAGCATGACGGTCGCGACGAGGTGGCCCGGCTCACCCAAGATTTCAACGAGATGGCGCGTGCGCTCGAGACCGACCGCGAGCAACGCAAGCGCTTCGAGGCCTTGCTGTTCGAGGAGAAGGAACGCGCATTGGTGACCCTGCAATCCATCGGCGATGCAGTCATCACCACCAACATTACCGGCCACGTGGAGTTTCTCAACCCCATCGCCGAGCACCTCACCGGCTGGAACAACGACGAGGCCCGCGGCCGGCCGCTGACCGAGGTATTCCGCATCGTCAACGAAATGACGCGGATCGAAGTGGAAAACCCCGTCGACAAGGCCTTGCGCCTGAATGGCGTGGTCGGCCTGGCCAATCACACCATGCTGATCCGGCGCGATGGCGAGGAGTTTTCGATCGAGGATTCCGCCGCGCCGATCCGCGGCCGCGACGGCAAGGTGATCGGCGTGGTGCTGGTATTCCACGACGTGACCGAGTCGCGCCAGATGGCGGAGGAGATCGCCTACCAGGCGAGCCACGACGCGCTGACCGGCCTGGCCAACCGGCGCGAATTCGAGCACCAACTCAATCACCTGATCGGCAACGCCGCGACAGAGCAACACCAACACGCCCTGCTCTATATCGACCTCGACCAATTCAAGGTGGTCAACGATACCTGCGGCCATAGCGCGGGCGATGAGTTGTTGCGCCAACTCACGCTGATCATGCAGGACAAGATCCGCGGCAGCGACATGCTTGCCCGCCTGGGCGGCGACGAATTCGGCGTGCTGCTGGAGAACTGCCCGCTGGACAAGGCGCAGCACGTGGCCGAGCACTTGATCGAGCTGGTCAAGGGCTTCCGCTTCATATGGGGCGACAAGGCCTTCGTCGTCGGTGCCAGCATCGGCATCGTCGCGATCACCGATCACAGCCCGGACTGGGCCACCCTGCTCGGCAATGCCGACACCGCCTGCTACCTGGCCAAGGAAAAGGGCCGCAACCGGCTTCAGGTCTACCATGTCGAGGATGCCGAGCTGGCCAAACGCTACAGCGAGATGCACTGGGTTGGCCGCATCAACAAGGCCTTCGAGGAAGACCGCTTCCTGCTTTATCGTCAGGCCATCGTCCCGACCTCGCAACGGGCAGACGAACTGCCGCATTTCGAAATGCTGGTGCGCATGCTCGACGAGGATGGCCAGATCGTCACGCCCAGTGTTTTCATCCCCGCCGCCGAGCGCTACAACCTGATGGGCGCCTTGGATCGCTGGGTAGTCAGCAACGCCTTGAACTGGGTCGTCGCGCACAAGGATATGCCGATGGTTTGCGCGATCAACCTCTCCGGCCATTCCATCGGCGACGAGGGGTTCTTGAATTTCCTGGTCGATCAGATCAAAGGCACCGGCGTCTCGCCGCATAATCTGTGCTTCGAGATCACGGAAACGGCCGCTATCGCCAACCTGGACAAGGCGGTGCACTTCATCCGCGAACTCAAGCTGCGCGGCTGCCGTTTCGCCTTGGACGATTTCGGCGCCGGCCTATCTTCCTTCGCCTATCTCAAGAACCTGCCGGTCGATTATCTCAAGATCGACGGTAGCTTCGTGAAAGACATCGATCGCAACGAGACCAGCCACGCGATGGTGGAAGCGATCAACAAGATCGGCCACACCATGAAGATCAAGACCATCGCCGAATTCGTGGAGACCCCGATCATCCTGGAACAGCTCGCCGAGATCGGCGTCGATTTTGCCCAAGGCTACGGCATTGCCGAACCGACCCCGCTAGGCGAGCTGCTCAAGGCCGCCTGAAACCGTCGTTTTCCACGGTTACGCCATGACCCTCACTTACTGCATGTGCTCCAACTGTCCCTTGGCCCAGGATTGCCTGCGCTATGAAGACGACGCCAGCCGCCACAGCATGATGCGAACCTATGCCGATTTCAGCGAGGAGCTGATTCGCCATGGCGACGGCACGGTAAGTTGCCCCTTTTTCCTGGATGTCAAAACGGGAGACGGCACCGACCATAGCCAGCATTGATCGCGGCTATTGATCGCGCTGCGGCGATCGCAACCGCCTAACAGCCGAATCAGTCTCTACTACGCACCGCAGCCATGATCTTCGATAGGTCGGCTTCCCAACGTTCGAAGATGGGTTTGAGCTTGGGGTCAGGAAAAAACGCCTCCAAGCTGCGCGGATGCGCGGCCATGACGATGGCGTTGTTGCCCTCGGCGAAGATGGTGACGTTGAGCGGCAGGAATGGCACCAGTTCGGGATGGCTCGCAGCCAAGGCCCGAACCTCCTCATATTTGCCGAAGAACACCACGCGATAGACGTCACTCGCATAATCCCGCTTCGACAGGTTTTCGTTCACCTGCTGCAGCCGGGTGATGGTGTAGCCCTGCTCGCGAATGGCCTCCTGCAGAGCCGCCATCGCCTCGGGGAACATGCGCGGCGAACGCGCCATCATCAAATCCTCCGCCGCTGCCGAATTGGCGCCGAGCCATGTCAGCAAGGCCAGCCCCGCCAGGCGCTTGAGCATGTTCATAGGGTGGCCTCCTCCAAGATGGCGACATAGCCGTTGTATAGCCGGTCGCAGAGCGTATCGAGTTCGACATTGTTGAACAGCCGGCTCAGCACTTTAGGGTTGACCGACATCACCTGCACCTTGCCGTCATGTTCCACGATACTGATGCGGCAAGGCAGGAACATGCCGATTCGCGGGTCGATGGCCAGCGCCTGATTCAGGAAACTGATATTGCAGAAATAGACGATGACCTGATGCGGATCGGCCTTGTCCGGCGCAGTCAGGCCATATTCGAGCGGCTGCACCCGACCGTAGAAGAAATTGTTGTTATTGACCGCGGCCATGACGTTCTTCACCGTGGTATCGAGATCGTACGGCGAATCGCGCACGATGACCGGCCTCTGCCCCGTGGCCTTGTCCAGCTGCCGGCCCGGCCGCGTCTGCTCGAAGCCGCGCACGAAGCTCACGATGTCTTCGATGTCGTGCACCGACAACCCCTTCTTCAGATAGGACTCCATCGGCGTGCCTTCATGGCCTTGCATCAATGTGAGTTTGATCATGGCATCGGGGGCCGAGGCGAGAAAGCCGCTGTTATTGAGCGCCGGCGCCATGATCGGCAAATCGCGCGGGCGCGAGAAAGTCACCCCGGTGCCTTTGCCGCCCTCGCCGCTCGCGCCATGGCAAGCGGCGCACTCTTTGGCATAGAGATCAGCGCCGTGGGCGCGATTAGCCTTGATCGCTTGGCTAGAAAAAATCAGCGGCTTGGTCTGATTCCAAGACCGGACCTGATGCACCAAGGCCTCGATCTCGGCCGGTTTCAGATAGGTGTAGGACGGCATAACCCGGCCCGGCCGGCCGTACTTGATGGTCTTGCGGATATAGTCGTCACTGATGGTGCCTTGGAACGAAGGCAAGGCCAGCGGCACGCCGATGCCGCCGGTGCCATTGGCACCGTGGCAGACGGCACAGTATTCGGCATAGAGCTTGCCGCCATCCGGCGCTGCCGCCGCCTGAGCCAGACCCACCCCCATGAGCCATGCACTGACCGCCACCGCTATCTTCTTGAACATATGCCACCCTTCGCCGACTCGAACAAGATATTTAATACAAGCATATCCTAAATGATCGATCGCTATAACCGCGACCGATAGTGCATCCGCCACATTGCGACACCGACAACGAGGCTTTAGCATCGGCGTATGCGCCTGCCCATCGTCTTCTGCATGACCTTGCTGCTGTGCCCAACCCTGCCCGCGCAAGCGGCAGATAGCCGCATCGCGCGCGACGGCGTGGTGTTCAGTATCGGCGTGCGCAACAGCGAAGGCGTCACCGCGTTTTACGCCGCCCGGGGTTTTCCCCAGCCCATGCTGGACGCCATCGGCCAAACCTGCTTCGTCGGTGCCGGCATCCACAATGAGCGTCGCGACACGCTTTGGTTGACCTTGACCGACTGGCGCTTCAGCGATGCCGCCGGGCGCGAGGTCAAGCGCATCACCCGCGCCGAGTGGGATGACCGCTGGACGCGGATGCAGGCGCCTTATGCCGCACGCGCCACCTTCGATTGGACCCAATTGCCCGAGAGCCGAGACCTGCAACCGGGCGAGCCGGTCGGCGGCAATATCGCGCTCGTCAGCCCCGGCGGTGAATTCAGCCTGACCGCCCGTTTCCGCACGGCTGGCGGCGAGGTGCTGGAAATCGCCGTGCCGGGCCTGCGTTGCGAAGGGGCCAAGCCGTGAGCGTACTGCGGTGGGGCCGGCTATTTGCGCTTGGCCTCATGCTGAGCCTGCCAGCCGGCGCCGCGGAGCCGGCGAGCCCGAATGGCCTACTCCCCCTCGATGGCCGCCCGGCGCCGGCCTTGCACTTGAACGATATGGACGGCAAGACCATCGATCTCGCCCAACTCAAGGGCCATTGGGTGCTGGTGCATTTCTGGGCGGGCTGGTGCGGCCCCTGCCGGCGCGAGATGCCGACCTTGGCCAAGATGCTGCAAGCGCTGCCGCCGAATCGCTTGAACCTGCTCTTGGTTAATACGGCGGAAACCGACGACGAGGTATTCGGCTTTCTCGCCGAGGTCGACATGGATTTGGTGCCGCTGATGGACCGCGACGGCCTTGCCACCAAGCGCTGGCAGCCGCGCGGCTTGCCCTCCACCTTCATCGTCGACCCGCAAGGCCGGCTGCGCTACCTCGCCCTGGGCGGCCGCGACTGGGCCTCGAAACCCTATCTGGATTTCCTGCTCGGGCTGACGGCCAAGCCCTAGCCCTATCGGCCGGGCCACGGGGGGAGCCACC
>Ga0316628_100002034_pt1 | contig 14722 bp, 11 predicted proteins | sample OWC_Aug_M2_C1_D5_FD_207648 | JGI IMG/M metagenome (GOLD analysis project Ga0316628, IMG submission 207648) | Wetland soil microbial communities from Old Woman Creek delta, Ohio, United States - OWC_Aug_M2_C1_D5_C | ecosystem: Environmental > Terrestrial > Soil > Wetlands | place: USA: Ohio... | reverse complement strand
CGGACCAAGCCGAGCAGGTCGCCATGGTCTGGCTGTGGGGCAAGCTCCACCTCCGTGGACGCTCGCGGTCGAAATCGGGCATGGGCGAGCGCCTGGGCTACATGCGAGGCTCGTTCGGCCGCCTGGTGGACGCGCTGCAGAAGCGGATCATGGCCCAGGGCGGCGAGCTCCATCTGGGCGAGGCGGTCACGCGCGTCGAGCGCAGCGGCAACGGCTTCGGTTTGGCGACCCGGCGCGGCTCGTTCGCGGCCGATCGAGTCGTGGTAACCGCCCCGATCCCGGACTACGCCGAGATCGCCGGCCACCTTCTTCCGACCCAGGAACGAGCGCGACTGGAGGCCCTACGGGCAACTGCCGTGATCTGCACGGTCCTCGTCCTCGAGCGCTCGCTGACCCCGTACTACTGGCTCAACATCGCAGACCCGACCATGCCCTTCGGTGGGCTCATCGAGCACACCAACTACAGTCCCGGCGAGCGCTACGGCGGCCACACCATTCTCTACGTCTCCAACTACCTCCCTCCCGATCACCCTATGATGCGCGCGCCCAAGGTCCAGGTCCTCGAGACCTACCTGCCGGCGCTGGCCCGCATCAACCCCGCGTTCGAGCCATCGTGGATCCTCTCCAGCCACCACTTCCGGGCCGACTACGCACAACCGGTGGTCACGGTCGGCTACCGCGAGCAGATTCCGGCCATGCGTACGCCCGTACGCGGCCTCTACCTGTGCTGCATGGCCCAGATCTTCCCCGAGGATCGGGGCCAGAACTACGCCATCCGTTACGGCGAGCGCGTCGCCCAAATAGTGCTCGAGGACGTCCGAGAGGCTGGCTCGTAGCCCCTTCCCGTACCCCTCCCCGATGGTTGACCGGCCTGCACGAGCCGCGACGAATACCACGGCGCGCGCTGTAGTACTATGGGGCGCCGGCTCTCGGCCGGCACCACGACGGGTCGCGATGGAGGGACTCCATGGCTGGGAACGCAATTGCTGTCACCGACGCCGAGTTCGAGCAGACGATCCTCAAGGCGAGCGAGCCGGCGCTGGTGGACTTCTGGGCTGTCTGGTGCGGTCCATGTCGGGTGGTGAGCCCGATCGTCGAGGAGATCGCAAGCGACTTCGCGGGCCGTGCCATCGTGGCCAAGCTCGACGTGGACGCCAACCGGGAGGTCGCCACCAGGTACGGGATCCAGGCCATCCCGACCCTGCTCTTCATCAAGGACGGGCAGGAGGTCGACCGCATCGTCGGGCGCGCCGACAAGCGCAACATCGTAGCCAGGCTCGAGGCCCTGCTCTAGCCCACCCGGCATCGCTCCTGGCCCAGCCGATCTGAACCGCCATTCACCTTGACTCCACGACAGCCCGGCGGCTAGGCTCTGCATCCCGCCCGGGGAGGTAAGGAGGCAATCATGGGCATTGAGACCATCGGCGTCGTCGGCGCAGGCCAGATGGGGAACGGCATCGCCCACGTGGCGGCCACCTCGGGCTTCAACGTGATCCTGACCGACATCGACGACCAGATCCTGCAGCGCAGCCTGGACACCATTTCGCGCAACCTCGACCGCCAGATCAAGAAGGGCCTGGTCAAGGCCGAGGACAGGGACGGCATCGTCGGTCGCATCGTCACCAGCACTCGCCTCACCGAGCATGCCCACGCGCAGCTGGTGGTGGAGGCCGCGATCGAGAGCTTCGACATCAAGGCCGAGATCTTCCGCCAGCTCGACGGTCTCTGCCCCGAGCAGACCCTGCTCGCCTCCAACACCTCGTCGATCTCGATCACCAAGCTGGCCGCCGTCACCTCGCGACCCGACCGTTTCATCGGCATGCACTTCATGAACCCGGTGCCGATGATGAAGCTGGTGGAGGTCATCCGCGGCCTCGACACCTCGGACTCGACCTACGAGACCGTCCGTGAGCTGGCCGAGAGGATGGGCAAGACCCCGGTCCAGTGCAACGACTTTCCGGGCTTCGTGTCCAATCGGGTGCTCATGCCGATGATCAACGAGGCGATCTTCGCCGTGTACCACAACGTGGCCTCGCCGGAGGCGGTGGACCAGATCATGAAGCTGGGCATGAACCATCCCATGGGGCCGCTGACCCTTGCCGACTTCATCGGGCTCGACACCTGCCTGTACATCATGCGCATCCTGCACGAGGGCCTGGGCGATCCCAAGTACCGCCCGTGCCCACTGCTGGTGAAGATGGTCGACGGGGGTCGGCTGGGCCGCAAGTCCGGCCGCGGTTTCTACGGCTACGACCCGAGCTGAGCACCAGGAGATCGAGGGAAGAGGCTGCGAACGCGCATGACCGACAAAAACACCGTGCTCTGCCAGGTCTGCGGCACGCCGAACTCACGACGGCGGGAGCTCTGTGGCAAGTGCGGCCACAAGCTGCTCGTGGTCTCGGGTCCAGGCGACGAGGAGCACGAGCTGTCCGACGACGACCTCTTCCAGGCCCAGGAGGACCTCGAGGAGCACTTGCTCGAGCGCATCACCGCGCTCGAGGACAGCGTCCGTCGACTCTCCGAGGCCATCGCCTCCACCGCCGGTCATGTGGCCCAGCTCGAGCACAACCTGACCGTGGCCCACGCCGGGGTGCAGGCCCTCGGCTCCCTACTCGAGACGCAGGGCGTCCTCTCGCGGGCCGAGGTGGTGGACGGATGGGAGCGCACCGCCGGCCAGGAGCTGCTGTCGCGCGACCTGTCCCGTCGCTTCCGCGAGTGCTCGACCCGCATCCTGTCTCTGGCGGCCCACTCGGGCGACGCCACGGCCGGGTTCAGAAAGCGGCTACGGGCCCTCGAGCTCGCCCTCCTCGGGCCCCAGACCGAGCTCGCCATCGAGCTCCTCACCGAGCTCACGCGCACGGCGCCGTCCAACGACGAGCTGTGGCGGTTCTTCGGAGAGGTTGCCTTCCGTCTCAGTGAGCTGGAGACGGCGCGCGTCGCCTTCAGTCGCGTGCTCGACCTGCGCGGGGCCCACTACGAGACGCTCATTTACCTCGGCACCGTGGCCTCCGACCTCGGTCACTATGAGGAGGCCGAAACCCACCTCCTGCGCGCCCGGGAGATGTGGCCCGAGGCGTTTCTCCCCCACTTCACCCTCGGCGCTCTGGCCATTGTCCGGGGTGACCACCGGACCGCTGCCAGCCACCTCGAGGCCAGCCTCCTGCGGGAGGAGCTGCCCCAGGCGCTCTACCTGATCGGCGTTTGCCGCCTCGAGCTGGGTGAGTACGGCCGCGCCATCGACGTCTTGCGACGCGCGGTCGAGCTCGAGCCCGACTTCGACGATGCGCTGTACAAGCTGGGGTTGGCCTACCTGCGCCGCGGCTGGTCGCGGCTCGCTCTCGAGACCTTCCAGCAGGTGCTGCGGATCGATCCTCAGCGCCTGCAGTACCAGGAAACCGTTCGCCTGCTCAGCCTGAAACCGCCGCAGGACCTCCCGCGCGAGGCGGCGCGCCTCGTGGCCAGCGCCGAGGCGGCGCTCGAGCGCGGGCGACCGGAGGCCGCGCTCGACCTGTTCGTTCAGGCGGTGAACGCGGCGCCGGGCCAGCCCGAGCTCACTGCAACCACCGCCCTCCTCGCGTCGGCGCTGGGCCGTGCGCGTCTCGCCATCGGCCACGCGCACTGGCTGCTGCGCCAGGATCGCCAGGACTCGCCGTACCTGGCGGCTGCCGTCGTCGCCCTGCTCGAGTCCTTGCGCCACGCCGGTCGACCGCGAGCCGCCCGACGTCTCGCCCGCCGGCTCTACGCCAACGAGGAGGACCGGCTGGCGCGCGGCATGGCCGCCTACGAGCTGGCCCTGGTCGAGTCCGAGCTCGGCGACGACCTGGCCGGTGCCCGCGAGCTCGCGCGCGAGGCCCTCGAAATCACGCCTCGGGAGCTCCGCCACTACCCCCTCGCGGCCCTCGGGTCGATCGCCCTCAAGCGCGGTCGCTTCAAGGAGGCCACGCAGTACCTGGAGCAGGCCGCAGAGGTGGCGCCGCTTCCACTCCTCCTCCGTCAGCTGGCCGTGGCGCGGCTCGGCGCGGGCGACCGGGACGGTGCGCAGCAGGCTCTCGACGCCTCCCAGGACGAGGCTGCCGGCGGCCTCGACCAGGAGCTTTTGGGGCACGTGCGCCGCCTGGGAAGCCTGGTCGACGACCTGGCGCGCCGCCGCGTCGTCCGCAACGGAGCCCGCGACACCAGACGCTGACAGCTCCCGTGCTACGATTCCGTCCACAACAGACGGGCGGGTCGGTGGCCTTGACCCCTGGGTCCCAGTCCCCAAATCCCGTGTTCTCCGGCGAGCCGACCCGGCTCGAGTCAGGTTGACGACATGCGTTGGAGCCAGACCTTCATCCATACCTTGCGCCAGGAGCCGGCGGACGCCGAGGTGGTATCTCACCGCCTCATGGCGCGCGCCGGCTTCATCTCCAAGCTGGCGGCCGGCATCTACAACTACCTCCCGCTGGGGTGGCGTTCCCTGCAGAAGCTGCAGACCATCATCCGCGAGGAAATGACCCGCGCGGGCTCGACCGAGCTCGTCATGCCGGCCATCCAGCCGGCCGAGCTGTGGCAGGAGTCGGGGCGCTGGGCCATGTACGGCCCCGAGCTGCTGCGGCTGCAGGACCGCCACGGCCGCGGCTTCTGCTTCGGCCCCACTCACGAGGAGGTCATTACCGACATCGTCCGGCGTCTGGTCAGCTCCTACCGCCAGCTCCCGGCCAACCTCTACCAGATCCAGACCAAGTTCCGGGACGAGATCAGGCCCCGCTTCGGGCTCATGCGCGGCCGCGAGTTCATCATGAAGGACGCCTACTCCTTCCACGCCTCGACCGAGGACCTGGAGCTCGCCTACCGGGCCATGGAGGTGGCGTACTGTCGCATCTTCGAACGCTGCGGCCTGCGCTACACCCAGGTCGAGGCCGACACCGGCAATATCGGCGGCTCGGAGTCGCACGAGTTCATGGTCCTGGCCTCGACCGGCGAGGACGCCGTCATCGCGTGCCCCGACTGCGCCTACGGCGCCAACGCGGAGAAGGCCGCGACCGGTCCGCTGGCCACGGCGCCCGCCTGGCCTCTCGACCGCCCGGCCGAGCCGCGCGCGGTCGACACACCCGACCTCCGGACCGTCGAGGAGGTGGCGGTGTTCCTCGGCCTGGCCCCGGCCCACCTCATCAAGACCCTGATCTTCGAGACCGACCAGGATCTCGTGGCCGCCCTCATCCGTGGCGACCGCGAGGTCAATGAGGTCAAGCTCAAGAACGTCCTCGGCTGCACCCACCTCCAGCTGGCCTCGGCGGACAAGATCGAGCAGGTCACGGGCGGCCCCCAGGGCTTCTCGGGTCCGGCCGGCCTGACCGGCATCCGCTTCGTCGCCGACCCCACGGTGATGGCACTGGACATCGCCGCCACCGGCGCCAACCGCATCGACACCCATCTCGTGGGAGTGGTCCCGGGTCGCGACTTCACGGCCCAGGTGGTGGCCGACATCAAGCTCGCTCGGGCCGGCGACCCCTGCCCGCGGTGCGCTCAGGCCCTGGTCGAGCGTAGGGGCATCGAGGTCGGTCACATCTTCAAGCTCGGCACCAAGTACTCCGAGCCCATGGGCTGCCGCTTCCTCGACGCCGAGGGCGCCGAGCACCCCATGATCATGGGTTGCTACGGTCTCGGCGTGGGCCGCACCCTGGCCGCGGCCGTGGAGCAGAGCCACGACGAGCGGGGCATCGTCTGGCCGCTGCCGCTCGCCCCCTACGAGGTCGTGCTGGCACTGCTCAACCCGGACCGCGAGGCGGTCACCGAGGTCGCCGATCAGCTCTACCGGGGCCTCGAGGACGCTGACGTCGAGGTCCTCTACGACGACCGTCCGGAACGGCCCGGGGTCAAGTTCAACGACCTCGATCTGATCGGCTTCCCGCTCCGCGTCGTGGTCGGCCAGAAGGGCCTGGCCAAGGGCGAGGTCGAGCTCTCCCTGCGCCGCGATGGAGTCAAGCGGATGGTGCCGGTCGCCGACGCCGTGGCGGCAGTGGTCCAGACTCTGGTGGCGCTGCGCCAGGAGCTGCAGCGGTAGCACCTCCCGTCGCCCCAAGCGAACGCTCGACGGCACGTGCCGGGCATCACATTGTCAAGGGCAGGTGATCGCCACCGCTCCGCTGCGCCGAGCTCGCCATGACAATGTGATGCCTGGCAATGCACGGGAAGCGCGCACCGGAGAAGGACGACGTGCGAATCACCCCCAGGCTGGCGCGGGGACGGCCGAAGGCCGTCTGCGGGCCCCGAATGGGGCCCGCAGCCCGCGCCGCACCGCGAAGCGGTGCCCTTGGAGGCACCCGCTGACCTCTATCCACGCGCGGCGCCCGCATCGACGCTTGGCAGACCAGCCGAGGATCCCCCTGCTCGACGGCGGTGCCATCTTCGGCGTCTTTCGGCGTTGCCGAGCCATGGGTCAGCGCCGCGCGCCGGGCCGAAACAACGCCGAAGGTGGCTCCGCACCGGAAGCGCGCTGTGGGGAGGCGACACGAACCACCGCCGACCTGCTCCGTGGCGCGCCCGACACCTCAGCCCCGGCAGCGGAGTGTGGCCGTGGCCGAGGGGGTCAGAGCGCCGGTCTTGCCGGCGCGGAAAGGGGGAAGGGCGGCCTACGGCCACCCGCTGGTGGGGCTGAGACACGAGCTGCGGAGCAGCGAAGTGGGCAGCACGAGCGGGCCGCCGGCCCGCGAGGCGCGACTGCAACGCGGGGCGGCGCGCGAGAAGGCACCACCTGGGTGCCGGCAACGGCAACGCCAACGGGCGCAGGCTCGGAACCGCCCTACACCCCGAGAGTGAAGTGCTCGCGCACCACCTCCAGCACCTGCCCCCGCCCCTGCACCAGCACCTTGAGGTCGCTGCCCATGCCGTCCGGGTCGAGCAGGCGCTTGACCTCCTGGCGAGCGGCAAAGGTAGCGGCGTCGAGCTCGGCCTCGGGGCCGAGCGCGCGGCTCGCCAGCTCGTCGGCCAGGCCACCCCGCACCAGCAGCTCGGCCAGCGGCCACAGGCCGACCTCGGCCCAGCCGACATCGCTCGCCGCCCGCCGCAGGTCGTCCCAGTTGAGGTGGGCGGTGATGTCCTGCTCGCCAGCGTCGATCAGGGGGTCACGGCTGGCGTGGTGCTGCCGGAAGCAGCAGAGCGAGCCCCCGAAGCGCCCGCGCGAGTCGTACAGCCGCCGCGCCTCGTAGCCGTAGTCGACGACCAGCGACACGGCCTCCTCGCCGCAGCGCTCGAGGAACCCGCGGTGGAGCTCCCGCGCCTCCAGGTTGACCTCAGCCAGCTGGCCCGGGACGAGCTCCACCTGATGCCCGGCCAGGTACTCGCGCAGCGCGGCAGGGGCAGCTCGCTCTTCCCACGACAGCGCGCCGGCCTCCTCCCGCACCCACAGCTCCTGGAGCCCGTCGGCGCGGCCCACGACCCGTTGCACCGGGAGTGCGTCGTAGAGCTCCGAGGCATGCACCACGACCACGCCGTCGCCGAGGTCCGTCCCTGCCAGATCCTCAACCGCCGGGACCGGGCACGCTGTCTCACGGAATCGCTCTACCTGCAGCTCGCGCATGGCCGGCGACCGCTCCACCGAGACCACGCCCCGCAGCGTTCGATCCGTGCCGTACTCCTCCAGCAGGTTCGCGATCAGGCTCCCGTCCCCCGAACCCGCGTCGACCAGCAGCGGTGCGCCGCAGTCCACGGCCACCGCGCGCAGCAGACGAGCGAGCACCGCGCCGTACCAGGGCGAGGCAGTAGGGGCGGTGAGGAAGTCGCCCGAGCGGCCGTAGCGGGGCCTAGCCGCGGCGTAGTAGCCGTGCGTCGGGTGATAGAGCGCCAGCTCCATGTAGTCGCGGAAGCTGATCGCCCCGCCACGCTCGCGGATCTCGCTCGCCATCCATGACATGGCGAGGAGTATATGACTGCTCCCGAGCCCGAGCCCGTTGTCGTTGCCGTTACCGTTACCGAGCGAGCGCAGCTCGACAACGTCAACGATAGCGGTAACGGGATCGGGCTCGGGCACCGCCTCAGGCCCAGATTCTCCTTGCATCTCCCGCACCCCTGTGCTATAAACCTCTCGCTGCTTTCGAAAGAGAGTGGGCCAACGGCCCACTTTTTTTTCTGAAGGCGCGGGAGAAGGGATGAAGTTGGACGAGTCGCTGCGCGATCAGCTCGCCTCCATCGCGGAGGGCGAAGGCCTCGAGCTCGTGGCCACCGAGGTCGTGGGGAGCGGTCCGCGCACGATTCTGCGGCTGGTCATCGACGGCCCGCAAGGGGTAGGCCTCGACCAGTGCGCCGTGGTCTCGCGCCAGGCCTCCGCTTTGCTGGACGTCGTCGACCCGGTCAAGCACCGCTACACGCTCGAGGTGAGCTCCCCGGGGCTCGACCGCAAGCTGTACTCGGAGCGAGACTACGAGCGGTTCGCGGGGCAACGGGTCAAGGTCCGCATGCAGCCCGCCTACCGCGAGCACCGGGTCGTGATCGGCGAGCTGCTGGGGCTCGAGAATGCGGCCGTTCGCCTCCGATCCGACTCTCAGGAAACCGTCGAGCTTCCCCTGTCCCAGGTCCTCGAGACCCGCGTCGAGGTCAACTGGGACCGGGTCTTCAAGGAAGGGAAACAGCGGCGATGAAGCTGGACATCAACACTCTCGTCCGCCAGGTCGCTGTCGAGCGCGACATTGAGCCCGACAAGCTGATCGAGGCCATCGAGGAAGCCATCTCCTCGGCCGCGCGCAAGCACTACAAAGAGCGCAGCGTGCGCACTCAGATCGACCCCGAGAGCGGTGAGGTCACCTGCTGGAAGGTGCGCACGATCGTCGCCGAGGTGGAGGACCCGGAGATCGAGTGGACCCTCGAGCAGGGCCGCGAGCACGATTCCAACATCGAGGTGGGCGGGGAGATCACCTGGCCGCTCGACACCTCCCAGCTCGGGCGCATCGCCGCCCAGTCGGCTCGCCAGGTGCTGTTCCAGCGGGTCCGCGAGGCCGAGCGGGCGGTCGTGTTCCGCAATTACTCGGACCGCATCGGCGACATGATCAACGGCATCGTCAAGCGCATGGACCGGGGCGCGCTGATCGTCGAGCTGGGGGATACCGAGGGCATCATTCCCCGCAACCACCAGGTACGGCACGAGCGCTACAGCCAGGGCGACCGCATCCGGTCGGTGATCGTCGACGTGACCATGGACGCCAACCGTCCGCAGGTCGTCCTGTCGCGCACCGATCCCATGCTCCTGTGCACGCTGCTGGAGATGGAGGTGCCGGAGATATACGACGGCACCGTGGTCATCAAGGAGTGCAAGCGCGAGCCCGGCGAGCGGGCCAAGGTCGCCGTGTTCTCGCGCGACCGGGACGTGGACCCGGTCGGCGCCTGCGTCGGGCTCAAGGGCTCACGGGTCCAGGCCATCACCCGCGAGCTCAAGGGCGAGAAGATCGACATCATCCCGTGGAACAGCGACCTCGTGACCTTTGCCCAGAACGCCCTGGCGCCGGCCAAGATCAACCGCGTCGCAGTGCGCGAGGAGCCGATCCAGGTTCCCGTGCTCGACGAGGAGGGCAAACCGGTCCTCGACGAGGACGGGAAGGTGGTGGTCGAGGCCGCAAAGGAGACCGTCCTCGACGTCATCGTCGGCACGGAGCAGCTCTCGCTGGCCATCGGCAAACGGGGGCAGAACGTGAGGCTGGCTTCGCGACTCCTCGGTTGCCGCATCGAGATCAAGAGTGAGGAGGCGGTCAAGGACGAGCTCGCGTCCGCCCTGGCCTCCATGTTGCGCGAGATGGAGGGGGTCACCGCCGACGAGGAACTCCAGGCGATGGAGAAGCCCGTCCAGGGGCTCAACTACGACCAGCTCATCCCCCTCGAAGAATTGGAGATGCTCACCGACCGGTTGCGCGAACGTCTCGAGAGCCACGGCATCCACACGGCTCAGGACGTGTTGGCGCAGACTGCCGAGGAGCTTTCCAGCATCCCGGGCATCGGTCCGGTCACGGCGCAGCGGCTCCTCGACATGGTCCAGAAGGCCGTGGACGAGGCGCTGGCCGAGACCACCGAGGCCGGTTCCGGGGAGGAGTGATCGAGAATGCAGCAGCTTCGAGTGGTTGATCTGGCCCGGACCATGGGCATCACTCCGAAGGAGCTGATCTTCAAGCTCAGGTCGATTGGCGTCAGCGTCGAGGGCGAGGAAGACAATCTCGATCTCACGACCGTGCGCTCGATCATTACCGGCGAGACGCTGCAGAAGCGGCCGCGCGAGGTCATCGTCCGCTCCGAGGAGCAGGTCGACGAAGGCACCGCCACGACCGCCCGCGATCGGCTGGTGACCCGCCGTCGCCGCCGCGTCATCAAGACCGAGAAGGAGATCAAGGAGGTGGCCGGGGAGCGCGGCGCCGCGGCCAAGGCCGCCGCCCGGACCGCGGCCGAGGAGCCGGCGGCAGTCGAGGCCGCGGCCGCGGACCAACCGCCCGACGAGGCGAGCGTGGCCGAGGAAGCGGCCGAGATGATCTCCGAGGCCGCCGAGCCGGCCGGGGTCGAGGGCGAGTCGGTCGAGGCGCCGGAGCCGGAGGAGATGGCCGCTGACGAGCACGCGCCAGTGGCCGAGGCCGAACCTGCTGGCGCGGCCGAGGTGGCGGTCGTTGCCGACCTCGCCGCCGAGCCGGCAGCCATCGCCGGGGAGGCCGCCGAGGAGGAGGAAGAAGAGGAACGCAAGCCAGCCCCCGAAGTCACCGAGGAGGAGCTGGTCACCCGACGCACCGTGGTTTCCGAGGAACCCCGACGCGTACGTCCCCGGCGGGCTCGCACCCCGCTCGAGCAGAGCCTGCGCGAGCTTTCCCCGGATGAGATCAAGCAGCGCCTGGTGGCCCAGCGCGAGGCCGAGCGAGAGCGCAAGGAGCAAGCGGCGCCGGGCAAGACCGCGGGCCGCAAGGCCAAGGCCGCGGCCGACGCACGCGAGATCCGTGATCTCCTCAACAAGTTCGAAGAGCAGAAGCTGAAGGGCCAGCAGGAAGCCACGTCGACCGCCGCCCGACCCGCGCCAAGGCCGGCCCCCGCCCGCGTCTCCCGCAAGAGTCGCAAGCGACAGCAGCACCAGGAAGAACGCCGGCCGGCGCCCCAGCCGACCCGCACCCTGCAGTTCCGGGACGGGGAGGCGCCTGCCGGGCCGGTCGTCCTCTCCGAGATGGTCACTGCCCGCGAGCTGGCGGAGAAGCTCAACGTGACGGCCAAGGACCTGCTGGCGATCCTGATCCAGAAGGGGGTCATGGTCACCACCAACCAGGCGCTGCCGCACGAGCTGGCCGAGGAGATCTGCGCCGAGCTCGGCGTCGATGCCATGGTCGCGTCGGCCGAGGAGGTTCTCGAGTACGAGCGCGAGGAGAGCGAGGAGGCGGTGGGTCCGATGGAGCCGCGGCCCCCGGTGGTGACCGTGATGGGCCACGTGGACCACGGCAAGACGTCGCTTCTCGACGCCATCCGCTCGACCCGCGTGGCCGAGCACGAGGCCGGAGGCATCACCCAGCACATCGGCGCCTCACGTATCGTCGCCCCCGACGGCCGCACTGTCGTCTTCGTCGACACGCCCGGCCACGAGGCGTTCACCCAGATGCGTGCCCGCGGAGCACAGGTGACCGACATCGTGGTCCTCGTCGTCGCTGCCGACGACGGGGTGATGCCGCAGACCGTGGAGGCCATCACCCACGCCCGCGCCGCCAAGGTGCCGATCGTGGTCGCCATCAACAAGATCGACAAGTCGAACGCCAACCCCGAGAAGGTCAAGCAGCAGTTGGCCGACCACAATGTGCTCCTCGAGGCGTGGGGCGGCGACGTGCCGGCAGTGTTGTGCTCGGCGAAGCAGAACAAGGGCATCAACGAGCTCCTCGACATGATCCTGCTGGTCGCCGAGATGAAGGAGTTCAAGGCGGTTTGCGACGGCCCGGCGAAGGGCGTGGTCCTCGAGGCCCGCAAGGAGAAGGGACGGGGCATCGTGGCCACCGTTCTCATCCAGCAGGGCACGCTCGCGGTGGGCGACTACTTCTTCTGCGGCTCGACCTGGGGCCGGGTGCGCGCCATCAGCGACGACCTGGGCGAACGCGCCACCGAGGCCGGGCCCTCGGACCCGGTCGAGCTGACCGGCTTCGTCGACGTGCCGGGTGCGGGCGACGTCCTCCAGGTCGTCGAGACCGAGGAGAGGGCCTCGGAGGTCGCGACCTTCCGCAGCCAGCGCGACAAGGAAGAGGGTTTCGCGCCGTCGCGCAAGGTCTCTCTCGAGAACCTCTTCGACCACATCGCCTCGAGCGAGGTCAAGCAGCTCAACGTGGTCATCAAGGCTGACGTGCAGGGCTCGGTGGAGGTGCTGCGGGACGCCCTGACCAACGTCAGCACGGAGAAGGTGAAGATCGAGGTCCTGCACGGATCGGTTGGCGCGATCACGACTAACGACGTGATGCTGGCAGTGGCTTCGAACGCCATCATCATCGGCTTCAGTGTGCGTCCCGAGCGCACGGCACGGGAGCTGGCCGAAACCGAGCACGTGGACGTCCGGCTGTACACCGTCATCTACGAGCTCCTCGACGACGTCAAGCTGGCCATGGTCGGCCTGCTCGAGCCGATCTACAAGGAACGGGAGCTCGGACATGCCGAGGTCCGCGAGGTCTTCCGGGTGCCCAAGATCGGGGCCGTTGCCGGCAGCCACGTGCTCGACGGCATCATCACGCGCAACGCCAAGGTCCGGCTGCTACGGGACCACGTCGTGATCTACGAGGGCGCGGTTGCGTCCCTGCGGCGGTTCAAGGACGACGCCAGCGAGGTCCGCCAGGGCTTTGACTGCGGCATCGGGCTCGAGCGCTACCAGGACGTCAAGGTCGGAGACGTCATCGAGGCCTACGAGAACGTCGAGGTGACGCCGGAGCTATAGTGCGGCGCCCGACTACCACCCTGCGGCCGGCTTCTGCCCCAGCGGTAGTGGCCGGGAGCCGCTGACCTCGGATCGGAGACACCGCCCGCATGAGCGAAGGAGTTGCCGTCTATGTTGGTGTCGCCATCCTCTCTCTGCACACTCCCGAGGCGCGCAGCCTCAAGGAGAAGCGGAGCCACACCCGAAGCCTGGTGCAGCGGATCCGCAGCCGCCACCAGGTCCTCGTGGTGGAGGCCGGTCACCAGGACCTCCACCAGCGGGCCATCTTCGCCATCTGCGCCATGTCCACCGACTCCGTGGACCTCGAGGCTCGGCTGCAGCGCGTCTCGAGAACGGTCGACGAGACCTGGAGCGGCCACGTCCTGGCGTGGGACGTGGACATCTTCGAGGTGTAGGACCATGAGGCTCTCAGCTATCAGCCGTCGGGACTCAGCTCCCCCGCCTGTGCAGGGAGAGGCGCACGCGCTCCGGGCTCTCCCGACGGGAAGGGGTGTGGAGGGACCATGACCCGCACCGGACACTCCCGCAACGCACGGCTGGAGGGGGAGATGCGCGCCGTTCTCGCCGATCTCCTCCTCGCAGAGGTCAAGGACCCCCGGCTGGCCGGCGTCACCATATCGTCGATCGAGCTCTCCGCCGACCGCTCGCACGCCAAAGTCTTCTTCTCGGTGCTCGGCAACCGCGAGCGCGAGCGCGAGGCCGGCGACGGCTTCCGGGCCGCCGGGCCGTTCATGCGCCGCGAGCTCGGTCACCGCATGCGCCTGCGCATCGTGCCCAGCCTCGAGTTCGCCCGGGACACCAGCTACGAGTACGGGGACCGCATGGAGCGTCTCTTCGACCGTCTCCGCGATTCGGGCGAGCTGCCCGCCGCGGCCGAGGACGAGCCGGGAACGGGGGAGGAGCCATGAGCGTCGTCGTTCGCGAACCGGGACCGGCGCTCGACCGGCTGCGCCGAACGCGGCGCGTGCTGATCACGTCGCACTCCAACCCGGACGGCGACTCGCTGGGCTCCGAGCTGGCCCTGGCCGAGCTCCTCCAGCGCCTCGGGGTCGAGCACCTCGTTCTCAACCGTGACCCTTCCCCGGCCAACCTGGCCATGCTCCCGGGGGCCGGGCAAGTGGTGGTGGCAGCCGCGCTTCCCGCCGACTTCGCAGAGGTCTGCGACCTCGTGGCCATGGTCGAGTGCCCGGACATCGACCGCCCCGGCCTCGGCGGTCTCGACCGCTTGCCGATCGTCAACATCGACCACCACAAGGCCAACACCTGCTACGGCGAGGTGAACTACCTGGACGAGGAGTCACCGGCCGTGGGTGAAATGATGTGGCGCCTCTTCCTGGCGGCCGAGGTCGTCCCGAGCCCGGCCGCAGCCACCAACATGTTCGTCGCCCTGTCGACCGACACTGGCGACTTCCGCTACCCCAACACCACCGCGCGCGCGTTTCGCACCGCCGCCGAGCTGACCGACGCCGGCGCCGATCCGGCCCAGGTGGCGGGGTGGATCCACGAGTGTCGCAGCGAGGCTTCGGTCCGGCTCCTCGGCGAGGCCCTGGCCGCCTGGCCGTCTTCTCGGTCGACCCCGCGGCCTTTCGACGCGCCGGCGCCCGTCCCGAGGACACCGAGGACCTGATCGCGGCGCCCCGGGCCATCGCCGGCGTTGAGGTGGTCGCCTTCTTCAAGCAGTGGGAGCCCGGAGTGGTGCGGGTTTCCCTGCGCTCCAAGGGCTCGTTCGACGTACGTCTCGTCGCCGCCGACTACGGCGGAGGCGGCCACACCAACGCCTCCGGCTGCACGATCCGCGGCGAGCTGGCCAGCGCCCGTCGCGACCTGACC
>Ga0316628_100002032_pt1 | contig 14729 bp, 12 predicted proteins | sample OWC_Aug_M2_C1_D5_FD_207648 | JGI IMG/M metagenome (GOLD analysis project Ga0316628, IMG submission 207648) | Wetland soil microbial communities from Old Woman Creek delta, Ohio, United States - OWC_Aug_M2_C1_D5_C | ecosystem: Environmental > Terrestrial > Soil > Wetlands | place: USA: Ohio... | reverse complement strand
CCAGCAGGTCCCCGTCGTCGAGCACCACCCCGAACTCCATGGGCGTCTCGGGCTCGGGCTCTGCCTCCTTGAGCAAGGCGAAGCGCAGCCCGGCCTGGACGCGGGTGGACGGCTTGAGCGTCCGCCCGTCCTCGGTCTCGAGCCGGTGCTCGATGATGTGCTGGACGCGCTCCCGGGAGAGCCGGCGGATCTTCTCCTGCAGGTAGCGGTCCAGCCGCCACCCGGCGTAGTTGGGCTCGACCGTGAAGGGCACCCGCACCGTCGCCACGGCGCAGACCATACCATCGCCGCGCCGCCGGACGGGATGACCGGACCTGGCCCGTCTGCGGCGTGCCGGTCTCTCTCACCCGGGCGAGGCCAGAAGCGCGGCGGCCGCCTCGTGAAGGCCGAGCAGCCGGCACACCGCCTCCGCCGCCCGTTCCCCGGCGCGCCCGTCCCAGAGCGCCGGGGCGCGGTCGCGCGGCGGCTCGGTGCCGAGCGCGCGGCCGGCGGCGGCCAGGATGCGCCCGGGCTCGGTGCCCACCACCTCGTTCGTCCCCTCGCTGACGGTCACGGGGCGCTCGGTGTTCTCTCGCAGGGTCAGGCAGGGGATGCCGAGCGCGGTCGACTCCTCCTGCAGGCCGCCCGAGTCGGTGAGCACCAGCCGGGCGGCGCTGGTGAGCGAGAGGAACTCCAGATAGCCGAGCGGATCGACGATCTGCAGCGATCGGGCGGCCTCCTCCAGGCCGGCGGCCGCGATGCGGGCGCGGGTGCGCGGGTGCACCGGGAAGATGACCGGCAGGGCCCTGGCCACCTGGGAAAGCGCCCCCAGGAGCCGCGCCAGCGTGGCGGCATCGTCCACGTTTGACGGACGGTGAAGCGTGACCACCGCGTACCTGCCGGGCTCGAGCCCCATGGACTCGGGCACGCGCCGCTGGCGCGCCGCCGGGAGGTGCTTGCGGAGGGTGTCGATCATGAGGTTCCCGACGCGCGCGATGCGCGAGGCGGGGATGCCCTCGCGCAGCAGGTTCTGGTCGGCATCCGGGCTGGGCGTGAGCAGCAGGTCGGAGAGGTGGTCCACCGCCACGCGGTTCACCTCCTCGGGCATGCTCCGGTCGAAGCTGCGCAGCCCGGCCTCGAGGTGGGCCACCGGGATCCCGAGCTTGGCGGCCACCAGCCCGGCGGCCAGGGTGGAGTTCACGTCGCCGGGCACCACCACCAGGTCGGGGCGCGGCGGATGCGAGAGCAGCCAGCCCTCGAGCTCGATCAGGACGCGCCCGGTCTGCTGGCCGTGGCTCCCGGAGCCCACGCCCAGGTCCTCGTCGGGCCGCGGCAGCCCCAGCTCCGAGAAGAACACGCCGCTCATCCGCTCGTCGAAGTGCTGGCCGGTGTGCACCAGCCGCTGGGCCAGGCCGCGCCGGCGGAGCGCCTCCAGGAGCGGCGCCGTCTTCATGAAGTTGGGGCGGGCGCCCACCACGTGGAGCACGTGCATGCGCGAGGAAAGGTGGGGGCCGGCGGCCGGGCCGGCAAAGCCTGCCCTGAGCGTAGGCCCGCGAAGCTGGGCCGAGGTCGAACGACCTGCCCTGAGCTTGTCGAAGGGGACCCCGGGGGCGAGTGTGCGCGCGCGCTCCCGCACGGGTCGCGCGCCGGCGCGCAGGAAAACCACGGCGGATCGATCGATTACGCGGTCGCCGTTGACGAGTTGGATCCCGTCGTCGTAGGTTGGCGCCCCGGTTTGAGACGCGTCGCTGTCATCATTCCGGCCCGGTTCGGAGCCCAGCGCTTCCCGGGAAAGCCGCTCGCCGATCTGGCAGGCAAGCCCGTCATCGCTCACACGGTCGAGCGCGCCCGGCGCGCGCGCGGCGTGGACGTGGTGGCGGTGGCCACGGACGACGAGCGCATCGCGGCGGCGGCCACCCGCGCGGGGGCGGAGGCGATCCTCACGGGGCCGGCCGCCACCGGGACCGACCGCGTGGCCGAGGCGGCCCGCAAGCTCCAGCCCCGGCCCACTCTCGTCGTGAACGTCCAGGGCGACGAGGCGCTGATCGAGCCCGAGGCCATCGAGACGCTGATCCGCGCCATGGACGAGAGCGGGGCGGACATGGGCACGCTCATGCGGCCCATCGATCCGGGCGAGGTCGATCTGCCGCAGGTGGGCAAGGTGGTCACCGATCTGCAGGGCCACGCGCTCTACTTCTCGCGCTCGCCCATTCCCTTCCGGCGCGCCGGTGGCATCTCGCCGCGCATGCGCGCCACCGTGGGCATCTATGGCTACACGGCGGAGTTTCTGGAACGGTTCGCCGCGCTCGCGCCCGGCCGGCTGGAGCAGGAGGAGTCGCTGGAGCAGCTGCGGGCGCTGGAGCACGGGTTCAAGATCCAGGTGGCAGAGACGACCTATCGCGGGTTCGGCATCGACACGCCGGAGGACCTGGAGCGCGCCCGGGCGTTCCTGGCCGCCGGCCCAAGGCACGAAGGCAGGTGACGCATGGTGAAGCGTGGCAAGAAGACCAAGTACCTGTTCGTCACCGGCGGCGTGGTGAGCTCGCTCGGCAAGGGACTGGCCGCCGCCTCCATGGGCGCCCTGCTCGAGAACCGTGGGCTCGAGGTGCAGCACCTCAAGCTGGACCCGTACATCAACGTCGATCCCGGCACCATGAGCCCCTTTCAGCACGGGGAGGTGTACGTCACCGACGACGGGGCCGAGACCGACCTGGACCTGGGCCACTACGAGCGCTTCACCAGCGCCAAGATGACCCGCAAGAACAACTACACCACCGGTCGCATCTACCAGTCGGTCATCCAGCGCGAGCGCCGGGGCGAGTACCTGGGCAAGACCGTGCAGGTCATCCCGCACATCACCGACGAGATCAAGGCGGTCATCCGCGAGGCGGCCGGCGGGGCCGACATCCTCATCATCGAGGTGGGCGGCACGGTCGGCGACATCGAGTCCCTGCCCTTCCTGGAGGCCATCCGGCAGATGAAGTACGACGTGGGCGAGGAGAACGCGGTCTACGCCCACGTGACCCTGGTGCCGTGGATCGCCGCGGCCGGCGAGCTCAAGACCAAGCCCACCCAGCACTCGGTCAAGGAGCTGCGCGAGATCGGCATCCAGCCGGACATCCTGCTGTGCCGCTCCGACCGCGACATCGCCAGGGAGATGAAGGACAAGATCGCCCTCTTCTGCAACGTGGACCCCTCGGCGGTGTTCACCGCCAAGGACGTGGCCTCCATCTACGAGGTGCCGGTCGCCTTCCACGCCGAGGGCGTCGACGACAAGCTGGCCGAGCTCTTCAACATCTGGAGCCGCGCCCCGCGCCTGGAGAAGTGGGAGGCCATCGTCGAGGGGATCAAGAACCCGCGCAAGGGCGAGGTGCGCATCGGCATCGTGGGCAAGTACGTGGAGCTGGCCGAGAGCTACAAGAGCCTCAACGAGGCGCTGGTGCACGGCGGCATCGCCGCCGGGGTTCGCCTGAAGCCCGTCTTCATCGACTCCTCGAAGCTGGAGGAGGGCGACGTCTCCGAGCTGGAGACGGTGGACGGGATCCTGGTGCCGGGCGGGTTCGGGGTCCGCGGCACGGAGGGGAAGATCCTGGCCTGCCGCTACGCCCGGGAGCGGAAGGTGCCCTTCTTCGGGATCTGCCTGGGCCTGCAGATGGCCGTGATCGAGTTCGGCCGCGACGTTCTGGGGCTGGAGAAGGCCAACTCGCTCGAGTTCGACGAGGCCACCCCCCACCCGGTGGTGACGCTCATGGAGGAGCAGAAGAAGGTCACCGAGAAGGGCGGGACCATGCGGCTGGGCAGCTACGCCTGCGCGCTCAAGGACGGGACCAAGGCGCGCGAGCTGTACGGCCAGGACCTGATCCACGAGCGCCACCGGCACCGGTTCGAGTTCAACGACGCCTACCGCGCCCAGTACGAGGGCGCCGGGATGATCTTCTCGGGGACGAATACCGAGCTCGGGCTGGTGGAGATGATCGAGCTCAACAACCACCCGCACTTCCTGGGCTGCCAGTTCCATCCCGAGTTCAAGTCCAAGCCCTTCGCCCCGCACCCGCTCTTCGCCGGGTTCGTGAAGGCCGCCCGCGAGCGGCGGGACCAGAACCAGCGCGCCGCCGCCGCCGTCACCAAGCTCCAGGTGAAGGCCTGACGGGCGGGGCCGCGCGCGCTACTCTCCCGCGCATGCCCTCTCGACCGGCCTCGTCCCGGAGCCGCATCCCGCCCCAGGAGCTGCTCCGGCGGGCGGCCCGCATCCGGCTCCTGCTCCTCGACATCGACGGGGTGCTCACCGACGGCCGGCTCTGGTACGGGCGCGACGGCGAGCAGGCCGTCGCCTTCGACGTGAAGGACGGCCACGGGATGGTGCTGCTCCGCGATCACCTCGAGCTGGGGGTCCTCTCCGGCCGGCCCGGCTGGTCGGCGCGGAAGCGGCTGGAGGAACTGCGGGTCAAGCACCTCCTGCTCGGGGAGCGGGACAAGCTCGCCGCCTATGCCCGCCTGGCCGGCCTCGGCTTCGCCGACGACGAGGTGGCGTACATGGGCGACGACGTGAACGACCTGCCGGTGCTGGAGAGGGTGGGGCTGTCGGCCTGCCCCGCCGACGCCCGCCCGGAGGTGAAGGAGCGGGTGCACTTCCGCGCCTCCTCGCCGGGCGGCCGCGGCGCGGTGCGCGAGCTGTGCGATCTGATCCTGAAGGCTAGAGGCCAACCCACGTCGACGTAGACGTGGGTGTGGACGTGGACGAGCGATCCTCGGCCAGGAAGGAAGGGGTTCGTCCACGTCCACGTCGCGGCGTCGGGTGCCCACCACTCGACGCCCGTGCTAGCGTCCCGGTCTCATGGCCGCACGGGTTCACAAGCGAATCAAGAGGTCGCTCCGCTCGGCCCTGATCCGCGTCCTGATCCGGATCCTGAGCCTGTTGCCTTTGCGCCCGGCGCTCTGGCTCGGCGCCGCGGCCGGCGCCGTGGCCCACCGGCTGGCGCGCCAGACGCGGACCCTGGCGCTCACCCACCTGGCCCTGGCCTTCCCGGAGGAGGAGCCGGCGGAGCGGGAGCGGATCGCCCGCGACATGTTCGTCCACCTGGGCCGCTCCACCTTCGAGCTGGCGTCCATCCGCTGGTACGACCGCCGGCTGGACACGTACGTGAAGCTCTCCCCGCCCGACCTCCTCCGCAACGTGATGGCGCGAGGGCGCGGGATGGTCTTCGTCACCGGGCACATGGGGAGCTGGGAGCTGCTCGCCCGCCGCATCGCCCGCGCCGGCGTGCCCAACGCCGTCATCGCCAAGGCCAGCTGGGACCGGAAGATCGACGAGCTGGCCGAGCGGTTCCGGGCCGAGGGCGGCGTCACCACGCTCTGGCGCGAGGATCCGGAGACCGGCCGCGCCATCATCCGCACCTTCCGCTCCGGCCGGGCGCTGGGGCTGCTCATCGATCAGGACACCCGGGTCCAGGGTGTGTTCGTTCCCTTCTTCGGGCGGCTGGCCTTCACCCCCCGCGCCGCGGCGGATTTCGCGGTCCGGTTCGGCGCGCCGGTGGTCGTCGGAACCATCCACCGCAACGGCCCCCGGGTGACCGACGGCCACACGCTCGAGGTCCAGGAGATCCCCTTCTCCTCGGACCCCCCCGATCGAGAGATGGAGGTCGTACGGCTGACGGCCGCCTGCACGGCCGCCCTCGAGCAGGCGATCCGCCGGCACCCGGCGGAATGGGTCTGGATGCACGAGCGCTGGCGCACGCGGCCACCAGGCGAGCAGGCGTCGCCGGTCCCTAGCAAGGCGAGTGCCGAAAACCGTTGAGCTTTCCGAAGTCTAGGGGTGTAGACTCCCTAGCAAGGTCTGTGCCTGTCGAATCCCAGGCGAAAGAATGCTATGTTTCAGCGGGCTTGGACGATGGTGGCGGTGGCGGGAGCGCTGGCCCTGGCCCTCCTTCCCGCGTGCAGGTCAAGCCAGAAATTGGGGTCTACGCCGGTGGCACCTGAGCTGAAGCTCGAAAGGGTACGTTTTCGCGTCTGGCGGGGCGATGCCCTGCGGGCGCGGGGCGAGGCCCGCCAGGTCTCCGTCCGGCGGGATACGAGCCACGCGACCGCCCTGGATCTCCGCGCCGAGCTTCCAGCGCGCGACGAGCCGGTGGTCATCACCGCCCCGACGGCCCAGGGCGACCTCTCCGCCCAGATCTTCTCGGCGCAGGGCGGGGTCGTCGTGACCCACGCCGGCGAGCGGGCCGTCACCGACCGGGCGCGCTACGAGCCGGGGCCGTCGGGCAAGGGGTTGGTGACGGGCCAGGACCCGGTGGTCGTGGAGCGCGGGAACCTGGTGCTCCACGGCGTGGGGTTCACGTTCGAGCCGCAGCTCGGCGATCTGCAGCTCGGCGGCCCGGTCACGACCGAGTCCACGGGGGCGCATCGGTGATCGCGCAGCTCGCGATCCTGGCCGCGCTGGCGGTCCCGAGCCTCACCCGCCTGCCCGCCACGGGCGGGGGAACGGTCACCGTCTCGGCCGACAAGGTGAAGTACATCTTCCCGCGGCATCGCATCGAGTACACCGGGAACCCGGTCCGCCTCACCCGCGGTGACGCGGTCCTCACCTGCAAGCGCCTGGGTGCGCAGCTCGACGATCAGGATCAGGTCCAGGTGGCGACCTGCGAGGGCGACGTCCGGTTCGAGCGCGCCGACAAGGTCGTCACCTGCGAGAAGGCCACCTACGATGAGGCCGCCTCCCGCCTCACCTGCGAGGGCAAGCCGGTCATCCGCAGCGGCGGGCTCTCCGCCACCGGCAGCCGGCTGGTGTACGACCTGGACCGGGACGAGGTGACCATGGACGAGGTCCAGGGCACCGTGCCGGCGGCCCAGGCGGACGAGCGGCTCCAGCAGTACCAGCAGCGCCGGAAGGGCAGGACCACGTCGCCCCGGGAGGGCAAGAAGTGAGCCCGGCCCCGAGATCGAACGGCGCCGGCGACGGGAGTGCCGGGCGCGAGACGCTCCTCCACGCCGAGGCCCTGGTCAAGAGCTACGGCGGGCGGCGGGTGGTCGACGGCGTCTCGTTCGAGGTCGGCCCGGGCGAGGTGGTGGGCCTGCTCGGCCCCAACGGCGCCGGCAAGACCACCTGCTTCAACATGGTGGTCGGGCTGGTGGTTCCGGAGGCGGGCCGGGTCCGGCTGGGCGAGCACGACCTCACCCGCCTGCCCATGCACCGGCGCGCGCGGCTCGGCCTGGGCTACCTCCCGCAGGAAGCATCCGTCTTCCGGAAGCTCTCGGTCCGCCAGAACTTCACGGGGATCCTCGAGGCGCTGGGGTGGGGGCGGCGCGAGCGCAACCACCGCGCCGACGAGCTCATCGCCGAGTACCGGCTGGAGAAGGTGGCGGGCTCGCTGGGCGAGCAGCTCTCGGGCGGCGAGCGGCGCCGGGCCGAGGTGGCGCGGAGCCTGCTCTCGAACCCGCGCCACATCCTCTTCGACGAGCCCTTCGCCGGGGTCGATCCCATCGCGGTGGGCGAGCTGCAGCGGCTCATCGCCGGGCTGCGCGACCGGGGCATCGGCGTGCTGGTGACGGACCACAACGTGCGCGAGGCGCTGGGCATCTGCGGCCGGGCCTACATCCTGGCCGCGGGCACCATCCTGGAGGCCGGGACACCGGCCGAGATCGCGAGCAGCCCGCGGGCCCGCGAGGTGTACCTGGGGGACAAGTTCCGGCTGGACGAGCCGCACGCGGCCCCCGAGCCTAGGACGGAGCAGCGATGAGCCTCGAGCTGAAACAGCATCTCAAGATGACGCAGCAGCTGGTGATGACGCCCCAGCTGCAGCAGGCCATCAAGCTCCTGCAGCTCTCGCGCATGGAGCTGGTGGACCTGGTCCGGACCGAGATGACCGAGAACCCGCTCCTGGACGGGGCGGACGACAACGACGAGGAGCCCATCCCCGAGGGCGCCAGCCCGGCCGAGGCGGCCGACATCGCCGCCAAGCCCGAGCACAAGGAGGCCGAGAAGGAGCAGGAGGTCAAGGGCGAGGAGGGCGCCAACGAGATCGACTGGGACCAGTACCTCGAGCACTACCAGCTCCAGGGCCACACGGCGCCCTCCAACCGCGGCCTGGCCGACGAAGAGCTGCCCGGCTACGAGGCCACCCTCACCCGCAAGGAAGACCTGAAGGGCCACCTCGAGTGGCAGCTGCGCCTCTCCAACTTCACCCACGACGAGGTGCGGGTGGCCATGCTCATCATCGGCAACCTCGACGACGACGGCTACTTCAAGATGCCGCCGGTGGAGGGCGAGCCGGCCGAGGCCGCCACCGCCGACCCGCTGGTGCGGGTCTCGTTCGAGGCGGGCTTCGGGGTCGAGTTCTGCGAGAAGGTGCTCGAGAAGGTGCAGCAGCTCGATCCCATCGGCGTGGCCGCGCGCGACCTGCGCGAGTGCCTGCTCCTTCAAGTGAAGTATCTGAACGCCGACACGCCCGAGATCGTGGCCATCATCGAGCGCCACCTGAAGCACCTCGAGTCGAAGAACTACGCCGCCATCGCCAAGGACCTGAAGCTTCCCATCGAGGAGGTGGTGAAGGCGGTCAAGGTGATCAGCCACCTCGAGCCCAAGCCGGGCCGCGCCTACTCCAGCGAGGACGCGCAGTACATCACGCCCGACGTCTACGTCTACAAGATGGGCGACAAGTACGTCACCGTCCTGAACGACGACGGCCTCTCCAAGCTCCGCATCAGCGGGATGTACCGCGCCGCGCTCAAGAACGGCGAGGCGGGCAAGGCCAAGGAGTACATCCAGGAGCGGCTTCGCAGCGCCGTGTGGCTCATCCGCTCGATCCACCAGCGGCAGCGGACCATCTACAAGGTCACCGAGTCGATCGTGAAGTTCCAGCGCGACTTCCTGGACAAGGGCATCGCCCACCTCAAGCCGCTCATCCTGCGGGACGTGGCCGAGGACATCGGCATGCACGAGTCGACCGTCTCGCGCGTCACCACCAACAAGTACGTGCACACGCCGCAGGGCATCTACGAGCTCAAGTTCTTCTTCAACTCTGCCATCAACAAGACCGGCGGCGACGAGATCGCCAGCGAGGCGGTGAAGAACCACATCCGGCAGATCGTGGCCGCCGAGGATCCGCGCCGGCCCCACTCCGACCAGCGCATCGTGGAGATCCTGAAGGGCCAGGGGATCGAGATCGCCCGGCGCACGGTGGCCAAGTACCGCGAGGTGCTGGGGCTGCTTCCGAGCTCGAAGCGCAAGAAGTACTTCTGAGCCACGCGGCCGCAGCCCCGGCCGGGCCCCACCCCGAGCGCGCGCTGTTGGGAATCCGCACAGAGCGGCGCGATCCGGATCGTTACTCGAACGGATGAGCCCGCGCCAGCCTGCCTGGCGTCCCCGGAACGCCGGACCGCGCTCCGGGAGCGGCATCCATCCTACCCCTTCGAGAGCCCTTCTTGGCGCCGCTCCCGGGATCGATCGGCCGGAGCCTGCGTTATGATGACCACGGGAATGTTGCCATCCGGCAACATCGGCATCGGCCGCGGAGCCGGCGGGAGTTCAGTCCGCCGGGTCGCGGCCGATGCGTTTTTCGCGACGGTCCTCCCAAGGAGGCGGTTCATGCAGGTGAACATCACCTTCCGGCATCTCGAGCCCACCGACGCCCTCAAGTCCCACGTGCGGGACCGTGTCGAGCACGTGAAGCGGTACCTGGAACGGGCGAGCGAGGCCCACGCGGTCCTGCATGTCGAGAACCTCGATCACCACGCCGAGATCACCGTGAAGGCCGGACGCTTTCTCCTGCGCGGCTCCGCCAAGACGCAGGACATGTACGCCTCCATCGACGCTGCCGCCGACAAGATCGAGAGGCAGCTCAAGAAGCACAAGGAGAAGCTCGCCACCTACAAGCTCAACGGGAACCACGTGGAAGGGGAGCCGGTCGACGTCCGCCACGACATCATCGACATGCTGGAGCACCCCGATCGGCCCAGCCACCGTGTGGTGAAGAGCACCAAGTTCCAGGCCAAGCCCATGTCGGTGGACGAGGCCCTGCTGCAGCTGGACCTCATGGACGCGAGGTTCTACGTCTTCCAGAACGCCCACGACCGCGCCATCAACGTGGTCTACCGGCGGGACGACGGCAACTTCGGGCTCATCGAGGCACGGACCTAGCGCCGCTCGATCCCATCCCGACCGAGCCCGGTGTACGAGCCGGGAGCGGGCGGGGACGGGGGCGCGGGATGGGGAGGCGAGGGGAGGCGCGGCGGTCGCCTTGCCTTCTTGCCCCCGCGTTGCCAACTGTGTTAACGCCGGTTCGCCATGAAGATCGTCGAGTTCCTCCGGCCAGAGTGCGTGATCGACAACCTGACCGGGCGGACCGGGCAGGCGGTGCTGTCCGAGCTCTGCCGGCCCCTCGCGCTGAGCCAGAAGGTCGACGGGCAGAAGCTGCTCGAGACGCTGCTGGAGCGCGAGAAGCTCGGCTCGACGGGGATCGGCGAGGGGGTGGCCATCCCGCACGGTAAGGTGGCCGGCTTGCCGGCGCTCCTCGCCAGCTTCGGCCGGTCGCCCGCCGGGGTCGATTTCCGGGCCATCGACGGACGCCCGACCAACCTCTTCTTCGCGCTGTTCGCCCCGGAGAACTCGGCCGGCGCCCACCTCAAGGCGCTGGCGCGCATCAGCCGCATCTTCAAGAACCCCGCCTTCCGGGAGGCCATCCTCAGGGCCCCCGACGCGGCGGAGATCTATCGCCTCATCGAGGCGGAGGACGCGAAGTACTAGCCGTCCCCCGCTCCACCCCGCCCGAGGCTCAGTCGCAGGTTCCGCCGGGGGGCTCCGGCAGCGCCCCCACGGTCTTCGCGTCGGCGTAGGTGAGGCCGTAGCCGAAGGGGAAGAGCGGGTCGTAGCCCGGGTCGCCGACGTTCACCGGCTTGCAGTTCACCTTGGGCCAGGAGTACGGGAGCTTGCCGGTGAAGTCCTGCGCCGGCTTGCCGTCGGTGCCCTGGAAGAGGACCGGCGCCACGGCAGCGCCCTCGGTGCCCGGCAGCCAGGCGGCCACGAACGCGTCCGAACGGTTCAGCTCCTTGGTGGTGAGAAGCGGCCGGCCCGAGAGGAACACGGTCACCACCGGCTTCCCCTTTTCGCTCACCCGCGAGAGGACCACCAGGTCCTCGGGGTGGAGGCGGGCGTGCTCCATGGTGCGCGGCGCGCGGCGGTTCAGGCCCGGCATGAGATCGCCGGTCATCTCCACGTAGGGGGTCTCCCCGATGACGGCGATGACCGCGTCGAACTTCGCCACGTCGGCGCCCCTCCCATCCTGGCTGAAGGTGACGTTGGCCTCGCCCACCGCCCTGCGGATGCCGGCCAGGATGGTGCTGCCGGCGGGGAAGTCGGCGTTGGTGTTGCTCCGGCCGTCCCAGTCGATGGTCCAGCCGCCGGTCTGGTCGCGGATGCTGTCGGCGCCCTTGCCCACCACCAGCACCTTGCCCCTGGGATCGAGCGGCAGCACGTGCCGGTCGTTCTTGAGCAGCACCAGCGACTTCTGCACCGCCTCGGCGGCCAGCTCGTGATGCACCAGCCGGGAGGCGTCCTTCGCGAAGGGCCGCTCCGAGGGGCGGGGCATGTCGAACAGCCCCATGCGCATCTTGACCCGCAGGATCCGGGTCACCGCGTCGTCGATGCGGGACACGGGCACCTCGCCCTTCTTCACCAGGTCGATGGTGCTCTCGTAGAACCCGCGCCAGTCGTCGGCCACCATGAACACGTCGATGCCGGCGTCGATGGCCCGGGCGCAGCGGATGGTGGAGCAGCCCGGCACCTGGGCGTGGCCCTTCCAGTCGCCCACGATGAGCCCGTCGAACCCCATCTTCCCCTCGAGCACGCCGGTGAGCAGGCGCTTGCTGCCGTGGATCTTGGCCTCGTCGATCTGCGCCTGGGTGGGAGGGCCGGCGGGCGCGTCCAGCCAGCTGTTGAACGAGGCCATGACGCTCTGCACGCCCGCCTCCATGGCGCCGAAGTAGCCCTGGCCGTGGAGGTTGATGAGCCGGGCCTCGGGGGAGAGGTTCACCCCCTGATCCAGGCCCTCCCGCGTGCCGCCGTCGCCCAGGAAGTGCTTGGCGGTGGCGAGCACGCCGTACGGCTTCCGGGGATCGGGCCCCGGCCCGAGGTTCTGCAGGCCGGCCACCATCTCCCGCGCGTAGATGCGGGTGATGGCCGGGTTCTCGGAGAAGCCCTCGTAGGTGCGGCCCCAGCGATCGTCCTGAGGGACGGCCACGCAGGGGGCGAAGTCCCAGTCGTGGCCGGTGGCGCGCATCTGCTGGGCGGTGGCCGCGCCGATGCGCCGGACGAGCGCCGGGTCATGGGCCGCGCCCAGGCCGATGTTGTGCGGGAAGACGGTGGCGCCGTAGACGCGGCCGTGCCCGTGGACGGCGTCGATGCCCCAGAGCAGCGGGATCTTCACCTTGGCGTCGGTGGACATCGAGGCCTGCCAGAGCGCATCCGCCATGGCCAGCCAGGCGGAGGCGGGCGCGTGCCGATCGTTGCCGGGCCAGCCGCCTCCGCCCACCAGCACCGTGCCGATGCCGTACTTGCGGACGTCGTCCGGGCTGATGAGGGTCGCGTCGGGCTGGGTCATCTGTCCGACCTTCTGCTCGAGCGTCATGCCGGCGACGATGGCGGCGATGCGGGCCTCCTGCGCGGGATCGAGGGGGATGGGGCTCTGGATGCGCGGCCAGCCGGCGTAGGCGGGCGGCAGCGGCGGGATCCCGGCCGGCAATGCGCTCGAGTCCGCGCGGACCAGCTGCGGCGCCAGCGCGATGAGGACCGCCAGCGCGAGGGTGAGCGGGTGCAAGCGACGCCGCAAAGGTTGCATGTCTCGATCTCCGCAGGGTGGGGGAAGGTGCAACTGGGACGCCGGACCCAGGCCTGGTATTCACGCCAGGTCCAGCGATCATGCGACAGCGAAAGCCATGATGGCACGGGTGGGACCTGATGGGGATCACGGCACACCCGAGGCTAGCGGGTGTACGGGTCCAGCACGGGGAGTGATCCATGCGCCAGCTGAACTCCGCCGCCGCGCTCGCGGCGGTGCTCGTGATCGCCGCCGCGTGCAATGGTGGCGGTGGTGAACCGCACTGCGCCGGCGACACCGTGCTCTGCGACGGCGCCTGCGTCCGGACGGCGACCGACCTGCGCAACTGCGGCACCTGCGGACACGCCTGCGCCGAGGGGCTGGTGTGCTCGGGCGGCGAGTGCGCCCTCACCTGCGCCGCCCCGCTCGCGACCTGCGGCAGCGGCCCGGAAGCCTCCTGTGCCGATACCCGGAACGACCCGGCGCGCTGCGGCGGCTGCGAGCATGCGTGCGCTGCCGGCCAGGTCTGCTCGGCGGGTCGATGCGCCGTGACCTGCCAGGCGCCGCTCGTCACCTGCGGCGCGGGCGAGGCGGCCTTCTGCGCGGACGCGCGCAACGACCCGGCCCACTGCGGCACCTGCGACGCGCTCTGCCCGCAGGGGCAGGTCTGCGCTGCGGGGCATTGCGCCGCCACCTGCGAGGGGACCGGCGCCACCCTCTGCGGCGGCCGGTGCTTCGACCTGCAGAGCGACGACGCGCACTGCGGCTCCTGCACGGTGGCCTGCCAGGCCGGCACCTCGTGCCAGGCCGGGACCTGCACCCCCACCTGCCCGGCGGGCCAGGCGCGCTGCGACGACCGATGCGTGGATCTGGCCAGCGACGCGGCGAGCTGCGGCGCGTGCGGCCGGGCCTGCCCGTCGGGCGCGATCTGCGTGGCCGGCTCGTGCGAGGCGCCCGCCTGCCCGTCCGGCTTCGGCCTGCCCGGGCAGCCGAACCTCGTCGGCCTGCACCCGTACTCCATCGACGCGGCCGACCTGGACGGCGACGGCCTCCCGGACCTGGTGGCCTCCAACTACCCGCTGTCTCCGTGGGAGGATGCCAGCAGCATCCAGGTGCTCCGGAACCTGGGCGGCCGGCGCTTCGCCGCGCCGGTGGTGTACGCGGTCGGCTTCCAGCCGCTGAGGGTCCGGCTCGGAGACCTGGACGGCGACGGCAACGCCGACGCCCTGGTCATCGGAGACTATCGGCTCGCCTACCTGCGCGGCCGGGGCGAAGGGACGTTCGACCCGGCGGTGACCATGGATCCCGGATACGTCAACGGCAGGGGCGCGGCCGTTGCGGACCTGGACGGCGACGGCTGGCAGGACCTGATCGCCACCGGCGTGATGGCCACGGTGGTGCGCGGCGGCCCGGGCGGGCCGCAGACGCCCCAGAGGTACTCGACACCGTGGCCCTGGTCGGACGCCGACGCGCTGGCGATCGGGGATCTCGACGGCAACGGCGTTCCCGACGTCGTGATCGGCTTCTCGAGCTGGCGCGTGGGCGTCTACCTGAACCCGGGGGGCGGCGGGCTGGCGGGCGCGCCGGCGAGCTGGTTCGACGTTCCGGGCGAGGTGAAATCCGTCGCCGTCGCCGACGTGGACGGGGACGGCGACCTCGACGTCCTGGCCGCCGTGCTGGGCTACACCGACTCGGCCGGCCTGGTCGTGTCGCTGAACGACGGAACCGGCAGGCTGGGCCCGCCGGTCCTGTACCGCACGGCCTGGGGTCCGTACTCGATGGCGGTGGCGGATCTGGACGGCCACGGCCGGGCGGACGCGGCCCTGGGGAACTGGGGCGACTCCCGCCAGGTGGACCTCCTGCGCAACGCCGGCGACGGGACGTTCCTCCCCTCGGAGCCCTACTTCGAGGAGGGCGCGGCCGAGATGGTCTTCAGCGACCTGG
>Ga0316628_100002031_pt1 | contig 14729 bp, 12 predicted proteins | sample OWC_Aug_M2_C1_D5_FD_207648 | JGI IMG/M metagenome (GOLD analysis project Ga0316628, IMG submission 207648) | Wetland soil microbial communities from Old Woman Creek delta, Ohio, United States - OWC_Aug_M2_C1_D5_C | ecosystem: Environmental > Terrestrial > Soil > Wetlands | place: USA: Ohio... | reverse complement strand
ACGGCCGCGGGTGGATCACTGGCAAGGGGCACGAGCTCGAGTCGGTCAACCCCACGACCGGCCAGGTGATCGCCTGCGTCCGCCAGGCGGACGCCGCCACGTACGAACAGGTCGCGACGGCCGCCGACGAGGCCTTCGGCAAGTGGCGCATGGTCCCGGCCCCCAGGCGCGGCGAGTTGGTCCGCGCCCTGGGCAACGAGCTGCGCGCCCACAAGGACGCGCTCGGCAGGCTGGTCTCGCTGGAGATGGGGAAGATCCTCTCGGAGGGGCTCGGCGAGGTGCAGGAGATGATAGACATGTGCGACCTCGCGGTTGGCATGTCTCGCCAGCTGTGCGGCCTCTCCATGCACTCCGAGCGGCCGCGCCACAGGATGTACGAGCAGTGGCACCCGCTTGGCCCCGTCGGCGTCATCTCCGCCTTCAACTTCCCGGTCGCCGTGTGGTCGTGGAACGCCGCGATCGCGGCGGTGTGCGGGGACACCGTCATCTGGAAGCCGTCCTCGCAGGTGCCGCTCTGCGCGATCGCCGTGCAGCACATCTGCAACCGGGTGATGACCGCGTTCGGCGTCGAGGGAGTCTTCAACCTGGTGATCGGCAGCGGTCGCGAGGTTGGCCAGCGCCTGGTCGACGACCGGCGCGTCCCCCTCGTCTCCTTCACCGGCTCCACGCTGCAGGGGCGCAAGGTGACAACGGCGGTGGCCGAGCGCTTCGGGAGGACGATCCTGGAGCTCGGCGGCAACAACGCGATCGTCGTCATGGACGACGCCAACCTCGACCTCGCCCTCCGCGCCATCCTCTTCGCCGCTGTCGGCACCGCGGGCCAGCGCTGCACGACGCTCCGGCGCCTGATCGTCCAGAAGGGGGTCCACGCCCGCCTCCTCGACCGCCTGGTCAAGGCGTACCGCTCGGTGCCGATCGGCGACCCCCTCGAGCCGGGCACGCTCATGGGCCCATTGGTCACCGAGGGTGCGGTGGAGGACATGCTCGCGGCGCTCGCCAAGGTCACCGAGCAGGGCGGCGAGATACTGGTCGGCGGCAGGCGCGTGAACCGCCCCGGCTACTTCGTCGAGCCGACGCTGGTCAAGGCCCACCAGGGGCTGGCCATCGCCGAGGAGGAGACGTTCGCCCCGATCCTCTACGTCTACGAGGTCGAGACCCTCGACGAGGCGATCGCGCTCCACAACTCCGTGCCCCAGGGCCTCTCCTCGGCGATCTTCACCACCAACCTCCTCGCGGCGGAGCGTTTCCTGTCGCACGAGGGTTCCGACTGCGGGATCGCCAACGTCAACATCGGGACCTCGGGCGCGGAGATCGGCGGGGCGTTCGGCGGCGAGAAGGAAACGGGCGGCGGTCGCGAGGCCGGCTCCGACGCCTGGAAGGCCTACATGCGGCGCCAGACCTGCACGACCAACTGGTCGCCCGACCTGCCCCTCGCCCAGGGCGTCAAGTTCGACCTGGCCTAGCCTCACCCCGGTCGCCGTGCTCCGCCGCGGCCGCCGTTCGGCGCGCCTCCCGCGCCGTCACTGCGCGTCGCCCGTCGGTGCCAGGCCCCTGGCGGCGGCACGATCCACGAGCCACAGGAGCTCGCCGTCGTGCGGGCGGACGAGTCGCGCTGGCAGCTCCGCCCCGCCAACGCCCTCGAGCGCGCGCGCCAGGATTTCGGCCTTCCCGTCCCCGGCGACGAGGAAGATCACCGCCCGGGCGCTGTTGATCACCGGGAGCGTGAGGGTGATCCGGTAGCCGCCCAGCGACGTGACGAGCGGGGCCACCACCAGGCGCTCCTCCTCGCGCAACGCCTCGTTACCCGGGAAGAGCGACGCCGTGTGACCGTCGGCTCCGAGGCCCAGCAGCACGAGGTCGAGGCGGGGGAACTGGCGCGCCGGAGTCGCGAAGAAGCGCCTCAGCTCGTCCTCGTAGAGGCGGGCAGCCACGGCCGGGCTGTGCGATTCCGTCGGTACGCGGTGCACGTTTCCCCGCGGCAAGGGCACCCGCGAGAGCAAGGCCCGGTCGGCCGCTCCGAAGTTGCTGTCGGGGTGACCGGGCGGCACCACCCTCTCGTCGCCCCAGAAGACGTGGACCCTGCTCCACGGCAGCGCACGCCTCCTCGCCAGGCGCGCGTACAGCCGGGCGGGGGTCGATCCGCCGGAGAGGGCGATCGTGAAGCGGCCGCGCTGCGCGACCGCCTCGCGCGCCCGCGCCACCACCTCCTCGGCCGCGCTGGCCGCCAGCGAGTCGGGGTCCTCGCAGACGCGCAGCTCCACGCCCCTCCCCCAGCGGGTGAGGGTCTGCTCCACGCGCCCGGCGCCGGCACCGCCGAGCCGCCGCCTCATTGCAGCGACCGCCACAGGCGCCCGTCGCGCGCGAGCAGCTGATCGGCCTCGGCGGGGCCGCAGGAGCCGGCGGCGTAGTTGGGGAAGTTGCGCGGGGGGAGCGCGCCCCAGACGTCCAGGATGGGCGCCACGACGCGCCACCCGGCCTCGACGCCGTCCGCCCTCTGGAAGAGGGTCGCGTCGCCGTTCATGCAGTCGTAGAGGAGCGTCTCGTAGCCGGTCGAGGGCGTGGTGCCGAAGTAGTCCTCGTAGCAGAAGTCCATGTCGACGCCGCCGATCTTCAGCGACGGCCCCGGGATCTTGGCCCCGAAACGGACCGCGATCCCCTCCTCGGGCTGAATGCGCAACACCATGAGGTTGGACTCCAGGTGCGACACCGAGGTCTCGCGGAAGAGGACGGAAGGGGCGCGCTTGTACTGGATGGCGATCTCGGTCTGGCGCCGCGCCAGGCGCTTTCCGGTCCGCAGGTAGAACGGCACGTCCGCCCACCGCCAGTTGTCTATCAGCAGCTTGACGGCGGCGTACGTCTCGACGTTCGAGTCGGGCGCCACCCGCGGCTCGGCGCGGTACGCGGGGACCGGCCGCCCAGCCGGCATCCTCCCCTCGCCGTACTGGCCCCTGACCGTGCGCGTGAGGACGTCCTCGCTGCTGGCGGGCTTGATCGCCCGGAGAACCTTGGCCTTCTCGTCGCGCACCGCGTCCGCCTCAAACGAGATCGGCGGCTCCATTGCGGTCAGGGCGAGGAGCTGGAACAGGTGGTTGGGGAGCATGTCGCGGAGCGCCCCGGCGCTCTCGAAGTACGCGCCGCGCTGCTCGACGCCGAGGTCCTCGGCCACCGTGATCTGGACGTGGTCCACGTAGCGGCGGTTCCAGATTGGCTCGAAGATGCCGTTGGCGAAGCGGAACACCAGGATGTTCTGGACGGTCTCCTTACCGAGGTAGTGGTCGATCCGGTAGACCTGCCTCTCCTCGACGGTCGCGGCGAGCTCGCGGTTGAGGGCGCGGGCGCTGTCGAGGTCCCTCCCGAACGGCTTCTCGATCACCACCCGCCGGAAGCGTCCGTTCTCCTCCCGCATGAGACCGGCCTCGGCGAGGCGGCGCACGATGTCGCCGAAGAACGCCGGCGGCGTCGCCAGGTAGAAGATGAAGTTCCCCCCGGTTCCCCGCGCCGCGTCCACCGCGGCCAGCGCCTCGGCGAGGCGCGCGTACGAGGCCGGATCGCGGAAGTCCGCCGGGACGTACGACGCCCGCCCGACGAGCCAGCCCCACACCCCCTCGTCCACCTCGCCCTCGAGGAACTTGCGCGCCTCGCGCCGGACCCGCTCGCGGAACGCCTCATCGTCGAGCTTCGAGGTGGCGGTCCCGACCACCGCGAACTCCTCGGGCAGCAGGTGGTCCCGGCCGAGATGGTAGAGGGCGGGGAACAGCTTGCGCATCGTCAGGTCACCGGAAGCGCCGAAGATCACGACCGTGCACGGGCCGACCGGGAGTGGGCGCTGGTCGGGGATCACTGCGCTCGGTTGCACCGCCATGGTTTCGCCTCTCCTCCACCCACCTCACCCGCCCGGGCGGGGCCGTGGGCGACCGTCAGCCCCCCGTGGGACGTTCGATGTGACCGCCGAACTTGTGGCGCATGGCCGAAAGCAGCTTTTCCCCGAAGGTGTGCTCCTGGCGGGAGCGGAAGCGGGCGTAGAGGGCCGCAGAAAGCACCTCCGTGGGAACCGCCGCCTCGATCGCCGCCAGGATCGTCCAGCGGCCCTCTCCCGAATCCTGCACGAACCCCTGGTACGAGCCGAGCCGCGGATCCTCGAGCAGCGCGGCGGCGGCGAGGTCGAGCAGCCACGACGAGACCACGCTGCCCCGCCGCCACACCTCGGCGATCCCGGCGAGGTCGAGGTCGTAGCGGAACTCCTCCGCAATCTCCGGCGAGCCCGCATTCGACATGATGTCGAACCCCTCCGCGTACGCCTGCATGAGCCCGTACTCGATCCCGTTGTGCACCATCTTGACGAAGTGCCCCGCGCCCACCGGGCCGCAGTGCAGGTAGCCCTTCTCGACGGGAGCCAGGCGGCCGCGGCGGCCAGGGGTCCGCTCCACGCTCCCGGGACCCGGTGCCAGGGTCTCGAGGACCGGTTCGAGCCGGGCTACCGCGGCCGGCGTCCCGCCGACCATCAGGCAGTACCCGCGCTCCACACCCCAGATCCCGCCGCTCGTCCCGGCGTCGACGAACGAGATGCCGCCCCGGGAGAGGGCCTTCGCCCGTCGGACGTCGTCCTTGAAATAGCTGTTCCCGCCATCGACCAGGGTGTCGCCTGCGGAGAGCGCCTCGCCGAGTGCGCTCACCGTCTTCTCGGTGGGCTCGCCCGCCGGAACCATGATCCAAACCGTGCGGGGCGGCACGAGCTTCGCGACCAACTCGCCCAGTGAGCCGGCGGGCGAGGCGCCCTCGGCCGCGAGTGCCTGCACGGTCGCCGGGTTGGTGTCGAACACGACGCACTCGTGCCCGCCGCCCATCAGCCGACGGACCATGTTGGCGCCCATCCTTCCGAGGCCGATCATGCCGAGCTGCATCCGTACCCTCCGCCACCGTTCCGCTTCACCCGGCCCGGGGCCGTGCGTCCAGCCGCCGCCTCACCCCCAGCGGCAGGTGGACGACGCGCGACGGCGATTTCCAGCCATCCCCAGCACTCACCGTCAACGGTTCGCGGTGCAGCTTTCGTTCCCGTCCGACCGCCGCCTCATCCCCGCGGCACACCGTGGCGGAGCGTTGTCAGGAGCGCCTTGACCTTGAGGCACTGCTCGCAGTCGGCCGCCGCCGACTCGCACGGCACGCCGTCCGCCTGGAGCTCGGGGCACTTCGGCTCGCGCACGTACTCGATGAGCGCCTGCAGCAGGTCGTGCATCAGCTCCCGCAAGGGGCTCAGGGGGATGTCGCGAAGCCCGGACACCAGCTGCCACTCGTCCTGGTTGAGCCTCACGGTGACCGATTCCGTCTTCATGTTCCCTCCTCCACGCCAGGCGGCCCTCCCCCGCTCCGGCGCCCTCGCGCTACACCACCGGGGAGCGGTCTTCCGGCGCGGAGGGGCGCAGCGGCACCGCGGCGCCCCTGCAGGCGCCGCGCTGCTCCTCGCCCCTCAGGATTTCGATCGCGGCACGGAGGCGCAGCCCCGCCAGGACCGCTTTCGAGTCGGCGCCGGCCAGGTTCGTCGACGGCCAGGCTTCCAGCTCCCGCAGCGCACCACCGACCGCCCCGGCCGGTCGCAGGGCGACGAGCGGACCCATCAGCGCGTCGAGCCGCTCCTCGAGCCTCGCGACATCCCCCGGGACCGCCGGGGCGCAGACCTCGGCGGCGCGAGCCTCGCCCAGCCGACCGGCATCATGGCTCACCGCCCTGGCGACGCGACCGGCGAAGATGGCCGCCTCGAGCAGTCCGGTGCCCATCGTCCGGCGACGGCCCTGCACGCCGCCCGCCGCCTCGCCGCAGGCGTACAGCCCCGGCAACGACGTCCGCCCCCACGCGTCGATCGCGACCCCGCCGATGCCGTGGTGCAGGGCGAGCGTCAGGGCAATTCGCCCGTCGTGGCGGAACGCGGGGCTGCGCCTGACCCGCAACGGCAACTCCCCCTCCCCCGCCCCGGCGGCCTCGAGCCAGACCCCCTGGCCGCGAGCCAGGGCGTCGGCGATCTCGCGGGTCGCGGTCTCGAGGTCGCGCGCGCCCGCGAGCCCGTGTCCGTCGACGTGAACCCTGCCGCCCACGATCGCCGCGGAGGTGGGAAAGTAGAGGGGACGCGTCGCCGTCACCGGCAGCGCCTGCGTCAGCTCCGGGCGGTGAAGCAGCGCCCCGCCGGCCGCCGCCAGCGCCACCCCGCTCCCCCGGCACCAGCGCGGTTCGGTCGCCACCGGGAACACGGCGCCGAGGCCGCCGCACGCGAGCACGACGGCGTCGGCCGCGAGGTTCTGCACCAGGTTGTTGCGCCGGTCGATCGCCACGACGCCGGCCACCCGGCCGTCGCCGACGAGCAGGCCGGCTGCCAGGGTGCGACCCACGAGTACGGCCCCGGCCTGCCGACAGCGCGAGATCAGTGGCGCGAGAAGGACGTGGCGCCGGCGCGGCAGGCAGCGGATCCCTCTCGGCACCTCGTCCCCGGGCAACTGCACCGGCTGCGGGTCCAGGCGCTCGAGGTCAAGCTCCTCGAGCAGGCGACAGGCGGCGTCGTGTGCCTCGGCGGCGAGGACCTCGGCCAGGCCGAAACGCTCCTGCCCCTCGCCTCGCCGCTCGAGGTCGGCGAGGAAGCGCTCGGGGGAGTCGCCGCGCACCCAGGGCGCGGTGAGGAGGACCCACGGCGCGAGTGCGTGGACTCTGTGGGTCGCGCCGTCGTGGCCGGGCCTGCCGGGGCTGAGCACCTGCACCGACCATCCCGCGGCCGCAAGCTGACGGGCGCACTCCAAGCCGCCGAGCCCGCTCCCCACGACCACCGCCCGTTTCCCTGGCCGAATTTGCACGCGGCTAGTCTGCCACATTCGCCGGACGGCTCGCCTCCCTCCGGCCGAGGCGCCGGCGCGGGGAGTGTTGCGGGCCCGGTTCGGGGCGGCGACGGAAGCGGCCCTCAGGTGTGCTGCTCTTCGACGACGCGCCCGTCGCGCAGGCGGATGACCCGCCGCGCGTGGCGGGCGATCTCCTCCTCGTGGGTCACCAGGACGATCGTGTTGCCCTTGCGGTTGAGCTCGTCGAAGAGGGCCATGATCTCCTCGCCCGTACGCGAGTCGAGGTTCCCGGTGGGCTCGTCCGCGAGCAGCAGCGAGGGGTTGTTGACGAGCGCCCGCGCTACCGCGACCCGCTGGCGCTGGCCGCCCGACAGCTCGCTGGGCTGATGGTGCATGCGGTCGGCCAACCCCACTTGATCGAGGACCTCGCGGGCGCGGCGGTGGCGCTCCTGGCGCGGAAGGCCCGCGTAGACGAGGGGAACCTCGACGTTCTCGAGGGCCGAGGTCCGGGCCAGGAGGTTGAAGGTCTGGAAGACGAAGCCGATCTCGCGGTTCCTGATGCGGGCGAGCTCGTCGTCGTCGAGGGCCGACACCTCGTGCTCGTTGAGCTTGTAGGAGCCGGAGGTCGGGGTGTCCAGACAGCCGATGAGGTTCATCAGCGTGGACTTCCCCGACCCCGAGGGGCCCATGATCGCCATGAACTCGCCACGCTCGACGCCCAGGCTCACCCCGTCCAGGGCCCGCACCTGGAGGTCACCCATCTCGTACACCTTGACGAGGTCACAGATATTGATCAGCACTGGTCTTTCCCCTCCACGCCGTCACTTCGACTCGGGCGATTCGGCCGTCTCACCCTTCACGTAGTTCCCGAACTTGAGCCAGCCGGCGTCCCTCCACCCGGTGTGGGGCTCCTTCGGCCGCGCCTCGTCCTCGACCTTGATGCCCATCGAGTCGAGCAGGTCGCCCACCGCGGCCCGGTACACGGCCGCCGCCTGGCGGTAGAGCACCCGCGCCTGCAGCTCGGCCGCCTGAGCGATCGCCAGGTCGTCCTGGATCTTCACCACCTGGAAGTTGGTGGACATGCCGTTGGCGAACTTCTTCTGCTCGGCGTCGAGGTTGCGCTCGGCCAGCTCGCGCGACTTGACCGCCGCGACGATCGCCTTGGCGCTCGCGTCGAGACCGCGCACGGCGTTGCGCACGTCGGAGATGATCGCCTGCCTGGTCAGCGCGGCGTTCTGGCGCGCCGAGGCGAGCTTGAAGCGCTGCGCCGCGAGCTGGGCCTTGGCCTGCGTGTTCGCGAGGGGGTACGAGAACGTCAGGCCGGCCGACCACTGGTTGTAGTCGCGGTTGACCAGCTGCGAGAGCGCGTCGCTCCAGCCGCCGGGAATCGTCGAGATCACCTGCCCGGTCTGGGGATCCACCGTGATCTGGTCGCCGCCGACACCGGCGTAGCCGTAGTTGATCCCGACGTTGAGCTGCGGACGAAGCACGTTCCTGGCGGTCAGGACGTTGATCTCCCCGATCTCCTGGTCCAGCTGCCGCTCCCGCAGCTCGGGCCGGCGCTGCAGCGCCGTCTCGATGGACTTCTCGAGGTCCACCGTCTCCGTTGTCGCCTCGAGCACGTCGGTCGGGATCACCTGGCTTTGCCAGTCCTGCGGGTTCTCGAAGCCCATGAGGTCCTTGAGCAGGTCGGCGGCGTTGCCGATGGCGTTCTCCGCCTTGATGATGTCAACCTCGCGCGAGGCGACCGCGGCTTCCGACTGCACGATGTCGATCGGCGCCGAGGTGCCGATGCGCACCCGCGTGCGCGTCTGGTCGAGCAGGTCCTGGGCCAGCTTGAGGGAGTGCTGGGTGACCTTGAGGTTCTCGATCGCGTACACCAGGTTCCAGTACGCGCTCTCCACCGCCTGTGCCGTCGAGATCACTATCTCCTCGAACTGCACGCGGGAGAGATCGCGCGAGCGCCTCGCAACCTCGATGCTGGCCCTCGTCACGTCGGTCCCGAAGCCTCGCAGGAGGGGCTGCGTCAGCGAGAAGGTCAGGCCGCTGTCGTAGGACGGGTTGAGGAAGTAGAAGGTGGAGTTGGTCCTCGAGCGGGTGTTGGTCCAGCCGACCGAGAAGCTTCCCCCGGTCGGGATCAGCTTGCCGATCGAGAGGTCGAACTGGCGGCCGCGCTGGATGGCGACCTCCGCGCCGACGAGCTCGTTGGTCGAGGGCGCCTCGGAGTAGGAGGCTCCCAGGTCGGACTGGAGCAGCCAGTCGAAGATGCCGGTCGAGCCCAGGAACCCCTGCTCGGCTGCGCCGAGACCGAGACGCGACACCTCGAGGTTGATGTTGTGCTGGAGCGCCACCGCGACGGCATCCTCGAGCGACAGGCGCAGCTCCGGCGCCCCGAGCCGCGCGCCGCGGGTCTGCTGCCCGGGAGCGGTTCCCACCGACAGGCCCGGCTCGGCCGCGGTCGCCGCGCCGCACAGGAGCAGCGCTGCACCGATGCCCACCACGAAGTGTCTGATCGTCACGTGTTCCTCCGCTCTCACGTCGTTGAACTTGTACGTCCCGCGGCCGTCGCTGGTTTCAAGCCCTGGCGCGACCCGGTTACTTTACCCGACTTCTTTCCGCGAGCCACGGTCCCACGCCACCGCGGCGGCTCGTCGCCCTTCACCTCCACAACGTCGGCGGTGGTGCGCGGGTTCTGCGACGGATCCCTCAGGAGCGCGACACCGGCGCCTGCGCGCGCGCCGCGGCCAGCAGCTCGGCGGTCGGCTCGCTGCGGGGATGCCGCAGCACCTCCTCCGGTGGACCTTCCTCGACGACGCGTCCGCCTGCCATGACCGCCACCCTGCCGCACAGGCGTGCCACCAGTTCGATGTCGTGCGTGATCACCAGCATGGCCATTCCGGAGCTGCGGTGCAGCTCGAGGAGCAGGTTCAGGACCTGGCCCCTCACCGAAACGTCGAGGGCCGATACCGGCTCGTCGAGGACGATGGCCTTCGGCTCGCTCGCGAGCGCCCGTGCCAGGGCCACGCGCTGCCTCTCCCCGCCGGAGAGCTCCGCGGGAAGGCGGCGCAGGAACTCGCGCTCGGCCGGCAGGCCCACCTGGCGGAGCAGCGCCGCGACCCGCTCACGCCTCGCGCTGCCGGGGATGACGCGGTGGATGACGAGGGGCTCGGCAACCGCAGCCCCGATGCGCTGGCGCGGGTCGAGTGCGCCGTGGGGATCCTGGAACACCGCCTGCACGTCCCGCCGCAGGTTGTGGAGCTCGGCGCGCGTCGGCGCCGCCAGCACGCGCCCCCGGAAGGCCACCTCGCCGGACTCGGGGCGCTCCAGGTTGAGCATGACCCTCGCCAGCGTGCTCTTGCCGGAGCCGGACCGCCCCACCAGGCCCAGGACCTCCCCGCCGCGCAGCGCCAGGCTGGCCCCGTCGAGCGCGGTCACCGTCCCGGCGCCCCGCGGCCACGCTCGCCCGCGTGCCGGGTAACGGCGCACGAGGTCGCGCGCCTCGAGCAGCGGGGGCTCAGGAGTCGCCAACGCGTCCCTCCGCCTCCGCCACCACGAAGCAGCGTGCGCGACGGCCGTCCTGCCTCGAGTCAAGGGTCGGGTGGGCGTCCCGGCAGCGCGCAATCACCAGCGGACAGCGCGGTGCGAAGCGGCACCCGCGCTCCCACTCGCCGGCCCGCGGCACCGTCCCCGGGATCGTCGCGAAGCGCTCCCCGCCTCCTGCCCCGGCGTCGCCCGCCACCCGCATGAGGGCGCGGCTGTACGGGTGCAGCGGGCGCGCGACGATCGCCTCCCGTGCCGCCATCTCGACCGTCTCGCCGGCGTAGAGGACCACCACGCGCTCGGCGAGGCGGGCGACCAGCGCGAGGTCGTGGCTGATGACGAGGAACGCGAGGCCCCGGCGGCGATGGAGGGTGGCGAGCAGCTCCGCGAACTGCTGCTGGGCCACGGTGTCGAGCGCCGAGGTGGGTTCGTCGGCGACCAGCACCCGGGGATTCGCGGAGAGGGCGCAGGCCAGCAGCACCCGCTGGCGCTGACCTCCCGAGAGCTGGTGAGGATAGGCGGCGGCCATCGCCTCCGCGTCCTCGAGGCCGACCTCGCGCAGCAGGTCGACCGCGAGCCGTGCCGCGCGCCGGCGCGGGAGCCGCTGATGAATCCTGGCCGCCTCGGCGACCTGGAATCCGACCGTCCGGACGGGGTTGAGGGCCTGCGCCGGCTCCTGGAACACGAAGCCGATCGTGCCCCCGCGCAGCGAGGAGAGCTCCCGCTCGCCCGCGGTCGCGACGTCGGCACCGGCCACGTGGACGCTGCCAGCGATGACCCTCCCCGGCTCGGGAACCAGCCCCAGCAGCGCCAGGGCGGTCAGCGTCTTTCCGCAGCCCGACTCCCCGACGAGACCGACGACCTCGCCCTCGGCGACCTCGAGGGTCACCCCGTCCACCACCCGGCGCCATCCGTCCCCGTCCGGGAACGCGATCGCCAGGTCGGCCACCGCGAGAATCGGCGCCACCGGACGATTCTACGCGTCCCGCCGCGCGATCAGTCGCACGACCCAACGAGCCCCGCGGTGGCGCGGGTTGTCGTCCTCCCCGGTGAGCCGGTCCTCGTACCACACTACGCGAAGGTCACCCACGAGCGTCGGCAGCTCGTTCGGGTGCCATAGGAACGCGGGGTCCTGCGGCCCCCCGGACCCCCTGCCGAGCTGCTCCTGCGCGAAGCCCTCCACCAGGAGCGCGCCGCCCGGCCGCAGCCATCCGCGCGCGGCGGCCACCGCCTGCCGGTCGTGGTAGTTGATCAGCAGCACGAGGTCGAGGCTCGCCTCCCGGACGGCGACGCCGCCGACCGAGAGGTCGGTCGCCGCGGCGGCCAGCGAGGCTCCCGCGTGCCGGGCCGAGGAGCACGCCCGCGCCACCCCGGCCACCGCCGTGTCGAGGAGGATCACGTCCCAACCGCGGCGCGCCAGGAAGACCGCGTTGCGCCCCTGCCCTCCGCCGAGGTCGAGGCAGCGGCCGGGCGGGGGCAACAACGTCAGGGAGCGCGCGAGGAACCCCGAAGGCTCCCGCCCGTAGTACGGCTCCTCCGTGTCCCGGTACCGCCTCTCCCACCGCTCGCGCTCGCTCACCGGCTTTGCTCCCTCCCGCGCTCGCGGCTAGCATACCGCCCGGAGGTGGCCCGTGGCGTTACCCCCGGAAGACCTGCTTGCGCGTGCCCGCGCCGTGCGCGCCATCGTGCTGGACGTGGACGGAGTCCTCACCGACACCAGCCTGATCTACGGCGCCCGGGGCGAGACCCTCAAGGCGTTCTCGGCGCGCGACGGCTTCGCCATCAAGCTGGCGCAGAGCGAGGGCATCCCCGTCGCCATCCTCTCGGGTCGGTTCGTCGCCGCGGTCAGGGCGCGGATCTCCGACCTCGGCATCCGCAGGGAGCTCACGATCCAGGGGAGCCGGGACAAGAAGACGGACATCACGACCCTGGCGGGCCGACTCGGCCTCGGCCTCGAGCAGCTCGCGTTCATGGGCGACGACATCCCGGACCTGCCCGCGCTGGCCTGCGTTGGACTCGCGGCCTGCCCGGGCGACGCGGCGCCGGAGGCCCGCGAGCGGGCCCACCTGGTGTGCGAGACGCCGGGCGGGCGCGGCGCGGTCCGCGAGCTGATCCGGGTGATCCTCGACTCGCGTGGGCGCTGGGCGGAGCTCGTGGAGGCGTGGGCCGCCGGGTCGGCCGCGCGTGACTTCTTCGCGGCCACAGCCGGCAGCTGACAGGCACCCGGCTGCCGGCGGTCGGAGCAGCCCGAGCCGAATGGGGCCCTTGCCCCTCCCCGTTCACCTCGCCGGGCCTATATTGAAGGCATGAACGGCGGTCTCGAGCGCGTCCGTCCGGGCGTGTGGGAAATCGCCCCGCACGGCGGGATGCTGGTCCCGGCGCGGGTCTACGCCAACGAGAGGCTGCTGGCCGCCATCCGTGGGGACCGCTCTGTCGAGCAGGCGTGCAACGTGGCCCACCTGCCGGGCATCGTCGGCGCGTCGCTCGCGATGCCGGACATGCACGAGGGGTACGGCTTTCCGATCGGCGGGGTGGCCGCATTCGACGCCGAAGACGGCATCGTCTCCCCGGGAGGCGTGGGTTACGACATCAACTGCGGCGTTCGCCTCATGCGCACCGACCTCGTCGCGGCGGAAGTCAGCGGGCGCCTGGCCGAGCTCGTCGGCCGGATCCAGCGCGACGTACCCGCCGGCCTCGGGAGCGAGGGCGCCATCGCCACGCTCTCCGACCGGGACCTCGACGAGGTGCTGCGCGACGGGGCGGCGTGGGCGGTGCGGCGGGGCTACGGCGACCCGGATGATCTCGAGCACACGGAGGCGGGCGGGTGCCTGGCGGGGGCCGACCCGCGAGCCCTGTCGCGCCGCGCGCGGGAGCGCGGCGCGCCGCAGCTCGGCACCCTCGGGTCCGGCAACCACTTCTGCGAGGTTCAGGTCGTGGACGAGGTCTACGACGAGGAGGCGGCGAGGGCATTCGGGCTCGCGCCCGGCCTGGTGACGATCCTGCTGCACTCGGGTTCGCGCGGACTGGGCTACCAGGTCTGCGACGACGCACTGGGCACGATGCACCACGGCGCCAAGCGCCGGCACGTCCCGCTCCCCGACCCGCAGCTGGTGTCGGTTCCGATCTCGTCGCCGGAGGGCGCGCAGTACCTCGCGGCGATGCGCGCCGCCGCGAACTTCGCCTGGGCCAACCGCCAGGTGATGATGGCGCTCGTCGAGCGTGCATTCGTTCGGGTGCTGGGCGGCAACCGCGCTTCGCTCGGGTTCCGCCTGGTCTACGACGTCGCTCACAACATCGCCAAGCTGGAAGACCACGTCGTCGAAGGGAAGCGGCGGCGCGTCCTGGTGCACCGCAAGGGTGCGACCCGTGCCTTCCCCGGCGGAAACGCCGAGGTCCCGGAGCGCTACCGGGCGGTCGGCCAGCCGGTCCTGGTCCCCGGGGACATGGGGCGATGGTCGTTCGTCTGCGTCGGCACCGACAGGGCGATGGCCGAGACGTTCGGCTCCGCGGCGCACGGCGCGGGGCGCCTGCTCTCGCGCCACGCCGCCCGTCGCGCCGGTTCCGGCCGGAACATCGGCCGCGAGCTGAGCGAGAGGGGCGTGCTCGTCGCCGCCCGCTCGCCGAAGACGCTGGCCGAGGAGATGCCCGAGGCCTACAAGGACGCGGCCGAGGTCGTCGACGCGCTGCGCGAGTCGGGGATCGCCCTCCCGGTCGTGCGCCTGCGCCCGCTCGCTGTCGTCAAGGGTTGAGGAGACGGTGCCTGGTGGAACGTGGTCAGTGGCCGGAAAAGGAATCGGACGGCGACAGCGGCGCGGTCAGGGTTCGCAGGTGACGAGAGGTGCAGCGCCCCTCGCCTCTCGGACCGCTGTTGACACCTCCCGCCGGGGTGGGCATACTCTCTCGGCCTGAGGTGCCCAGGTAGCTCAGTTGGTAGAGCACAGCACTGAAAATGCTGGTGTCGACGGTTCAATTCCGCCCCTGGGCACCACTCAACATCAAGGAAACACGGTCTGCGGCCAAAGCGCGCGGCTGCTCTCCAGCAGGTCCGCGTCGAGCACCTCGCGGAGCGGGAGACCGTCGCGACGCTCAGTCCACCGATCCTTGTTCGCGATGAACTAAGACGAGGCACCCTAGAGGTCGCCACGCCGGATCTCCTCGATCACGTCCCGCCCCAGCGTGGTGTCCGACCTTGTTACGGGGTCAGCAGAAAGGTGAGGTCGAGCAGAAGAACGGCATGCGGCCCCCGAGTCGGTTCAGCTGCCTAGCGCTGGGCTTGGAGGCCGCCGCTGGCGCGGTGCCACCCGTGGGCCTGGTGAACGCTCGCGGAGGCGTTCACCTCTTCGGGGCGGAGCGTTGGCGGCGCCGAACCGAGTA
>Ga0316628_100002030_pt1 | contig 14734 bp, 16 predicted proteins | sample OWC_Aug_M2_C1_D5_FD_207648 | JGI IMG/M metagenome (GOLD analysis project Ga0316628, IMG submission 207648) | Wetland soil microbial communities from Old Woman Creek delta, Ohio, United States - OWC_Aug_M2_C1_D5_C | ecosystem: Environmental > Terrestrial > Soil > Wetlands | place: USA: Ohio... | reverse complement strand
ACGACTTCCATCTGACGCCGGAGGGCCCGCGCCTGATCGAGGTCAACACCAACGCCGGCGGAGCGCTCCTGAACGGCCTGCACACGGCCTCGCTCTGCGATCCCGCGCGGCTGGCCTGCCTCTGCGCCGAGCTCCACCCCGTGGAGACGATGAGCGAGCGGATCCTCGACACCTTCCGTGCCGAGCTCGAGGCCGTGCGGCCGGGCGAACGGCTGCAGCGGGTCGCCATCGCGGACGACCGGCCCGAGACGCAGTTCCTGCGCCGGGAGTTCGAGCTGTTCCGCCGTCTCTTCGAGGAGCACGGGATCGAGGCCCGGGTCTGCGACACCGCCGAGCTCGAGCGCGTCCCCGGCGGGATCGCGCTCGGCGGCGAGCGACTCGATCTCGTGTATCTCCGGGACACGGACTGGCTGCTGGAATCGCCGCGCTGTCGCGCGCTCCGCGAGGCCTACCTGGCCGGCGAGGGCGTCGTGACGCCGAGCCCCCGCGAGCACCACCTGCTGGCCAGCAAGCGACGGCTCGCGCTCTTCTCCTCGCCCGCGGAGCTGGTGGCGCTCGGTGCCCGGCCGGACGACGCCGCCTTCCTGGCCGAGGTCGTGCCCGAGACGCGCTCGCTCGCGGAGCTCGGGCTGGAAGGCGCTTGGCGCGAGCGCGCGCGCTGGGTCTTCAAGCCGAGCGCGGGCTTCGCGAGCCGCGCGGTCTACCGCGGCGACAAGATCTCGCGCCGCAAGCTGGAGGAGATCGCGGCGACGGGAGACTTCGTGGCGCAGCGCCGGGTGGATCCGGGGGTGGTCGAGGTGGCGACCAGCGAGGGGCCCCGCGCCATGAAGTTCGACGTGCGCGCCTATGCCTACCGGGACCGCGTGCTGCTGCTCGGGGCCCGCGTGTACCAGGGCCAGGTCACCAACCTGCGCACGCCGGGCGGCGGATTCTCGGCGATCTGCGTGGTGCGCGGCCCCGGGGCCTGCGCCGCCGGCTGAGGCCGCCGACCTTCACTCGGCCTCGGCCGCCGTGGGCCGCTGACGCTCCAGCGCGGCGGCGTCGCAGCGCTCGAAGAACAGGCAGTCGTCCACCGGCCGGCGCGGCGGGCGGCCGTGCCGGCCGAGCGGCCAGCCGATCGGAAGCAGCGCGCAGCTCGGACAGCCCTCCGGCAGACCGAGCCAGGCATCGATCTCCGCCCCATGGGCGCGGTGCAGCGTGGTGAGCGACGCGCCGAGACCGATCGCGCGACAGGCCAGGAGCAGGTTCTGGATCGCGGGGAAGAGGGCCTGTACCTGCGGCGCTCCGCGCCGGGTCCAGCCCGCCACGAAGAGGTGCACCGGAGCCTCGTGCAGATGCTCGGCCAGGTGCCTCGCGGCGCGCAGGTTGCGCCGCTTCGCCTCGGGGTAGGAGGCATCCCGCGCCGCCTCCTCCGCGGGCGCGATGTAGCGGCGGAAGGCGCGCAGGTAGCGCTCGGCCACGAAGGCGCGGCGCTCGGGCTCCGTCACCGCGACGAAGATCCACGGCTGCCGATTGCCGCCGCTCGGCGCGAAGGTGCCGGCCTCGCAGACCTTGCGGACGAGGGCCGGCGGCACGGGATCGGGACGCAGCCGCCGGATGGCGCGGGCGGTGCGGATGCCCTCCAGCAGCGGGACATCCTCACCGAGGGTCTCCACGTCGTGGCTCGCCGGATCGATCATGAAGGCCGACTGTAGCTCGGCGGCGTCGCGTCATGCGCCGCTCCGGGGAGGATGATAGAAGGCGCGAGTGGCGACGCGACGGGTCGAAGCGGGGTCGCAGGCGGTGGCCTGGGGGGTCGTGGCGCTCGGCTGCCTCCTCCGCCTCGGCCTCGCCTTCCATCGAAGCGCCAATCAGGACGAGTTCCAGCACCTGCACGACGCCTGGTCCGTGGCGGCCGGTCTCCTGCCCTATCGCGACTTCTGGGACGACCACGGTCCCCTGACCGCCGTCCTGCTCGCGCCGCTCGCGGCGCGTCTCCAGGGCGAGACGCTGCTGGTGGCGGCGCGCCTCGCCATGGTTCCGCTGCTCCTCGGGATCCTGCTGGCGACGGGAGCCGTCGCGGCGCGTCTCCACGGCCGACACGCAGCCGTGTGGGCGATGGCGCTGCTCTCGGCGATGGATCTCTTCGGCCAGAAGATGATCGAGGTGCGGCCCGACCTGCCGCTGGTGCTGCTCTGGCTGGCGGCGCTGCTCGTCCTGCTCCGCGCCCCGGGCTCGCCGCGCGCCGGCTTCTGGAGCGGTCTCCTGCTCGGGGCCGCCGCCTGGGCCTCGCCGAAGGCGCTGTTCCCGCTGGCCGCGAGCGGGCTCGGGCTCGCCGCCTGTCAGGCCGCGCGGGGACTGCGGGGGCTCGACCGCACCGACGCCCCGTGGCGCGTCGCCCCCGCGCTGCTCGCGGGGTTCGCGCTGCCGGTAGCGCTGCTCCTTGCGACCTTCGCGCGCCTCGGCGCGGCCGGAGCGCTCTACGAGTGGACGATCCACCGGAGCTTTCTCTACCCCGAGCGGCTCCGCTTCTCTCCGCTCCCGATCCTCGCCCGCCCCGAGCACGCGACGTTCTGGGTCCTCGCCGGGATCGGCTGGCTCCGCACGCTGCGCAGCGCCGACGCGCGCGCCGGGGGACCGAGCCTCCTCCTGGCTGCGGCGTCGCTCGTCCTGATGGGGATCCATCTCTTCCTGCTGCCCGCGCCCTACGCCCAGTCGGCGGCGCTTTTCCTCCCGCTGCTCGCCGTGCACGCGGGCTTCGCAGTCGACGGTCTGCTGCGCCCGGCCGCGACGTCCGGGGGCGTTGCGGGCCTCGGCCGGGTGGCCCTGGCCCTCGCGGCCTTCGCGGGCGCGGTGCTGCTTCCCGCGCTCCGGCGCGGAGGCAGCCTCGAGCTCTCGCTGCGTCCCGCGCTCCACACCCAGATGGAGGAGACGCGCCGCCTGCTCGCCCTCACCGGGCCCCACGATGCGATTCTCAGCGGGAAGCCCTGGGCCATCACGCGGCCGAGCCCCTACTTCTTCGGCACGCTCTCGGTGGCGATGGTGGAGCTCCACCGCACCGGCCTCCTGCCGCCCCCCGGACGCCCGGGCATCGCGGCGAGCGTGCTCGCGGCGGGCTGCCGCTTCGTGGTGTTGGACCGCTTCCTGGCGGCGAGCCTCGCGCCCGCGGATCGACGGCTCCTCGCGGAGTCGTTCCTTCCCGCCCCGCTGGCGCTGCCGTCGCGCCCGGCCCGCGGGCTCCCGGCGGGCCTCCTGCTGGCCGGGCGGCGCTTCGACGGCGCGGCGCTCGCGGCGCAGGAGCTGCGCTTCGCCTGGCCGATCGCCGGCTGGTTCGTCTTCGAGGTGGAGGGCACGGCGCAAGCGCTCCGGCTCGACGGCGTACCCGTCACGGGGCCCGTCCGCCTGGAGGCGGGCGAGCACCGGCTCGCGTTCGAGGGAAGGCCCGGCGCGGTGATCCTGCGGGCGCGGCTGCGCGGGGAGTGAAGGAGTGTCCGGCGCCGGCGCGCTACGCGCGAGCGCGCAGCCGGATCAGACCCTCCTGCACCACCGAGACGGCGAGCGTCCCGTCGCGACGGAAGATCTGGCCCGTGGCGAAGCCGCGGGCACCCGAGGCCGACGGGCTCTCCTGTGCGTAGAGCAGCCACTCGTCGGCCCGGAACGGGCGGTGGAACCACATCGCGTGATCGAGGCTCGCCATCTGGAAGCGCGGATCGAACCAGGAGATGGCGTGGGGCAAGGTGGCGGTGTCGAGGAGCGTCAGGTCGGAGGAGTAGGCCACCACGCACTGGTGGAGCAGCAGCGGGTCGGGGAGCCGGCCGTCGGCGCGCAGCCAGACGAGCTGGCGGGGCTCCGCCTTCTCCGGCCGCAGGGGGTCCGACGGGTGGACGGGCCGCACGTCGATCGGCCGCTCGCGCAGCAGCCAGCGCTTCATCTCGTCGGGAGCGTGGGAGACGATCTCCGCCGCGCGCTCCTTGAAGGTGGGGAGCGACTCCGGAGGCGGGGCGGCGGGCATCGGGATCTGGTGCTCGAGCCCCTGCTCCGGGGTCTGGAACGAGGCGGAGAGATGGAAGATCGCCTCTCCGTGCTGGATTGCGACCACCCGTCGCGTGGTGAAGCTCTTGCCGTCCCGGATGCGGTCCACCTGATAGAGGATCGGCACCTGCGGATCGCCCGGCCGCAGGAAGTAGGAGTGGAGCGAGTGGACGATGCGGTCGGCCACCGTGCGGCCCGCGGCCACCAGGGCCTGGCCGGCCACCTGCCCTCCGAAGACGCGGATGCGCTCCTCGTTCGGGCTGCGCCCGCGAAAGACGTTCACCTCGATCTCTTCGAGGTCGAGGATCTCGATCAGCTCGTCCAGGCTGTCCTGCATCGCGGCCCTCTCCGGCTTGCGAACGGCAGGGGGTGCGTAGCACGCTTCGACGTCGCGCGGGACGGACCCCGCGCCCGCCCCGGAGGGCGAGGGAGGGGACGTGGCGGTGGACGGCCCGCTGGAGGAGGAGCTCCCGGAGCGGCGGATCGGAAGGACGCGCGTCCTCTTCGGCGCGCGAGGAGGTCGCTACCCGCACGGCAACGCACTCCAGGTGGAGGGGGGCGAGGAGAGCGCGATCCTCGATCCCGGGCTCGGCGTGGTCGCCCGCCGGGCGTCTCTCCCGCCGGCCGACCGCGTGCTGAACAGCCACTGCCACGAGGATCACGTGGCGGGGAACCACCTCTACCCGGCGGCGAGCTGGCACCTCCACGAGCTCGACCTCCCCGGCATCCGCTCGCTCGACGGTCTGATGGCGATCTACGGCTATCCCGGCGCTCTCGACGGCGCGATGCGCAAGCTGGTGCTCGAGCGGTTCCACTACCAGCCGCGAGCCGACGCCGTGCCCTTCCGCGACGGCGACGTCTTCGATCTCGGCGGCGGCGTGCGCGTGCGCGTCCTCCACGCGCCCGGCCACACCCGCGGCCACAGCTTCTTCCACCTGGAGCCGGACGACGTGCTCTACCTCGGCGACGTCGACCTCACGAGCTTCGGCCCCTACTACGGCGACGCCTGGAGCGACCTCGAGGACTTCGAGAGGACCCTCCGGCTGGCGCGGGGCCTCCGTGCGCGTCACTACGCCACCTACCACCACGTGGGCGTGCTCGACGGGCGCGAGGCCTTCCTGGCGCGCCTCGACCGCTTCGAGGCGGTGATCGGGGAGCGGGAGCGGCGGCTGCTCGAGTTCCTGGGCGAGCCGCGCAGCCTGGATCAGATCGCCGCACACCGATTCGTGTATCGCCCCCAGGACGAGATCCCCTGGGCGGAGCCGGTGGAGCGCCGCAGCATGGGCCAGCACCTGGAGCGCCTCGCCGCCGCCGGGCGAGTGGAGGAGGTGGAGCCGGGCCGCTGGAGACGGCGGTCCTGAGGAGGCCCGGTGGCGCGTTCCCACGTCTACGAAGCGCGGGTGGTCTGGAGCGGCGCGGCGTCCGGCGGGACCCGCTCCTACGCCGCCTACTCCCGCGAGTACCGGGTGGAGATCGCCGGCAAGCCGCCGCTGCGGGGCTCGGCGGATCCGCTCTTCCGGGGCGACGCGGCGCTCCACAACCCGGAGGATCTGCTGGTGGTCGCACTCTCCACCTGCCACATGCTCAGCTACCTGGCGGAGGCCGCGCGCGCCGGTCTGCTGGTGCTCGGCTACGAGGACCGCGCCCGCGGGACCTTGTGGCTGGAGGGCGGCGGCGGACGCTTCACCGAGGTCGTCCTCCACCCGGTGGTGTCGGTCGCCGCCGGGAGCGACCTCGCGCTGGCTCGCCGGCTGCACGAGCGCGCCCACGCCGACTGCTTCATCGCGAGCTCGGTGAGCTTCCCCGTGCGCTGCGAGGCCACGGTGCAGGAGGCCGCCGGCTAGGCAAAACGGGCTCCTGCCCCGGGCGGGGCGGCGCGGGGCCCGGGCGGTCCGGTCCGCGCCGTGCGATGCTAGCGCCGTCTCGAGCCCGGGGTGTGGCCACGGTGCGGATCCGAGCGATCGAGCATGTGCAGCTCGCGATGCCGGCGGGGGGCGAGGCCCGTGCGCGCGCCTTCTACGGCGATCTGCTCGGCCTGGACGAGGTGCCCAAGCCCGCGGATCTGGCCCAGCGCGGCGGCGCGTGGTTCGAGCGCGACGGCGTGAAGCTCCACCTCGGCGTCGAGGCCGACTTCCGTCCCGCCCGCAAGGCGCATCCCGCCCTCCGGGTGGAGGACCTGCCGGAGCTGATCCGGCGGCTGCGGCGCTACGGCGTGTCGGTGGTGGAGGACGAGACCCTGGAAGGCTGGCAGCGCGCCTACGTGCTCGACCCGTTCGGCAACCGGATCGAGCTGATGGAGCCGCGGGCCTGAGCCCGGGGCGGGTCAATCCGGAGCGGCGCTCCGCCGATCCCGTGGAGACGGGATCGGGAGGGCCGGATGGACAAGCTTCTCGGATTCGTCGGGGTCACCGCGGGCGGTGCCGTGGGCTGGCGGCTCGGGCAGCCGCTCGGCTTCTTCGCCGCCTTCCTGCTGAGCACGCTCGGGAGCGGCGTCGGGCTCTACGTCGCCCGCCGCTTCTCGGAGGGCAGCTTCTGATTCCACGTCCGTCGAGGGAGGGGCCGGCATGCCCGCGCTGAAGCCCTACACGCCGACGCAAGAGCGTGTCGGAAACGTCGTGATCCGGGTGATGTCGTGGCTGAACATCCTGGCCTACCGGGCGTCCGGCGGCCGGATCGGGGGCCGCTTTCTGGGCGGCGCGCCGGTGCTCCTCCTCACCACCGTCGGTCGGCGCTCGGGCCAGCCCCGGACGGCGCCCGTGCTCTACCTGGCGGACGGCGAGAACCTCGTGGTGGTCGCCTCGAAGGGCGGCTTCTCCCACCACCCCGCCTGGTTCGGCAACCTGGAGGCGCATCCCCACGTGAAGGTCCAGCTCGGCAGCCGCGAGCGACCGATGTGGGCGCGGCGCGCGACCGCCGAGGAGAAGACGGCGCTCTGGCCGCGGCTGGTCGCGATGTACTCGGACTTCGCGAACTACCAGGCACGCACCGACCGCGACATCCCGGTGGTGATCCTCGAGCCTCGCTAGCGCGGTGCGCGCTGGCCCGCGCTCTCCCGCCGTGCCAAGCTCGCCGCGATGACGCTCGAGTTCTTCTTCGAGTTCGCGAGCACCTACTCCTACCCCGCAGCGCTGCGGATCGAGCCGCTGGCGCGTGCCGCCGGCGTCGCGCTGGTGTGGCGGCCCTTCCTGCTGGGGCCGATCTTCCGGGCCCAGGGCTGGAACGACTCGCCCTTCAACCTCCAGCCGGCCAAGGGCCGCTACATGTGGCGCGACCTCGAGCGCATCTGCGCCGAGCAGCGGATCCCGTGGCGCCGGCCCTCGAGCTTCCCGCGCAATGGGCTCCTGGCTGCGCGCGTCGCCTGCCGCTTCGAGGGCGAGCCCTGGTGCCCGGACTTCGTGCGGGCGATCTACCGCGCGAACTTCGCGGAGGACCGCGAGATCGCCGATCCCGAGCTCGTGCGCGCCTGTCTCGAGGATCTCGGCCTGCCCGGCCGCGCCCTCCTGGAGGAGGCGTCGACGGCGCGGGCCAAGGAGAAGCTCCGCGCCCAGACCGGGCGCGCCGCCGGCCTCGGCATCTTCGGCGCGCCGAGCTTCCTGGTGGGCGAGGAGCTCTTCTGGGGCAACGACCGCCTGGAGGCGGCGCTCGCCTGGTGTCGCTTCGGCGCGCGCGCGGCCGCCGGCTAGGCCCAGCAGACCGCGACCTGGCGCGGACCCCGATACGGCAGCCGTCCGTGGGAGACGGCGAAGTTGTCGATCGCGACGACGTCGCCCCGGCGCCACGGCACGATCACGAGATTGCGCCACACGGCGTCCCGCACCGCAGCCACGTCGGCGTCGGGGATCGGGCTTCCGTCCAGGTGCGTGCAGTCCATCGCGCGCTCCTCGGGCGGCTTGCGCCGCTGGAGCGCCTCCAGGAGCCGGGCCACCCGCAGCAACAGCCGGTGCCGAAGCGTGGGCCGCAGCCGCGCGATGTGCTCGTACTCGCCAGCGGCCTGCGAGAGGTGGAAGGTCGTCAGGTGGTTGAACCAGACCGGCTCTCCCGTCACCGGATGGTGGCGGATCACGGGCTGGGTGCTCACCAGGCGCAGCCCCCCGCGCTCGGTCCAGATCGGCTCGAAGCCCTCGGCACGGCAGCGCGCCTCCACGGCCGCGCGGTCCGTGGTGAGGAACATCTCGTCCCAGCGCTTGAGCCGCCAGGGATCGAGCCGTCCGCCGCCCTCGGGGCCGCTGTAGTTGCGCACGATGCGCAGCCCCTTCTCCTCGAGCCGCTTCACCCGCTCGGGGTCGAGCTCGCGCAGCACCTTGCGGAAGTCGGCGAGGGGCGTCTCGCCCGACCCCCGGGCGGGCTCCGCCAGGCAGCAGAAGAAGAGGTGGCGCGGCGGATGCGCCGTGAAGCTCATCTCGCAGTGCTGCGGGATCGGATAGAACGCAGGGAGCTCGCTCGCGGTGAAGACGTGATCCGTCAATGCGTTGCGCGGCGAGGTCCCGAGATACTCGTTCTTGAGCTCCTCGTCGATGGCGCGCGCCACGCCCTCGAAGGTCGGGGCGTCGGTCACGTCGAAGCCGCGAAACAGGATGGCGCCGTGGGCGATCAGGCGGTCCAGCAGCCAGGCATGATGCTCGCGGATCCAGGCGCGGAGCGCGCCGGGCGTGCGGTCGTCGCGGGCGTGCACCACCAGGGGGAGCGCGTCCTCGCGGCCGTTCAGGCCCCGGATCTCGTAGGGGCCGTCGGCGGGGCTCGCGTCGGCCATGACACCTCCCGGGCTCGTCTGGGGCGCATCATACCAGGGGGCCGCGGACGTCGCGGAGCTCCGACCGACCGCGACCCTCAGGGCAGGACGTGGCCGCCGTTCACGTCGAGGCTCGCTCCGCTGGCGGCGGCCGAGAGATCCGAGGCGAAGAAGAGGACCGCGCGCGCCACCTCCTCCGAGGTCGGGATGCGACCGAGGGCGATCTCGCGCGCCACCTCGTCGTAGACCACCTGCGGTGCGACGCCGCGCGCCTGCGCCTGCTGCGCGAAGTAGCCCTCCAGGGCGGGTCCCCAGATGTAGCCCGGGAGCACCGAGTTCACGCGGATCCCGGCGGGCCCGAGCTCGCGGGCCAGGGTCTGGCTCGCCGCCAGGAGCGCCGCCTTGGAGGCGGCGTAGCCGCCCATGGTGGGGAGCGGGCGGCGCACGATCATCGAGCCCACCATCACCACCGAGGCCGCGCCCGCGGCACGCAGCAGCGGCAGCAGGTCCTGGGTGAGCCCGAGCGAGCCCAGCACGTTCACCTCGAAGGGCGCGCGCCAGTGCTCGAGGTCGTCCTGCTCGAAGGGGAGATAGGTCCCCGGGTGGTAGGCGTTGTTCACCAGCACGTCGAGGCGGCCGAACGCCTCCCGCGTCTTCAACACGAGTGCGTGTCGGTCGACGGCGCGCGTCACGTCACCCGGCAGCGCCAGTGCGCGACGCCCGAGGGATTCCACCTCACGGGCGGTGCTCGCGAGGCAATCGGGGCGCCGCGCCGTCAGCACCAGATCCGCTCCTTCGCGCGCCAGGTGGAGCGCGATCTCCCGCCCGAGGCCGGGGCCGACGCCGGAGACGCAGGCCACACGATCGCTCAGCAGCATCGGACGCTCCTCAGCGGCTCACCGCCGCCCCGTCCACCAGCAGCGAGGCGCCGGAGACGAAGGACGCGCGGTCCGAGCAGAGCCACACCGCCGCCTCCGCGATCTCCTCCGGCTCGCCGAGGCGGCCGCCCGGCTGGCCGGCGCGGATCAGCCGCTCCACCTCGGAGCCGATGCCCATGAAGCGCCGCAGCATCGGTGTGTCGACCGCACCGGGGAGGACGGCGTTCACGCGCACCCCGCTGCGCGCGTTCTCGAGCGCGGCGGTCTTGGTGAGGCCGAGCACCGCGTGCTTCGAGGCGCAGTAGGGCGCGAGGCCCGGCGTTCCGATCACGCCCGCGCCCGACGCGGTGTTGACGATGGCGCCGCTCCCCTGCGCGCGCATGGTGCGGAGCTCGTGCTTCATGCACAGGAAGACGCTGGTCAGGTTGTTGCGCAGGGTGCGCTCGAAGCCCGCGAGCTCGAGGCTCTCCAGGTTCCCGACCGCGCCCGTGATGCCCGCGTTGTTGAGGGCGCAATCGAGGCGCCCGAAGCGCTCGATCGCCCGCCGCACCAGGGCCTCCACCGCCGGCTCCTCGGCCAGGTCCGCGGGGACGAAGACGGCCTCGCCGCCGGCCGCGGCGATGGCCGCAGCCGCCGCAGCCCCACCGGCCTCGTCCAGGTCGCTCGCCACCACCCGCGCCCCCTCCCGCGCGAAGGCGAGGGCCGCCGCCCGGCCGATCCCCGACGCCGCGCCCGTCACCAGGACCACCTTCCCCTCCACGAGCCCGCCCACGCCCCGGCCCTCCCGCCCCGCCCGGGGCCTCCGCTTCTTCCCGCAAAATTAGAACACGTTCTAGTATACTCCCGGCATCCGCAGGGAGGGCCCATCGTGACGCGCATCTCGCTCCCCCCGTACCCGAACGGCTGGTTCGCCGTGGCCCACGGCGACGAGCTCGCGCCGGGCCAGACGCGGCCCGTCCACACCCTCGGGCGCGACCTGGTGGCGTTCCGGGCCGAGGACGGCACCCCCCACGTCCTCGACGCCTTCTGCCCCCACCTGGGCGCCCACCTCGGGCACGGGGGCGTGGTGGAGGGCGACACCCTCCGCTGTCCCTTCCACGCCTGGCGCTTCGATGGCCGCAGCGGCGAGTGCGTGGAGGTGCCCTACGCCAAGAAGATCCCGCCGAAGGCGCGTCTCGGCTGCTGGCCCACCATCGAGTGCAACGGGATGGTGCTGATCCACCACCACGCCGCGGGCGAGGCCCCGAGCTGGATGCCCGAGGCGGTGGACGTCCTGGCGGACCCGGACTACGTGCTGCACCGCAAGAAGGACTGGGTCATCGAGAGCCATCCCCAGGAGATCATGGAGAACGGCGTGGACTTCGCTCACTTCCAGACCCTCCACGGCTGGAAGTGCAAGGAGATCCACTGGGAGCCCGACGGGCCGTACTACCGGCTCAAGATCGGCGTCGACACCGGCGCCGAGGACCAGGCGGCCACCGCCGGCAACATCACCGACGCCGACTCCTACAACTCGGGGCCGGGATTCCTCTACACGCGCTTCCAGGGCGCGATGGACGGGGTGGCGGTGAACGCGATGACGCCGGTCGGCCCCGAGCGCGTGCACATCATGCACCGCTACTACGCGCATCGGCGCTGCGATCCCGCGCTGGTGCAGGGCTTCTTCGAGTTCTACGTCCGCGACTACGAGCTCGACATCCCGATCTGGTCCAACAAGATCTTCCGCGAGCGCCCGGTGCTGGCGGAGGGCGAGGCGGACTTCGCCCGCTTCCGCCGCTGGTACCGCCAGTTCTACTCCCAGCCCGACTCCCGATCGGTCGAGGAGGGCGCGCGATGAGGAGGCTCGAAGGGAAGGTGGCCCTGATCACCGGAGCCGCGCGCGGCCAGGGGGAGGCCGAGGCACGCCTCTTCGCCGCCGAAGGCGCGAAGCTGGTGCTCGGCGACGTGCTGGACGACGCCGGGAAGGACGTCGCGCGCGCTCTCGGCGACTGCGCGGTCTACCAGCACCACGACGTGTCGCGAGAGGAGAGCTGGGCCAGCTTCGTCGCGACTGCGCAGCAGACCTTCGGCCGCATCGACGTGCTGGTGAACAACGCCGGTATCCTGCACGTGTCGCCGCTGGCGCAGACGCGGCTCGAGGACTACCTGCGCGTGGTCCACGTGAACCAGGTCGGCTGCTTCCTCGGCATGAAGTCGGTGATCCCGGCCATGGCCGCCGCGGGGCGCGGCTCCATCGTGAACGTCTCCTCGACCACCGGACTCGAGGGCGCGCTCGGCCTGGTGGCCTACGTCTCCACCAAGTTCGCGATCCGCGGCATGACGAAGACGGCGGCCCTCGAGCTCGGGCGGGTCGGCATCCGCGTGAACGTGGTCTGCCCCGGCGGCATCGACACGCCGATGGGTCGGGGTGGCGATGGGTTCGAGCAGGTGGACACCAGCGGCTGGTACGCGGCGCTCCCGCTCGGACGCATCGGCACGCCCGACGAGGTGGCGCGGCTCGCGCTCTTCCTGGCCTCCGACGACTCCTCGTACTGCACGGGTGCGGAGTTCGTGTGCGACGGCGGCCAGCTCGCCGGGGAGCGCTTCGCATGAGCGCGCCGCCGGCGGCGGTGGCGACCGCACGCGGCCGCGCCCGGGCCTTCGGGCTGGTGGCGCTCGCCTACGCCGTGGCGCTGGTGGTGGCGCTGGCCTCGGTGATCGCGCTCGAGGGCGTGCACCCGCTCGGCGCCGTGCTCGGGGCCGACGTGGCCGCCACCCTGGCCATCTTCGCCTTCAGCTACGCGTTCGCGAACTCGAGCTTCTACGACCCCTATTGGAGCGTGGCCCCGCCGGCGATCGCGCTCTACCTGGTGTCGCTGCCCCAGGCGCGGGCGGTGCCGGAGCTGCGCAAGCTCCTGGTGCTGGCGCTCGTCTTCGCCTGGGGCCTGCGCCTCACGCTCAACTGGGCGCGGGGCTGGACTGGACTCCAGCACGAGGACTGGCGTTACGTCGAGATCCGCGAGCGCACGCGCGGCCACTACTGGGTCGCCAGCCTGACCGCGATCCACCTCTTCCCCACGTTGCAGGTCTATCTCGGCTGCCTGGCGCTCTGGCCGGCCCTGGTCACCGGGACGCGCCCGCTGGGCCCGCTCGACGGCCTGGCGGCGCTGGTGACGGCGGGCGCGATCGCGATCGAGCTGGTGGCCGACGAGCAGCTCCGCGGCTTCCGTCGCCGCGCGCGGCCGGGCGAGATCATGGCGGAGGGTCTCTGGGCCTGGTCGCGCCATCCGAACTACTTCGGCGAGGTCGCCTTCTGGTGGGGACTCGGCTTCTTCGGGCTCGCCGCCGATCCGAAGGCCCTCTGGTGCCTGGTCGGACCCCTCGCCATCAGCGTGATGTTCGTCGCGGCAAGCGTGCCGATGCTCGACCGCCGCATGCTCGCGCGCCGGCCCGGCTACGCCGAGCACGTCCGACGCACCTCCGCACTGATCCCCTGGCCGCCGCGATCGCGGTAGCTCCGCTCGGCTGGCACTCGCCGGGCTACTAGGCCTCCTCCATCAGCTCGAGGCGCGGCATCAGGTCGTGCTCGATCACCTCTTCCCAGGCGTAGCGGCGAGCGGTCTCCTGCCCCGCGCGGCGGATCGCCTGCTCGGCGCCGGGCTGGGCGCGCAGCCGGCGGAAGAGGCCGACGAACTCCCGCGGATCGCTGGTCTGCATCACCAGGGCGTTGCGACCGGGCTCCGCGTAGTCTTCGCCCGAGAGGCCGGTGCACACCACGCCGCCCGCCGCCATGGTCTCGAGGCCGACCAGACCGAAGGGCTCGTGGCCGCTGTTGGCGAGGACGCAGTCCGTGGCGTGGAAGAGCACGCGACGGCCCTCCGGATCCACCGGCGTCTCGAGCTTCACCACGTCGGCGTCGCGCACCGACTCGAGGGCGCCGAGGAGGCCGTGCACGCCCGGGGCGTCGGCCCGACGCTCGACCACCCGCAGCCCCGCCGCGCGCGCGGCGCCGAGCACCTCTTCGCCGTGGGGCTCGCTGCCGCCGCGCGCGATCAGGAGCGGCGCCTGCCCGCTCTGCTTGAGCTCGCCCACGATGTCGACCGCGACCAGCCAGCGCTTGTCGGGATCGAAGCGCGCCATCTTCGCCACGGTGGTGCGGTCGTGGAAGCGCCGCCGGAACTCCGCCACCGCTCCGGGCTCGGGCGGCTGGAAGGCGTCCGTCGAGAGACCGTTCGGAATCACCAGCGGCTCCACGCCGCAGCGCTGCATCAGGTGCTTCATGTAGCGGCTCACGGTCGTGATCACCGCGGCCTGCTCCAGCCGGCGCCAGTCGATGCGATCGAAGCCGAAGGTGTTGTTGGCATTCCACAGGATGCGCACCTGCTGCCTCAGGTCGGCCTCGCGCAGGAGCCAGTCGAGGTGGAGCAGCGCGTCCACCGTGTGCCACTCCTCCGCCAGCACCACCGCGTGCATCCCACGCTCGAGGTGCGGGCGCAGCGCTTCGCGCATCAGGAAGGGCGGCAGCGAGGAGGCGAAGTCGAGCCGCTTGCCCTCTTCACCGTCGTAGACGCCCCCCGGGTGATGGCGGCTGATCCACTGGCACCAGCGATGGAGCGCGACCCCGTGGCTCTCCTCGTGGCCGGGGAGCTCCGGGTCGCCGACGAACCAGAGGTGGGTGTCCAGCCCGAGCCCCACCAGCGCGCGGGTCAGGCCCTCGATCCGGCTCGCGATGCCCCCGGCCCGGGCGTAGCCGTCGGGGCCTTCGAAGGAGAGCACGTGCAGCTGCATGGGTGGAGGCCCTCGCTCGCGCCGTGCTGGATCTGCCAGCACGCCGGCTGTGGATACTCCATCCCCACCCTCGGTCTCGGGCCGTTCGCCCACTGCGAAGGTGGCGGATCCAGATGGACGGGCCATGAACGCTGCGGCCGATCGCCTCGCAGCGGGGTGCATCGCTGGCCCGTCCGTGCCGTTTGCGAGAGGCGATGCACGACTCGTACCGGATCGGCCGCACGTCGGCAGTCGTCCATCCGACAACGCGCTACGAGTCGCCGACGCGCTCCAGGATGCGCAGGATCTTGCGGGTGCGGGCCTGGAAGAACCGCGTGCGCGTCGCGGGATTGCTGCGCTTCGGGCTCGG
>Ga0316628_100002028_pt1 | contig 14737 bp, 14 predicted proteins | sample OWC_Aug_M2_C1_D5_FD_207648 | JGI IMG/M metagenome (GOLD analysis project Ga0316628, IMG submission 207648) | Wetland soil microbial communities from Old Woman Creek delta, Ohio, United States - OWC_Aug_M2_C1_D5_C | ecosystem: Environmental > Terrestrial > Soil > Wetlands | place: USA: Ohio... | reverse complement strand
GCTCGAGAGCGCCTCCACCCGCGGCCGGGCTCCGAGGGTCTGGGTAGAGGCGCAGCCGACGACGATCGAGAAGCCGCCGAGCGCTGCGAGCAGGGCCAGCGCCGACCGAAGGAGCGCTCCTCGCCGAGTCACGGCCCGCCGCCCGGGCCGAATTCGCCCGTCCTCTCGGCGGGCCACCACATGAGACCCTCGAAGGTGTCGCCGTCGAAGAAGACCAGGACGAACTGCTCTCGCGCCAGGACGGGAATCCGTCCGGCCTGGCTGCCTCCCAGGTCCATGCGGGTCTCGACGTCCTGGTAGAACCAGACTTCTCGGGGTCCGCCCGTCTGCGTGGGGAAGAGCGCGCTCCCCGAGCCGACCGGACGACCCAAGAGCCGCTCGACGTCGCTCCGCCTCGACGTCCCGCGCACCAGCTCCGCCTGGGCGCGCGCCGCGTCGCGGAACGCCCCCGGCGTGCCGGTGGTCATCGTCCCGCAGGCGAGCGGGGCACCGAAGAACGCGAGCGCGAGGAGCGCAGCCCGTGCGGCCCGACCTGGCTGGGCGATCGCCATCGTCCGTCCTCGGCGGAGGGCGACTGCATCGGCCGTGCCGCACGCGAAGGCAGCCGGGGGGCGAGGGCGCGCCGCCGCTGCGGCGCGACGCCGCAGCGCGTGGGACGTCGACCTGTGACCGGGGGCCTCGGACCGACCGGAGCGCGGGCGTGTCGCTAGGTGGACACCACGCTGATCAGGCACTCCTGCGCGCCCTTCAGCATGCACTGGCGCTCTTCGATCTCGAAGCGCTCGCCGTAGTGGGCGGCGACGCCGCGCAGGATGCCGCGTGCGACGGAGCAGAGGCGTCGCGGCGAGGTGTAGTGGATCCAGACCTCGTCGGCCCGGATGCGATCGCAGCGGAGCTCGGGCGGCGCGGCACCCGGCTGCTGCACGCGCACGACCTTGTGGATCGTCTCCTCGGTGTGCTCCACGAGATCGAGCGCCCGCCACTCGGGTCTCACCAGATGGCCGTAGAGCTTGAGGTAGGCGGGCACCAGGGCCTCGCCGAAGCGCTCGAGGAGCGCGGGAGCGGGAAGGCCGGTCTGGCGCGAGGCGGCGGAGACCAACGCCACGAGCTCGGCGTCGGGATAGCTCGTCACCGGCAGGTGGAGCCGCCCCGGGGTGCCGGTGGCGGCGAGGAGGCGTCCCCAGGCTTCGTGGCCGAAGCCCTCCTCCACGAAGCGCCGGAGCTCGCAGAAGACGATCCCGTGCATGGACGCACCCTCCCCGAAGCGGACCTGCAGGCCCACGGCCCGCTTCGGCTCGTCCGCGGTCCGACCTGAGGGAGGATGAATCCGACGTGAAGCGGGCCCGCGACTCAGCGCGTCGGCGCGGCCTTTCGCCCGGTGTACTCGCAGAAGCCGCCGGGCAGGATCACGGTGGCCCGGGGATCCTCGAAGCCGGCCTCGCGCAACGCCGCGACGATCGTCTCCGGCGGCACGCACTGCTCGACGGTGTCCCAGTAGTAGTCCATCAGCTCCTTCGCCTCGCGGCTGCGCGTCGAGAGGAAGGTCATGCCGGGGACCAGGCGGCCCCAGACGAAGCGCGTGATCCGGTGGCCGAGGGCCGAGCGCGGCACGTGCGACTCCAGCACCCAGAGCCGGCCGCCGGGCTTCAGGACCCGGAGGTACTGGCGGAAGGCCGCGACCAGGTCGGAGACGTGGCGGAGCGCGATCCCCATGGTGACGAAGTCGAAGGTGTCGCTCGCGAAGGGCAGCGTCTCCGCGACGCCCCGCGTGAGCGGCCCGCGAAAGACGCGACGCGCCTCGCCGAGCATCCCCTTGCTGGGATCGACGCCGAAGACCTTGCCGCCGGGCTCCACCAGACGCGCGGCGCCGCGCGCCACCGCGGCCGTGCCGATCGCCACGTCGAGCACCTTCATGCCGGGTCGCAGGCCGGCGCGCCAGAGCGAGAAGCGGCGGTAGAGGAGGCCGCCGTTCAGGAACATCGCCTCGATCGTGTTGTAGTGTCGCGCCGTCCGATTGAAGAGGTCGACGACGTAGCGGCTCCGCTCCTCGTCCCGGTCGTAGTAGCGGGTCAGGGGCGTGTGGGGCGGGACGGTCGCGCCTCCGGGCTTCGTCTCGGGCGCCATGCTCATGGGATGCTCCACTCCTCTCCATCGGGGGATGGCGCGGCAGTATACCGTCGGCGCGGGGCGGTGGGGGACCCGGCCGTGGGCGGCCGGAGCTCAGCGCCCGATCGAGAAGACCGGGAGCGAGATCCGCCGGCCCTTGCAGCGCGGGCAGTGGCCCGGCCGCGAGGTGCGCCGGCGGCCCTCGAAGGCGAAGCCGCAGGCGAGACATTTCGGCGCTTCGAGCAGGAGCTTCTCCCCGCGGTGCCGCAGCGAGCGCTCCAGGTGCTCCAGGTGGGAGGCGACGTCGTGCTCCCGGATCCCCACCGCCTTCGAGAGATCCTTGGCGGTGGCCGGGCCCTCCAGCAGCACGCGGCGCAGGCCCTCGCGCAAGGTCTCGTGCCGCTCGTCGGGGCCCCGGGGCCTCAAAGCAGCCGGTCGATCTCCGCCTCGTCGAGCCCGGCCTCGCGCAGCACCGCGCGCGCGTCGGCGTGGAGCGGCGAGGCGGCGGCCCGCGCGCCGAGGGCGACGCCCTCGATGCGGAAGGGGGGCCCCACGGTCTCGAAGCGGCCCGCCGTCGGATGCTCCACCTCGTGGAAGTAGCCCATGGCGCGGGCCTGGGGATCGCGGGCGGCCTCGTGCACGTACTGGACCGGCGACCAGATGAGCCCCGCCGCGTCGAGACGCGGCCTCCACTCGTCGAGGCTCCGGCCCTGGAAGGTGCGCTCGAGCTCGGCGACCAGCGCCGCGGCGTTCGCGGCGCGCGCGCCCGCCGTCGCGAAGCGCGGATCGACGCGCAGGTCCTCGCGCTCGAGCGCCGCGCAGAGGCGCGGCCAGTAGCGGTCGGGCTCCACCATCACCAGCAGGACCCAGCGGCCGCCGGCCGTCGGATAGCTGTTCCAGAGCGGGTTCGCCGGGCGCGTGCGGTCGTGGCGCACCGGCGAGTCGCCCGTCACCAGCGCGTTGCTCACGTCCATGCCGAGAACGTGCAGGCCCGTCTGCAGCAGCGAGGTCTCCACGTAGCGGCCGCGGCCGTCGGCGTCGCGCAGGCGCATCGCGGCGAGGAGGCCGCAGACCAGGTTCACGGCGGCGGCGTGGTCACCCACCCCGGGGCGCTGCAGCGAGGGCTCGACGCCGGCGTCGCGCATCACGTCCATCATGCCGGTGCGCGCCCAGTAGGCGGCATAGTCGAAGGCGGGTCGATCGGCCTCCTCGCCGCCGCTGCCGTAGCCGTTGATGGCGCCCACCAGGAGGCGCGGGTGCCGCGCGAGGAGGGTCTCGTGGTCGAGGCCGTACTTCCGGCGCCGCGCGGGGAGGAGGTTGGTCAGGAAGATCTCGGCCCGGTCCGTCATGTGCCGCACCGCCTCCTGCGCCTCGGGGCGGGTCAGGTCGAGGCCGATCGAGCGCTTGCCGCGGTTGTCCATGTGGAAGGGCGGGTTCTCGGGGAAGTCGCTCTGATGTCCGAGGAAGCTCGGCCGCACGTGGCGGTAGAGCTCGCCCTCGGGCACCTCCACCTTCACCACGTCGGCGCCGAGGTCGGCGAGCAGCGCGCCCGCCGCCGGCACCGCGACGAAGCTCGCGACCTCGATCACCCGCACGCCCTCGAGCGGCGCCTTCATGGGACGGCTCCTCCGTTCGCGGCCGGCTAGAGATTCCCCTTGTGCTGCACGCCGTCCACGGCGAGCGTCACGCCCGCGATCCAGCTCGCGCGCTCCGAGGCCAGGAAGACCACCGCGTTCGCCACCTCCTCGGGCGTACCGAGACGCCCGAAGGGGATCGCGGCGCGGATGCCCTCGTACATCGCCGGATTCGCGCCGCGGATCATCTCCCAGAAGCCGCCCGGGAACTCGATCGAGCCGGGCGCCACGCAGTTCACGCGGATCCCCTTCGGCGCGAGCTGCGCGGCCATCGTCTTGGCGTGGCTCACCAGCGCCGCCTTCACCGCGGCGTAGGCCGGCGGCGAGCCGGCCTCGAGGCCGGAGATCGACGAGACGTGGATCACGGAGCCGCCGCCCGCCTCCTCGATCCACGGCGTCACCTTCGCCGTGGCACGCACCGTCGCCATCACGTCCACCGACCAGCCCGCCGCCCAGCCCGCCTCGTCGTCGGTCAGGCCGAAGCCCGAGGGGTTGTTGACCAGCACGTGGATGCGGCCGAGGGCCTGGCGGCTCGCCTCCAGGAACGCGGCGAGGGCCTGCGGATCGCCGACGTCGCAGGGGGTGGCGTGCACCTTCGCGCCGCGGGCCTGGAGCTCCGCCGCCGTCTTCGCCAGGGCCTCGGCCCCCCGGGCGCAGATCGCCAGGTTCGCGCCCTCGGCGGCGAAGCCGAGCGCGATCGCGCGGCCGATCCCCTTGCTCGCCCCGGTGACGATCACCCCCTTGCCTCGCAGTCCGAGCTCCATCTCGCCCTCCTCTCGTCGTGCTACAGGCCGAGCTGCCGTGCGGCGAGCTCGCGCATGATCTCCTCGGCGCCGCCGCCGATCGCGTTCACGCGCACCTCGCGGTAGATGCGCTCGCACTTCGGCCCCCGCAGATAGCCCGCGCCGCCGAGGATCTGGACCGCCTCCCGCGCGCAGTGCTCCATGCTGAGGGTCGCCTGGTTCTTCAGCATGCAGATGTCGGCGACCGGCTTCTCGCCGGCCTCGATGCGCGCGGCCAGGCTCTCGAGATAGGCCTGGGTGGCCTGGATCCGCATCGCCATGTCCACCAGCCGGTGTCGGAGCACCTGCTTCTCGACCAGCGGCGTGCCGAAGGTCTTGCGCTCGCGCGCGTAGGCCACCGTCTCCTCCAGGCAGGCCAGGGAGAAGCCGTTGCAGCCCGCCGCCATGTAGATGCGCTCGGAGTTGAAGTTCTCCATCACGTAGCGGAAGCCTTCGTTCTCGCGCCCGAGCAGGTTCTCCGCCGGAACGCGGCAGTCCTCGAAGTAGAGCGTGGCGGTGTCGGAGCACCACCAGCCCATCTTCTCGAGGGGCGTCTGGCCGAAGCCCGGCGTGCCGCGCTCCACCACCAGGAGCGAGATGCCGCCGCGCCCGGGGCCGCCCGTCCGCACCGCCACGGTGTAGAAGTCCGCGCGCAGGCCCGAGGTGATGAAGGTCTTGGAGCCGTTCAGGACGTAGTGGTCGCCGCGGCGCAGGGCCGTGGTCTGGAGCGAGGCCACGTCCGAGCCGGCGCCGGGCTCGGTGATGGCGAGCGCGCTGATGCGGCGACCGGCCAGCACCTCCGGCGCCACGCGCGCGCGCAGCTCCGGGCGGGCGTGGCGCACGATCGGCGGGAGCCCGATCACGTGGCTCATCAGGCTCGCCGAGAGTCCGCCGCTCCCGGCGCGCGCCAGCTCCTGCGCCGCGATGATGGTGTAGAAGAGATCGGCCGGGACGCCGCCCACGTCCTCCGGGAACCCCACCGGCAGGAGCCCCACCTCGGCGGCGCGCACGTAGAGCTCGCGCGGGAACTCCTTGCGCTCCTCCCAGCCGGCGACGAAGGGCTCGATCTCGCGGCTCACGAACTCGCGCAGGCTGGCGGCGAACTGGCGGTGCTCGTCGCTGTAGAATGGGCGCTCGTAGCGCTGGAGCAGCGTCATCCGGCCTCCTCGGCGGCGGGCGGGGCGCCGGCAAGGGTAGGCGGCCCGGCCCTCCCGCGCGCGGGGCCCGGCTCGTGTCGTGCGGGGAGCCGCGCCGCGCCGCGTCTTGCGGCATCCTTCCCGCTGGGCCTGCCGGCGGGCGGGTCCAGGGGGGTGACCCATCGCGCTCTTCGATCTGCCGCTGCGGAGCGAGCCCTGGATGGAGGGCGAGCTCCACCCGGGCTTCACGCCGGTCGCCGACACGCTGCGGCGCCTGCTGCGCGGCTACCCCGGCGGCGCCGCCGTCTGCGTCTGGCACGAGGGCGAATGCGTGGTGGATCTCTGGGGCGGTGCGCGCGACCGGAGCGGACGGCGCTGGCAGCACGACACCCTCGCACCGAGCTTCTCCACCACCAAGGGCGTCGCCTCGACCCTGGTCCACGTGATGGTGGACCGCGGGCTCCTCGACTACGACGACCGCGTCGCCAAGCACTGGCCGGAGTTCGCCCGGAACGGCAAGGAGGCGATCACCTTGCGCCAGGTGATGGCCCACCAGTCCGGCCTCTACCACGTGCGCCAGATGATCGACCACGCCGAGGAGATGCTCGACTGGGACGGCATGATCCGCGCCATCGAGCGTGCGGCCCCCATCCATCCACCGGGTACGCGCACGGGCTACCACGGCCTCACCTACGGCTTCCTGGTGGGCGAGATCCTGCAGCGCGTGACGGGCCGCTCCTTCCCCGAGCTCGTGGAGCAGGAGCTCGCCCGCCCGCTCGGGCTGCGCGGCCTCTACGTCGGCGCGCCGACCGAGGCCATCGCGCGCGCCGCCGAGCTGATGCAGACGGGCCGCGGCCTCCTCTCCGGAGCGCTGCGGCTGCCGGAGGCCGTGGCGCTCGCCCGCCTGCGCCGCACCTGGTTCGCCGTGCTCCAGCGCATGCTGGCCGGCGTCGGGGTCTCCCTCGACTTCGAGAGCCTGCTCGACGCGCTCGCCCCCCGCGGCATCTCGAGCTTCGACTTCGGCTCCGAGCGCGTGCTGCGCGCGTGCATCCCGGCGGCCAACGGGCTCTTCGACGCGCGCTCGCTGGCGAAGCTCTACGCCGTGCTCGCGCACGGGGGCGAGCTCGGCGGCGTGCGCATCCTCTCCAAGGAGACGCTGGCGCGCGCCACCCGCCGCCAGAGCGCGACGCCGAGCCGTGTCGTGATCCCCTTCGACATGCGCTGGCGCCTCGGCTGGCACGGCGTCTTCACCACGCGCGGCATCCCGCCGCAGGCCTTCGGCCACTTCGGCTTCGGCGGCTCCGGCGCCTGGGCGGATCCGAGCCGGCGCCTGGCGGTCGCGCTGGTGGTGAACGGCGGCGTCGGCACGCCCTTCGGCGACCTGCGGATCGCGCGCATCGGCGGCGCGGTCCTCCAGGCGCTGGCGCGCCGCCCCCGCACCACGCGCCGCCGCGCGGCGGCCGGGGCCTCCTAGCCCCTGCATCTCCCGCTCAGTGCATCTCCTGGCCGCCGGAGGAATTCATGGCGCAGCCCGTGACGTAGCGGCCCTGCTTCGAGGCCAGGAAGACCGCCATGTCGGCGACGTCCTGGGGCTTCTGGAAGCGGCCGATCGGGATCTGGGGCAGCACGCTCGCCTGCATCTGCTCCTTGGTGACGCCGGCGGCCTTGCTGTAGACCTCCCACAGGCCGTCCTTCAGGTCGAGGAGGGGAGTCTCCACCGTGCCGGGACAGATCGCGTTCACGGTGATGCGGTGCGAGCCGAGCTCCTTCGCCGCCACCTGGGTGAGGCCGTTGATCGCGAACTTCGCCGCGCAGTAGGCACCGAGGAGCGGCCAGCCCGTCTTCCCGGCCTGGCTCGAGACGTTGATGATCGCGCCGCCCTCGCCCTGACGGATCATCTGCCGTGCCGCCTCGCGGATGCCGAGCATCGTGCCGAGCGCCATCACGTCGAGGTTCTGGCGCCACTGGTCCACGGTCAGCTCGACCAGAGGCACCAGGCCGAGGCCGATGCCGGCATTGTTCACCATCACGTCGAGGCGGCCGAAGCGCTTCACCGCGCCCTCGACCAGCGCCCGCACCTCCTCCTCTTTCGAGACGTCCGCGTGGTGTACGTGCGCCTCGCCCCCGGCAGACTCGATCTCCTTGCGCACGTTCTCGATCTCCGCGCGCTCGGCCACCTGGTACTTCGGGAAGCGCTCGAAGGGCCGCCCGATGTCCGAGAGCACGATCTTCGCGCCCTCCGCGGCGAGGGCGCGCGCGATCGCCGCGCCGATCCCACCCGTGCGCCCCGCACCCGTCACGATCGCCACCCGGCCCCTGAGCTCCGTCTCCATCTCGTCCCTCCTCTTCCTCTCCGCGTGACGCGCGCGGGCGCCCGGGCATTCTCCCGAAGCGAAAGCCGCAGGGTCAAGCGCGAGACGGCGACGTCCGGGGCCGCCGCCAAGTCGACGCGGCGTCGGCGAGGGACGGCTTGAGCGGCTGCGCCGCCCGCCCTAGCCTCTCCCTCGTCCGTTCGCTCGGCGCCGACCCCGCCCCGGAGCACGAAGGGCCGTAGCGCGACGGACGAGGCGTGAGGGAGGCCGGGCCGTGGCGTGCTGTGCCTTCGCCGTCTTCCTGCTGGGCCAGCTCCTGGCCGCGCTCGCCTGGCTGCGGGGGCTCCTGCCGCGCCCGCTGCGCGGAGCCTCGTCGGGGGACGCGGCGGTCGACCCCGTCACCGCCTGGCGGCTCCTCCCCGCGACACCCGGCCTTCTGGCCCCTGCCCCGGCGGCCCGCGCGCTGCCGCGTCGGCTCCGCCGCTCGCTCCTCCTCGCGGTCGGGCTCGAGCTCGCGATCCTCGGCGTGGGCGCCCTCGGGCTGTCCGCGAGCCGCTCGCATCCTCGGCCCGGCCGTGCGCCGGGGCTGGTCGAGGCCGGCGTGACGTCGTTCTGGTGTCGCTCGCTGCTGGCGCCGGTGGTGGCGCCTTCCGATCGCTGAGGCTCCGCACCTAGACCCATCACTTCGACCCGGGAGGGATCCCATGGCGACGATCGAGAGCGCTCTTCTCCAGGCGCCGGCGGCGCGCCGCCAGGGACGCAAGGGGCCGGTGACGGTCGCACGCCAGCGGCGCACGGCGACGATCTACGCCGCGCTCTGCGCCCTCGGCCTGCTCCCCCTCCTGGTCCACGCGTCCGCCGCGTGGCAGGCGGCGGGCCTCGGCCTCTGGATGCCCGGCGCGGGCTTCGTGGCGGTGGGCGGCCTCGTCACCCTGCTCTTCCCGCTGACGCTCGCGCTCTTCGCGCTCTCGCTGGTCGCCTGGTTCTGGGCCGGCGCGGTGGTGGTGCCGGTCTTCGTCTGGGCCGGCTCGGCCGCCCTCGCGGCGGCCCTGGCCGGCCCGGCGATCTGGATCGGCGCTCCCCTCGTGGTGCCGCTCTGCGCCGCCGCGACCGCCGTCGCGTTCCGCCGCCGCGCCGCGCGCCGCAGCGTCGCCGACCGCCAGAAGTACGAGACCCGCGCGGCCTTCCTGCCCGGGTCGCTGGTGGAGGTCGCCGAGCGGAGCGCGGTACGTCCGGCAGCGGACGAGCGCGAGCTCTCGGCCGACGATCTCGCGGCGGTGCGCTACGCGCTCGATCGCGGGCTCCAGCCGCGAGGACGCTGGGACGGCTTCGACGTGATCGAGCAGTTCCAGCCGGCGGCGCTGCGCTACCAGCTCAACCACCTGGGCTTCGCCCTCGGCCTGGTGCGCTGCCACTACACCCCGAGCTTCAGCGGCCACCTGGCCGAGGCCCAGCGCAACCTGATCGAGCGCTACCTCGAGCGGAAGGTCTGGGGCTACTGGGTCTACGAGTCGTGCTGGGGCCACCTGAACTTCCGCGACTTCGACCCGGCGGGGCGCGACAACATCATGCTGACCGGCTGGTTCGGCATGCACGTCGGCCAGTACCTGCTGGCCTCGGGCGACCGACGCTACGCGGAGCCCGGGAGCCTGACCTTCCGCCTGAACTCCCGCACGGCCTACGCCCACGACTTCCACACCCTGGTGGAGTCGGTGGTGAAGAACTTCGAGTCCTCGGCCTTCTGTCTCTTCCCCTGCGAGCCGAACTGGGTGTACCCGATCTGCAACCACTACGGCATGACGGCGCTGGCGGTGCACGATCGCCTCTTCGGCACGCGCTACGTGGCGGAGCATCTGCCGCGCTGGCTCGAGAAGCTCGACAGCGAGTTCACGGACGAGAGCGGCTCCATCATCGGCCTGCGCTCGAGCCTGACGGGGCTCGAGGCGCCGTTCCCGACCGGCGAGGTGGGCTACGCGGCCTTCGCCAACTGCTTCGCGCCGGAGCGGGCGCAGCGGCTCTGGGCCATCGCGCGCGAGGAGCTGCAGCCCGCGCTGACGAAGGACGCGAACGGCGAGACGCGGATCACGCTCCCCGCGGCCCCGATCGACTTCGGGAACTACCGGCGGGGCTTCACCGGGGCCTACGGCTCGATCCTGATCGGCGCGCGGGAGTTCGGCGACACGGAGATCGCCGAGGCTGCGCTCCGCAGCCTGGACCAGGACTGCGGCCTCGCGACCGACGGCGGAGTGCGCCGCTACGCCCGGGGCTCGAACCTGAGCAACGCCTTCGCGCTCCAGGGCCGCCTGCTGCGGACCGGCGACTTCCGGGCCTCCTTCGCCGAAGGGCCGCCGCCCGCGACCGCCACGGGGCCGCTCCTGGCGGAGGCGCCCTACCCCGACGTGCTTGTCGCGAAGGCGCGCAGCCACGGCGACGATCTCGACCTGGTGCTCCATCCCGGCGGCGCGGGCGGACGGCACGCGATCCGCATCGAGCGCCTGCGCCCGGGCGCGCGCTACGAGCTCGAGGGCGGGCAGCGCGGGAGCTTCTCGGCGGACGCCCGGGGCCAGGCGACCCTCGAGCTCGAGCTCCGCGGCCGCACGCCGCTCCGCATCGTGCCGCGCGGCTGAAGCCGCGGGGCCGGGGGATCAGCGAGGGACGAGCGCCCCGAGCGCGTCCACGAAGCGCAGGGTGTCGTCGAGGGTGCCGGCGCCGGAGAGGGCGACGAGCCGGTGCACCCCGAGGTCCTCGTAACGCCGAATCGTGTCGGCTGTCAGCGGCGGCGGCGGGGTGATCGAGATCTCGAGCGGACCGAGCGCGCTCGGCCGCTCGCCGCGGGCGGCGGTCTCGGCGAGCCAGCCGAGCGAGCGGCGGGTCGTCTCCAGGTCCGCCAGGAAGCCGTACCAGCCGTTCCCGAAGCGGGCGGCGCGGCGCGCGCCGAGCCGGCTCATGCCGCCCACCACGATCGGCGGGTGCGGCTTCTGCACCGGCCGGGGATGGGCGTCGATCCCCTGGAAGCTCCAGAAGCGTCCGCGGAAGGCCGGCTTCTCCTCGGTCCAGAGCGCGCGGATCGCCTGGATCGCCTCGTCGGTCACGGCACCCCGCTCCTCGAAGGGGGCGCCGAGGGCGCGGAACTCGGGCTCCAGGTAGCCGGCACCGAGCCCGAAGACGAGGCGCCCGTTCGAGACCACGTCCAGGGAGGCCAGCTCCTTGGCCAACACCAGCGGGTTGCGCTGGGGGAGGATGATCACGCCCGTCGCGAGGCGGATCCGCCGGGTGTGGGCTGCCGCGAAGGCGAGCGCCACGGCGGGGTCGAGGAAGGGCGTCCGGGGATCCGAGGGCGAGGGGGGAACGCGGGGGTCGGGCAGCACCACGTGCTCGCCCGTCCAGAGCGATTCCAGCCCCGCCTCCTCGGCCGCGCGGGCGATCCGCGGCAGCGACGCCGGATCCGCCGCCGGCCCGAAGTTGATCCCGAAGAGACCGATCTTCACTGCGCCCTCCCGCCGCTGCCGAGCATAGGCGCGGCGGGAAGGCGCGCCACAGCGCTCGTGGCGGCCGGCCCCACCCCGAGCCGACGGCCGACCCCCCGCGGCCGGCGGCGCTCCGACACGCTGGCACGTCGTTTGCGTCGTACGGCCCCGGATGGATCGGCCCGCCTCCCGTGGGTGGAGCGAGGCCGGTCCGGGAGGAGGAGGTCCCCCGATGAAACGCGCCGGCGTCGTCTTCGTGATGCTCTTCGCGCTCGTGCTCGCGGCCAGGGCCCTGGGCGCGGACGACGAGAGCAGCGCGCGCTCGTGGAAGAAGCAGGCCACCGACACCCGCGCGACCGTGGTGAGCGTGGCCCAGGACCTGGAGAAGACCGGCGACAAGGGCAACCGGGACGCCGCGGGCCTGATCGCCGACGCCAAGCAGTTCCTCGCCAAGGGGGACGAGAACCTCGCCAAGGCCGACGCGGAGATGGGGAAGAGCCAGTTCAAGGAGGCGTCGAGCGACTACAACATGGCGTGGCAGTACTACGTGAAGGCCGCCACCGCGGGCCTGAACGCCCAGAGCATCCTCTCGGGCCAGTAGCGCGGAGCGACGCTCAGAGCCCGAGCAGCTTGGCCAGGTAGTGGATCATGGTCTCGTCGGAGCCGCCGCCGATGCTGATCAGGCGCGTGTCGACGAAGGCCCGGCCGGCGACGCTCTCCTTCATGTAGCCGTAGCCCCCGTGGAGCTGGATGCACTCGTCCGCCACCGTGCGCGCGGTGCGGCCGCAGAAGAGCTTCGCCATCGAGATCTCCTGCCGCGCGTCCTCGCCCGCCACGATCTTGCGCACGCAGGCGTAGACCAGCTCGCGCGCCGCGGTGAGCTGGGTCTTCATCTCCACCAGCTTGAACTGGGTGACCTGCATCTTGCCGAGCTTCGTGCCGAAGAGCGTGCGCTCGTTGCACCAGGCCACCGTCTTCTCCCACAGCGCCTCGGCGCCGGCCAGGCTGCTGACGCAGCCCACCAGCCGTTCGTCCTGGAACTGCCGCATCTGCTGCTGGAAGCCGCGGCCGGCGCTGCCGATGGTGTTGGAGATCGGGACGCGCACGTCCTCGAAGAAGAACTGTCCGGTGTCGGAGCCCCAGTTCCCGATCTTGTCCAGGAGCTGGTAGCGCAGGCCCCGGACGTCGGTCGGAACGATGATCTGCGAGAACCCCTGGTAGCCCGCGCCGGGATCGGTACGCGCCAGGAGGCAGAGCCAGTCGGCGGTGGCAGCGTTGGTGATGTAGATCTTGCTGCCGTTGATCACCCAGTCTTGGCCGTCGCGTACCGCCCGGGTCTTGATGCCGGAGACGTCGGAGCCGGCGTCGGGCTCGGTGACGGCGATGGCAGACACCATCTCGCCGCGGATCGCCGGCACCAGGTAGCGCTCGCGCAGCGCGTCGCTCCCGAACTCGTGGAGCGAGGGCGTGGCCATGTCGGTGTGGACGCTGATCCCCATCGCCACGCCGGCGTTGTCGCAGCGGCCGATCTCCTCGAACAGGACGGCGCTGAAGGACCAGTCGAGGCCGGCGCCGCCCCATTTCGGGTCGTAGCGCAGGCCCAGCATCCCGAGCTCGCCCATCCGCTTGTAGAGCGACTTGTCGATGCGCCCCATGGCGTCGAACTCGCGCGCGCGGGGGACGAGCTCGTCCTGCACGAACTTGCGCACGGTCGCCCGGAAGAGCTCGTGCTCGGGGCTGGAGAAGAGATCGCTGGACATCCGGACCTCCGCGGGCGGGGAGCCGGCCGGAGGGTAGTGCGGCACGGCCTCCACCGGCCACGACTCGCCGCGTCGTGGCGGCGGTGCGCAGCCGGGCCAGCCTGGGGCATCCTGCCCGCTCGTCCCGTCCGGTCGACGAGGACGGGCCCGCGAGGGGAGCCCCATGTTGATGTCGTCGCAGGAGTACCGCGAATCCCTCCGTCGCCACCACCCGCGCGTGTACGTGAACGGCCGCGCGGTGGAGTCGGTGCCGGACGAGCCGCTCCTCGCGCCCGGCGTGAACGCGCTCGGCGTCTCCTACGACTTCGCGCTGCGCGAGGACCTGGCGCCCGTGATGCGTGCCCGGGTGGCCGGGCGCGAGGTCAACCGCATGATGGCGATCCCGGGCACGGCGGACGACCTGCTGCGCAAGCTCGAGGCGGTGCGGCTGCTCTGCCAGGAGACCGGCTGCGCCCAGCGCTACCTGGGCGGCGACGCGCTGGCGGCGCTGCGCCAAGCGACGCACCGGATCGACGCCGAGGAGGGCACGGACTACGCGGCGCGCCTCGGCGCTCAGCTCGAGCGGATCTGGTCCGAGGACCTGGCGCTCGGCGTCGCGATGACCGACGGCAAGGGCGACCGCCGGCTCCGGCCCCACGCCCAGCCGAACCCCGAGAGCCACCTCCGCATCGTCGAGCGGCGCCGCGACGGGCTCGTGCTCTCCGGCGTGAAGGCCATCATCACGGGCGGACCCTACGTGCACGAGCTGGTGGTGCTGCCTTGCCGCAACCTGCTGGAGGCGGACGCCGACTACGCCGTCGCCGCGCTGGTCCCGCTGGAAGCCGACGGCCTGACCCTGGTGGCGCGGCCAGCCGGGCGGCCGGGCGAGCCGGCGGCGCTCTTCAGCCGCAGGCGTGGCCAGTCCACCGCGGTGGCGCTCTTCGACCGGGTCTTCGTGCCCTGGGAGCGCGTCTTCCTGGCCGGGGAGTGGCAGCACGCCGGCTGGCTCACCCGCCAGTACGCGAGCCACCACCGCCACACCTGCATCGCCGCGCGGGCGGGCTTCGGCGATCTCCTGATCGGCGCCGGCGCGCTGATGACCGAGGCCAACGGCATCGACCTCGACCGAGCGCCGAACCTGCGCGAGCGCATGGTGGAGCTGATCAAGATCGTGGAGGGCTTCTACGCCTGCGGCGTGGCCTCCTCGGTCTACGGCCACGCCGACCCCTCCGGCGTGACGGTGCCGGACGAGGTCTTCGCGAACGTCGGAAAGCTCCTGCTCTCGACACAGATCTACGACATGCAGCGCCTGGCCCACCATCTCTCGGGCGGGCTGGTGGTGACGCTCCCCGGCCCGGAGGAGGACCACAACCCCGCCACCGCCGGGCGCCTCTCGGAGCTCCTGACCGGACGCTCCGACATCCCCTACGAGAGGCGCATCGAGGTCGCGCGCTTGATCGAGGACCTGACCGCCTCCTACCAGGGCGGCTGGTACTCCGTGATCTCGCTCCACGGCGGTGGATCACCGGAGGCGATGGAGCTCGAGATCTGGCGCCACTAT
>Ga0316628_100002027_pt1 | contig 14744 bp, 10 predicted proteins | sample OWC_Aug_M2_C1_D5_FD_207648 | JGI IMG/M metagenome (GOLD analysis project Ga0316628, IMG submission 207648) | Wetland soil microbial communities from Old Woman Creek delta, Ohio, United States - OWC_Aug_M2_C1_D5_C | ecosystem: Environmental > Terrestrial > Soil > Wetlands | place: USA: Ohio... | reverse complement strand
CTTGCCGGCGATTACCACGTTACGCCGTTTCCCGAAGGCTGCGATGCGGTTCTGATGTCCGGCATGTTCCATCGCGAGACGGAAGAGACGTGCCGCAATCTCATCGCGCGCGCGCACGCGTCGCTGTCGGCCGGCGGGGTGCTGGCGGTGAGCGACGTGCTCGCCGATCGGCTCGGGCATTCGCCGTTCGCCGCCCTGTTCGGCCTCAACATGGCGTTGAGCGCTCCCGATGGCGGCGTTCATGATTGCGGCGATGTGGCCCGCTGGATGACCGAGGCAGGTTACCGCGACGCCGTCGTGTCGCGCTTGCCGCCGCCGCTGCCCCACAGTGTCGTCGTCGGACGGAAAGGCTGAACCGTGCGCTGCGCCATCGCCACCATCGTCGTTGTCCTCGCCGCCCTCCCCGCTGCGGCCCAAATTCCGCGCGGTGATCTGCCGCTACCGCCCGCGGCCGACGCTCCTCCTCCCGCGCCGGAAAATCGCGTCCCGCCCCCGCCGTCAATCCGCGATCTGGGCGAAGAACGCTACGCCATTGGCGATATCGTGGTGGACCGTAAGACCTCGAGCTTCACAGCGCCTGGGCGCATTCTCGACATTGCATCGGACCTGCCGCTCGAGTTCATCGTCGCCGCACGCCAGGCCACGAAAAGCTACGAGACCCTCATCGAGCTCAGCTCGGACGCCTACCAGTTCAACATTGCCTGCATTCTGATTGGACTGACTCGCCGCCCGGATCAGCAGCCGCGACGCCATTTCGATCCGACTCCGGTCGAAGGCGACGGCGTGGACGTGCTCGTCGAATGGAGCAAAGACGGCACCACTCGTCGCGTCAACGCGGCGGAGCTCATCCGCGTCGGCGGGCAAAAAACCGCGCGCGACGAATGGGTCTATACCGGCTCCGCGGTGCTGCCGAACGGCCACTACCTCGCGCACATCTCGGGCACAATGGTCGGGTTCGTGCACGACCAGGCCAGCATTATCCAACATCGCACGGGGCTCGGGCTCGGCACTTACGGCGCCGTCACGCTCGATCCCGCGGTCTCGCCACCGAAGGACACGCCCGTCATCGTTACCATCCGCAAGCGGACCGGATCGTGAGACTTGCTCTCGCCGCCGCTGTGGCCCTCCTCGCCGTCGCATCCGGCGTCGGAGCCGGATATTTCGCCTACGACGGGTCGGTCGACTCCGACATGGCGCGCATCTTCGCTGCCATCGTCACGGGATTGACGGCGATCTTGTGCGCGCCCCTGCGCCGGCAGATCGCGCCCACGGGTGTGACGGGGCCGATCGGCTGGGCGATCGCGTGGGGAATTCTCATCGCCATTGTCGCTGCGCTGCTGCCCGGCCGCGCGACAGTGGAGTTTCCCGTCATCCTGGGGATGGCGGGCGCGACGCTTGTCTTTGCCCTGGAAAGGGCCCACGCGGCGATTGCGCTTCGCCTCGACGAGAATGGCGCCACGACCGTAGTACTGCTCATCGCGCTCCCAGTAACCGCCGCTCCGCTCTGGCTCGGCCCGCTGAGCGTCGATCCGGTCGTTGGCTCGATCGCGGCGACCATCGCACTGTCGATCAGCCCGCTCGGCTATCTCGCCGGCGCGACCGAGGTCGATGTCTTGCGCTCCACCTGGCTATACGCCCACTCGGAATTGGGCAGCGTCCGCTACGCGTATCCGGATCCGTTCGCCTGCGCCGCCTTGTTGGTCGGCGTCGGCATCGGGTTTTGGCATCTCACTCCACAACGATCCGTCAAGGAGAGATAAGATGTTGAAATCAATACGGAAATATCTCATCTTGGCGGCAGCGGGCACCGCCGTCGCCTTCGCGGTCGCGCCGTCCGCACACGCGATCGAAGCCAAGCTCGATCCCGAGCTGCGCTCCAAGGCCCGTACCGCGATTGCGGAAGGGCTCCATTACCTCAGGGGCGTGCAAGCCGAAGACGGATCTTGGAAAAAGTCAGTGGGCATCACGGCGCTCGCCGTGCGCGCCTTCATGGAAAGCTATCGCGGATACAACGAGAGCGACGGCGCATTCATCACACGCCCCATCGCCTACATGCTGGCGAACATCCAGTCTGACGGCGCAATCAGCGAGAGCAACCTCAACAAGGCCTACAACACCGCAACCGCGATGGTCGCTCTTGCCGGTACCAAGAATGCAAAATACCAGGACGTGATCGCGGGGGCGCAGAAGTTCCTCTCCGTTCTGCAAATCGATGAGGGCGACGGCTATACCCGCGATCACCGCTACTACGGCGGTATCGGCTACGGAAACCAAGAGCGGCCCGATCTTTCAAATCAGTACCTGGCCCTGGAAGGGCTCCGCATGACCGCGTTCAATCCCAAGGATCCGGTTTGGGAGCGCGCGATCCTGTTCGTGACGCGCTGCCAGAACCGCACCGAGAGCAACGACACGCCGGGCATCGCCAACGACGGCGGCTTCAGCTACAGGCCGGGCCAAAGCTCCTGGACGGACGGCAACGAGTCCTACGGTGCCATGACACACGCCGGCCTGATCAGCCTGATCTTCGCGGGCGTCGACAAATCCGATCCGCGGATCCAGGCAGCGTGGAAATGGATCGCCGCGAACTATACCGTCGACGAGCACCCCGGGGTTGCCGGCCGACACACTCTGTTCTACTACTTCGAGGCGTTCGCCAAGACGATGAGCGCGATGGGCGAGCCGATCGTCAAGGATGCGTCCGGCGTCGAGCACAATTGGCGCAACGACCTCGTCGCCAAGATTCTCGAGTTGCAACGCAAAGACGGATCCTGGATCAACCCCTATTCCACCCGCGAGTGGGAAGGCATCCCGGAATTGATCACGGCGCGCAGTGTCATCGCGCTCAATCTCGCCCTTCGCGAGTAACCGGGGCGGCGTGGGACTTGTGCGACTATCGCTCGCCTTTGCGGCGACGCTCGTCGCGATCGGGCTCGCGCCCTGGTCCCTGCGCGCCGACGAAATTTCTCTTACCGTTTCGGCGGCGTGGAGTGGGCGCGCACCGCCCAATCGAGTGACCGAGATCGTCGTCGGCATCGAGTCGACGAAAGATGGCGACGTCGTTCTCGATTTTCCCGACATGCGACCGGCGACGACCAAAACGGTGCGCGCCGTCGCCGGCCGCCGGGCCGTCGCGGCCGTACCGGTTCGCCCCAGCACCGTGGGCGCCGTACGGTTGATCGCGCGGCGCCCGGACGGGACCAGGATCGAGTCGAGTGTCCGCCCGTTCATGAGTTCCGGATCCGAGCCGACGGTCGCGCTGGCGCTCGAAGGCTTCGCGGAAGCGAGATCGGACGCCGGGTTCGTCGTCGGAGCGGGCGCGCTGCCGCGCACGCCGCAAGCATACGATGCGGTGAAGGCGCTCGCGATCGACGGGGCGACGCTTCTCCGCCTCGACGCCAACCAGCGCGCGGCCCTCCAGCGCTTTGTCGCGGGGTGCGGACGGCTGGCAACGGTCGGGCTGCCGGAAGCGGCGCAACGGGAGCTGCGCGCCCTCGCGGGATGCGGCGGCGCATTGCTTGTCCACGCCAATGGGCCGGCCCGGCTCGACGAGGCCCTGGCCGCGCTCCTCGGCCGCCCGGTGCCGGCGCTGAAATCGCCAAATCCGGCCTGGCCTGAGCGCGAGATCGGCATTCCTCTTCTCGCCCTACTGCTGGCGTATGGGGCGACCATCGTGGCGGTCGTCGCGACGAGCCGGCGAGGCTGGCCCGCGCTAGCCGCCTCCTTTGTGACGACGGCCGTGGTCCTTGGTTTTTGGGGCCACGCGCAGCCGTTGACGACCGCGGCCGTGGAAGAAGATAAAACCTCCGGCAGCGCGGGCGCTCGCGCGCGCGGCCGGATCGCGATACTCGGTGTCGGTCGCGTCGAGGCTTCCATTGAAATTCCGAGCGGCGCGCAGATCACGCGACTGCCCGCCAATGCGAGGCTTGAGTTCCATGACGCGCCGCCTCGGCTGGCAGTGGTCTTTCCCACCGGACTCGGCATGCGGCACGAGATCGACTGGGAGGGCGTGCCCTGAGTCCCTGTCGCGCCGCCGCAATGGCGAATCTCGCCGTCCTGATCCCTCTGTCGGCATGGCTGGTGGGAAGCTGCCTCACGGCCGCGCAGTCGACGCAAGGGGCTGCGGCGTGGACTCGGCCCGGGCTAGTCGCGCTCTGGACAGGCCTTGGGGTGACGGCCGTCATCGCCGCGCCCGCGATGGGCGGTCGAACCAAGCGCCAATCGTTGCTCGTCGCCGTGCTGGTGTTTGTCGCCTTGATCTTGCCCTTCCTCGCCGCCGCTTGGTTGACCGCCACGGTCCCCACGGAAGCGCTGACGCGCGGGTTCGCCGGTCTCGGTGCCTGGACCGCCGTCGCGGTCGGCGTGATGCGCGCGGCTGCGCGGCTCCCGCCGCCCCTGACGACAATCGGCGTTACAGCCGCTCAGGTAGGGATGCTGGCCCTCCTCGCGGTGTCCTGGCATAGTTGGCTCGAGTGGATTGGGCCATGAACACGGTTGCGCCGGAATCGATCGCACATTTTCTCGACGGTCTGCGCTGGCGCATGTGGCGGGAGGTTCTGATCGCTCGCCTGACGTGGGGCGTTTGGGCTGCGGGGGCTCTCCTCTGCGCAATCGGGTGCGTGCATCTCGCGCTGGCCGCCCAGGATTGGCGCTGGGCTTCGTTCGCCAGCGCCTCCGTCATCGCGCTCGGGCTAGTGTTTGGGCTCCTCCATCATGCGCCGTCGCGGAAACTGGCCGCGGCGGAGGCAGATCGCCGATTCCAGGCTAACGATCTCTTCAGCGCGGCGTGGACCGTTTCCAACTCAGCCGTCGGACAAAGGCCGGGCGCGGCCGAAATGGTGCTGTCGCAGGCCGCCGTGCTTGCCGAGCGACTGTCGTCCGCACCGACGAGGAGCGGCGCAAGGACATGGCGGTTTCGTACCGCGGCAGTCGTGCCTCTCCTGGTCGGGGGTGCGCTGCTGGCATTGGCCGGCGCGCCAGGGTCGCACCTTGCCGGCAACAGCGATGCGCACGAACCCGGCACCGCCGCCAAGGCCGCTTCCTTGGCCACCGTGATCGCCGCCATCGACAATGATCGCGCCCGACAGCCCGATGCGCGCCCGGCGACCGGGATGACGCCAAACAGCGCCGCCAACTCGTACAACATCACCGGCCCGACGGCCGCACCCGCGAGGGGTGCGCCCCAGGGAACAGAAAAAACGCCTTCGGAGCGCGCGGCGGAGGCCGAAACAGCGGCCGGGGAACGAGCCTTCCGGGGGACGGGCCCCACGGTCGGCGAAGCGCCAATCTCCGGTGGGCGGGAAGCGGGCGATGCCGAGCGCGGGCTGTCCGCCGAAACGGCGCGCAGCACGCTGCCGGCGGCGGACAGAAACCGCGAAGTGACGCTGCAGCGGCGCGCGGGCGGGGCGGCGCCGGGCGCCGACGAGATCGAACCGCCCCGGGCCCTGCCCGAGCCGGCTTCAGCCGCTCCCGGCTCAGACGCGGCCGGCGACACTATGCCGTGGTCGCCGAATTGGCCGACGGCTTTGCGCCATTATGTGGCGCGGGTTCTCGAGCCCCCGTCTGCGGCGCGCTGATGGCGCAGCGGATCGTCATCTCGGAGAGCCGCGCGGCACGCTTTCGCGAGGACTACGCGCGGATCGTCGGCGCTCTCTCTCGCGCCGTGGTGGGCCAGGGCGCGGCGATCGAGCGGCTGGTCGATGCAACTCTGGCCGGCGGCCATGTGCTAATCGAAGGGCTGCCCGGCCTGGCGAAGACGCATTTGGCCATTGCGCTTGCAAACGCCGTGGGCCTGCCTTACTCGCGTATCCAGTGTACGCCCGACCTAATGCCGAGCGATGTGACCGGTAGCGAGGTGCTGGTGGACGATGCTGGAGGACGCCGGTTCGAATTCCGCCGCGGACCCATCTTCGCGAACATGGTTCTGGTGGACGAGATCAATCGCGCCACACCCAAAACTCAGTCCGCGCTGCTCGAGGCGATGCAGGAGCGACGCGTGACCTATTCCGGCGTGCGCCACCTCCTGCCGCTTCCGTTCTGGGTCGTGGCGACGCAGAACCCGATAGAGCTCGAAGGCACCTATCCGCTGCCCGAGGCGCAGCTCGACAGATTCATGTGCAAAATCGTCATGAGCTGCCCCGAAGCCGAGGCGCTGATCGAGATGGTTGACCGCACGCTCGATGCGGAGCCCGCCGAGTCTCTTCAGCCGGTGCTTCCCTCCGGCCGGATCGGGGAGATGATCGAGGAGGCACGCGAAGCCGTCATCGCGGATCGTGTGAAACGGGCCGCCGTCGATCTCGTGCTCGCCACCCATCCCGAAATGGCGTCCGACGGTTCCGCCGCCCGCCGCTACCTTCGCTATGGGGCACGCCCGCGCGCCTTGCAAGCTCTGTTGCGCATTGCCCGTGTCCGCGCCTTTGGCGCGGGGCGCGGCCACGTGACGACGGCCGACCTCGCCCACGTCGCGCCGCCGGTCCTTCGCCATCGTCTTTTGCCGAGCATCGAGACGACGCTCGAATCGATCGAGATCGATCACGTCATCAAGGAGATTGTCGCGTCATGGTCCGCGACTCATCGGCCGGAGGCCTGACCGACCTCGATTTGCGCGATTTGACCGCTCTTGGCCGAATCGCCGATCTGTTGTTCATCGGGCGCGAAGGCCGAACGCCCGGAGCGGCGCGCCGACGGCTCCGCGCGGGCCACGGTGAGGAATTTCTCGATCATCAAAGCTATTCGCCCGGCACGGACGCGCGGCTGTTGGATTGGCGGGCGAGCGCGCGGCTGCCCGATCCGGTCATCCGCCGTCGCGGCGACGAGGGCGCATCGGAGTGGATGGTGTGTCTGGACAACAGCGCCTCGATGGCGGCGCCCGGACCGCGGCGCTGGCGGCTTGCCCTTCACCTCGCCACGGCGTTTCTCCACGTGCTACTGCGTCACGGCCATACCGCGGGGCTCCTTGCCTACAGCGACAACGTCGACGCGCTGTGCCCGCCTGGCCGGGGCGAGCCGCAATTCCGTCGCGGGCTCGCGTTCCTCGATCGGCTCGCGCCGCCGCGTGCGGGCGCCGCGTCGACCCTCTCCGCCTGCGCCCCGCACCTGCGGCCGCGCCGCTCCGCGATCTTGATCGGGGACTTTCTGATGGACGGCGATCTGGCCGTCGAGCTCGATCGCCTCCGGGCCTCGAGCGGCGAACTGCAGCTTGTTCGCATTTCGGACGCGGAAGACGTCCCCGACCTCGGCCGGGGGCCGGCGACCATCGAGGACGCCGAGATCGGGTCGCGACTGTCCCTTTCGGACGGGGAAACGGCCCGCGCCGTCGCGCGACGCCGGCTGGATGAGCTCGACGCGGCGTTGGTGACTGCCTGCGCCCAACGGCGGATTCCCCTAACCCACTGCGATTCTTCGATGACCTGGCTGGCGTGCGCGGTAAGCCACCTCCGGGCCGCGTCGCCTCCTCGTGCTTGAATTCGCCTACCCCGCCGTCTTGCTCGGCGCTGCGGCGGCGGCGGGCGCAGTGTGGTGGCTATATCGCCGGCCCGAGCTCCCTCCGGCGACTGGCGTCGCCGCCGCGTTCCTCTGGCACGACGCCGAGCGCACGGATGCGGAGGCGAGCCACCTTGTCCGGCGCGACCGGCGCTGGGTTCTGCGCGCAGCTATCGCAGTGGCCATCGGCACCGCGGTGGCCGGGCCGCGCTGGCTGACGAGCTCGCCCTCTCCGATGGTCGTGTGGATCGATGACGGCCCGTCGCTCTTGGCGGTGGACGACGGGGTGGTTCGGGCGGAATCGCTGGCCGAACGCGTGGCAGCAAAGCTGCGCGAAGCCGCCGTGCCTGAAGCCGAATTTCGCTCGCTGCGACAACCGGGCCGGCACCTTCGCCTCGACAGGCCGGAGGCCGCCGCGATCCGTGCCTGGATCGCGCCGACCGAGTCGCCGCCTTTCCTCCCGCTTACGGGATCGGCACCCGCGACCGGCGGCATTTGGCTCGCCACCGACGGCGCCGACGGCCGGATCGCAAGCTGGATCGAGACTGTGCGACCCGACCGCATTGTCCAGACCGGAAGCGAGACCGAGAACGTAGCGGTTTCGGCCGTCGCCGTCCGACGTCCCTGGGACGGACCGCCAGGCTTTATCGGATTTGTCGAGATCGTGAACGCGGGTGACGGCGTTGCGCACCGCGCAGTCCGCTTAAGCGAGGCATCGGGGGCGGAGATACTGAATACCGAGATCGTCATCGAGCCGGGGCAAACGAGGCGGCTTTCCTTCCAGATCGAGGCGGATGCAACGCGCATTCGTGCGACGGTGGCGCCGGCGGACGCCCTATCGCGTGACGACTCACTGGAGCTTTCGCTCGAAGCGGCTCGCCCGATCGCGACGATCGTCGACGCCGCGTGCGGCGAAGCTGTGCGCGCCGCCCTGGCGGCCCATCCCGGATTACGAATGGCCGATGCCGGTCGATCCAACGCGTTGCGAGTCGCTTGCCACCCCGACGCCACGGCCGACATCGAGCTCCACCGGGACGGTCCGTTCGAAGCGGTGGCCGACCCACCCGCCTGGCGGGCGATAGCCGGGGCGTTGCGGGATGTGCGGCTCGATCGATCATGGGTGCGGGTCGGCAGCACAGCGCGCGCGCTGGACGGGGAACCGCTTTTGATGGCGGGAGACAAGACGCTGATCCGCGCGGAGGGCGGGCGGATCGTTTCCGACCTCGATCTCGACGACCGCAAGCTGACACGCCGACCTGCCTTTCCCGCGCTTCTGTCCGGTTTGCTGGACCGTGTGGCCGGGCGCGCACTGCTCGATCCGCTTGTCCGCAGCGAACGCGCTGCGGACTCGCTCCGCATCGCGCCGCACACATTCACCGACCCGGGACGCCCCGCGCCGATCGCCTCCGCCGCAGCCCCGCTGACGCTTCCCACGCTTCTCGCCGCACTGGCGCTTCTCGGCCTCGATATCGCTCTCGGCGTTCGGAGCCGGCCGCGCAGGTGAACCGTATGTCGACCATCGGGCGTCTAGCGGTCGCCGCCCTTCTGTCGGCCGCGGCTGCCGGGCCGTCGCCACGCATCGGGACGATGCGGACCGAGATCTTCGTCCTCGCGCGGGGGAACGGCGGGACGGCGTCGCGCGACTTGACTTCCCTCCACGCCCTGTCCGCGGCGTTGGAATCGAACGAGCCGGCAGTGCCGATCAGCTACAAGAGCGGTGGTCTTCCCGGCGCGATCAAGGCGGCGTTGGCTCGCGCCGATCCCGACCGCCAGCCGGTGCTGGCACTGGTGCGCAATGGCGCGAACCCCGGCGAGGATGTACGTCGCGCGCTGAACGCCGCGGTCGCGAATGGAGCGATGGCGCTCCTGATCGAAGCGCGCGAGGCCGCCGGGGGCCGGCCGACGATCTCCGCTCTGCACGTTCCGGCGTCCGTCCTGTCAGGCGACGCGGTGCCGGTCACGGTCGAGCTGGCGCGGGAACCCGCCGACGCGGTCGTCATCGAGGTGACCGTGGACGGTGAGCCGGCGACACAGATTCGCAGCCGCCTCGTCGGGCGCGCCGATGTGGTGCTGCAGCGGCCGGGCATCCACGAAATCGCGGCGAACCTGTCGGGTGAGCCCGAAGCGGCCGCGCACCGCGCCCTGGTGAACGTCGCGGCGGGGCCGGACGTCGTGGTGCTGACCCGGGACGGCGCGCGCTCCGCGGCGTCCGATGTTCTCGCGAAGTCCGGCGTTTCCGTGCGCACCCTCCCGCCGACCGCCTTCGATCCTTTCGTCCCCTTCGACCTCCTGGTTCTGGACGACCTCGCCGCCGGCGACCTGAGCGAATCGACATGGCACGCAATCGAGCATGCCGTCCGGGCAAGCGGCAGCGGGCTCCTCACGCTCGGCGGGCCGCGCTCGTTCGCGGCGGGCAGCTACCGGGGGACCATTCTCGAGACGATGCTGCCGGTGACGATCGAATCGCCACGACCCGACGATTCGACGGCGATCCTGTTCCTGGTCGACAAATCCGGCAGCATGAGCGAGCCGCAAGCGGGCGCGGGCGCCTTCGACTACGCCAGGCAAGCGGTGATCGATTCCGCAACCACCCTGCGGCACGGCGATTCCGCGGGTCTCATGTGGTTCGACAAGGAGCCTTTGTTCGGGCTCAAGATCGCGTCTCGAGCAAATACCGCTCAAGCCTTCGAGGAGGCTTGGACCGCCGTTCCCTCCGGCGGAACAGTGCTTGTACCCGCTCTGCGGGCTGCGATCGCGCAGATGGAGCAGGTTCCCGCCGGACGTCGGGTGCTGGTCGTCATCACCGACGGCGGGATCGACGCGAACGAGCCGATCGCCGACCTGATTCCCTCCGTACGGGCGGCGAAGATCGATGTTATCGCCGTGTTGGTCGGCGATGCGGATGCGGGCGGCCTCCGAGCGCTCACGGAAGTCAACGAGGGCGCGACCTTGACCGCGCGCGAGATTCCGGTTCTTCCGGACCGGGTGACGGGGGAACTGCAGCGACGGCGCGGCGCCGTCGTCGACGGACCCGTCGCGGCCGTGCCCCGTCGGCCGCTGCCCTTCATGATCGGTACGCCGGCATGGCCCCCCGTCGGCGCACTGTGGACCACACGGGCGCGGGACGACGCGACCGTGTACCTCGCCACACCCGATGGGCTGCCCATTCTCGCCACCCGCCGGGTCGGCGCCGGCATGTCAGCGGTATTGCCCAGCGGGCTTGGCGCTTGGTCTCGCGCGTGGCTTGCCTGGCCGGAGATCGTCCCGCTGACGGCGGCGCTGGTGCGGACCCTGGCCCTTGCGTCGGGAGATGCAACGGCGACGTTGCGCGCAACGACCGACGGGCTCCTCTTCGAGACGGACCGGCAGGGATTCGACGGATGGGACGTCTTCGCCACGGAAGACGCCACCATCGAGGATCCGCTCGGGTACATCTCGCGCGTTCCGCTCGTCCCCATCGCACCCGGCCGCGCGCGCGCCGAGATCCCCGCGGCCGCTGCGGGACGTTACGCGGTGAGCGCGCGCCTCGACGAGCGTACGGTGCGCGCAGCCGCCATATTCGATCCGTCCGGAGGTGGCCCCGTCTCGCAGGAAGTCGGATGGGATTCGCTCCTGGCCGAAGGGCTCGTCACACGCTGGCCGCTCAAGGGCGGCGAAGGCGCGATGCCGCCGCGAAAGCGGCGTCCCGTGCCGCTCGCGGGAGCGTTCGCAACCGCGGCCCTGCTCTTGTATCTGGGTGTCCTGGCCTTGGAGCGGCGGACCGGCCGGCCGCGCCGCAACGCACCTTCAAGTTGAGGCGGCGGCCCCGGCGCGTTCGCGCCGGGGCCGATCTCATGACCGCGCGCCGTCGATCAACGGCGCACGGGGGTGGCCGCCTTAGGAGTCGCGTTGACCTCGTTCGAGTTGAGCGACTCGTGGCCCGATTCGACCGACTTCACCACGTAGTAATAGGTGACGCCGTTGGTCAACCCGGCATCGGCGTAGACGCACGAGGCTCCGGCGGCGCAGACGAAGTTGTCGGTGAGGAGCTGGTACGCGGCCGTGGGCGAGGTCTTGCGGTAGATGCGATAGAACTGCGCCCCGGTGACCTTGCCCCACACCAGATCGACTTTCGAGGGCTTCGCTTCCGCCGCCAGGTTGAAGATCGTTTGCGTCGGGGTGAAACCGGACTCGACCACGATCTGGGCGGTATCGGACCCGCTGCCGCCGTCCTTGTCGGTGACTGTCACGGTGACGGTATAGGTCCCTGGATCGGCGTAGGTGTGGGTGCCGCCAACGGTACCGGCCGAGGCCGTGCCGCCCACCGTGCCCGGCGACGAGCTCCCGTCACCCCAGTTGATCGTGGCGGTGAACGGGCCATCGTTCACCCCGACATCGGTGAAGGTGGCTGCGAGCGTCATCGGGACGTCCTCACTGATCGTCCGATCCGGACCCGCGTTGACCACCGGGTTGGCGTTGTTCACCGTGACCTGCGCGGTATCGCTGCCGAGACCGCCATCCTTGTCAGTGACCGAGACGGTGACAGTGTAGAGGCCGTTGTCGGCATAGACGTGGCTTCCGGTTACGGTTCCGTTCGCGGCCGTGCCTCCTACCGTCCCTGGGCCGCTGGTGCCGTCGCCCCAATCGATGGTAGCGGTGAACGGAGCGTTCGCCGCGCCGCCGGTGAAGCTGGCGCTCAGGTTGACCGGGGTGCCTTCGCTGGTGATCTGGTTCGGCCCGGCATCGACCACCGGGTTGTTGTTGTTCACCACCACCTGCAACGTGTCGCTGCCGCTGCCGCCATCCTTGTCGGTCACGGTAACGGTGACCGTGTAGGTGCCGTTGTTGGCAAACGTGTGATCTCCCATGACGGTGCCGTTGGCGGACGTTCCGCCCACGGCTCCCGGCGTCACCGTTCCGTCGCCCCAATTGATCGAGGCGGTGAACGGCGCGTCGTTGACGCCCGCGTCCGTAAAGGTGGCGCTGATGTGCACGTTGGCGCCTTCGCCGGCGCCCATGTCCGGCCCCGCATTGACCACCGGATTGGCGTTGGAAATGACGGCGTGGGTGGCATCGGTGCCCATCCCGCCATCCTTATCCGTGACCTTCACGGTGATCGTGTAGTTGCCGTTATCGGCATAGGTATGGCTCGCCAATACCGTTCCGGCTGCGGCCGTGCCGCCCACGACGCCGGCGGTGACGTTGCCGTCGCCCCAATCGATCGAGGCGGTGAAGGGCGCGTCGTTCACGCCCACGTCGGTGAAGCCCGCACTGACCAGGCTGACCGCGGCGCCGCCCTCCACCCCGACGAGGTCGGGCCCGGCTTCGACCACTGGGTTCGCGTTGGCGATGGTCACGTTGTGCGTGACGCTGTTCGTCGAACCGTCGCTGTCGGTGACCGTCAGCTTGACGGCGAACGTGCCGTTATCCGGGAAGACGAAGGTTGGGTTCTGTGCCGTGCTTACGCCGAGCCCGCCGAATTCCCAGCTCCGCGCCACGATCTGGTCGACCGGCGAGGTGGACGCGTCGGTGAACTGCACCGGCCCGCCTTCCGTGCCCGAGGGCGGCGAGAACGCCGCCGTCGGCGCCAGGTCGTTGACCGTAACCTGAACCGAAGCGGTATTCGTGAGCAGCGAGTCGCTGACCCGCAGCCCTACCGTGTAGACGCCGTTCTGGTTGTAAGTCCGGCTGACTTGGATTCCCGGCGTCTCGAACGTGCCGTCGTTGTCGAGATCCCAGGCGTAGGTGAGCGCGTTGCTGTTCGGATCGGACGAGCCCGAGGCGTCGAGCGTGACCTGCTGGCCCTCGTCGATGACGTAGGGCCCACCCGGATTGGCAACCGGCGGCAGGTTCTGCTGGACGACCGCCGTCGTGAACTGCTGATCCGACAGCTTCGCGTTGTTGGTGTTGAGGACGCCGTTGTCCCACACCCGCAACCCAATATTGAACGTGCCGACGTTCGGGAAGGTCCACAGCGGGCTGGGCCCGGTGGCCTCCGCGAAATCGGGCACGCCGCCGCCAGACAGCTCCCATTCATACGACGTGATGAAGTCGGTCGGGTCGATGTCGAAGGATCCCGAGCCGTTCAACTGGCACGCAATTCCGGCCGTGCAAGTGTACGGCCCGCCGCTGACCGCGACCGGCGGATGCGGCGGCACGGCGACGATGATCGTCGCGGTGTCGAGACCGGTGCGGCCCGCGTCGTCGGTGACCTTGAGGGTCGCCTGGAACGTGCGGGGCAGCGTCGCCACCGGATACTGCGCCGACGTGTAGGTGAACTGCGCAGTCGGCGACGAGCTCGACGAATCGAACACGCCGTCGCCGTTGAAGTCCCATTCGTACTTCACGATGGTCCGGAACGGATCGGGATGGAACGACCCCGACCCGTCGAAGGTGAGCGCGATGTCAACGCCCCAAACGCGGTCCGGCCCGGCGTCGGCGACCGGCGCCACCTCGAACAGCTCGCGTGTGAGGATCAAGACGCCCCAGGCGCTGACTAGGTTCTGGAGCCAGTAGCCGGAGCCGTTGAGCCCGCCCGGCTGCGTCCAGCTCCCGTCGGCCGCCTGGCGGTTCAGCAGGATGTTAGCAAGGCCCTTGGTCGGATCGGCGTACCAGTCGAACTCCTGCATCGGTCCACACGCCTGGCACATCAGATCGGTACGCACCGGGAAGCTGAGGCGCATTGCCTTCGATAAGGCGAACTCGGAATACATGTTGAGCAGGGCCGAATCGTCGCCCGACGTGATGTCGAAGCGGCTGCGCATGTGGCCCTGGCCCTTGATGAAGCGACTGTCGTCGATGTCGATGTTGTCCATCGCCATCTGGACCATGCCGGAGGCCGTCGTGGACGCCGTGCCCCACGCACCGCCAGTGCCGACGTAACCCATCTGACCGGTGCTTTGATCCTGGTCCGCGCCGATGATGAATTGGGTGTTGGTCGGCTTGATGAAGGAGGGAATCTTGGCGCCCCACAGCCGCTCGGCCGGGATCAAGCCGATCGCCGCCCATTGCGCCGCGGAGTTGTCGTTGCCGCCCTGGCACGAATAGCGCCAGCCGCCCGTCGAACTGTTGGACGCGCCCGGCTGTTGGCAATAGCCGTACCAGTCCACCATTTCCTGCACGATGTCGAAGTAACGCAGGCTCTTGAACGTGTTCTGGACCTGCACACTGCCGGAGCCTGGCGTGCGGTTCTTGCGCAAGGGCGTGCCCGTCGCGACGAGCGCGTCCATCACAGGCCCGCCCTGGTAGGGCGGATCGCCCTCATTGACTTGGATGCCGATGCCGTT
>Ga0316628_100002025_pt1 | contig 14753 bp, 9 predicted proteins | sample OWC_Aug_M2_C1_D5_FD_207648 | JGI IMG/M metagenome (GOLD analysis project Ga0316628, IMG submission 207648) | Wetland soil microbial communities from Old Woman Creek delta, Ohio, United States - OWC_Aug_M2_C1_D5_C | ecosystem: Environmental > Terrestrial > Soil > Wetlands | place: USA: Ohio... | reverse complement strand
ACCGGCGGATACCTGATCTCCCCACGGTGCCTGTGCGTCGGGCCGAGCGACTTCCTCGCGCCACGCCGCTGCTGGGTTAGACGCTTTCCCATCTACACCACCTCAGAAGACTCCTATGCGCGTCGCGAGGTCCTCGACCTTCGTCTCCTTCGAGAACTTGACGATCGCGTGCTTTCCCTCCTTGTCGTGGAAGGTGTTGACCTGCACGACCTTGGCCCCGAGCAGGGCCTCGACGGCCCGCTTCACGGTGGGCTTGTCCGCCCACCGCACCACGATGAACTCCAGCTTGTTGTCCTCGAGCAGGTTCATCGTCTTCTCTGTGACGAACGGATGCCGGATGATGTTGTAGGGGTTCATCTCACCACCCCATCATGCTCTCGAGCGCCTGCACGGATATGATCGTGAGCCGGCCAGGCGTGCCGCCTGGCGCGAGCCGCTCGATGGACAGCAGGCCCGGGCTCACGACCTCGACGCCTGGCAGGTTGCGCACGAACGGGCGGACGGACTCGACATCGGAGACGACGATGAGCAGGCTCGTGGGGGTCCTGAAGCGACGGCCGCGCAGCTTGCCCTTGCCCGCGCGCTCGTGGGTGCCCTCCGTGGCCCTCTCGATGTCACCATAGACGCCGAGCTTGCCGAGGGTCTCGATCATGGAGCTGGTGTAGCCCTCCTTGACCTCCTCCTGCATCCGCTCGAAGTCCTCCTCGACGACGACGGGGAGCGTGAGCCCCTCGAGGAACCTGTGGCCGCGGGCCTTGACCAATGCCGCGTCCTTGATGGCCGATAGCGCGCTCATGCGCGCCAGGCGGCGCTCCTTGGCGTTCATCTTGAGCTCCCACACCTTGTTCAGGGTGGGGGGGTGGGCCCGGCGACCGCCCATGTTGTTGGGCGACTGGGCGCCCCTGCGCTCGCCCTTCACGCGCATCACGCGGGCCACGCCGTGGCCCTTGCCCCACTGCTCGACCGAGTGGCGCTGGCCGCTGCGGGGGTTGGGGCCGTAGATCTGACGGCGGTTCGCGCGCGAGCGGGTGACGGCGGCATGGATGAGGTCGGAGCGCAGCGGCGTGTCGAACGCGCGCGGCAGACTGATCTTGCCCTTCGCCTTGCCGGCGAGGCTGTAGACGTTGACCTTCACGGACGAGGTCGGGCCGGTCCAAGCGGGGCGCTTCTCCGCCTTCCTCTTGGGCTTCTCCGCCTCCTCCTCGTCCTTCGCCTCGCCCTCCTCCTCCTCAGCCTCGGCCTCCTTCCCCCCTTCTTTCTTCTCCTCGGCCTTCTTCTCCTCGACCTTCTTCTCCTCGGCCTTCTTGCCCTCTCCCTTCCGCTCCTCTGGCCTCTTGGCCTCGGTCGCGGGCTTCTCCCTCCTCTCGGCATGGGCTGGGGCGGTGGCCTTCTCCTTGGCGTCGTGGGCATGGGCTGGCTTGGCCGCATGCTCCTTGGCCTCCGTGGGGGCCTTCTTGGCATCCTTCTTGGCTACTGTCTCCTTGGTGTCTGCCATGTGTGTCGCCCCCTCACGTGCCCTGCTTGGAAGCGGTTGAGATGTAGGTCACTTCCACCTTGCCGACGGACTCGCCGTGGAACCGGACCGGCTCCCTGAGCCGGATGAGCCGCTTGGTCGGGCCCGGGATGGAGCCGTGCACCATGACCCACGGGTTCCGCACGTCGCCGTAGTGCATGAACCCGCCCGCGGGCGTGATCTCCTTGCCGTCCTCACCGATGCGCACGACGCGCTTGTTGTACTCCGTCCTCTGGTGGTAGCCGACCTGGCCGGCCAGCGGGACGGTCGAGTACATGTGGTTGGGGTGCCAGGGGCCTGTGGCGCCCACCTTGCGACGATGCTTGCTGTCCTTGTGGCTCAGCAGCCGGTGGTGCCACCTCTTGACGGAGCCCTGGAAGCCCTTGCCCTTCGTGATCGCGATTACGTCCACCATCTGGCCCTCCTGGGCGAAGTCGGTGACCTTGACGTCCTTCCCCAGCAGCCCCTTCGCGTACTCGATCCTCTTCTTGAGGTCGGACCCACCGACCCGCAGCTCCATGACGTCGGGGCTCTTCTTGGGGAGGCCCGTCACGAGCGTGGGCTGGGTCATGGCCAGGACGCGCACGTCCTCGATGTCCGCGAGGTCGACCTTGTCGAGCTTGGCGTGGGAATGCGCCTTCTTCGGGGTCATGACGCGGCGCGCGAGCTCCTTGTCGAGCTTGCTGCCCCACATCTCGGTCAGCGTCTCGAGCCCATAGGGGGTGAGGCGATAGAGCCGCACTGCGACGACCTTCATCGGCGGGACCTCGATGACGGTCACCGGGATGACGACCTCCTGGCCGGCGGTCGTGGATTCCTTGCGGTAGTCGCGGACGAAGGCATGCGTCATGCCCGCCTTGTAGCCCGCGAAGCCCTGGAGCCGCGGCTCGCCCTCGGTCTCGGGCCACGAGCTGAACCGGGCGATGTGGCTCTTGGCGCGCTTCCTGGGGTTGTATCCCCTTGAGCCCCTTTTCGGATGATGTGCGTCTGGCATCGGTCGTTCCCTCCCCGAGGGACCGGGCCCCTGTCGGCATTGGGGATGCGCCCCTGGTTGCCCATGGGACGCATTGCCCCGCGACGGGGCCCCAACTCCTTGCGGCGGGTCGCCGGGCCTACGCCCGACCGCTGCCGGCCGTAACAGCCAGCGCGCCCATCCTAGGGCCCCAATGGGGCCACGGGCGCCTGTGGGGTGCCGCTGGCATTGCCCACATCGGCTGTTTGGTTGGCAATCCACCGCGGGTGGAGCGTCTGGGCATAGGGCTTCTTGTATTTAAACGTTGGGGGCGGTCGAGCGGGCGCGGGACCCGCGTGGCACTCTCGCCGGTGCGGGGTCGAGGGGAGGGACGCGGGGGGCCGGCGGCGGGGCGGGGGCGCCGGTGCGGCGGACGGCCGCACGCGCATGCAAGAGAACGTACAAGTACCATGGCCGCGCATGACGGGACCATGCCCTTCCGTGCCTTCATCGCGCTGGACATCGGGGAGAGGATGGACTGGAGCGTGCTGCGCAGCGAGCTGGCCGACGCGGAGCGCTCGCTCAAGCTGGTGCGGCCAGAGCAGGTGCACGCGACGCTCCGGTTCCTCGGGGACGTCGACGAGGGGCTCGTGGGGCCCATCGAGGGCGTGATGCGGTCGGCCGTGGAGGGCGTGGCCCCCTTCACCGTGACCTTCTCTGGCGCGGGTGCGTTCCCTTCCACGAGGAAGGCCCGCGTGGTGTGGATCGGGATGATCGGGGCGGGGCAGCTGGAGGCCATCGCCTCCTCCCTCGAGCGCGGCGTCGTCGCCCTCGGGCTGCCCCCGGAGGCCCGTGCCTTCAAACCGCACATCACGTGCGCGCGCGCGAGGGGCGGCCGACCCGTGACACGCCTCGAACCGCTGCTGGGGAGGTGGGCCCAGACGGAGTTCGGCCGGATGGAGGTGTCCTCGATCACGCTCAAGAGGTCGGTCCTCACGCCCACGGGCCCCATCTACGACACCGTGCTAGAGGCGCGCCTCCCGGGCTGACGGCCGAGCACGCTCGAGGCCAGGTACTCTGGACGTAAGCCTTATTATAATGCCAGTTCATGCTGGCACGCGCAGGATGGATGTGATGAGCCCCCCCTTAAGGTTCGCACTGCTGGTGCTGGTCGTCCTCGCGGCCATCGCGGCAATGGCTGCTCTGGCCTCGGCCGTCCCGGGGACCCCCCCTGCCCATGGCGACTGGCTCATCACGATTGACACCGAGTTCAAGGGCCGCACGGGGTTCGTGGAGCAGAGCCTCCTGGTGCAGGGCGGGACCACGCTCACCATCGAGGACTCCTTCCTCACCGTCAACCGAAGCCTGACCGTACAGACCCAGGCCAACCTCGTCGTCATCAACTCCACGCTGGCGTTCAACTGCACCCCCATCTTCGACAACGCGCTGCTGGTCCTCAACAACGGTAAGGTGACCATCAGGGACAAGGACGGCGATTGGCGCACACCCAACGACCGGAGCATCATCACGTCCGCTACGACGGTCATGTTCAACTTCACCCTGGTCAGGGATGCGACTCTCAGGCTCCTCAACTCCGAGGTATCGAGGTGCGGCCGCCACCTGGTGCCGAACCCCATCCCAGAGGGCCTCACCATCAGGACCAACAACTCGGAGGCCACGGGCACCATCTTCAAGGAATGCAACGTCGGGCTGGTCCTCGACACCATCTCATCGCCGATGGTTTCCAACTGCACCTTCGACTCGTGCGAGTACGGGATATGGGGCCGCGGCCTGACCGATGCCACGGTCCGGGACTGCACGTTCACCCGGTCCGGCACGGACGCCATCTTCCTGCGGGGATTCTTGAAGAACCTCCTGATCACCCGCTGCACCATCAATCGCAGTGGCAATGCGAACGTCGAGCTGGTGTACCCGTCGGGGCTCAGCAACACAGTCGCGGACTGCACCATCGGACCCGGTGGCTCCTGTGGCATCCTGATGGACACGGCCGAGTCCTTCACCTTCAGCCGGTGCTCCGTCACCGGATGCAGCGTCGGCGTCGAGGTCCGGGACTCCACTGTGACCCTCGAGGGGCTGAACATCACGGACTGCACGCTGGGCCTCGTGACGAGCGGCTCGGCGGGAGGCAAGCTCACCATGACGGACCTGAGCATCGTCCGGTCCGGGCTCGCCGTGGACACCAGCACCGTGGGCAACCTGACATATTCGGGCTTTGGGACCATCGCCGGCGCCACGGGCACCCTCGCGACCTTCATCCTCGTCGAGGACGGTGGCGCCCTCAACCTGACGGACTCCACCCTCTCGTTCCTGTACGCGAGGGGCAAGCCGACGGGCATAATCGCCAAGGAGAGGGCGACGCTCAACATGAGCGGCTGCACCGTCGACAGCCCCGTGTCGGGGGCCTGGGTCTTCAAGCTGCTGAGCTTGAGCCAGTTCAACGTCGAGCGCTGCGAGCTGCTCCACCTCGGCATCGCCTCGGGGGCGCTGGAGGATAGGGGGCTCTACGTCGCCGGTGGCGGGAGCATCACGGACCTCGACGTCACGGACTCCGTCTACGGGATCGTCACGGGCAGGACCCAGGCGACCATCGCCAACATCACGGCCACCAGGTGCCTGACCGCCATCTACGTCGACGGAGGCCTCGGCAAGGGCGGGATGGAGGTGAAGAACCTCCGCGCGATCGGCTGCGGCAAGGTCGCGCTCGTGCTCAACAACGAGACCCTCTCGATGACCGGCTCCGACATCGAGTTCGATGGCGAGGGCTTCAACATCTCGCGGTCGACCGTGATAGTCAAGGACAGCGAGATGCATCCCCCGCAAGCGGGGCAGCGGACCGCGGCGCTCGATCAGACCTCCACCCTCAGTTTCTTCAACTCGACCTTCACCCCCGCATTCTCATGGGGGACGGGCATCAACACCGTGAACGTCTACTGGTACCTCGACCTCACGGTCAAGGTCATCGATCCCCCGGGCGCTCCGCTCGTGAACGGCAGCGTCTCCATCCACGACAAGCCGGGCACGCTCGTGATCAAGGACGCGTCGACGAGGTCGACCGGTAGGCTCCCTCGGCTCGAGCTTCGGCACATGAGCTACATCAACGGCGTCCCCTCTGACGGCACTCCCCATGTCGTCACGGTCTCGAAGGGCGCCCTCTCGGACTCCTTCTCCGTCACGATGGACCGAAACCGCACGATGACGTTCGTGCTCGACAACGTCCATCCCCTGCTCGTGCTGCTCTCCCCCGCGCCCCTGAGCGCCTTCAACACCTCGACGGTGACATTCAATGGCACCGCTAGCGACGCGGTCGCGACCGAGAACGAGGGCATCGACCACCTCAGCTTCAGGGTCGACAACGGCTCGTGGGTCGACTTCGCCCTCACGGGGGCGGACTCGTGGAGCTTCCAGGTCGCCCTGGCCGATGGCTGGCGGTTCGTGGAGGTCATGGCCGTCGACAGGATCGGCAACACCGCGATGGCCAATGTCACCATCCTCGTCGACACGGTGCCCCCGTCGCTCACGATAATAAGTCCCGTGGTGCCAGCCCCGCCCACCAACAAACGGACGCTGAGCGTGATCGGCAAGACCGACCGTTCTGCGGCCGTCACCGTCGACGGGGCTGCAGTGACCGTCCTCCCCTCGGGGGCGTTCTCCACGAACGTCACCCTCTCGGAGGGCCCTAACACGATACGCATCGTGGCCGTCGACGCCTTCGGCAACGCGCGGTCGTCGGCGATCGACGTCACGCTGGACACGGTCGCACCGGTGGTCGTGCTCGACCCCGCGCCCCCCGAGAGGACACGGGACGCCAGCGTGCGGATCGCTGGCACCAAGGAGCCTGGCGCCACCCTCACGGTCACAGCGGACGGGACCACCCTCACGGGGCCCAAGGGCGCCTCCACGTTCGACATCCTGGTCGATCTGGTCAACGGGCGGGCCAACCAGATCACCATCGTCAGCGTCGACGACGTCGGGAACCCATACCACATCAGCGTCAACGTCACGCGCGACTCCACCCCGCCCAAGCTCACCGTCGCCCAGCTGCCCGCCTACAGCAAGGCCCGCGTCGTATCGGTCCAGGGCACCGTGGACGACCCCGCGGCCGAGGTCACGGTCAACGGATTGCCAGCCCCCCTGTCGGGGACCACGTTCTCGACCCAGGTCGACCTCGTGGAGGGCCCGAACACCATCACGATTGGGGCGGTGGACGAGCTGGGCAATGTCGCCACCCCGCTGGTCATGAACGTCACCCTGGACACGAGCGTACCAGGCCTCAGGATCAGCACGGACAGCCACGTGAGCGTGGACGTGGACCACGCGATGCTCGCCGGGACGACGGACGCGGGGATGACGGTGCACGTGCTCGTGACCTACGGCGCCTACAGCAAGACGTACACCGTCGTCACGGGCCCGACCGGCGCGTTCGAGTTCGACATAGAGATGCCGCAGGTGGGCAACCACACCGTGGTCGTCACCGTCGAGGACCCCGCCGGGAACAAGGCGGTGGACACGCTCACCTTCGAGCGGACGCAGCCGAAGCCCGTGGTGCCACCTCCCGAGGAGAGCCACTGGCTGCAGGACAACTGGGTCTACCTGGTGCTGCTGGCCTCCATCGTCACCTCGCTGCTGGTCGTCTCCATCATCGTGGTGCCCAGCAAGCGGCGGAGGGAGGCACGCCAGCGCATCCGCAAGACCAACCTTGCGACCAGGGCGGCACGCAAGGCCGAGGCCGCCAAGGGAGCGGAGGGCGACGAGGGGACGGAGGAGAGCGCTCACGAGGGGGCCGGTGGCGACGATGACGAGGGCGTGGGCAAGGGCGCCGGCGGCTCCCCCAAGGGCGATGGCTGGGAGGAGTACGAGGAATCGGGCGAGGGGTCGGAGGAGGCCGAGGACGACTGAGGCCTGGCGGGCCACCGGAGGTCCCTGACCGGCACCGATGAGGGCGATTGCGCGACCCCTCCCGCATGGGGCATCGGACGCCCCGCCCGGGGGCGCCGGCACGTCCAGGATTCGCCACGTTGAAAATCTTGAGTCAAGGTATTTATAGACTCGCTGCCGTGGATGGAACTGGCCCCTACCCAGGGGAATGGAGGGACGTAGGGATGCGCACCCCCGAAGCTCCGTCGCGTGGATTGCTCGCCGCACTGGTCGCCTCGGCCGCCGCCATAGCGATTGCCGTGATGGCTGGATCGGCCTTGGCACAGACCGACCCGCCCGCGAGCGGCGACTGGACCGTGAGCGACACCACGATGGTCAAGGACGCGACGGTGGCCCTCGATGGCAACCTCCTCGTCACGTCCACCGGGCGGCTCACGCTCGAGAACGTCACGCTCCTGATCTCGGAGACCTCCAACGGCGAGCACGGCATAGAGGTCGTGACAGGCGGCTCGCTCACGGTCAGGGACGGGGACGGGCAGAAGGCGACGGCGGGGGACAACAGCCGCATCTCATCCGACCCGACGACCTTCTCCTTCCACTTCATCGTGCGCTCGGGCTCGACGCTGAGCATCACCAACGCCCTCGTCGAGCACTGCGGATACCCGGGCGGGACGGGCAACGAGCAGCAGGGCATCTTCGTCGCCACCCAGAACGCCGTGCTGCGGGGCGTGGACGTGACCGCCTGCATGTACGGCCTGATCGTCGAGAACGGCGCGGTGGACGCTCAGGACTGCACCTTCTCCAACTGCACGTACCAGGGGGTCTACGCGTCCGGCTCGACGCTCTCGATCGTGGGCTGCACGATGGCCGACGACGGATACGATGGCGTCAGGGCCATCGGGGGCACCACCACCATCGACCGATCGAGCATCTTCCATTGCAGGTACGGCGCGGTCGCGCGCGCCACGGCCGTTCTGACGATCGGGAACAGCACCATCGACTCGAACCAGGGCGGCGTGCTCGTCGAGCAGGGCTTCAACGTCAAGATCATCAACTGCAGTATCTGGGGACACACGTTCTACGGCATCGACGCCGAGTACAACGGCGTCATCGACATCAGGGACTCGCAGGTCAGCCTCTCGGAGAGGGCGGCGCTCTACGCCTTCACCAACGTCCAGGTCACGAGCTCGGGGTCGAGCTACTTCTCCAGCGTCTACGGCATCAGGGGCAACATGAACGCCCGCATCACCTCCACCCGCGACAGCATATACTCCAACACGAACTCCGGCGTGTTCCTCGAGCAGGGGTCGACCACCGTGCTCGTGGGGACGACCCTGAGCCTCAACACCGTCGGGGTCAACGCCGACACCGGGACGTCCGTGGTGGCCTGGGGCGCCACGATGGATGCGAACGTCTTCGAGGGCTACAAGCTCACTGGCGCGAGCCTGGCGCTGCACGACGGCGTGGTCGCGAACTGCACCTCGGGCGGCGTCGTGCCGGACGGGTTGTCGACCGCGACCTGGGCGGTGCACGCGGGCAACTCCTCCGCGCTCATCGGCTGCGCCGCCATGCTCACTGGGAACATGCCCGTGGCGGGCAGCCTCAGGCTCAGCAGGGCGACGCTGGCGTTCAGGACGGGGCCCAACGGGTTGGTCTGCGACGATGGCATCCAGCGGTGGGACAACTCGACCATCGACGGCACGGGCGCGCCCAACGGCTTCAAGCTCGTCATCATGGGCTCCGCGTCCGGGATCGCCGACCATGTCAAGTTCGACGGCGTCGGCTATTCTGAGGCCACGCCGGACACCAGGGGCGTGCACGTCGATACGGCGTTCACGTTCCGCTTGTGCACCTTCACCAACTGCCTCCACGGGACGGCCGTGACGGGAGGCCGCGTGAGCTTCGACCGATGCTCCTTCTCGACCAACACCCTCGGCGCGAGCGCGAGCGGCGCCCAGACACGGGTCAGGCTCGAGAACTGCAGCTTCTCCGGCAACCCGACCGACTGCAGGCTCGACTCGTCAGCCGTCGTGGAGATGGTCAACTCCAGCTACAACCCCGCGAAGGTCACCTTCGTCGACGATGCCTCTCAGATGTACGTCTACTGGACAGTGCACGCGGCCGTCTCGTACCCCTCCGGCCAGCCATCGCCGGCCGCCGACGTCGTCGTGACCGACAACGACGGCACGGTGGTCGCGGGCGGCACCGCGGACGCCGCGGGGCGCGTCACGGGCCTGCTCGTCCTCCAATCGATCGTGATGCGGGACGCGACCGATGATCGCACGCCCCACACTTTCTCGGCGACAAAGGGTGGCGCGCACGTCAGCGAGCCCGTCAGCGTGACGTCGCACATGACCGTGGAGCTGAGCCTGACGGACCCCGACCTGCCCGTCATCGTCGTCGCGTCCCACGCGGACGGCGACTACCTGCGCAGCTCGGTGCTCTCTCTGCGTGGTACAGCGACGGACGCAAGCTCGGGGATCCTCGAGGTCAGCGTGCGCATCTCGACGCAGCCGTGGGAGACCGCGCTTGGGACCTCGTCGTGGCAGTGGACGCGCGTGCTCCCCGGCGACGGGACCTATCCCATCTCCGTGAGGGCGCGCGACCTCGCGCTCAACGAGGCCTACGTGTGGCTCAACCTGACGCTCGACACGCGGCCGCCGAGGCTCTACGTCGAGTCGCCCCCGAGCCCGCAGAACGGCTCGACCGTCGGCACCACCACGGTCGAGCTCTCGGGCTACGTCGACGACGTCACCGCGATGGTGTCGTGGAACGGCGTCAACGCGACGATGCAGGGCTCTAGCTTCTTCATCAACGTCACCCTCGCGCAGGGCGAGAACCTCGTCGATGTCATCGCCCGCGACCCCGCCGGCAACACGGCCACGGTCGTCTGGCGGCTCATCGCGGACCTCGCCGTGCCTCCGCTGCGGGTCGACAGGCCCGTCAACGGCGACTTGTACAACACGCTCGACCTGGACCTCGAGGGGACCACGCAGCCCGGCTGCCAGCTGTACTACCGCATCGAGGGGCGCATGACCACGTGGCTCCTCGTCACCGTGAACGGCCTGGGCGCGTTCGTGGGCAAGCTCACGGAGCTCGGCGAGGGCCAGAATGTCATCAACGTACGCTCCCGCACCCCCTCGGGCAACGAGGCGACGTCGTCGATCACCATCACCATCGACACAGTCGATCCCGTGCTCGTCTCCGTGACACCGCCCGACGGTGCCTTCGTCAACGTCGCCACCATCGTGCTCTCTGGAACCTTCTCGGAACCCATCAAGGTCCTCTCGATGGAGGGCCATGAGGCCGCCATCGACGGACTGAACTTCACGTTCTCGGTGCCCCTGAGGGATGGCCCGAACGATATCTCGCTGGTCGCGACGGACATGGCGGGCAACTCTGGCTACAAGAACATGGTGATCAACTTCGATCCCAACCCACCCACGGTGACGCTGCCTGGGCTGAAGTACAACGAATCGTCGGACAGCTTCAACCCCGTCCACACGAACAAGCCCAACTACGTGCTATCGGGGCAGACGGACGTGGGGTGCACGGCCAGCGTCGGCGGAGGGTCCTACCCGGTCGACAGCAGGGGCGCCTTCGCCGCGCGGCTGAACCTGTCGCAGGGGCGCAACAACCTGACCCTGGTCGTCACGGACAGGGCCGGCAACACGATACGGTACGCGCTCGTGGTGTTCCTGGACACGACGCCTCCCGAGCTGGTCGTGCAGACGCCCGCCGATGGCGCCAGGGTCATCGTCGACTACATACACGTGACCGGCAGGACCACCCCCGGCGACACCATCACCATCGGGGACGAGAGCTACACGTCCTTGGACGGCACGTTCGACATGGTCGTCCCGATCCCCTCCCCCATCAACCGGCTGCGCATCGTCGCCTCCGACCTGGCCGGCAACACGGTCTCGGAGTCACGGCTGGTGTTCAGGGGCTCGGACACGTCGGGCCTCACCGGCATCGGCCTCCTGGACTCGAACTGCCTGGTGCTGTTCATCGTCCTCATCGTCTGCTCGGTCGGTATGGGCGCCGCCGCCGCGGTCACCGGTAGGAAGGGCGAGGCCGAGGAGGAGGACGAGAGGAAGCTTAAGAGGATCATGGACGAGGAGTCCATCGAGGTCCCCAAGCCCCAGTACGAGCCAACCACGGGCTCGCTCGAGTACGAGATGGGCCTCTACCCGTCCCAGGCGCCCGCGCCCGCCGAGCCCGAGGACGAGGAGTTCGTCTCCATGGACGACTTCCGCCGCCAGCTCGAGGGCGGCGAGCAGAAGTGAGCGGTGGCATGGCAAGGGCCTCGGGGCATGGCGTCGACGAACCCGTGCCAGGGGGGGGGAAGACAGCCGGCCCTACTCCTGGTAGAAGTACTCCCCCGAGGACTTCTGCTCCTTGTCCAGCCTCGAGCCGCGCTTGTTTATGCGGGGGCGCTTCGTCTCGAAATCGCGTCGGAACGTCACACCCGCGGCCTTGAGGAACCGGTTCATGCCGTCGCGGAGGCTATATGGCCCCGAGCCGTGGCCCCTCACGGAGGACTCGCCCTCGAAGACCATCAGGCTGTCCGAGACCAGGTCGATGAAGTAGACGTCGTGGTCGACGACCATCGCCGACCGGCCGGTCTTCTCCATCACCCTGCGGATGGTCTTGGCCGCCTCCATGCGCTGGTTGGAGTCCAAGTAGGCCGAGGGCTCGTCGAGGAGGTACATGTCGGCCTTGGCCGAGAGCGACAGCCCGATGGCGACGCGCTGCAGCTCGCCTCCCGAGAGCGCGTCCACGGGCTTGTGGTAGAGGCGCTTGAGGGCGAGCGGCGCCTCGATCTCGGACTGGAAGAAGCCGGACTCGAGCATCTCCGCCCTCTGGGTCAGGATGAGCTCCTCCACCGACCCGCCGAAGTCCCCCTTGATGTACTGGGGCTTGTAGGAGACCTTGACCTCGGCCTCCACGGTGCCCTCGGTGGGCCTGGCCACGCCCGCGAGCATCTTCACGAACGTGGTCTTGCCGGTGGCGTTGGGGCCCACGACGCCGACGACCTCCCCCTCGTGTATCTCGCCCTTCTCGGTGGTGAGCTGGAAGCCGGGGAAGGTGACCTTGAGATGGCCGAACCTGACGATGACCTTCCCGGTCCATTCGGTGCGGGGGGGCCGCGACTCGAACTTGATGGGCCGGCTGCGGAACCGCACGTTCTCCTCGCGCATGAACCCCTCGAGGTAGACGTTGATGGCGCTCCTCACCGGCCGCAGGAGCGTGAGCACGCCGAACGCTCCCTCCTCGCCGTACATGAGGTGGACCTGGTCGGCGAGGAAGTCGAGCACGGCGAGGTCGTGCTCGATGATGAGCACCTGGCGGTGCTCGGCCAGCTCCTTGATGGCCTCGGCGACGATGAGCCTCTGGTGGATGTCGAGGTAGGACGAGGGCTCGTCGAAGAAGTAGGTGTCGGCGTCGCGCACCATCGCCGCGGCGATGGCGAGGTGCTGCAGCTCGCCGCCGGAGAGCGTCTCGAGGGACTGGTCCAGGATGGGCTCCATGTGCAGCGTGGAGACGACCTCGCCCATGGCGCCGCGCTCGTCGACGGTCTCGAGGAGCTTGCGGACCTTGCCCGAGAAGAGCTTGGGCAGCCTGTCGACGTACTGGGGCTTGAGCGCCGTCCTGATGCGCCCCTCCGAGATGGCGACCAGGTAGTCGTGCATCTCGGTGCCCTTGTACATCTCGAGCACGGCCTCCCAGGAGGGCTTCGCGTCGAGGTTGCCGAGGTTGGGCACGAGCGCGCCCGAGAGGATCTGGAAGGCGGTGGTCTTGCCGATGCCGTTGGGGCCGAGGAGGCCGGTGACCTGGCCCTTGCGGGGCACGGGGAGCCGGAACAGGCGGAAGCCGTTCACCCCGTACTGGTGCACGCACTCGGAGTCCAGCGCCTCCGGCAGGTTGACGATGGCGATGGCGTCGTAGGGGCACTTGTGAACGCAGATGCCGCAGCCGATGCACAGCGTCTCCGAGATGACCGCCTTCTCGGTGCGCTCCTCGTGGACGATGCACTCGGCCCCCTGCCGGTTGACCGGGCAGTAGTAGGAGCACTCCTTCCGGCACGTCTGGGGCCGGCAGCGGTCGCGGTCCAGGGCTGCGATGCGCATCGGGGCGTGGCAGGGGTCGGATGGATAAAAGCCTTTTGGGCGATGCGGCCCATAAACGGCCCATATCAAGTACACTGGGTGTTAATCAGGGGTGAGAACCCAGCGCCCACCTTTATAAGCATAGCCAGCGCTCCCTGGCATCCAGGATGGATGTACTCATGGGCGAGCGAGTCCAGGACCCACTGGCGGACGAGACGAACCGCCGCATTCTACTCCTCACGGCGAAGCGCGAGCTCACCGGCCCCGCGATCGCGTACATGCTGAACCTGCCGCTCGCGGACGCGTACTTCAGGGTGGCCCGGCTCCTGCGCGCGGGCTACCTGACCGTGGCCGGCTACAGCCTCACCCCCACCAAGCGGGCGCACAAGGTCTACCGCGCCAAGCTCGACGGGGTCGAGCTCTTCTGGAGCCGCGACAAGCTGCAGATGCGCGTGCCGAGGCGGGGCACGGGCGTGGAGCAGCTGGAGATCGAGGTCGTGCTCCCCCCGAAGAGGAAGGACGACAAGGACTGAACGGGCCTCTGCGCCTGGCACCTGGTCGCCGCAAGTTTTATCTATCGGCGCGGGTTAAAGGGGATTCGCCATGGCGAAGGAAAAGAAGGGCACCGGGTTCCAGTCGGCGGCCGGCCTCATCCGCTACTTCGACGCCGAGGACGAGACCGCGCTCAAGATCCCCCCCTGGGCCGTCGTCGGGATGTGTGTCGCATCCGTCGTCCTCATCTACGTTTTCGACATCCTCTACCCCGTCTGAAGGGCATCCTCGGGGGCATGGGGTCTCATATCAGCTCGCCCTGCAGGTAGACCTCCCGCGCACCCACCAATCGGACGCGGGCAAGGTCGCCTACGCACGGCGCACCGGGCCCGCCAGGGACGACCACCGGCCTGTACCTGATGTCCCGGCCCATGAGCGTGCGGCCCTTCCCGAGCTCCGTGACGAGGATGTCCGCCTCCCCGTCCACCAGCGCCTGGAGCGACCCGTGGTTGAGCTCGCCCGCCAGGGCCGCGGCCCGACGCGTGCGCTCCTTGGCGACGCGGCCATGGACCTTCCCGTCCATCGACGCGGCCTCGGTCCCGGGCCGGGCGGAGAACGCCTTGACGTTGGTGACGTCGGGGCGCACGCGGCGCATGAGGCCGAGGGTCCGCTCGAAGTCCTCCTCGGACTCGGTCGGGAAGCCGCAGATGACGTCGGTGTGGACCGTGACGCCTGGCACGGCCCCGCGCAGTGCCGCGACGAGCCGCTCGTACTCCTGGGCGGCGTA
>Ga0316628_100002024_pt1 | contig 14754 bp, 12 predicted proteins | sample OWC_Aug_M2_C1_D5_FD_207648 | JGI IMG/M metagenome (GOLD analysis project Ga0316628, IMG submission 207648) | Wetland soil microbial communities from Old Woman Creek delta, Ohio, United States - OWC_Aug_M2_C1_D5_C | ecosystem: Environmental > Terrestrial > Soil > Wetlands | place: USA: Ohio... | reverse complement strand
CGAGGAAGAACAGGAAGGCGACGAACACGACCATCACGAGGACGGTTCGCCTCCGGTTCTTCGCCTGCTGCTCCAGTATGTTCACGCCCCGCTCCGCTTCGTCGCGCCGCGCCCCAGTGTCACCTGACTCGACTGACTACTCCAGCACTCGCTACTTCCTCATCGAGAGGTCCACCGTCGGCACGGCGCGTTCGGCTTCGTCGGTGATCTCGAACAGTTCGGCCGGCTTGAAGCCGAAGGACGAGGCAACCAGGTTCGCCGGGAACACCTGCTGCGAGATGTTGTACTTCGTGGCCACGTCGTTGTAGAACTGCCGCGCGAACCCGATCTTGTTCTCCGTCGACGACAGCTCTTCCTGGAGCATCTTGACGTTCTCGTTGGCGTGCAGCTGCGGGTAGTTCTCGGCCAGCGCGAACAGCCGCCCCAGGGCCTGCGACAACTCGCCCTCCTTCCTTGCAGCATCGGCCGGCCCGGTGGCCGCCGCCGCCTTCGCGCGCGCTTCGACCACCTGGGTGAGCGTGTCGCGCTCGAACTCCATCACACCTTTGACCGAGTTGACGAGGTTCGGGATCAGGTCGTGGCGCCGTTTCAGCTGGACGTCGATCTGCCGCCAGCCGTTCGCGGTCTGGTTCCGCAGCCCTATCAGGCGGTTGTAGGCGCCGATGGCCCACGCCACGATGAGGAGGACGACGACGACGAGCGGCAGCAGCAGGAAGCCCATGATGTGCCTCGCTTGTGTGGCTCCTGCCCCGTCCGATGCCCTGTCGCAGGTGCGACGAGGGCGGGGCGTCAGGGGCCGGAATTGCCGTTCCCGCTCGCGAGCCAGTCGGTTCGCGGCGGGCTGAAGAGGTCGAGCTCGAACGTATCGTCGAGCGCCTCGGCCTGATGTTCAAGGCCCGACGGGATGTGGAGGACCTCACCTTCGCGGATGATGAACTCTTCGCCGCCGATGGCGAATTTCAACGCCCCCTGGAGCACGTAGGTCATCTGCTCGCTCTCGTGCGAGTGTCGAGGGACGAGGGCTCCCTTCTTCAGATACGTCTGGACGAGCATCTCGCGTTCGCCGCCGATGATCTTGCGGGCGACGAGCTCGGTCAGTTTCTCCAGCGCGATCTCGTCCCAGCGGTGCAGGCGGACTGCGGTCATGGTTGGACGAACGGGCTCCGGCAAGTCACGGGCCCGCGTGGCCGAACACGCGGATGCCGCATAGTATAATGGCTGAATCTCGGCTGGAACAATCGACGCGGCCCCCGCCCGAGGCGGACTGGTGTGCCGCCCCTTCGGACTACGAGATTTGGGCATGGATGGTTTCGTGCTGAGCGACGACGCCACCGACAGGCAGGAACCCGCCGAATACGACATCTTCACCCGCGATGACCTGCTGCGCGCCTACCGCGTGATGCTGCTGTCGCGGCGCATCGACGACAAGGAAATCCAGCTCAAGAACCAGAGCCAGATCTTCTTCCAGATCAGCGGTGCGGGGCACGAGGCGATCCTCGTCGCGGCTGGGCTCGCGCTGCGCGGCGGCTACGACTGGTTCTACCCGTACTACCGCGACCGCGCCTTGTGCCTCGTGCTCGGCGTCACCCCGTACGAGATGTTCCTCGAGGCGGTCGGCGGCAAGGACGACCCGGCCTCGGGCGGCCGGCAGATGCCGTCGCACTGGGGCAGCAAGCGGTTGAACATCGTCTCCCAGGGCAGCTCCACCGGCACGCAGTGCCTGCAGGCCGTCGGGTGCGCCGAGGCCGGCCGCCTGTACCGGAGGATCACGGATATCGAGGACCGCGAGGAGCGGTTCCACCCGGACGAGGTCGTCTACGTCTCGCTCGGAGAGGGCGCGACCGCGGAAGGCGAGTTCTGGGAATCGCTGAACACCGCCTGCGGCAAGGCGCTGCCGGTCGTCTACCTCGTCGAGGACAACGGCTACGCGATCTCGGTGCCGGTGGAGATCCAGACGCCGGGCGGAGACATCTCGCGCGTCGTCACGTGCTTCCCCGGCTTGAAGATCCTCCGCTGCGACGGCACCGACTTCCTCGAGAGCTCGCGCGCCGTGCGGGCGGCGGTCGACCACGCGCGGGCCGGCAAGGGGCCGGCGCTCGTGCACGCGAAGGTGATCCGCCCGTACTCGCACTCGCTCTCGGATGACGAGCGCCTGTACAAATCGCGGGGCGAGCGCGAGGAAGAGGCCCGGCGCGATCCCCTGCGGCGGTTCGCCGAGTTCCTCAGGACAGAATCGATCGCGACCGACCACGACCTGGCCGCGATCGCCGCCGAGGTGGACCGCGAGGTCGGCGAGGCGGCAGACCGGGCGCTGAACGCGCCGCGGCCCGAGAAATCGACGGCGACGTGGTGGGTGTACTCCCCCGACATCGATCCGGCCTCGGAGGCGTTCGCGACGCCGGCCCAGCCCAGCGGAAAGCCCGACACGATGGTCGCCGCGATCAATCGCACGCTCCACGACGAGATGGAGCGTGACCCGAAGATGATCCTCTTCGGCGAGGACGTCGCCGACGCCACGCGTGCGGCCGTGCTGTCGGAGGTTCCAGGCAAGGGCGGCGTCTTCAAGGTGACGCACGGCCTCCAGCGGAAGTTCGGCGGCGTCCGCGTCTTCAACTCCCCGCTGGCCGAGGCGAACATCGTGGGACGGGCCGTGGGCATGGCGACGCGCGGCCTGAAGCCGGTCGTCGAGATCCAGTTCTTCGACTACATCTGGCCCGCGATGAACCAGTTGCGCGACGAGATGTCGATGATGCGCTACCGGTCGGGCGGCGCCTTCTCGTGTCCCGTCGTCGTCCGCGTCCCGATCGGAGGGTACCTGCGCGGCGGCGCACCCTATCACAGCCAGTCCGGCGAGAGCATCTTCGCGCACTGCCCAGGCATCCGCATCGCGTACCCCTCGAACGCCACCGACGCGGCCGGCCTGCTGCGAACCGCCATCCGCTGCGACGACCCGGTGATGTTCCTTGAGCACAAACACCTGTACCGGCAGACGTACAACAAGGCGCCGTACCCGGGTGCCGATTTCATGATCCCCTTCGGCAAGCTCGACGTGCGCCGCCTCGGCACCGACGTCGTGGTCATCACGTGGGGCGCGATGGTCCAGCGGTCGCTGCTGGCCGCACAGCAGGCGGAGAAGGAAGGCGTGAGCGCCGGCGTCGTCGATCTCCGGACGATCGTGCCGTGCGACTGGGACGGCATCGCCAGCGCGGTGCGCGACACGAACCGCGTGGTGGTCGCGCACGAGGACCAGTTGACCTGCGGGTTCGGAGCGGAAGTGGCGGCGCGCATCGCAGGCGACCTGTTCGAGTACCTCGACGCGCCCGTCCGCCGGGTCGCCGCAGAGGACTGCCCGGTCGCGTACTGCCCGGACCTCGAGGAAGTCATCCTCCCGCAGGCCTCAGATGTCCTGCAGGCAATCTTGGAAACGGCTCGGTATTGAGCCCCGCTCCCACTGCTACAAGTGCCGTCCGTGCGCCACGTCTCGACCGCTCTCGCCGCCTCGCTTGCGGTGCTCGGCTCCACCGGCTACCCGCTGGGCCACCAGCGCGGCATGAAGGTCGCCGTCGATGGTGACCGAACCGGCAAGGCGCAGGTCGTGTCGTCGGTCGACGCCCTTCCGGCTCATATCGCGACCTCGTTCCGCGAGCCGGTCGCCTTCACACAGGTCGCTTCGGGCCAGTACCTCGTGCTCGATCGCCGCGCCCAGGCGGTCTACGGGATCGATCGGGGCCGGAACGAGGTGACCAGGCTGGTACAGATCGGCGAAGAGCGGGGGCGTATCATCCGGCCAGTTGCGTTGGGCTGCGACAGAGATGGCACCTTCGTGGTCGTGGATCGGCCGGACGAACGGGAGCGCATTCAGCGCTTCGCCGATCGCGGTTTCCTGCTCAACGGTTTCACGCTCACTCCGCAGCCTGGCGCCCATCTCGTCATCGAAGGCGTCGTTCTTGGCGGCATCGGTTCCGTGCAGTTCACCGGTGACTCGATCTTCGTCAGCCAGCCGCACGGCGGAACGCTGATTACCGAGTACTCGTGGGACGGACGGATCCGGCGAGCCTTCGGCTCGCTGCGCGCGACGGGGCACGAGTCCGACGCCGCCCTGCACGAGTCGCTCAACACGGGCTTGCCGCTGGTCGACCCTACCGGCGGGTTCTTCTTCGTGTTTCAGACCGGGGTGCCGGTGTTTCGCAAGTACGACGCCGCCGGGAACCTCGACTTCGAGCGGCACGTCGAGGGTCGCGACCTGGACGAGGTGTTGAAGAACCAGCCTGCCGTGTGGCCGAAGCGGCAGGCGGCGGACGGCCGGGAATGGCCCGTCACTCCGCCCGTCGTCCGCACGGCCGCCGTCGATCCGCGCGGCAATCTCTGGGTCGCCGTCGCGACAGGCGGCGTCTACGTCTACTCGCCCGACGGCGACAAGATCCGCTCGCTGCAGCTTCGCGGCGCCGGTCCGCTGTCGCCCACCAGCCTGTTCTTCGCCAACGCGTCACGGCTTCTCGTGACGCCCGGCTGCTACATCTTCGACGTCGCGGGCGTCGTCCCGGCGCGTTGACTCCCCGCATTGGAGAAGCAATGTTCAAGCACTGGCTGACCGCTCCGCTCGTCGCGCTGACGCTCCTGACCGCGTGCCGTCCGGCGCCGGCGCCGCAGGCGCCCGCGCCCGATCTGCCGAAGATCGCCTTCGAGAAGTACTCGCTGCCCAACGGGCTCGAGGTGATCCTGTCCGAGGATCACCGCGTGCCAATGGTCGCCGTGAACCTCTGGTACCACGTCGGGCCGGCCAACGAAGCACAGGGACGAACGGGCTTCGCGCACATCTTCGAGCACATGATGTTCCAGGGCACCAGGCACGTGCCGGGCGATTCCCACTTCAAGATCCTCGAGGGCGCCGGCGCAACGGACATCAACGGCACGACGGACTTCGATCGCACGAACTACTTCGAAACGCTGCCGTCGAACGATCTCGAGCTCGCGTTGTGGATGGAGTCGGATCGCATGGGATACCTGCTGGACAAGCTCGACCAGGCGAACCTGTCGAACCAGCAGGACGTGATTCGCAACGAGCGCCGGCAGGGCGTCGAGAACGTCCCCTACGGCATCGTGGGCGAGGCGCTCTACCACCAACTGTTCCCGAAGAACCATCCCTACTATGGCATGGTGATCGGATCGCACGCCGACATCCAGGCGGCCAGGCTCGAGGAAGTGAAGAACTTCTTCAGGGTGTACTACGCGCCGAACAACGCCAGCCTGGCAATCGTGGGGGACTTCGAGAAGGCCGACGCGCGACGGCTCGTCGACAAGTACTTCGGGCCGCTCAAGCGCGGGAGCGAGGTGCCGAAGGTCACCGTGCAGACGCCGCCGATTACCGCCGAACGCCGCGTCGTGGTCAGGGACCGTGTCGAGCTGCCGAAGGTGTACATGGCGTGGATCACGTCACCGATCTTCAAGCCGGGGGACGCGGATGCAGACTTGGCCGCGCGCATCCTCGGTGGCGGCAAGTCGAGCCGCCTGTACAAGAAGCTCGTGTACGAGAAACAGATCGCGCAAGACGTGAGCGTCCAGCAGTACTCGTTGGTGCTCGGTTCCACGTTCACCGTTGACGTCACCGTCCGTCCGGGGCACACGCCGGAGGACGTCGAGGCGGCCATCAACCAGGAACTGGACGCGTTCCGGCGCGACGGCCCGACGGCAGCGGAAGTGGAACGGGCGCGGAACGTTGTCGAGACGCAGATCGTCCAGGGTCTGGAGACGCTCGGCGGATTCGGAGGCGTGGCCGATCGCCTCAACATGTACAACCACTACCTGGGAACACCTGACTACCTCGCGCAGGACATCGAACGCTATCGCAAGGCGACCGCGGCGTCCATCAAGCAGTTCGCCCAGCAACAGCTGACGACGAACGCCCGCGTCGTGGCGTACGGCGTCCGCGGGACACCGGACTTCGGCCCGGAGGTACCGAAGCCGAAGGCGGTCAGGACGGCGGCGGGCACGGGGGCCGAGTCGATCAATGCCGACGAGCCCTGGCGCAACGAGCGGCCGAAGGCTGCCGCCGCACGGCCGCTGAGGGTCGCGGCGCCGCAGGCGTTCACGCTGGCGAACGGTCTCTCCGTCATCCTCGCCGAGCGTCCGGGGCTGCCCATCGTCTCCGCCGATCTCGTCGTGCGAACCGGCAGCGACGTGAACCCCGCGGACAGGCCAGGTCTCGCGAACTATACGGCGGCGATGCTGGACGAGGGGACGACGACGCGCAATGCCCTGCAACTGGCCGACTCGGTCGCGCAACTCGGTGCGTCCCTGTACACGTCATCGTCCACCGAGACGATCCAGGTCGACGCCACCTCGCTCTCGAAGAACTTCGGCGCGGTGCTCGATCTGATGGCCGACGTCGCCCTGCACCCCGCGTTCCCCAACGAAGAAATCGAACGGCTGCGAGGGCAGCGCCTGGCGCGCCTGGCGCAACAGCGTGACGAGCCGAACGCGGTCGCAAGCACGGTCGTCGCCGCGGCGTTGTACGGGCCGAACCATCCCTATGGCTACCCGGAACTGGGAACCGAGGCGGCGATCAAGGCGACCACGAGAGACGACCTGGCCGGATTCTGGAAGCGGGGGTTCGCACCGAACAACGCTGCGCTGATCGTGGCGGGCAACGTGACCGCCGGCGACCTGAGAACGCTGGCGGAGAAGAGCTTCGGCGCTTGGCAGCGGGGCACCCCGCCCGCGGCGGCGCCGGGTGCTCCAGCCACCACCGCCGCGCGCGTCGTCATCGTGGACAAACCCGGCGCCGCGCAGTCACAGATCCGTGTCGCCACAATTGGCGCGGCCCGGTCAACGCCTGATTACCCGTCCTTGCAGGTGATGAACGCTGCGCTGGGCGGCCTGTTCTCGAGCCGCATCAACCTCAACCTGCGAGAGGAGCACGGGTACACGTACGGCGCCTTTTCGACTTTTGTCTACTGCCGATTCCCGGGACCGTTCTTCGCCGCCACCGGCGTGCAGACCAGCGTAACGGCGCCGGCGATTTCCGAAATGCTGAAGGAGATCGCCCGCACGGCGGACGCCCCACTGTCGGCCGAGGAGCTGCGGCTGTCGAAAGACGCCATCGTCCGGGGGCTGCCGGGCATGTTCGAGACGAGCGGCCAAGTGGTCGCCACGCTGTCGAACCTGTACACCTACGATCTGGGCCTCGACTACTACACGAAGTTCCCGGCGCTGGTGGAAGGCGTGACCGCCGACAGAGCCCTGGCCGCAGCCCGCAAGTACCTGGTTCCGGAGAGGTTGATCGTCGTGGTCGTGGGCGATCGCAGGAAAGTTGAGCCGGAGCTGGCGCGGCTGAAGTTGCGGCCGATCGAGTGGCGAGACGCGGACGGACACGTCACGAAGTAGTAGAGGCGCCGGCAGGAGCGGCTATTCCTCCGCCGGCGCCGCCGAGCGCGCCGGCGTGCCCGCCGTGAGGCGGGTGAGGGCCATCCCGGTGAGGATGGCCGCAGCGCCCACACCTTCCTCCGTCCGCAGCCGTTCGCCCAGCCACAACACGGCAAACGCCAACGCTGCGATCGGTGTGACGTTCGAGTACATCGCCGTGCGGATGTTGCCGATGCGCTGCACGGCGACGTACCAGATCAGGTAAGCCACGAACAACGCGAAGGTCGCCGAGAAGACCAGCGCCACCCACGCGTCGGCGGGCACCCTCTTCCACGCGAGGTTCGCCAGCTGACCAAGGCCGAGCCAGATGAAGGGTATCGATCCAATCGCCATCGAATAGCCGGTGACCTCCAGCGGCGAGTGGCGATCGAGCAGCCCCTTCGCGCCGACCGTATACGCGCCCCAGCAGAACAGGCCGCAGATCGTGAGCAAGTCGCCGGCCACCGACGCGCCGCCGATGTGCGCCCCCCTTCCGACGACCAGGTAGATGCCGGCCACCGACAAGGCGGCGCCCGCCCAGTGCACACGCGTGACGCGCTCATGCCCGAGCGCCGCCGAGAGCATGGCCACCACGACCGGTGAGCACCCCAGGATCAGCGAGCTGTTCGCGGCGGTGGTCTTGTCCAGGCCCACCATGAAACAGATCTGGTAGACGAAATGCCCGATCAGCCCGAACGCCGAGATGAGCACCCAGTCGCGCGCGGAAATGCGCGAGCGGCGGAACACCGGCGGGTGGTCCGTCGGACCCGCTTCGCGAGCCTCGGCGAAGGCGGCCGTGGGTCGCGGCGGAGGAGCGCTCTCCGCGTCTGCTCCGCCCGGCCGCGCGTCCTCCGATCGCCGGCACAGGGCCAGGGTGATCAGGAACAGCAGCGATGCAAACCCGAGGCGAAGGCTGTTGAAGGCCAGCGGTGGGATGTCGCGAAGCGCGACCTTGACGATGCTGTAGTTCGCGCCCCAGATGACGGTCATCAGCAGCAGGAGACCGTCATTGCGCGTCAGGCGAAAACCGCTCATGGTCCCGAACGAACACCCAGGGCGTCAACAGCCAAGTGTCGAACGCGGAATGTCGAATGTCGGGAGAAACGGGTCATCCCACGTTCGATGGTCGACGTTCGACGCCAGCTCAGGGCCACACGCCCTGAGCCGGCCGTCGCGAGCCCGTGCCGCCCGAACTCACCGTCCGAACGGCGGGATGAAGAAGAGGATCAGCGAGATCAGGAGCACGTAGATCACGAGCGATTCGATCAGCACGAGGCCCAGGATCATCGCGCCGCGGATGTCGCCGGACGCGCTCGGATTACGCGCAATCGCCTCGGCGGCGGCGCTGAGGCCCCGCGACTGCGACAACGCCCCGAAGGCGGCGGCGATGCCGAGAGCGAAGCCCGCGGTGATAATCGACCACTTCACCAGTTCGGCGTGGCCCGCGGCATCGAGAGGCGCTGGCGCGGCCGCTCCCTGGGCATACACGGGAGCGACAACGGCCAGGGCAACGAACAGGAACGTCAACGTCAGAACCAGGCGTGTGCGCACGATGAATGCCTCCGTCTTCTTTTGAATGGCGGGGACCCCGATGCCCCACTTCCGCTCCCTCGCCCTTCTTTGAATGGCGGGGTCCATGACCCGGAAACGCTCCCCGCTCGTGCTCCCCCCAGGGCGCTCGTCGCTCAGGTCTGCCCGATCACGCGGCCCCGAGCAGCGCGGCTGTCTCCTCGTGCCCGTGATCGTCGTGGTGTTCGACCGCCACGGCGCCGCTCAGGTAGATGACCGTCAGCATCACGAAGATGTACGCCTGGAGCGACGCGGTGATGATCCCGAGGAACATCATCGGCAACGGCGCCAGGAAGGGAACGATGCTGAACAGGATGAGGATGACGAGTTCTTCTCCGAAGATGTTGCCGAACAACCGGACCGTGAGCGACAGCACGCGGGACGCGTGGCTGATGATCTCGATCGGGAAGTAGATCGGCGCCATCCACATGGGCGCCCCAGGCGGTGCTGCGAAGTGTTTCAGGTACCCGAGCAGCCCCTGTTCCTTCAACCCGTGAACGTGATAGTAGACCCAGACGGTCAGGGCACAACCGAGCGTGACGTTGATGTTGCTGGTCGGCGCCATCAGGCCGGGAATGAGACCCATCAGGTTCGCGGTGAGGATGAACACGCCGACGGTTCCGACGAGCGAGAGGTATCGGGGTCCTTTCGGCCCGATGTACTCCTCGAGCATCCCCTTCAGCGCGCCGACGAGGTCCTCGACGACGATCTGCACCCTGCCGGGGTTCTCGACGCTCAGCCGCGAGCGCCCGACGAGCGACAGGATCGACACCGCCACCACGATCAGGCCGCACATCACGAGGTAGTCGGGGATGACCGGTCCGCCGGGCTCGAAGTGGATGCCGAGAGGCTGGAGCGCGGCGACCACCAACGGGCCGAGGAGCGCGTTGACCCACTGCACGATGAGGAGCGGGTGTTCGAGTGTCTCCATGCCAGGGTTATTGGGAATGGCCGGGGCGCGACGACGTGCGGACGAAACGAGCCGCTTCGACGGCAACGGCTATCACCGGGGACGCCGCACCGAGCAGCAATCCCACCGGATGAGCATGCAAGTACGCCAGCATAACGTACGCCGCGAGAGCCAGTAAAGCGTACCGGCCCACGAACCTGGCGGCGAGCGCCCAGCGGCGCGCCGCCGGCCGGTGCCGCGCCTCGACCTCGCGCGACCCCGTTTCGGTTCGGCTCGTCGTTGCCGGGACCAGCTCGACGCCGCTGGCGACGCCAGGGGTTCCCGTCCGGCCACTCCTCGGCATCAACAGCTCGACGCCCCCCTTGATCGCGCGGTAGCTGAACGCCATGAGCGCTGCGCCGCAGATGACGCCGGCGAGGACGTCGAGCCGCCGGCTGACGGCCAGGGCGCCGACCGCCAGGCAGGCCGCGGCGACGAGCTGGTTCCGTTCGAACCGGCGCAGCATCGGGTCGGTCTCGGTGTGTCTCTCGATCATCGCCGGTCGACAGGCGGCTTCGGGACGGCGCCGTGCGGCGGCGCGTCGCGGCCGGATGCGGCGGAGGCCGTACGCACGACATTGAGGATGCCGGCGGCCAGGCCGAAGAAGAAGAACAGGATGAAGAAGAGCGGCGACAGCCCGGTGAGTCGATCGAGCCAATACCCGATGGCCGCGCCAATCACGACGGCGAGCACGAACGCGAACCCCACGGCGCTGAGCGCACCCAGCGTGCGGATGGTAGAAGCGGTCGTGTCCTTGCGGTCGGGCATCGGCGTATAGGGCTCAAGTCTTGAGGCTTGAGACTAAGCCGGCTGAAGCCCTGAGCCCCAAGCCTGAAGCCTTCCTAGCGCAGCGCCGCGGTGACGGCGAACGCCCCCAGCGTGCGGGCCGACGCGTCGGCGAAGTCGAACAGCGCGCGCGGGTAGACGCCGAACAGCAGGGTACCGGAAAGCGCGAGCGTCAGCGCGACCGCCAGCGCCGGGTTGATCACCACGGGCGAGCCGACCGTGTCGGTCTTCATCCACATGAAGACGACGACACGGAAGTAGTAGTAGAGCGACACCGCGCTGTTCAGGACGCCGATGACGGCCAGCCAGACGTAGCCCGCGTCGATCGCCGCGCCGAACAGGTAGAACTTGCCCATGAACCCGGCCGTCGGCGGGATGCCGCCGAGCGACAGCATGAAGATCAGCATCGCGAGGGCGGCCACGGGGCTGCGCGAGAGAAGCCCGCTCAAGTCCTTCAACTCGTCGCCGATCACGTCCTGGCGCCGCAGCATGGTCACGACGGCGAAGGCACCGAGCTGCATGAAGGCGTAGATGAACAGGTACACCAGCATCGCCGTGACGCCGCGCGAGGTGCCCGCGACGACGCCAATGAGCAGGTAGCCGGCGTGCGCGATCGACGAGTAGGCCAGCATGCGCTTGACGTTGCTCTGCGTCAGCGCCGCGATGTTGCCGATCGTCATGGTCATCACGGACAGGACGTAAAACAGCATCCGCCAGTCCGCGTTGAGCGACGGCAGGCCCTGGACGAAGATCCGCAGCAGCATCGCGAACGAGGCTGCCTTCGACCCGACCGAGAGGAACGCGGTAATCGGCGTCGGAGCGCCTTCGTACACGTCGGGCGCCCACATGTGGAACGGCACGGCGGCGATCTTGAAGCCGACACCGGCCGCGATGAGGATCACCGCCAGCACCACCCAGCGCGATCGTTCCTGCCCGGCGAGGATGCCGGCGATCTCGCGCAGGTTGGTCGTGCCCGACTGCCCGTACAGGATCGAGATGCCGTACAGCAGGAGGCCCAGCGAGAAGGTGCCGAGGAGGAAGTACTTGACGGCGGCCTCGTTGGAGCGCCGGCTCGGCTTGAGGAAGCCGGCGAGCACGTAGAACGGGATCGCCATCGTCTCGAGGCCGATGAAGATGGTGACCAGGTCCGAACCCGCCGCCATGAACATCATGCCGAGCGTTGCGCACAGGATCAGGAAGTAGAACGTCCCGGCGCGCGCGCGCTCGACCTGCAGGTAGCGAACCGACATCAGGATCGTGATGCCCGCGGCGATCACGAAGAGCGTCTGGAAGAACAACGAGAACCCGTCGATCGCCACCATCCCGCGCGCGATCGTCGCCTCGATGCCCGCGGTCGGTACGAACGCCACGAGCGTGGCGGCGAGGCCCACCAGCGATATCGCCGCGAGCAGCCCGGTCTTCGCGCGGGGCACGAAGGTGTCGGCCACCAGCACGGCCATGGCGAAACCGGCGAGGACAAACTCCGGCAGCAGGTAATAGAAATCGCTTGCGGAGAAGCCGGCGGGCATTACTTGGGTCCTCCACCGCTGGCGGCCGCCTGCTCGACGCCCGTCCGCGTCGGCGCCGCCGGCGGCTGGGTCTTGTCCCCTCCGCTCGCCGGTGGGGGCGTCACGGCACCGGGAGCGGCTCCCCCTGGCTTCGTTCCGGCATCGCAGGGCGCGATGTCCATCGCGAACGGGTTCTTCGGTTTCACCTTCTCGCCGCAGTCGGACTGGGCCGCCGCGTTCTTCGGGAGGTACTGCGGGTTGACCCGCGCGAGCACGGTGTTCACCGCGCTGTCGAGACGGTCGAGGAACGGGGTCGGGTAGATGCCGATCCAGACCGCCATGATGATCAACGGCACGAAGGTCGCGAACTCGCGGACGTTCAGATCCTTCAGGGTCTCGTTCTTCGGGTTCTCCACCTTGCCGAGCATCGTCCGCTGGAAGAGCCACAGCATGTAGGCCGCGCCGAGCACGATCCCGCTGCCGGCGACGATCGCCCACGTCTTGTTGGCGACGAACGCGCCCTGCAGGATCAGGAGCTCGCCGACGAACCCGTTGAGCGCGGGCAGGCCGATCGACGACAGCATCATTACGGCGAACACCGCGGCGTATGCCGGCATCACCTTCGACAGCCCTCCGTACTCGGAGATCAGGCGCGTGTGACGCCGCTCGTACACGATGCCGACGATGAGGAAGAGCGCGCCGGTCGAGATGCCGTGGTTGAGTTGCTGCAGGATGCTGCCCTTGAGTCCGACGGGGTTCAGCGCGAACATCCCGAGCATTACCATCGCCATGTGGCTGACGCTGGAATAGGCGACCAGCCGCTTCCAGTCGCGCTGCGCCATGGCGACGAGCGCACCGTACACGATCCCGACCAGCGACAGGCCGATCATCATCGGCACGAAGGCCTTGGAGGCGTCGGGCAGGATCGGCAGGCTGAACCGGATGAACCCGTACGTGCCCATCTTGAGGAGGACGGCGGCCAGGATCACCGACCCTGCCGTCGGCGCGTCGGTGTGGGCGTCGGGCAGCCACGTGTGGAACGGGAACATCGGGACCTTGATGGCGAACCCGAGGAAGAACGCCAGGAAGACCCACCACTGCATGTTGTACGGCACGCCCAGGCGGTAGTACTCGGTGATGTCGAACGTGTACACCCCGGTTACCGAGTGGCTGTAGAAGTACAGCGCCAGGATGCCGAGCAGCATCACGACGCTGCCGACCAGGGTGTAGAGGAAGAACTTGATCGCCGAGTAGAGCCGGCGATCGCTGCCCCAGATCCCAATCAGGAAGTACATCGGGACCAGCATCACTTCCCAGAACAGGAAGAAGAGCAGGAAGTCGAGCGAGACGAACGCGCCGATCATGCCGCCCTGCAGGACGAGGAGGAAGACGTAGTACTCCTTCACCCGCTCCTTGATGGCGGTCCACGACGAGAGGACCGCGATCATCCCCATCATCGTCGTGAGCAGGATCAGCAGCGTCGCAAACCCGTCCACGCCCAGGTAGTACTGGGCGCCGACGGCCGGGATCCAGGGCGCCTTCTCGATGAACTGGAACTGTGGCTGCGCCGGGTCGTACCAGAACCACAGCGGCAGCGACACCAGGAATCCCGCCACCGCGAACGCGTTGGCAATCCAGCGGATCGCGTCCTCGTGGCGCCGGTTCACGAAGAGCAGCACGGCGGCGCCGACGAGCGGCGTGAAGAGGACCAGCGAGAGCAAGGGGAAATTCGCAGTATTCACAGTGACCCAACGCGCGCGACGTCGCGGGAGCGGCGCCTAGCGCAGAAGCAGATATGTCACGAACACGAACACGCCGACCAGCATGAGCAGCGCGTAGTTCTGGATGAGACCGGTCTGCGCGCGCCGGAACACGAAACTGGACCGCTCCAGGATCCAGCCGACGAAATTCACCAGGCCGTCGACGATGTACTTGTCGATGAGGCCCGAGACCCAGGACGTGAAGATGGTGAGCCAGCCGGACCCGTTCACGGCCCCGTCCACCACGGTGCGATCCACCGTCCACAGGCCGTTGGCGGACGCGAGCGTCCCGCCCACGACCGTGGCGCCATAGATCTCGTCCACGTAGTACTTGTTGGTGAGCACCCGGTGGGCGCCGGCAAAGCGCGCGGCCAGGTGTTCCGAGATTTCGGGCCTGCTGACGTAGAAGCGCAGGGCCACCCAGATTCCAAGCACGCCCAGGAACACCGAGAAGACCATCAGGCCGATCTCACCAGCCAGCGAGATCTCCGGCTTGTCGCGCTCGGCCGCTTCTGCGGCCGCACTGGTGGCGGCCATCGCCTCATCCTGGCGGACGGGCGCCGCTTGCACGGGCTCGGCATGCCGTGCCCCTGCGACGGACATGTCAGCAGCCGCCACGTGGTGCCGCGCGGTGAAGCTCGGTTCGAGGAAGTGCTCGATCGCACTGTTCCCTGGAATGCCCACCAGACCGGCGACGACCGCGCCGACGGCCAGCACCATCAGCGGCACGGTCATCGAGCGGGGCGCTTCGTGCGGGCCATGCCAGGCGCCGTGACCGTGT
>Ga0316628_100002023_pt1 | contig 14754 bp, 11 predicted proteins | sample OWC_Aug_M2_C1_D5_FD_207648 | JGI IMG/M metagenome (GOLD analysis project Ga0316628, IMG submission 207648) | Wetland soil microbial communities from Old Woman Creek delta, Ohio, United States - OWC_Aug_M2_C1_D5_C | ecosystem: Environmental > Terrestrial > Soil > Wetlands | place: USA: Ohio... | reverse complement strand
TGGACGCATGCCGCGCTCTTCGGGGGGCTGTGGGGAGCGGCGGAGGCCTCGCTCGGGACCGTCCTGAAGGCGACCCAGCTGCCCCTCTCCGGGCTGGTCCTGGCGAGCATCGGCGTGCTCTGCCTGGTGACCGCCCGCCGACTTTACCCCGCGTTCGGCGTCACGCTCGCCACCGGGGCGGTGGCGGCGCTCCTCAAGGTGTTCTCGCTGGGCGGCCTGGTTGTCGGGCCGGTGGCGGGGATCCTGGCCGAGGCCGCCCTGGTCGAGCTCGCAATGAGCGCCACCGCGTCCTCGGCGCTCGGCGCGGTGATGGGGGGGGCCCTCGCCCTCCTCGAGGCGCCGCTGCAGATGGTGCTGACGGCCCTGCTGGTCTCGGGACCGGAGGCGGCGGCCGCGCTCGCCAGGGCGGCGCGCGCGCTCGTGGGCGCCCTGCCGGTCCCGGGGGCCTCCCTGGGCGTGGCGCTCGTCGGCGTCGCCGCCGCCGCGGCGCTCGTCGGTGCCGGCGTCGGGGCGCTGTCGTGGCGGGTCGCCGGCCGCGTGGCGCGGCGCCTGCGGGTCGGCCCGTGAGGATCCTCGGGACGTGCCTCGCGCTCGCCGCGGTGGCGCTCGCGTTCCTCCCCGCGCCGCTGGCCCCGGCGCTCACGCTCTGTTGCGCCCTGGTCGCCACGCTGCTGCTGGATCCCGCCGCGGTGCGGCGGGCGTGGCGCCTGCCGGCGATCGCTGCGGTCGTCTTCGCCGCCTCGGCGAGCGCCGTGCTGGTGGGATGGGCCGCGGCGCCCGGCCGCGCACCGGCGGTCGGCGCCGCGGTGCTCCTGCGCTTTCTCGCCCTCCTCCTCCTCGCGACCCTCGCCTCCCGCCGCCTGGACGGCGAGGCCGTGCAGCGCTGGGCGGCCCGCGTAGGGCTGGGACGGTTGGGGCTGGCGGCGGGGTTGGCCCTCAACGCCCTTCCCCATCTCGGGGAGGCGGGGCGCGACGCGTGGGCGGCCCTCGCGGTGCGCCGAAACCGCCGCCGGCCGCGCCTCGCGGATCTGCCGCGCCTCGCCGAGGTGATCCTCGCCCACACCGGACGGGTGGCGGAGGAGGCGGCGGCCGCCGCGGCGCTGCGCGGCCACCGCGCGCTCGCGCGCCCCGCGCGCCCCCTCCCCCCGGTTCCCTTGCTGGTGGTGGTCACCGGTCGGCCGGGCGCCGGCAAGACCCCCGCGATTCGCGGCGCCGTCGAGACGCTCTCCCGCCGCGGCGCGCCGGTGGCGGGTTTCGTGCAGATCCCGGTCTGGGAGGAAGGGGGCAAGGGCGGATACCTGGTGCGCGACGTGGCGTCGGGCGAGGAGCGCACGTTGGCCGTCAAGGTGGACGAGCGTCACGGCGAGCACGGGATTCCCTTCCGCTTCGAAAGGGCGGGGTTCGCCTTCGCGCGCGCCGCTCTCGAGCGCGCGGGTCCCCGCGCCATCCTCGTGATCGACGAACTCGGGCCCGTCGAGCTCCGCGGCGGGGGGCACATGCCGGCGGTGCGCCGGGCCTTGGAGCGGCCGGCCGTGGCGGGGGTGCTGGTGACCGTGCGCCCGGCGCTCATCCCGACGTTTCTCGCCCAGCTGGCCGTCCCCTCGGCGGTGATCGTGAACGTCGAGGGTCTCGCCGACCCGACCGCGGCGTTGCTCGACGCGCTGGCGCCGGCGCTGCCGGCCGCCGCGGGCTAGAATGGGCGCAGGGGCGCCGTCCCCGAAAGCGGGCGAATGCCGACCGTCACCTTCACCCTCAACGGGCGCGAGACCTCGGCGCGTTACGAGGAGGGGATGCACTTCCTCGAGGTCCTGCGCGAGGAGTGCGGGATCGTCTCGGCCAAGGACGGGTGCTCGCCGCAGGGGAGCTGCGGCTGCTGCACGGTGCTGGTCGACGGCCACCCCGCCCTGGCCTGCCTGAAGAAACCGCAGGATCTCGCGGGCCGCGCGGTCGTCACCCTCGAGGGGCTCCCGCCCGGCCTGCGCGAGGTGCTGGCAACCGCGTTCGTGGGCGAGGGTGCGATCCAGTGCGGCTACTGCACGCCCGGGATCGTGATGCGCGCGGCCTGGCTGGTCGAGGGCGGCAGGAGCGGCGACCGGGAGGCGGTGGCGCGGGCGCTCTCGGGGCACCTGTGCCGGTGCACCGGGTACCAGAGGATCTTCGACGCGATCCGCGCCGCCGGCGAGGCGTGGAGGGCGGTCGCCGCGCCGCACCGCCCGGAGCGCTTCGCGGGGGATCGGGGCGAGGCGCGCGCGATCGGCAGTCTGGGGGCCGGCGTGGGCGCCTCCCCGCCCCGCTACCGGGGGCGGGAACGCGCGCTCGGGCTCGCCCTCTACGTCGCCGACATGCGGGTGGCGGGGATGCTGCACGCCGCGGTGGTGCTCGCCCCGCATCCGCGCGCACGGGTCACCGCGATCCGCAGCGAGGCGGCGCTCGGACACCCCGGCGTGGTCCGGGTGCTCACCGCCGAGGACGTGCCCGGCGAGCGCCGCGTCGGCCTGGTGGTGCGCGACTGGCCGGTCTTCGTGGCGGTCGGCGAGAGCACGCGCTGCGTCGGCGACGTGCTGGCGGTGGTGGTGGCCGACAGCCAGTTCCACGCCCGACGCGCCGCGGCCGCCGTGCGCGTCGAGGCGGAGCCGCTGGCGCCGATCACGAGCCCGCAGGCGGCGCTCGCCCCCGGTGCCCCGGCGATCCACGCCTCCGGCAACCTCCTCGAGGTGTGCGCGTACTCGCGCGGCGACGCGGCGGCGGCGCTCGCCGGCTCGGCGCACGTGCTGCAGAGGACGTTCACGACCCAGCGCGTCGAGCACGCGTTCCTCGAACCGGAGGCGTGCCTCGCCGTCCCGAACGACGGCGGCGTGAGGGTTCACTCCCAGGGGCAGGGCGTGCACGACGACCAGGCGCAGATCGCCTCGGTGCTGGGCCTGCCGCGGGAGCGGGTCCAGGTCGAGCTGGTCGCCAACGGCGGTGCCTTCGGGGGCAAGGAGGACCTCTCGATCCAGGCGCAGACGGCGCTGGCCGCCTGGCTGCTGGGGAGGCCGGTTCGCACGGTGCTCACCCGCGATCAGTCGATCCTCCTGCACCCGAAGCGCCACCCCCTGACGATGGACTACACCGTGGGTTGCGACCGCGAGGGACGACTGACCGCGGTGCGTGCCCGCATCGTCGGGGACACCGGGGCCTACGCCTCGGTGGGGGCGAAGGTGCTCGAGCGCGCGGCCGGGCACGCCTGCGGTCCGTACCGCGTCCCCGCGGTCGACGTCGAGGCACAGACCGTCTACACCAACAACCCCCCGTCGGGGGCGATGCGCGGGTTCGGCGTCCCCCAGGCCGCCTTCGCGATCGAGACGATGCTCAACCTCCTCGCCGAGCGCGTCGGGCTGGACGCCTACGATATCCGCGAGTGCAACGTGCTGGCGCCCGGTGACCGCTTCGCCACGGGGCAGATCATGGATGCCGCGTGCGGGATCCGCCAGACCCTGGAGGCGGTGCGCGACGTCTACAAGGCCAACGCCCGGCGCGCGGGGATCGCCTGCGGGATCAAGAACACCGGGATCGGCAACGGCATGGCCGACATCGGCCGGGTGGTGCTGCGGGTGCTGCCTGGGCGGCGGCTCGAGGTGGTCACCGGCTTCACCGAGATGGGACAGGGGCTGTTCACCGTGCTCCGCCAGGTCGTTCACCAGGAGACCGGCATCGACCCCGAGGCGATGGAGGTGGCGACGAGGAGCGAGGCCGAGGTCGCCTGCGGGATGACGACCGCCTCGCGCGCCACGGCGCTCGCCTCGATGGCCTGCCAGCGCGCGGCGCGCGCCCTGGCGGCCGACCTCGCCGACGCGGACCTCGCCGCTCTGCAGGGCCGCTGCTACCGCGGCGAGTACGTGTGCGACTTCACGGTCCCCCCCGGCACCCCGGTTGACAACCCGATCACCCACATGACGTTCGGCTACGCGACCCAGGTCGTCGTGCTCGACGGTGACGGGCGCCTCGCGAAGGTGGTCGCCGCTCACGACGTCGGGCGCGCGATCAACCCGCTTGCGTGCACCCAGCAGATCGAGGGCGCGGTGCACATGGGCCTCGGCTACGCGCTCGCCGAGGAGTTGCCGTGCAGCGAAGGGCGCCCGCTCTCCACGCGGCTGCGCGACCTCGGGATCCTCCGGGCCGGGGACATGCCGGAGGTCGAGGTGATCCTCGTCGAGGTTCCCGACCGCGTCGGGGGGTACGGCGCCAAGGGAGTCGGCGAGATCGGCCTCGTTCCGACCGCCGCGGCGGTCGCCGGCGCGGTGGCTGCCGTCTGCGGGCGCCACCCGACCGCGCTGCCGATGGCCGACACACCACCGGCGCGCGCGTTGCGCGGCGGAAGGCGACGGGGATGATGCGCGACCGCGAGCGCGGCCTCACCCGGCGGGGTCTCTTCGCCGGAATCGTCGGCGGGGCCGCAGCCGCCGTCGGGCGGCGGCTGAGCGCGGCGCCGTCCGGGCGGGCGCGCCTCGTCAGGGTGGAGTCCGACAGGGTGTGGAGCGGCAAGGCGCGCGACCCGCGGGTGGTCGAGGAGATGGTCACCGCGGGGGTGCTGGCCCTGTCCGGCGAAAGGAGCCGCGAGGACGCGTGGCGGCGGTACTTCAAGCCCGGGATGCGAGTGGGTTTGAAGATCAACCTGCTGGGGCGCCCCCTCGTCTACACCGCCCCCGAGGTGACCGATGCCGTGACCGCCGGCGCGCTGCTCGCCGGTGTGAGCCCCGGCGACGTGATCGTCTGGGACCGTTGGGAGAGCCACTTCCGCCCGACCCGCTACCGGCTGGGTCGCGGGAGGCTGGGCGAGACCGTCGAGCACGGCGGGCGCTACGACAAGGGTCGTGCCCTGCACGCCTCGGGAGGCGTCGCGCCGATCGACACCATCCCCCTCGAGCGCACCGACGTCACTGTGAGCCTGCCCCTGGTGAAGGACCACGGGACCTCCGGGGTGACGCTGGCCCTGAAGAACATCGCCTTCGGTTGCTACGACCACCACTCCCGCGCGCACGACGACGGGTGCGACCCCTTCATCGCCGAGGCCTACGAGCACTTCGTCGCCAACGTGCGCGTCCCCCTCATCGTGATGGACGCCACCGAGGCGTGCTTCGACGGCGGGCCCTGCCCGGCGGACCGCTCCCGTCTGTGGCGCGAGAACGCGATCTACCTCGGCACCGACCCGGTCGCGATGGACCTCGTCACCCGGGCGCTGATTTCGGCAAGGCGTGCCGAGGCGGGGCTGGCCGACCTCGTCCGCCGGAGCCACCACATCGAGACGGCCATCCGCAGGGGCCTCGGGGTCGGCGATCCCGCGCACATCGAGGTGACGCGGCTGCGCGTCTGAGAGCGGGCACACCTCAGGGGCGGCGCTGCAGGTCGATGCGCTTGAGCTGCTCGAGCTCCTCGCGGACCCGTCGCAGCTGAGCCTGCGCCTCGGCGAGCGCCGCGCGCAGGCGCGCCACCTGCTCCTGCTGCGTCGCCGCCTGGGCGTCGAGCGCGTGCACCTGCTCGAGGGTCCGGGCGAGCTGCCCCTCGAGATCCGCGACCGTGCGCCGCTCCGAGGCGAGCGCCGCGCTCAGGCGGACCTCGAGCTCAAGGTGGGGGAGGACGAGGGCGGCCTCGGCGGCGGCGGGGTCTCCGGGAAAGCGCGTCACGAGGTCCCTGAGCACCACGAGGGCCCTCTCCGGCTCGTACACCGCGCTCTCGGGCCGGGCGTACGCGAGGCCGAGCCGGAGCAGCAGCCGGGGGTCGGAGCGAGCACCGGAGTCCCGCTGGAGCGCCGACTCGTAGGCGGCAGCCGCCGCGGAGTAGTCGCCCGCCTCGAAGGCACGGTCGCCGGGGTGGCCTCCCGAGGCGCACCCAGCCAGGGCGGCGGCGAGCGCCAGGGCCAGGGCGGGAGGCAACTCACGGAGCATCGGTCACGCTCGCCCGAATGGTAGCGCGTCCCGAGCCGCGCCGGTCGCGCGCCGGCTGACGGGCCGGCAGCACCACGGAGAAGACGCTGCCGGTCGGCGTGTTGTCCGATACCCACACCGCGCCGCCGTGGGCGCGCACGATCTCGTGGCAGATCGCCAGGCCGAGGCCCACGCCGGCCTTGCGCGATGAACCGTTGGTTGCCGCCTGGCGGAAGCGCTCGAACACCCGACGCTTCTCCCGGTCGGGAATCCCCGGACCACGGTCAGCGATCTCGACGACCGCGTAGGGCCCGGTCACCCCGGGTGCGGCGATGGCGCGCGCGAGATCGCGGGGTGTCTGGGGAGGCGGGGACGGAGTGGCCCGCACGCGGACGGTCACGACCCCGTCCGGGGGCGAGAACTTCCCGGCGTTGTCGAGGAGATTCACCACGACCTGCACCAGACGGTCGGCGTCGCACTCGACGGGGAGTGGTTGGGCGGGGGCATCGACGGTGAAGCGCACGCCCCGTTCATGCGCCCACGCCTCGAGCTCGGCGGCGGCGGAGCGGACGAGCGCGGTCAGGTCGTGCGCGCGCATATCGTACGTCATCACCCCGGCCTCGAGCCTGGCGAGATCGAGAAGGTTGGAAATCATCGCCGAGAGGCGCCGGCTGCCCTCGAGGTTGAGCTCGAGCAATCGGCGCTGCCGGTCGCTCAGCGGGCCGGGGAGGCCGTCGAGGAGGAGCCGGTTGGTCTCCTGCATCGCGACCAGGGGGGTGCGGAGCTCGTGGGAGACGTGGGACACGAACTCCCGTTTCATCCGATCGAGCTCTCCGAGGCGGCGCACCATGGTGTTGAAGTCGTTGGCCAGCTCGGCGAACTCGTCCTCCGCCGGCACCTCGAGCTGGTAGGAGAAGGTCCCGCGCGCGACGGCGCGCGTTCCCTCGGTCAGCCGCCGGAGAGGCTCCCGGATCGACCTGACCGTGAGGACGACGATGAGGGCCGCCACCAACAACGCGAGGGCGGCGATCGCCAGCGACAGACGTTGCGCGTCCCGCCCGGCGCTGGTCGCGCTTGCGACCCGCGCCTCGATGTCGTGGCGCGAGGCGTCGAGCACCGCCCACGTCTGACGGTTGAGGCGCTCGAGCGGCGAGGCCAGCGTCTCGAGCAGCTCGGCGTCGGTGGTGCCGGCCAGGCGTGTCGCCATCTCCCGCCGCGGCACCGAGGCGAAGGCGAACCGGCGCCACTCCTCCCGCAGGCGCCTCACCGCCAGGGGGGCGCCCCCGCGCGCCGCCAGCTCCTCGAGCTCATCGAGCCCGCTCGCGAAGGCATCGCGCGCCTGCGAGACCAGGTTGGCGTAGCCGGGGTCGCGGGTGACGAAGAACTTGCGGGCGTTCTCCTGGAGCTGGTCGAGCTGGTTGAGGAGATCGAGCGCCACGATCGTGGTGCGGAACTGGACCGCCGTCAGGTCGCGGTTGACGGCGACGAGACGCCCCACCACGATGACGAAGTAGGTGAGGACACCGATCAGCAGCGCGGCGAGCAGCCCCGAGCCGGTGGCGACCTTGGTGGCGACCCTCATTCGCCGGCCGACCCTACCTCGTACGCCTTGAGCTTGTTGCGGACGGTCTTGACGTCCATACCGAGCTGCCGCGCCGCCTCCGCCTTGTTGTTGCCGACGCGCTTCAGCGTCTCCAAGATCAGCACCCGCTCGGCCTCCGCCGCGGTGGCGCCGGCGGGGATGACGATCGTGTCGCCGGGTTCCTCCCCCCCGCCCTGCAGGAACGCGGGCAGGTGGTGGACCTCGATCCAGCCCGACCGCGCGAGGATGACCGCGCGCTCGATCACGTTGCGCAGCTCGCGGACGTTGCCGGGCCAGGAGTAGGCTCGCATCAGGCGTTCGGCGTCGCGCCCGAGCCCCTCGACCTGGGTCCCGTGCTTGGCGTTGAACTGGCGCACGAAGTGCTGGGCGAGGAGCAGCGCGTCGCCCTCCCGCTCGCGCAGCGGCGGCAGGGTGAGCGTGAAGACGTTGAGGCGGTAGAAGAGGTCCTGGCGCAGCACGCCGCCCTCGACGGCGTGCTGGGGGTCGCGGTTGGTGGCGGCGATCATCCGCACGTCGAAGCGCATCTCGCGGGACCCGCCGACGCGCCGCACCGTTCCGCCCTCGAGCACCCGGAGGAGCTTGGTCTGCAGCGCGGCGGGCATCTCGGTGATCTCGTCGAGGAACAGCGTACCGGTGTTCGCGAGCTCGAAGCACCCGGGGCGCGAGGCGACGGCGCCGGAGAACGCCCCCTTCTCGTGGCCGAACAGCTCGCTCTCGGCCAGCCCCTCCGGGATCGCCGCCACGTTGACCGCGACGAACGGGCCGTGTGCCCGGCGGCCGAGGTCGTGGACCGCCCGGGCCACCAGTTCCTTGCCGGTCCCGCTCTCGCCGCAGACGATGACGGAGGCGTCGCTCGCGGCGACCGCCTCGATCAGGCGGAACACTTCGCGCATCTGAGGGCTGCGGCCGACGAGGTCGGCGAGGCCGGCTCCCCGCTCAAGGGCCGAGTCGAGCTTGCGCATCTGGCCGCGCCTGTCGATCTCCTTGGCGAGCGCCGCGAGGGTGGCCCGCAGCTTGGCGTAGTCGAGGGGCTTGGTCAGGAAGTCATGGGCGCCAAGCTTCATCGCTTCGACCGCTTCGTCGATTGTCCCGTACGCGGTGATGAGGATGACGGGGCGGTCGCGGTCGCCCGCCTTGAGCGATTGCAGCAGCTCGAGCCCGGACAGCTCGGGCAGCACGACGTCGGAGATCACGGCATCGGGGTGCTCGCGCTCCGCCAGGGCGCGTGCCTCGGTGCCGCTTCCGGCGAGGAGAACCCGGTAGCCCCACTCCGTCAGGCGCATCTCGATCACCTCGCGCATCGCGGGCTCGTCGTCCACAACCAGGATGCGCATGGCCTCGTTGGCCATCGGTCCTCCCCGCCCCGGGACGGGAAATTTTCCCGGATCGTCGTGCACTGTAGCGCATCGCCCATCGGCGTGGCATCCCATCCCCTGCGAGAGCGTGCGATGCCGCGTCCCGGGGCTTCCGACAACGGCAAGCGATCCGACAGACGGGAGAATTTCCCGGGTCATCACACGGTACGCCTCGGGCGCAGGCTTTGGTCGTGTCAAGTAGACTATTTATAATCAATGATTTACGCGAATTCGCACGCTTGGCACGTCGTTCGCTAGAGGAATCTTGCGACGAGCCGGGCAAACCGGACTCGCGAGGGAGGACGCGATGAGGAAGCAGAGTGGGGTTCTGGTGGTCGCCGGGCTCGCGCTGGCGTTTGCGGCGACGGGGTGCGCGACGAAGACCTACGTCCAGGAGCAGGTCGGGGCGGCCGCGAAGGTGAGCGACACCAAGGTCGGCGAGGTGCAGAAGCAGGTCGAGGCGACGCAGATGGACGTCGCCGCGCTCAAGACCTCCGACACCGACCAGAACGCGAAGCTCGCCCAGCTCTCCGACACGGCGCGTGACGCGCTGGCGCGCGCGCAGGAGGCGGGCAAGCTCGCCCAGGGCAAGTTCCTCTACGAGGTGACGCTGACCGACGAGAACGTGAAGTTCGCCTTCGACAAGAGCGCGCTGTCCCCCGACGCGAAGGCAGCGCTCGACGCGTTCGCCAAGAAGGTCGTCGCCGAGAACAAGAACGTCTACGTCGAGATCCAGGGGCACACCGACGCCACCGGCTCCGCCGAGTACAACCTCCAGCTGGGGCAGGCGCGCGCCGAGGCGGTGATGCGCTGCCTGGCGATGGACCACAACTTCCCGCTCCACCGCATCAACGTGATCTCCTACGGCAGCGCCAAGCCGATCGCCGACAACAAGACCAAGGACGGCCGCGCCCAGAACCGGCGCGTCAGCCTCGTCGTGATGGAGTGATGACACCGCCGGCAGCGCCGGCTCCCCGATGCAGGAGCGATGCGGCCCCGAGCCTTCGGGGCCGCGTTCTCGTCTGGCCGCGACCTTCCCCGGGGCCTCCGCCGCGCCGTCCTTGCACGCTCGTCCAGGCGGACCGATCCCTAGCCTAGGCCGAACGGCGCGGCGCGCCGGGAAGGGGAGCCGGGAGCGTCGCCTCGCGGACGGTCCCGCCCCGCACCCCCACGACGATCACGCGCACCGCCAGCTCGCGGCCGGAGCGTGCCAGCGCGGCGTTGGCGAGGCGAACGAGACCGCTGCAGCACGGCACCTCCATCACGATCACGGTGAGCGAGGCGATGCGCGCCTCGGCGAGGAGCGCGGTCAGGGTCTCGACGTAGGCGGCCTGATCGGCGTCGAGCTTGGGGCAGGCGATCGCGAGGGCGCGGCCGGCGAGGTGCCTCTGGTGGAAGTCGGCGAGCGCGTACGCGACGCAGTCGGCGGCGAGCAGGAGATCGGCGCCGACCAACGCCGCCGAGCCCGGGGAGATCAGGTGGAGCTGCACCGGCCACTGGGTGAGCGCCGAGGGTCGCGGGCCGTGAGGCGATGGCTGGGCAGGCCCGGCGGGCAACGGCGGGAGCGCAGCGACGCGATCCGGCGCGGAGGATCCCCCGGGCGCGAGCGTGATCGCGCCCCGGGGGCACTCCCCGAGGCAGGCGCCGAACCCGTCGCACGCGCCATCGCCGACCAGCCGTGCCTTCCCGTCCACCACTGCGATCGCGCCCTCGGCGCACGCAGACACGCATGCCCCGCAGCCGTCGCAGCGGTCCTTGTCGATCGCGATCACACGCCCCGCCGTCACCGCCGGTCTCCCCCCCAAGCCATCCGCGCGCGAGGCTAGCGTGCCCCGGCTCGGCGCGCCTTGACGGGAGTCAAGCCTGCATGCGCCCGGGCGGCACCGCCGCGAGCGCGGCGGCCAGCGCTTCGGGCGTGTTGCAGTTGGCGGTCACGCCCGGGTCGGCGACCTCGACGACCGAGGTGCCGACCGCGCGCAGCACGTCCCGCAGCGTGGGGCCGGGGTAGCGGCCGGCGACGATCGCCTCGGCGACGCGCCGCGCCACGCACACCGGGTGGCCGTGCTTGCCCCGGTGGGCCGGGATCGCGGCGTCGACCCCGCAACCCGCGAGCGCGGCTACGGTGGCGGGTGCCACCAGCGGGTGGTCCACGGGCAGGATGACGACCGCGCCCCACCGGCCGTGCGCGAGCAGCCGTTCCAGGCCAGCTCGCAGCGACTCGAACATCGGCAGGCCAGGCGAGGGCAACGCGAGTGCTTGGAGGCCGGGTGACGCAGGCGACGGGAAACCGGGCGGTAGTGTGGCGAGGATCGGCGCGGCGCCGCCGGAGGCGAGCAGTTCGGCGCACGCGGTGAGGAACGAGCGACCGTCGGGGAGCGTGGCGAGGGCCTTGGGTCCCCCGTAGCGCTGGCCAGCGCCGCCGGCGAGGATCAACCCCGCGACGTCCGCCGCCATCCCTCGGGGACCTCCCCGGTGCGGTCGAGGCGTATCAGCTCGGCGACGATCGAGACCGCGATCTCCTCGGGGGTCACGGCGCCGAGGTCGAGCCCTACCGGGCAGCGCAGCGTGTCCACCCGCGCCGCGGGGACGCCGGCCGCGGCGGCCGCCTGACGGATCGTGGCGGCCTTCTTCCGTGAGCCGAGGACCCCCACGCCGGCGAAAGGCTGGCCGAGGGCGGCCACCGCCCACGAGGCGTCGGCGGCGGCGTCACCCGTGGCGACGACCACCTGCGTCACCGCGGGGCTCTCCCAGGTCTCGAACATCGCCGGGGTGGCGGTCGCGACCGTCTCGACGCCGGGGACACCCGCGAGGCGCTCCGTCCCCCCGGGTGAGGCCACGGTGACGCAATAACCGGCGCGGGCGCCGGTGACGGCGAGCGCCGCCCCGACGTGGCCGGCACCGATGACGAGCATCCGGCGCTGCGGGGCGAACCGCTCCAGCATCACGGCCACGGTGCCGCCGCAGCCGGTGTCCATCTCCAGGACCCTCGCCGCAGGCCCGCCGGCCAGCATCGCCCCGGCCGCAGCGAGCACCTCACCCTCGACCTCGCCCCCGCCGACCGTGCCCTCCCGGCTACCGTCGCCGCGGATCAGGAGGCGCGCACCCGCGCCGCGCGGCGCCGAGCCGTGCACCGCGACGACGGTGGCCAGGACGCAGCTCCCTCCCGAGTCAACGCTCTCGATGAGCTGGCGCAAGATCTCCATGCTCCTCCACCGGTGTTCCCGACACGACCCACGCGAACGGGTGCCGTTCCCCGAGCGCCTCGACCACCGTCGGCGGCGTGAGGGGAAGCCTGTCGATCTCCACGCCCAGCGCCTCGCACACCGCGTTGCGCACCGCGGCGGGGGTGGGGATCAGCGAGGGCTCGCCGACGCCCTTGGCGCCGTACGGGCCGCCCGCCCCCTCGCTCTCGACGACCGCGATCGCGATCCTCGGCGCGTCGGCCGCCGTGGGGATGACGTAGTCGGTGAAGCTCGGGTTCGCGAGTCGGCCTCGGTCCAGTTTGAGTTCCTCGCTGACGGCCCAGCCCATCCCCTGCACGATGCCGCCCTGGATCTGTCCTTCGAGGGCGTCGCGGTGGATCACCCGTCCCACGTCGTGCGCGGCCGAGACCTCTTCGACGCGAACCAGACCCAGATCGGCATCCACCTTCACCCGTGCGATGTGACAGGCGACGGCGTAGAACTCGTACGGTGCCCCGGTACCCGTCTCGGGGTCGAAGCGGCGCGCCTTGGTGCGGTGCCACCCGGTGGCGATTCCCTCGATGCGGCGCGCCGCCATCTCGGCGGCGACCCGCGCCATCGGCAGCGTGCGCTCCGGCGCCCCGCGTACCGATGCGAAACCGCCCGCGAGTTCGACCTCGTCCGGCCGGCACCCCAGGAGCTCGGCTGCAACGGGGTCGAGCCTGGTGCGCAGGCGCTTGACGGCGTCCAGGATCGCGAGCCCGGACATGTGCGCGCCGCGCGAGGCCACGGTCGGGCCGGAATCGCCCACCGTGGTGGTGTCGGGCTGCCACACCTGGACCACCGCCGGGTCCACCCCGAGTGCCTGGGCCGCCATCGTTTGCGCCGCGGCGAGATTCCCCTGGCCCATTTCTGTGAGGCCGACCCGCACGACCACCGAGCCGTCGGGCTGCAGGATCACGACCGCCGAGGAGCGGTCGAGACGCTGCCCGCCGTGGTGGAGGTTACAGCCGTAGAGCACCAGGCCGATGCCCATGCCGTCCCGCCGCGCGTCCGAGATCGCGCGCGGATGCGCGTGGAATTCTTCCCACCCGGCAAGTGCCGCGGCGCGGTCGAGGCACTCGCGGGCCAGCACCGGCTGGCGGAGCAGTTGGCCGGTGCAGATCCTGCGGCGGCGGTCGTCGAGGACGTTGCGGCGACGCAGCTCGAGCGGGTCCATCCCGAGCCGGCGGGCGAGCTTGTCGATCGTGGCCTCGGCGGCCCAGGTGACCTGTGGCGCCCCGAACCCGCGGAACGCTCCGCCGAACAGGTTGTTGGTGTAGACGACGTGCGTCGCGACCCGCACCGCGGGCACGTGATACGGCCCGATGGAAGACACGTTGGCGCGCTCGGCCACGATGGTCGACAGGCCGATGTACGCCCCGGCGTCCATCACCGTCTCGACCTCGGCGAAGCGCAGCTTCCCGTCGCGGCCCGCACCCCAGCGGTGGCGGACCACGTCCGCGTGGCGCTTGGTCGAGGCCTGCATGTCGAGCTCGCGCGGCAGGACAAGCCTCACCGGCTTGCCAGTCACAAAGGCGAGCACCGCAGCGCAGGCGGCCGGCTCGGAGGGGTAGTCCTCTTTCCCACCGAACCCGCCGCCGGTGGGCGCCTGCTCCACCCGCACGGCGGCGAGCGGAAGGCCGAGCACGCGCGCCACCGCTTGCTGGACGTAGAACGGGCACTGGCAGGAGGTGATGATCGTGATGCGCTGACGCCCCTCAGGAATGGCGAGACACCCCTGAGGCTCGAGGTAGGCGTGCTCCTGGCCGCCGATCTTGTACGTAGCTTCGACGACCACGTCCGCGCGAGCGCTCTCGCGCGCCATGTCGCCGCGTACCACCTTGAAGGTGTGGACGAGGTTGCCACCCTCGTGGACGGAAGGCGCTCCCGAGTTCAGCGCGGCGGCCGGGTCGTGGACCCCCAGCAGCGGCTCGAGCACCGGCTGCACGAGCCGCGCCGCCTCCCACGCGGCCTCGGGGGTGCGCGCGGCCACCAGAGCGAGACGGTCACCCACCATGCGCACGCGATCCTCGACGAGCAACGGCTGGTCCGGGAAGACCACGCCTACTTGGTTCTCGCCCGGGATGTCGGCGGCGGTGAGAACGGCCTCGACGCTCGCCACTGCGCGCGCCGCGGAAATGTCGAGCCCGCGAACCCTGGCGGATGGCACGGGCGAAACCGCCAGCGCGGCGTGCAGCATCCCCGGCAACGCGAGGTCCGCGACGTAGCGTGTGCTCCCGGCAACCTTGGCGCGCGCGTCGGGTCGCTCGTGGCGCCCGCCCAGAGGACCAGCTTCGGAAATCCCAACGCGGCGCGCGCAGGGTCTAGCGCGTGGCATCGCGGTCGTCCATCGCGGCTGCGAGGGCCTCGAGTACCTTGGTGTACCCGGTGCAGCGGCAGAGGTTCCCGGAAAGCAGGCGGGCCCGCTCCCCTGCGTCGGGCTCGCCGAGGGCGACGATCGCGGCCCCGGTGACCGCGATCCCCGGGGTGCAGAAGCCGCACTGTACGCCCCCGCGACGAACGAGCGCCTCCTGGAACGGGTGGAGGCTTCCGTTGCCGCCGAGCGCCTCGACGGTCACCACCTCGTGGCCGTCGGCGGAAGCCGCGAGCACGAGACACGAGGTGACCGGGGAGCCGTCGAGGAGAACCGTGCACGCCCCGCACTCCCC